>Ga0126314_10000273_pt1 | contig 25929 bp, 19 predicted proteins | sample Plot105B_FD_92535 | JGI IMG/M metagenome (GOLD analysis project Ga0126314, IMG submission 92535) | Serpentine soil microbial communities from UC McLaughlin Reserve, CA, USA - Plot105B | ecosystem: Environmental > Terrestrial > Soil > Grasslands | place: USA: UC McLaughlin Reserve, Lake County... | reverse complement strand
CCATCGAGGAGGACCGTCACGGTGCTGCCGATTTCGGCGGTGCCGGAGAAGGCAATGCCCGCGATGCCCACCTTCGCGTCGTCGACAGGCGCCAGAATCACGGGCACGAGGGGCGCTGCGTTGTCCACGGTGAAGTCGTGCGTCACCGAGGGGCCGGTATTGCCCGAGGCGTCCCGAGCGGAGGCCGTCACCGTGTGGGCGCCCGCGGTGAGGGAGGTGGCAGTGGGCAGGGCCCAGGTGCCGGCGGCGGTGGCGACGGCGGTGTCGTAGGGAGCGCCATCGAGGAGGACCGTCACGGTGCTGCCGATTTCGGCGGTGCCGGAGAAGGCAATGCCCGTGATGCCCACCTTCGCGTTGTCGACGGGCGCCAGAATCACGGGCGCGAGCGGGGCCATCTTGTCCACGGTGAAGGTGCGCTCCGCGACCGGGCTCGTACTGTCATCAGCGTCAGTGGCGGTGACGCTCAGCGTGTGCTCTCCCTCGTCGAGCGTATCGTCAATCGGCAGGGACCAGTCCCCAAGGGGGGTGGCCTCGATGCTGTGATAGGCGTCGCCATCCATCAGGATGTCCACCCTGCTCAAGGGCTCGGCGGTGCCGGAGAAGGCCGTACCGGCGACGCCCACCTTCGCGCCTTCGGTCGGCGTCAGAATCACGGGCGTGAGGGGAGGCGCCAGGGCCTCCAGGGTGAAATAGACAGGGTCGCTCGAAAGGCTGCTCAGCCCCTCGAACTCGGCGTGGGCGGTGAGCGAGTAGATGCCGTCATCGAGGTCCTTCGGCACACGGACGGAAAACTCTCCGGAGGCTCCCACCAGCATGGCGGGAAACTCCCGCTCTGGCGTGGCGGGACGCTCCACATTGCCCATGCGCAGGACGACGGTGGCACCCGGGTCTCCCATGCCGGTGATGACTGGCGTCGGAGCCAGCATCCCCTGGCCGTCGCCGGGCGTGGTGATGACCGGTGTCCTCGGAATCACGAGCGCGTGCTCCACCAGCGTGACGTCACCCGGCTCGCCCCCGCTCGTGCTCGCAGTGCCGGAAGCGCTCTCGCCTCCCGTCACACGGACAGGGCAGCCCGTCAGGGTTCCGGCCTGGAGCAGCACCTTGCCACCCGCTCCGGGGCCAAATCCCTCACTGATGCCGAAGGACTCCGAGGGAGTCCCGGGCCCACCCTGGGCCATCAGCGCTTCGCACTCGGCGCTCTCCACCAGTCGCGCGGAGATGCTGCCTCCCTCGCCACCGCCCTCGGTGCCCAGGTCCCACGGCATCGCCTGCCCGTTGGCTTCAATGCGCCCCGCGCCCGTGAGCCTGCGCGCCCGGAAGAAGACGACACCGCCATCACCCAGGGGCTGCTGCCGCAGCAGCGCGCCGCTCGCGGTGATGACGCCGCCGTTGTGCAGCGCGCCGGAGGCCAGGAAGGCCACCACGCCACCGGAGGTCCCATTCCAGCTCCGGGCCTTCAGCTCGCCCGTGGGATGGATGGTGACGCTCGTGTACTCCGGGACTCGGATGACCTGCGTGGAGAAGGGCACGAAGTCGTTCAGCAGGGGCCGCGTCAACGTCAACAGGCCTCCGCGCACCCGCGCCACGCGCGCCAGCTCCCAGACGCCCTCGGGACTCTGCTCCCGGGGGCCAAAGGTGAACGTGGCCACGGACGAGGCCCGCACGGGACCGACGCCCACGGTCTGCAACACCATCACCAGGTCACCCGCAGCGAAGCTCTCGGCGGCGTCGACGCGAAGCTCGTGGTCCCCCTTGTTCAGCGCCGCCGTCACCGCGGCATAGCTGTTGATGACCCGGCTCTCGTGAGCCTGGACCGTCAGGGCTTCGTCACGCCCCGTGCCGAGCCCGAAGACATCCGCCTCGGCGAATGCGGGAAGCGCGACCAGCGCCACGGCGCAGGTCAGTAGGTGCATCCATCCCGATGATTTCATGGCGTCGCTTCCTGGGTTGTCGGCAGCATGAGGAGGAGCTCGACCCGGCGGTTTCGCTCCCGACCCTCGGGGGTGCTGTTGCTTTGAGCGGGATGTTCCGGGCCGTAGCTCCGGAGCCGCAGCTTGTTGGGGGCCACCCCGTGTTCCACGAGATAGCGCCACACCGCCTCGGCGCGACTGCGGCCCAGGCGGGGATTGAACGTCTCCGCGGTCGAGTCATCCGTATGACCGTCGACCGTCATCATCTTCACCGCGGGATTCGTGAGCAGCATCTCCACGGCGCGGTCCAGGTCGGCGGACTCGGCGGGCAGCTCCGTGCTTCCCGTCCTGAAGTACACCTTGCCCTCGAGCACGAAGCGGTCCCTCGACACGTTCGCGATGGGCGACATCTCGCCAGGGCCCGGAATCATCGAACCCATCTCGCTCTGGAACTCGCTCGCGCGCCGTGTCGGCGTGGGCAGGGGCACCGACTCGTGGACGATGCTCGTGTCCGTGTCCGGCCTTGAGTCCTCACCCAGCATGTACGAGAAGGAGACGCCCGCGAGCAGCCGGAACAGGGGGATGCCCGGCTCCGCGCCAAAGCCCAGGCCGCCGAGCGCGAACAGCTCCACGCCGTCCCGAGGCGCATAGCGCCCGCCGCCCAACAGCTCCACCGCGCCCCGCGCCTGCTTCCAGGAGAGGCCCGCGTTGAGCGCGACCTCCGCCCGCAGCGGCGAGCCCACCGTCATCAACCCCGCGCCAATCCGCAGCTCGCTGCCCAGCTCACGCGTCTCCAGCGTGGGGACCTGGATGACCGCGGTGGGGCGCAGCATCATGCCCAGCTCGAAGGAGGGGGCGAAGTGGGTGCCCAGCCGTCCTCCCACCATCACCTTCGCGAGGAGGCTTGTCTCCGACTCGCGCGCCAGCGCGCCCTGGGTCCCCATGGGGAGGAAGACCCCCACGTCGGCCGCCAGGTCCACGGAGTCGTCGTCCTCCGTCCGCAAGATGCCCACGCGGGCTCCCACGCGGGGAGCGCCGACACCATGTCTCGTGGGCGCGATGACTCCCTGGGCGAGCGTGTCATCTCCCTCGCGCTGGGTCAGCACGGGCAGCCGCACGTCGAGCTGGAGCCGGGAGCTCAGGCCCCAGCCCATGACGAACACCGCCGTCGAGCGGCTGCGCAAGAGGGGCATGTTCTCCCCCTTGGCGTTCAAGGTCAGCGGCTCGTGCTGGTAGTGACCGAGCACCATCACCCGCAGCTCGCCGTCGCGCAGCACGGTGCCGCCGCCCGTCGCCAGGGGACCCGGGCCTGGATTCACCTCCAGGCGCTCCAGGGTGAACGCTGGAAGGGCCGCCGGCTCCTGGGCGCGAGCCACCTGCGCCAGCAGCAGCGCCGCCAGCGTCCATCTCCGCAGCCACCTGGCGCACCAACCGCTCATCCGCGTCCCATGGCACGTGACAGACAAAGGATTCATGCGGGAGACAGCCCGCGGACACGTGCCGGCTGAGGCCGAGAGCAAGGCACGTACCAAGGTCGCCGCGTCGCAAGTACCCCAGGCAGGGCCTCGCCATGCGTGCCGGTGGAACGCGGCTGCGTCCCCATGGACCGCAACGAGGACGCGGAGCGGCGGGTTCCGGGGCCACGAGGCCTGCTTGGGGCTGGCACGGAACGGGCAAGTGCATTCGGGACGCATGGCCTTCCAGGAACGACTCGCGCTGTCCCTCACGCTGACCCAGGGCGGGCAGACCTTCGTCATTCCCGGGGGGCAGGTGGAGGCCTTCTCCGTCCAGCTCCTGCCGCATGGGTTCACCGCCTCGGTGAGCTTCTGGACCGGACTGGAGAAGGACGACGCGGCCCTCTTCACCGCCTTCTCCACCCAGGACCTCCTGGACGTGAAGTTCTCCATCATCAAGGGGGGCTACCCCGTTCCGACGACGCCTCCAGCGCCGCTCAAGCTCCATGGACTGGCGCGTGCTCGGGGCCTGGAAGCGCGGACGCATGGCCCGGTGGAGGGGGCGCAGGTGCGCTTCCGGCGCTACACGGTGGAGTTCGAGGATGTCGCAAGGGTGCTCTGGCGCCAGCACCGTCCCACCGAGCTGCGTACGGACACCACGCTTGCGGCCCTGCTGACGGAGCACACGGCGGGGGCCTTCGCGCTGGACTGTGACTGGGACGTGCTTGACGAGAAGCGGCCCCTCATCTGTCTCGCGCTGGGGGAGGACGCGCCGGGCGTGGGCTTCCACGACTTCGTCGCCTGGCTGGCGGCGAGCCGGGGCGGCCTCTGGACCTATGACAGCGTGAAGGACCGGTATGCGTTCCTGGGCCGCAAGGCGCCCGTGACCAGGGCCGCGCCGCTGTCGTGGGAGAAGGTGGAGCGGGTGGAGGTGGTGATGCCGCCGGTGCCCCGGCACGCGGCTCGCGTCCTCAATGCCTCCGCGCTCCAGTCCTCCACTTTGGATGTCCCGGCGACCGTCGGTGTCGCGGGGCTCCATCAGGACTACCTGGTGCGCACGCCCATCGTCTCCCAGGTGGAGCAGCGGCAGACGCTGGAGGTCTCCCGTCTGCGCGTTCCCCAGCGACGGCTGCGACTCTCGTTCCGCCACTACCCCACCGTCGCGGTGAGTCCCGGCGCGGGCATCCGGCTGGAGGGCGCGAGGTGGGGCCGCGCGGCGGTGGGGACGGGGGAGGACCTGCGCTCGGTGGAGCTGGTGCTTTCGGCTCGGTCGCTCGAAGAGGGACCACACGCGGGGTTGCAGAACACGGACGCGGGCTTCGAGGTGGAGATGTCGCTCCTGGTGGAGCGCACGACGGACACCACGGTGACGCTGCCCGCGCATCGCACGCCGCGCTATCCCATCCACGTCGAGGGCAAGGTGCTCAGCCCCGGAGGCGGGGAGAAGGACCGCATCTACCTGCTGTCGGAGGACAAGAAGACCTCGGTGCTCACGTGGCGCGTGACGGTGCCGCTGTGGAACAAGGCGGTGAGCGTGCCGGCCGAGCCGGGCTTCTTCCCCGGACACTTCTACTTCCCGCCGTACAAGAACGCGCGCGTGCTCGTGGAGCTGCACTTCGACCGGGCGGAGCTGCACCGGCACCTCGACTGGGCGGACGCCGCGCGGCTTCCCCAGGACGGGCAGGGCGACGGAATCCTGCTGGGGAAGAACGACACCAGTCAGACCTCCATCGTCCACGACTACCAGGACATGAAGCCCGTGTGGCACCTGCGCCGAGTCTCCGGTCCGGACACCGAGACGGTGCGCATGGCCGAGGGCGTGATGATGTTCCGCACGAAGGAGGAGACCGGCGTCGCCGCCGCCGAGTCCACCTACGATGTCTCGCCGCAAGTCGAGACGGCGCGCGCGGACCTCACGGCGGGCGTGAGTGGAGCCATGGGCGAGACGACCGCCGCGTACAAGACGGCGGCCGGCGCCTCGCAGGCGAAGCTGGACGGCGCCACGACGGAGACGCAGGCGAAGCTGGAGGAGGCGCAGGCGGCGGTGGATGCGAAGGTCGCGGAGACGCGGGCCGCGCTCAACGGCGCCCTGACCGGACTCAATGGCAGCACCGCTCCGCTGGATGGCGCCGCAGCCGAAGCGCGCGCGGCACTGGAGCGACTCAAGTGACGCGCGAGGCGCGAGTGAGCCGAAGGGAGGTCGAGTCGTGAAGGCACTGCTGGGCACGTTGACGGAGCTTCGGGGCGACCTGGAGTCATGCGGGACGGGCTGCACGGCGCGCGTGGGCTCCTCGCGCACGGCCGTCGAGTCCGTGGGGAGCGGCATCGAAGCCCTCATCACGTCGATTCGTCCCGAGCTGGAGCCCGTGCTCGCGGCGCTGCTGGGGCGCATCGACGCGATGGACGCGAAGCTGGCGTCGCGCAAGGACGACGAGGACGCGGCCCGGCTGCGCGCGGAGCTGTCCCCGCTGCGCGCCCAGGTGGACGGCGCCTCCCTGTCGATGGCGTCCTCGCTGACCGCGCTGGAGGGAAGCGTGGTGGCGCCGTTTCGTTCGAGCCAGGAGGGCGCGACGACGTCGTTGGGCGCGCTCGAGACGACGATGTCCGGGCAGGTCGAGTCCCTGCTCGCGCAGGTGGAAACGGTGGAGAAGGCCGTGGTGCCCGCCCAGGCGCAGGTGGAAGGCCTCATCACCCAGGCGGGTGAGGCGCTGGATGCGCTGGTGAAAGGCGCTGTCGCCGCCGTCGCCGCCATCCGTGAGCCGTTGCAACAGGCGGTCACCACCGCGCTCGCGACGCTGGAGACCGTCCTCGCGCAGTTGGCCACGGTGAAGGAGCAGGTGCTGGCGCTCTTCACGCCGCTGCCCGCGGTGCTGGAGCAAATCCAGACGCTGTATCAGACGCTCGTCGGCTCGCTGGAGGCCCTGCTCACGCGCGTGAGCACGTTGTTGGATGCGATTCCGGCCGCGAACCTCCCCAAGCCGCTGGTGACTCCAGCGGTGCAGGCCATCACGCAGGTGGTGACGCAAATCACCACGCAGCTCGGCACGTTCTCCTCGCAGATGGCGACGCAGATGTCCTCGCTCCAGGAGCAGGTGCTCACCCAGGTGGACACGGTGAAGACCCAGGCCCTCCAGCAGGTGGACACGCTCCAGCAGCAGCTCGTGCAGCAGGTGGACACGCTGAAGCAGGCCGTCCTCGCGCAGGTGGAGCCCGCGAGCGCGCAGATGGATGCCGCGGTGTCCGCCGCCGTCGCTCAGGTGGGGACCGCGAGGGACCAGGCTGTCGCGCAAGTCACGGCCATCCAGGACCAGATGGCCGCGAGCGTGGACGCGGTGAAGTCCCAGGTGAAGGAGCAACTCCCCGCGCTGGAGCAACAAGTCGACGCGGGGGCGCAGGCGGCGCAGGCACAGATGGAGGCCGCGGGCGCTTCCGCCGAGGAGCAGGTCACCACGGCTCGCACGGGCATGAAGTCCCAGGTGGACGGCGTGGCGAGCACGGTCGGTGCGTCGCTCGACTCACTGGAGGCTCGGATGACGTTGCCTCCCGTGCCGCCGGTGCCTTCCGTTCCCCCAGTGCCTTCCGTGCCAGGAGGCCCGCTCCGGGCGTGAGTCGCTGTCACGCAGCGGGGGACTGGACGGAAACAGCAGAACCGCATGCGGTTCCGCTGAGCCCGGCCGTCACGAATCCCCGAACAGGTTGCCCAGGAAGTTCCCGACGTTCACGCGCGGAGGCATCACCCGCGTGTCGTAGATTTTCACCTGTCCCGCGGAGGCGAAGTAGTCGGTGGCTATCAGCGCGCCACCGGCGCGAATGGGGTTGGGGACCGCGTGGAGGTTGAACGTACCCGCGGTCTCCAGGGCGACCGTCGCCGCCCCGTTCCACTGCTTCAGTTCGATGGCGGGCGGCGCGCTCGCCTGGGTGCGCAGGCCGTCGACGTTGAAGACATACCCCGTGTTCACGACGCGGACAGCGGGGTCCTTGATGTCCATCCCGGCGGAAGGGATGACTTGAATCATGGGCTCGATGGTGTCGATTCCCTCCGGGCTGTTCTTCATGCGCCGCTGCAAGTGGTCCAGGCAGACCTCCACTCCGATGCAGACCTCGTTGATGTCCTCGTGGGCATCGCCGAGCCGGAAGATGCAGCCGCCCTGCAAGGAATTGTTGGACCACTCGTCGCGGTTCAGGCTCCGGGTAGGGGCCTGGGACAAGGCGTCGTGAGAACCCAGGGTGGGCACCGTGGTGCGGTACTTGTTGACCGAGCCGAGCAGGCTCATTCCACGCGTGTCAACGTGTCCGATGCGGTTCCAGCCGGCATCGAAGGTCGTCGTCGTCTCGTTGATGTAGTCGATGCCGGAGACGTATTCCTTGTAGACGAGCCGCTCGTGCTTCCCATCCGGGTTCAGGAAACCCCCTTGCTGGATGAGCGCGATGTTGAAGACCTCGACACCCGTCTTCCTGTTGGGCACCACGGGGTCCATCACATCCATGTACCCGATGATGGTACCGAGGACGAACAGCCAGTTCCTGAACCGGTCCGGCCGCGCATTGAACGACCACTTGCGGAAGTCCTTGAGCACGTCGGCGATGAGCTCCAACGGGTAGCCGCCGCGGACACCCCGGAAGAAGAACTCGGGCATCACGAACACCTTGAGCGTGGTGGCGTCCAGGTCGATGTCCGGACTGTTGGCCGCCGTCAGGATGGCGTTCTTCACGTAGGAGCACCGGTTCGTCAGGTCGGTGCGGTCGTTCGCGTGGCCCTTGTACGCCTGGGTCCCCTTGCCAGCCACGACCTGGTGCGGAGGGCCGCCTGGGATGATTTTGTGCGTCCCGTTCCAGATGCGCCCAGGGGCGCCCGGGTTCTTCGCGTTGTAGCCAAGCTGATGGTGATAGCCGATGAACTGAACGTCGTCGTAGCTCATGGGGTCTGCTCGAAGTGAGGGGCTTCGGTTGGCGAGGCCCCGCACGACGGCACGGAGCCCAGGGACTACTTCCCGGCGGAGGGGGCCTCGAGCTTCGGGCCCTCCACCTTGGGAGGCTCCACCTTGGGCGGTTCGACCTTCGGCGGTTCGACCTTCGGCGCCTCGCCGCCCTTGGAGGAGCGCTTCTTCTTCGGCGCGTCCGTGCGGATGCGGCTCTCCTCCAGCTCGATATCCACGCGCCCCGGAATGGGCGCGTCGAGCAACACCTGCCAGGCCCCATCCGGTGTGGTGAACAGGAAGGAGATGGCCAGCGGCGACTCCTCGGGAATCTTCACGCGCGTCTGCGTCTTCTCGCCGGGATAGACGACGAGCGTCTCCACCACCGAGTCGTCCGGGTGGACCACTCGCTCGGCCACGTCGGCATAGAACTCCGTCATGTAGCGCTGCGAGTCCACCGCGCGGACGACCATGTGCAGCGGCCGACCCTGGTTCGTCCCGGGCGGCGACTTCACGTTGATGGTCAGGTGCGTGGGCGCGCAGGCCACGGTGCCCAGCGCGAGCGCCAGCATCACCAGCCACGGCCCCTTCGTGGCGTTCATCGCGTCACCTCCTGGAACAGCGTCCACGGCCCGCCCCGCATGCCGAAGCGCAGGCGGATCTCCGAGTGCTCCGAGCCATCCGGACCCGGCAGCGGCCAGATGGCGTTGTGCTCCGCGTCGAACGTGGCGGCGTCCAGGATGCGGAAGCAGTTCCACGACGAGCGCGACAGCTCCGTGGAGCGGTAGCGCTTGGCCTCGCGACCCGGCACGCGCAGCTCCACTCCGACGGACGCCGACCGGGGCTCCCACCACGCCACCGCGAAGTCCTGCCACGCGGGCGTCTGGTTGAAGCCGAAGGCCGCCGCCGCGCCGCACTTCAGGAAGGACATGGTGACGAAGCCGTTCTCTCCCGACGGAGGCAGCGGCAGCGGGCGCACCTGGAGCAGCAGCGGCTGCGGCTTGCCCTCGTCGTTCCAGAGCAACTTCGCCAGCCGCGACAGCCGCCCGAGCATCGCCAGCATGCGCGGGGGAACGGAGAGCTGCTGACGCAGTGAGCGGCGCAGCATCCACTCCGTGCCGCGCTCCTCCACCACCGGCGACAGCACCTGGTTCACGAACTGCCAGAAGGCGCCGTCCTTGCGCTTGAGCACCTCCAGCTCCGTGGGGTCCAGCTCCTGGCTCGCCTCCACGGCGAACGGGTAGCGGCGCAACAGCGGCGTGAGCAGGGTGCGGTAGCGCCACTCCCACTGCTCCTCCAGCACGCGCTCCAGCTCCGCCCGGCCCAGCTCGCGCGTCATCAGGAACGGCTCGCGGAACGGCCGGCGCAGCTCCCCGAGGATGCCCTGCTTGTCCAGCCACGCATCCACGCGGCGCAGGTAGGAGCCTTCCTCGTCCAGCAGCATCGACAGGCCCACGCGGCCCAGCGGCGAGAGCAAATCAGTCAACTGACGGCCGCCCTCCTCGCTGGTCGCGGGTGCTTCCTCGCCCCCGGTGCGCAGCGAGGCGGGGATGACGGCGCGCTCCCCCAGCACCGGCGCCGCGTTGAAGCCCGACACCTCCGTGTGCAGCTGCGACACCAACAAGAGATAGGCGGCGAGCTGCGCCGTCTGCCCGTCCTTGTCCGGCGTCATGAGCTGCACAATCGGCCGGAACGCGGACAGCTCCTGGCGCAGCGGCTCGTAGTACGGCCCCTCCATGGGGCCGATTCCCGCGCCCGTCGCCACCTCACGCAGCATCGACACCAGCTCCGACGTCGGCTGCGTCACCGCCGACAGCTCCGAGGCCAGCGACGTCGTCAGCGCGGTGAAGCGGTAGTCGCGGTACTTCACCAGCAAGTCCTGCCGGTAGCGCTGCCCGAAGTTGGAGACCTTCTTCAGCACGTAGCCCTGGCGCTGCGCGGCCTCCGCCCGGGACAGCTTCGAGTCATTCATGCGGATGGTGAACTCGTCCACCAGGGGGCGGATGTCCGTCTCGAAGGTCAGCCACTCCGAGCCCTGGCGCGAGGGCAGGGCGTCCACGCGGCCCATGTCCATCGCATCCTCCATGGCCATGCCCATCCCCATCTCCGACGCGGACGCCACCGCGCCCGGCGGCAGGCGCACCGTCTGCCGTTGGAAGGGCCGCTGGCCCTGCTCCATCTGCCGCAGCAGCTTGTCCAGCAGCACGCGCGACAGCTCCTTCGGACGGAACTCGAAGGACTGCTGCAGCACCCGGACCTCCAGGCGCGAATCGCCGTTGGTGGGCACGAAGAGGCCCCCGGTGCGCGTCAGCAGCTCCGCGGTGGACATCTCCGCGGCGGCCTTCAGGCCCGCGTCGATCTCCTCCTCCATCCGCAGCACCGCGGCCAGCATCGGCTCGTGCTCGCGGTGCCAGTCAATCGAGTCGAGCGTGCTCTCCACGCCCTTGAGCGTCGCCTGGCTCTCCGGCGAGCCGGAGGCGTCGAGCAGCGCGAGCATCTTGCGCGCGGACGTGTACGCGACGCTCTGGGCCAACGTGATTTGGAGCCGCTGGCGCTCGCTGGCCAGCACCCGCCACTGCTCCAGGTCCAGCTCGCTGGCACCCAGCACCAGCTGGAGCCGCTGCAGGTGGTCCCTCCACGGCCCCAGGTAGCTCTCCTCCGTCAGCCACTCGTAGGGCCAGCGCATCCACGGCAACTGCCCCTGCGACTGCGTGCCCGCGCGCCACGCCTGGTCGCTGGAGATGATGTAGTCGCCCACCACCTCCTCGCGCAGCTTGGTGGCCTGCATCCAGTTGGACTCCTTCTCGGAGGCGTTCGTGCCGATGAAGCTCAGCGTGTCCGACGCCCAGTTCCAGCGCTTGCGGTACGCCACGTTTAGCCCGGACAGGACGAAGCGGCCCATGTCGTCGCCGCGAGACGCGCGCGTCACCGCCATGAGGTGCAGCATCTGCTCCGGGCGGCACAGCGTCTCGCGCTCGCAGCGCTCGTCCGCGTGCGTCGGCGCCCAGCGCGAGCGGTTGCCCGCGAGCTCCGCCGGAGCGCAGCCGGGGATGAGCGTGCCGCAGCGCTGGCACTGCTCCTGGCAGCTCTCCAGGAGCGGCTTGAGGTACGACAGGCGGACGGTGTTGGCGAGCTGGTTTCTGAGCACCTCCTGCTCGTCGAGGAAGCTGTGGCTCAACAGCGGGAAGTAGCGCGCCGCGGCCAGCAGCGTGTCCATGGACTGCATCGCGCCCTGGCCCTTGTCCACGACGACTTCGCCGGAGGCCGTCAGGTGCTGCTGCCCCAGCCGCTGCACCGTCGCATCGAAGTCCGCCATGTGCCGCTGGGCTTCCTCCAGCTTCTTGTAGAAGTTCCCGTAGGCTCCCAGGACGGGCAGACAGCCCACCGCCAGCAGCAGCGCGCAGCGGCTCAGGTGCTTGCCCCGGTAGCGCGCGCGCAGCTCGATGTTGCGCTTCTCCGGGGCGATGGCGAACACGCCCGTGGAGCGCGCCTCCGGCATGGGCGACGACAGGTACACCCGCGACAGCTCCGGGCGGTACGACAGCGTGCCGCCTTCCCACAGCCCGGTGACGAAGCGCGAGAGCGCCGCGAAGGACTCGCCACCGCGCGCGTAGAACTCCTCCAGCCGGCTGAAGGCCTCCACCGACAGGGACACCAGGCCGAGCGCGAAGTACTGCTCCATCGGCTGGAGCCCCGCGGCCAGCTTCGACTCCTCACCCGGCGGCGGCACGTCCCAGTGCAGCGGGATGCCGTGGTCTCTCAGCAGCTTGGCGAAGTCCGGGAAGCCCACCATCGCGTCCATGTGCGTCAGGCACAGCCGCGTCTCCACGGCGCCCTTGCACACCTCGGACAGCAGGTTGATCTTCCCGCGAATCAGCTGGATGACCCGGCGCACTTCGTCCGGCGGCGTCTCCGCCAGCCAGCGTGCGTCCAGCGCGATGGCGACCCGGCCCTTCTGCCTCCGGAAGCTCGCCTCCCACAGGCGGCGCAGCGCGCGGCGCGCCTCCTGGGTGTCATCCTCCAAGAGGGACGCGGACACCTCCTGCACGATTTTGTCCGGCCCGAGGAAAATCTGCAGCAGCGGGTCTGAGGTGAAGCTGGGCATGAACTGCCGCTCCTGCCTCCGCCAGTCCACCTCCAGGTCGATGAGCGTCGTCTTGCCCGCGCCCGCGGGGCCGAACACCACCACCGTGGGGAAGTCCATCACCGCCACGCGGTAGCGCCACGGCAGCGCGCTCAGGAACTGCTTGCGGATGCGCACCAGCGCGTTCGCGTCCAGCTTCCTGCGCGGCTCCACCTGCGGCGCGGCACGGCGCCGCTTGCGCCACCACCACACCAGGCCCACCACGAGGGCCACGGCGAGCAGCACCGCCAGCCCTATCAACACCCACGTCAGATAGGGCTTCGCTGCTTCCACTGTCGCAGGACTCGCGTTCGCCGCCGCGCTCGCGGCCGCTGCGACAGGGGTCTTCTCGCCCGCCATGACTCAATCCCTCTTCCCGCCCGCTTTCGCGCGGGCCGCGAGCTGGAGTCCTTCGAGGACGTCCTCCAGTCGCTCCAATGTCGCCTCCAGTTGCACACCCCATGCCTCCCGCTCCTTAGGGGAGAGCCGGGCGCCGCCAGGGCCGGGTTCCAGGGCTTTTGCCCCCTCACGAAGCACGTCCAGCAGGGGGCGGGTGCCCTCCGCGAGGCTTCCCAGGGACGAGGTGACGACCTGCTCCAGCCGCTCGACCAGCTCGGCCATGGCCTTCCGGGACGCGGCCGCGTCCATTCGCGACGCGGGGGGCGGCGGATTCATGGGGCGGGCCTCAGTTGGACAGGTGCCACAGCAGCACGGGGACCGCGACGATGATGGACATCGTCACGGCGTAGTAGCGCCAGGGGAAGTCGTAGAGGGTGGGCGGGGGGCCCATGTCCTCGTTGGTGACCTCCGGCGCGACGGCCTCCGGCCGGGGAATTCGCGCCACCAACTGCTCGCGGTAGTCGCGAAGCCGGGCGGGGTGACCCACGTGCCGGCCCACGAAGCCCGCGGTGAGGCAGAAGTGCAGCATCTCGAAGAGCAGCGACGGCGTGTCCTGCTTGCGCAGGCCCGCGTCGGCCAGGTCGAAGAAGAGGTCGCCGCCGGAGTCCACGCCGAAGGCCTTGAGCTGCAGCAATGGCCAGTGCTGCGCGTCGTCGTTCGCGAGCCTGCCGAGCACCTTCTCGTCCACGAGGAACGCGAAGGGCTGGAGCACCTGCTCCACGTCGTCGGAGCGCAGCGCCTCTCCCAGGTGGATGCGCAGCTGCTCCAGCTCGAAGAGCAGGCCGCGCGACATGGCCTCCATGGCGCCCGGGGACAGCCGCTCGCGCATGGCGGAGTCCATGCCTGGCGAGCCCAGCTCGCGCTCGAGCAGCTCTTCCACGTGTCGATAGGCCAGGAGGATGGCTTTCCAGTGCGACATCTTCATGTCAGGAGGCTCCCGGAAGGACGAGGGGACCGGCTCCGGCGATGGTCGCTCGCAGCTCCACCGTCGCTTCGTTGTTCCACACGTCCAGCAATTCCCGTACCCGCGTGAGGAAGCACACCACCAGCGGCTCGTGGCCTTCCTCGAAGGGCTCCAGCACCACCTCGTACACGTGGCGCAGGCCCGAGCCCTGCCGGGCGCTGTCCGGGACGCGTGACACGCTCAGCTCCCGCAGGAGCGGCAGGACGCGGCGGAAGGGGCCCTCGCTGGGCGTGCCCAGGTGCTCCAGCACCGCGCGAAGCTCCTCCAGGCCCAGCGTGGGCTGGGCCTTCCAGGCCAGAAGCTGGGTGAGGGCCGTCAGGTCATCGCGCAGCGGGCTCTCGCGGTCCGGCTGGAGTTGCCCCACCAGCCGCCAGTCCAGGCCTTCGATGTGGCGCCCCGGCACGCCCACGGTGAGCCGGCCCAGGGCCTCCGAGGCGAAGCGCGGCTGGTGCCACAGCGCCTCCACCAGCAGCTTGCGGGGCGTGGAGAAGGCCTCCGGCATGCGCAGCACCAGGTGGGGCGAGGGCCCGTACTGGCTGGGGACCTCCTCCACCTCGTAGCCAGGCCCCTTGCCGGGCAGGTGGGCGGGCCTGAGCGGGGCCAGGCCCGACTTCGTCATCTCGTACACGCCCGTCACCGAGTGCAGCGCCAGCTCCCGCGCCGCGCTCATGTTGCGGATGGGGTGTTCGGAGCGGGTGCCGTCCGTGGTGATGACCTGGGCGGGCTCCGCGCGCAGGTTCTCCACCGGGACCGCGAAGGGGACCAGGAAGTCCGGCCGCAAGGATCGGCCCACGGTCCACTCCTGGGCCAGGTCGAAGCAGAGGCTGAAGCGCCGCCAGGCGCCGCGAGTGGGGGGCACCGCGACGTGGAGGAACAGCTCCGTCTCCGGGAAGAGGAAGAACGAGCGCAGCCGCTGGAGCGGGTGCGCGAAGGTCGCCGAGTCATCCGGCGCGGGCGGCTCCCGGTCGAACGACACGGCGCACTTGGCGCCCGTGGAGTGCTCGTCCGCCAGCTCGCCGTACACCACGCTGACGTCGCGCAGGTGCTGGCGCAGCGAGTGGAACACCGCCAGGGACGGCAGGTACTCGTCCAGGTGGCGCACGTGCAGGCTCAGCGTCTCCACCGCGTCCGCGCGCTCGTGGCGCGACTCGAAGTGGAGGATGAGCCGGTGCCCGCCGCGCACCAGGGGGCGCACCTGGGTGGACTCCAGGGTGACGGGCAGCACGCGCAAGTCTCGCTGCAGCCGGAAGATGCCGGGCTCTCCCTCGGTGGGCGACAGGCGCAGCTCCGTGCCGCGCGGCAGGAGCACCGGCTCGCCCATCTTCCCCGCGGGCATCGCCTGGACGACGGCGCGCGTGGGCAGCGGCTCCAGGAGGAAGTCGAAGAAGCCCGCGAACAGGCGCCGCCACGTGGAGCGCAGGTTGTGCAGCGTCGCCTGCCGCGTCTGCACGGAGAAGAACGCCATCGCCTCGATGAGGCGGCGCACGTCCGGGTCCTCGCGCTCCAGCGGGGCGGCGGGGTAGCGCTCGTGGAAGCGCTGACGGAAGCGCTCCAGCGAGGCCATCTCCTCGAGGAAGTCCTGGTGCAGCCGGTCCTTGGTGCCGCTCATCGGGTGTACTCCCTCAACCCAGCTTCACCAGCGCGCCGGACACGCTGGTGATTCCGGAGGCCTTGAGGTTGGCCATGCCCTGGGCTTCCAGGTCAAGCGCGGCCTGGCCCGACACCTTGACGTTCAACCCGCTCATGGACGCGTCCGTCGTCCCCGACAGCTTCAGCGTGAGGCCGTCCACCTTGGCCTCGCCGCCGGTCGCCTGCATGGACGCCGTCATGCCCTTCATCGCCAGCGCCTGGGTGGCCTCCACGTTGATTTTCGCCGAGGAGGACAGGCTGGCGTCCTGCGTGGCGCTCTGCGTGAGCTTCGCCGACGAGGTGAAGGTCATGTCCTTCGTGCTCTCCACCGTCAGCGTGTCCTGGCTCTTCCAGTCGGACGTCTTGGAGGACAGGAGGGTGATGGTCTCCGCGTCCACCTTGAAGTCCTTGACGGTGACGACGATGCTGTCCGCCTTCTGCACCACGGTGCTGGTGTCCGCCTGGCCCGCCACCTTGAGGGTGATGCTGGTGCCGTCCATGGTCACCGTCTGGACAATCTGCCCTTCGGCGTTGTCCACCGTGACGGTGATGCCCTTCTGCTTGTCCAGCTCGATGGTGCAGACCAGCGTTCCCATGGTTCCTTCACGCCTCCGAAGCGCACCTACGCGGGCTCTTCCTTCACCCGGATGGTCAGCGTCCCCTCCTTGATTTCGATGCGGGCCGTGTCCTTGGCGTGGGTCCTCTGCAAGAGGAAGACCGGCTTGCCCTCCGCATAGGAGTGCCGCATGGAGGTGCCGTTTTCGGGCGTCTTGCCCACCAGCAGATGCGTGCCCTGGCCGTCCGCGGGCATACGCGCCGTGTCACGCCAGTCCAGGAAGCGCTTGAGCCAGGCCTTCTGGAAGTCCAGCCCCACCAGCACCCGCTCCCCCTTGTAGGCCGGGAAGTAGAAGTGCCCGGGCAGGAGGTTCGGGTTGAACGGCAGGGTGACAATCTGGTTCTGCCAGAGGGGAATCTTGACCTTGTAGCCGTCCTGCGACGTGGCGGAGTCGGTATACGCCTGCCACGTCTCGTGAGGCTGCTCGCCCACCTCGCTGACGATGAGACCCTCCACGTAGCGGGGCCAGGTGGGCGGGGAGTACGCGGGCAGTTCCACCCACGTCTCCGCCTGGGGCTCCAGCACGGTGTGCATGGCGAAGTCGAAGCCGGTGTTCTGGGCCAGGTGCTCCGCGTCCGGTGAGGACGCGAGCGCGTTCCCTCGCAACGCGATGGAGCGCACCCGGAACGTCTGTCCGGCGGCCAGCCCCGCGGCGGCCCAGGCCTGCGTCGTGGGCAGCTTCACCAGCATCCCCGGCGTCAGCGCGGTGGCGGGGAAGCGCTTCCACGTCAGGTCGACCTCCATGCCGCGAAGCTTGAGCCGCGCGGTCTCCAGCGTCACCCGCGCGTCGACCTCCGTGGTGATGGGCGTGCGCACGAGCACGTCCTGGCGGATGCCGGTGACGGCGCGCTGCTGGGTGATGGGCCGCGTGGCGGGCCCTTCCGCCACCGCGTTGAGCACATTCACGTCGTGGCGCGCCACCTCGGGGAAGCGCAGCGCCACCCGGTCCATCTCCGGGCCCACCAACTGCACGGGCGTGCCCGTCGCCGCCTTGGCCGTGGACAGCGAATACTTCGCCGCCGCGTAGTCGTACGTCAGCACGCCGTTGCGCGTGTCCACGTACCAGACGAGGAAGTCGTAGAAGCTGACGCCTTCCTCCGGAGTGAGGCCCAGGAACAACTGCGGGCTCGCGGTGTCCAGGCCCGCGCTCCAGTCGTAGTTGAAGGTGATGTGCGTGCCCTTGTGGGCGTCCAGCACGTCCTTCATCGACTTCTGCGTGTAGAGGATGCAGGGGAAGTGCTGGCTCCACAGCAACTGCGCGGCGTCCTGGAACGTCACCCCGTAGCGGCGGTGGAGCAGGGGCGAGCCGGGCTCGGGCGCGGCGGCCATCTCCACCAGGGAGCGCTCGGAGACCAGGCCCTTCACCTTCAGGGATGTGAGCGCCGGCTGCTTCGCCGTATCGGTGTACGTGCCCTTGATTTCGAGCTGGACCTCCATCAGGTCCTGCTGCAGGAACGCGGCCTTGAGCGGGTCCGTCTCCAGGCCTCCCGCGGACGTGTTGTCCGCGAGGTCGAACTCCACGCGGCCCTCGAAGCCCCAGGGCCTCAGCTCCAGCGCGAAGGACTTCACGTCGCCCGCGGGGATGGCGTGCGCGGTGCCGCCCGCCGTCAGGGTGACGGACACCACCAGCCTGTCGTTGAAGCCGCTGGACTTCATGGCTCCTCCTCCACGCGCACGTGGGCACTGAGGGTGTCGAAGCGCAGCTTCAGCTTGCGGCGCTCGCCGGCCACGACTCCCGTGAGGCCGAAGTGCAGCCACAGCCCCGCGTCGCGCCCGCGCAGCGTCAGCTCCACGTCCGACAGGCGCGGCTCGTACCGGGCAATCTCGTCGCGCAGCTCGCCGGTGAGCGACTCCACCAGCTCGCGCGTGCCGTACTTCTCCGTGTACTCGCCCAGGCCGAAGTCGCGGCGGAAGAAGCCGTACCCGGCCTTGGTGTTCAGCACGGCCTCCAGGTTGCGCAGCACGTGCTCCAGCTCATTGGAGCCCTTGCGGCCAGGGGCGCGGCTGTCGCCACGGACGGCGAACTTGTCCAGGAAGGAGGCGCGGCCCATGTCAGGACCTGCGCCAGAAGAGGGACACCTGGGCGCCCTGGAGCGCCGGGGTGGCGTAGAAGGCCAGGCCGTCCTCGCGCAGCGCGAACTGCCATTCCTCGCCCTGGACCAGCTTGTACCAGTCAATCTCCGGCCCCAGCGCGTGCGGGAAGGACGGGTGGGGCACGTAGTCGAAGGCGATGCCCTTGAGGGCCATGCGGCGCACCGTGGCCAGGCGCGAGGGCCCCGCCAGCTTCACGCCGTCCACCGGCAGCGGCTCGCCGGCCAGGCGGCGCTGGACGAGCAGGTACAGCTCTCCGCTCTCCCGGACCTCGGGCGGCAGCGGGGTGAAGATGAACTGGCCGTCGCGCGCCGCGAAGGCGCGGTGCGTGGCGCGGGTGGCCTCCGGCTGGAGCGCGCGCGTGAGCAGCTCCACCCAGCGGAAGAGCCCCTTGCCCGGGGCCTCGTGCTGGTAGGTGGGCAACGACTTGTCGGGCATCAGCTCAAGATAGCAGCACGCCTCGAAGTACAGGCGGCGCAGCGAATCGAAGAAGGCATACGGGTGCGGGGAGACATGGCGGTGCATGTCCTCCAGCAGGGCTTGCAGCCGCTGCACCTCGCACAGCGCGCGGCGGGCATTGCTCAGCCGGTCCGTGCGCAGGTAGCTGTCGGAGAGCCGGGCGATGAGCTGCAGCCGCGACTGCTCCAGGAGCGCTTCCAGCCGCTCCAGCAGGGCCCCGAGGAACGGGTGGGGGCCGACGAGCAGCAGCGGAGGAACCAGGTCCTCCGCCAGCCGCCACACGCCCTCGGTGTCCCTTCGGAAGACGGCCAGGGGGAGCGTGTCCTTCGCTCCGTCCAGGACCGGCTCCGCGGAGAGGCGAAGCCGCCGCATCACCCGCTCCACCACCGGCGGGTCTTCGGCGTACAGCCTCACGCTCTGCGCGTTCGTCGTGTCCCCCATCACATGCAGGTAGACGGTGGCCTCCGCGCGGCCCGTGCCCTCCAGCGAGAAGGGCGGCAGGACCGCGTTGCCGGGCACGTCCACCACGAAGCCAGCCGGTGTCACCGCCGTCATCGTCGAGACGGACAGGCTTCCACCGGCCAGCAACGGCTCGCTCCAGGCCATGGCCGCCACGCCGTAACCCGGCGTGCCAGACAGCGAGGCGTGGAGGCGGACCTGGGCCTCCAGCGACTCATCCTGGGCCTCGAAATGCTCCGGAAGCAGCGTCTGGCCGACGTGCCACCGGACCCGTGCGAGCTTGAAGGGGGGCATGTTGTGCTCGGTGTGGCGGCGGGGCTTACGCCGTCTCCGTGACGCCCCACTTCTTGACGATGTTCTTCGAGGACGCCGCCGCGACGTTGATGGACTGCTCAATCGTCTTGGGCTTCACGCCAATCTGGAACGTGAAGTTCTTGGGCGACTGCACCTCGCGCGACTCGTTGTCCGCCACCGCGATGTTCAGCCGGTCCCCGTTCTTCTCCAGGATGCCGTTGAGGTCCGCGTCCACGAAGTTGGACTTGAAGTACTTCTTCGCGATGGGGTCGTACTCGTAGATGACGTACTTCATCACCACTTCGATGTTGGAGAACGTGCCCAGCAGCATCGTGGCGATGGACTGCTTGTTCGTCGTGGAGATCTGCGCGGAGAGGTACAGCGCGTCGGTGGCGCCCGTCTCCCACAGGTAGCTGCTCAGGACGCCCACGCACTTGGTGGCCAGGACCTTGTCCGGCTGCTCCGGGTCGTAGATGGTCTCCTGGTCCGCCGTCAGGGCGATTCCGCCCACGGTGATGGAGGTGATGAAGCCCACGGGGGTCTGCTTGTCCTTCTTGAAGTTGAAGCCCTGATAGACGTCCAGGTCACGTGCGAATTGAGGCATGACTCACTCCTGAATGGTTGGGGGTTTGAGGACAGCGAAGTGGAACTAGCCGAGCCGGGACTCGAGCATCAGCTCCACGTTGAGGCCTTCGAACTGGATGTGCGGCAGGACGGCGACCTTGCAGTCGTACCAGCCGATTTCCCCAGTGCGCTGCTCCACCACCACGCTGGTGGCCTTGAACGGGAACCGGCGGACCGTGAGGTCATCCGGGCTGGCCACCGTCGTGACGTAGCCCGCCAGCCACGCGTCGAGCTGACGCTGGATGTAGGGCGCATCGGCGGTGCTGCCGATGTTGTCGCGCATGATGCACTTCACGTAGTGCGCCAGGCGGGTGATGGAGAACGTGTAGGCCAGGTTCGTGACGAGCTGCGAGTTCTCGGAGTCCTTCGGGTCCTTGAAGCGCTTGGCGACCTTCGCGGACTGGGTGCTGAAGAACGTCGCCTCGCTGGAGCCCTTCTTGTACACGAGCGGCATGAAGCCGCACCGCGCGAACTCGAACTCGCGGAAGTCCGGGATGGCGATCTCCACGGGCGCCTTGAGCTCCTCCTGGCCACGCAGGAAGAACGTGTCCACCGGCAGACCGGTGAGCAGACCGCCGCCCTTGGGGCCGCGGATGGACTGGCACCAGCCGGAGTTCTCGAACGCCTTCACCATGTTGCGGGCGAAGAGGATGGACGAGTTGCCCCAGAGGTACTTGTTGGACTCACCCTGCGAATCCTCCGTGAAGTGGAGGTCGTCGCACGGGTTCTTGTCCGGATGCCAGGGCAGGCGCAGCACGTAGCGCGGGAACGTGAGACCCAGGTACGCGGCCTCCTCGCTGTTGCGCAGCTCGTTCCACTTGCCGTAGCGCGGGTGGGCGAGCGCGCCCTCCAGGTCCTTGATGGCCTCCATCTCCTCGACCTTGTCGCAGCCGAAGAACTTGGGGCTGACCGCGGCGATGAAGGGGCAGTGCGACGCGTTGGCCACCTTGCCCATCTGCGTCAGCCACTTGATGTCGCCCGGCGTGGAGGAGAACTCGTACAGGCCAATCATGGCGCCGAAGGGCTGGCCGCCGTACTGGTCGTACTCCTGGATGTAGACCTTGTTGAACAGCGACCCGGCGAACACGTCCGCGGAGTTGTTCTCGAAGTCCTGACCCAGCTCGTCCTGCGCGGCGTCCAGCAGGTCGATGGCGACGTTCGCCTTGAAGTTGGTGTTGGAGACCAGGTCATCCAGGCCCCGCCACGCCGACTCCATCTTCTGGAAGCGCTCGTGGTGGAGGATTTCGTTCATCTGGTCGTTGATCATCGCGTCGATGCGGTCGACGACGGCCAGCACCTGGCCCTTGTCGAAGCGCAGCGCGTCGCCCGAGTCCGTCGTCGCCGGCGGCACGTTCTGCACGAGCGCGGCGAGCGAGGACATGAAGCGCGCCTCGATGGTGACTTCCTTCTCATCGAGGGCGGGGACGAACTTCTCGGAGATCATCGGCTTGGCGTCCACGGGACGCTCCAGCCGCACGCTCTTGAACAACCCGGGCAGAATAGAGGTTTCAGCCATGACGGTTACCTTTGTGGAAATGGTGTGGACGTGAGCGGGATTACGAGGTCACGGTGGCGTTCGCGGGGACGGTGGCCGGCGCGGTGGCGGGAGTGGTGGCGGCGGCGGCGGTGGTCGCCGCGGCGCCGTTGGTGGCGGGCGAGGCGTTCGCGGGAATCGCCTTGGGCAGCTTCAGCGACTCGTAGTCCTTGAGCTCCGCGAGGACGGCCTTGAGGGCCTCCTTGTTGGAGAACAGCTCGTAGACCATGTTCCGCAGCGCCTTCTGGTTGTCGATGCTGGACTGCATCTCCAACAGCAGCTTCTTGAGCAGCTGCAGCGCCTTGAGCTTGGGGACGTGGTTGACGATTTCGTCCGGGTGGAACGACTTCATCTTGGTGATGGGCAGCTCGACGTTGAGGTCGGCTTCCACGTCCGGGTTGATGCGGTTGGGCACCTGGAAGTTCACGGACATCTTCATGTCCGCCATCAGCTCGTTCAGGTTGCGTCCGTTGACCGAGCGCAGCTTGCGCGCGTCGAGGTCCACCTTCCGGTCCTCGGAGGAGCCGAGCGAGAAGTCTCCCAGCATCAGCATGCGCAGCGGCAGGTCGACCGCCTCCTGCTCGCCATTGATGGTGGTCCGGTACGTGAGCGTGATGCGCGACTTGGGCAGTTGTTCCTGGATTGACATGGCTACGTTACTCCCTCGGGTGGAAGGCCTTTCTGCGACCCGGCGGGACGCGCCGGGGTCCTGCGTCACTGCGGAGGCGGTGAGGTCGGCGTGGTGTCACCGGAGAACAGGACCACCTGCCTCGACTGCTCGGGTCCGCCGATGATGGGCTCGTAGCCCAGGTGACTGGAGTCCTCGACGCGGGCGTGGCCGTGCTGGTCCCTGATGACCAGCACCACGGTGAGGAACACCGGTGTATCGATGAGGTGGGGCAACACGCGCGAGCGCAGCCGGCGTCGCGCTTCAATGGCCCATGCAGTGCCGGTGCCACTGAAGGACTCGCTCATGTGCAGCCAGGCCTCCAGGCCGCCGGTGGGCACGGTGGCGAAGCCGCCCATGGAGGTGCCGTCGCCCAGGGCCGCGCCGCCCAGTTGGATTCCGCGCGTGTCGATGCGCTGGCGGCGGGTGGCGCGACGCACGCGGACCTCCGCCTCCGGGTACGCGTGGGAGAACAGCCAGTGCAGCGTGGAGGGACAGGCGGGCCGCAAGAGGCGCAGGCGGTGCGCGGCGGAGCCCTCCCAGCCCGGCAGGAGCGAGCCGTCGCGCTCCGGGAAGAGGCCGGCGAAGCGCGCGCTCAGGAGCAGGTGGTCGAAGTAGCCCAGGAAGCTCTCCAGCGTGTCGTGGTCCAGCGACTCCATCGCCTTGAGGAAGAAGGAGGGCAGGGGCGACTGGACGCTGAGCAGACCCAGGTTGACGGTGATGATGGCGCGGCGCGGGTTGCGGACGAACTCGATGGAGTGGATGAGCTGGGGGGCGTGGACGGTGCCCCGGTGGCTGCGCAGCTCCAGGTCATCCGGGCCGTAGCCCTCCTTGGAGAGCAGCTCCAGCAGCGCCGGGATGTCGAAGTCGTGGGCGCGCTCGCTGATGCGCGCTTCGATGGAGGGCGCTCCAAGCGCCGGAGTGGAGGAGGTGGGCGTGAGGTCGTGCATGGCGTCAGTCCTCCTCTCCGGAATTCAGCGGGGGCTGGCCGAGGAACGCGTCCAGGTCCACCCGGTAGAGCTGCTCCAGCGCGCGCATGGGCAGCGAGTCGGCCTCTTGCAGGAATGGCTCCAGGCCGCGCGCGTGTCCGCTCAGGCCGGCGTAGAAGCGGGTGAAGAGCGAGGGCAGGTACACGCGCGGGTCGAACCGCTCCACCGTGGCCAGCACGTCGGCGGCAATCACGCCCGCCTTGGTCATCTCGCCTTGCGCGAGCAGCGCGTCGAACGCCTCCAGCTTGCGCAGCAGCAGCGCGAGCGGTGGGGAGACGGGCACGGTGGGCCCGGAGGGCCTGGCGGGCGCGGCCGGCTCGGCGCGGGGCGCGGCCTTCTGGGCGGGCGCGTCGTCGCGTGAGGGCGCGGGCTCAAGCTCGGCGCCTGGCTGGGGCGCGAGCGCGAGCGCGGGCGGTGCGGGCGCGGGGAGGAACTCCAGGTGCCGCCTCAGCCAGAGGCTGAGGTTGCGCATCGGCTCCTCGCAGCCGTTCTTGGGCAGGGAGGGCAGTTGGGCGAGGATGGGCTCGGAGAGCAGCAGGGCTTCTTCGATGGGCGCGCGGTTGTCGGCCTCGCACCAACGCCGCCACGTGGCGTCCTGCTTCTTCTCGTTGTGCGCCAGGTGCTTGTTCATCGACCGGAGCAGCCACCGCAGCCCGCTCTCCAGGAAGATGTCGCGCTTGGCCTCCGGGCCGAACGCGGCGCGGCTGGTGGTGAGGACCAGGAGGATGGAGCGGAAGAGCCCCGGCATCGCCAGCAGGCCCCGCTCCTGGAAGGCTCCGAAGAGGTAGGCGCCGACGAGCCGCGTGTCGCGCTGTCCCTCGCGCAGCAGGACCTCCGCGCCGCGAGCCGCGGTGGCGTAGTCGCCGCTGGCGACGGCCTCCGTGACGGCCTCCACGCGGGTGTCGGGCTCGTCGGCGGTCGCCGCGCGGGGAGGCTCGCCCTCCAGGGGCTTCTCCAGGAAGGTGCCGTCGAAGGGCGCCAGGTTGAGGGCCGCGTCAGCCATCGATGACCTTCATCTGTCCGGGGGAGACGACCTGGATGACGCCGCCGTACGAGCACATCAGCTTGGAGTTGCTCTCCAGCGCGGGCGCGTTGCCGAGCATCAGCTTGGGGCAGCCGGGCACCCACGGCGCCGCGGTGGCGGGGATGCAGGGCATGGGGGTGAGGACACCGAGCGCCGCCGCCGTGGCCGCGGCCACCATGGGGTTGGCCAGCGACTGGCACATCCCGAACGGGAGGATGTTCACCAGGGGCTTGTTGTCGAGGACGTTCGCCGCGGGCGTCGGGCCGACCACCTTGTTGGTGGGCAGCACGACCAGCGACGACGGGGCGACGCCGAAACTGCACTGCAGCATCGCTCCCATGACGACCTGGGCTCCCATGCGAGCACCTCGTGCGTCGTGGGTTCCGGGATGGAACGTCTGACGCGGAGTCACGCCATTGCGCGGCGCGTGCCAGCGTTCGATTCCACCCGCTTCCCCCTGGAGCGGGAGGAGGAAGGGGGGCCGGGTCGGCCAGGACGCGTCGCCAGGGAACGCGGGCGCGTCCGGCGCGTACGCGCGCTAGCGGGAGCGCTCGTCGTCGCCGGGGACCCGGACGCTCTCGCGAGCACGGCCCCTCAGCGCGGTGAGGGCCTGGAACACGGGGTCCGAGGACTTCTGGTGGAGTGCGCCGGTGAGGTACTGGGAGCGGCACCACTCCTCATTGAGCTGTCCGTCCTTCGTCCTATGGGGAAGGAGCGGGAACAGCTCGATGCGGTCCGGGAGGTGCTCGGCGCCCAGGCGCAGCTCCAGTCGGCGGCGCACCTCCAGGCGACGGTTGCCCGCCTCCTTCGTGAAGTGCTCCGCGTCCTCGGCGCCGGTGAAGACGAGCAGGACGTGAGGTGTGTGCTGCACGCTGCCACCCGACGCGGCGGTGCTGACGCAGGCTCCCTGGCAGAAGGGCAGGTCGGCGAGCGCCTCAACGACTTCGGCCGCGGCGTAGATGCGTCCGTCGCGGCGCACGTCGCGCGTTCCCGCATACAGGAATTGCTCGCGCTGGCGCGAGAGGATGACGTGGCCCGGGGGCCGGTCCTTGTCCGGCAGCGGGGTGAAGACGCCCACGTCGCCCGCGGCCTCCTGTCCGCTCAGGTTGAGGTCCTTCAGCGTCCAGGCGCGGCCCGGCGCGGGGGCGATGGCCGCGTTCAGCTCTCCGACGCGGCGGGGGGACGCGAGCACCACGCCGCCCTCCGAGGCGTCGATGAGCACCAGCGCGTGGGGCACCTTGGTCAGCTCCGACTGTCGCACCCACTCCCGCCAGGCCTCCCAGTCATGGAGGGCATCGACGGAGCGGAACCAGTGCCCCACGCCCTTGAGCGGCCCGGCGCGGACGCGGGTCAGCACGTCCCGGAGCGCGGGGGAGACGCCGAGCGCTCGCGGGGGATGCTCCAGGAGCAGGCCGGGGGAGCGCTCCAGGTCCGCGGGCTCCAGGTGGACGAAGGTGGCGCCCCGCAGCAGCGAGGCGAAGAGGAGCGCGGGCTGGTGCTGGAGGAAGTGGAGGCCGGGCGCGGCGAGCACGTCGCCGGAGGCCAGGCCGAAGGCGAGCAGTCCGTCGCACAGCGCCCCGGTCCACGCGCGCTCGGCGCTGAGGGGCATGGGGGTGTCCGGCGGGTCGACGCGCGGCGAGAAGAGCAGGGCCACCGTGTCGGCGGGGCGGTACGTGTGCGAGGCGAAGGAGGGGGCCGCGTCCCCCTTGGAGCGCAGCAGGAGCGGCTCGAAGCCCTTGAGGAGCGGCGTCTGGTGGGCCTCCGCGGAGATGTGCTG
>Ga0126314_10000272_pt1 | contig 25937 bp, 74 predicted proteins | sample Plot105B_FD_92535 | JGI IMG/M metagenome (GOLD analysis project Ga0126314, IMG submission 92535) | Serpentine soil microbial communities from UC McLaughlin Reserve, CA, USA - Plot105B | ecosystem: Environmental > Terrestrial > Soil > Grasslands | place: USA: UC McLaughlin Reserve, Lake County... | reverse complement strand
TGATGTTACTGTAACAGCTACTGACGTTGGTCTTGGCAATGCTAGTAACACTTCTGACGCCAATAAGCCCGTCAGCACAGCAACACAAACAGCTCTAGATCTAAAAGCTGATCTTGTTGGTGGATTAATTCCTAGCTCACAGCTACCAGCTATTGCTATCTCAACACCACAGACTGCTGCTTCGCAAGCCGCACAGCTAGCCCTCACAACACAAGAGGGCGATGTTGTTATTCGTACTGATGAACATAAAACTTATATGCGTAATGCTGGTACGTCAGGAACAATGACTGACTTCACTTACTTGGACACCCCGGCGGATGCAGTAACAAGTGTTAATGGTAATATTGGTACTGTTGTTCTGGCAAAGGGCGATATCGGCTTAGGAAATGTTGATAATACTTCTGATTCTACAAAGAACGCAGCTACTGTTGCACTAACAAACAAGGACCTGACTTCTGGCACAAATACATTTCCAACATTTAATCAGAGCACCTCAGGTAACGCAGCTACAGCTACTAAGCTACTAACAGCTCGCAATATAAATGGCGTCGCATTTGATGGCACGGGGAATATTACGGTAGCAGACGCTACTAAGGTTCCAACAACAACAACTGTTAACGGACATGCGCTTAGTGGTAACGTAACAGTAACTGCTAGTGACCTAAGCCTTGGAAACGTAGATAATACATCAGATGCAACTAAGAATGCTGCAACTGTAACGCTAACTAATAAAACTATCAGTGGTGCAAGCAATACCCTAACAAATATTGCACAATCAAGCGTTACCAACTTGGTTACAGATCTTTCTAATAAGCAGCCACTAGATTCAGATCTAACCACTATTGCAGGCTTGACAGCAACAACAGACTCTATCCTGCAATCAAAGGGTAGCGCTTGGACGACTAGAACACCAGCCCAATTTAAGACTGATCTAGCACTAGTAAAAGCGGATGTGGGCCTAGGAAACGTTGATAATACCGCAGACACAGCGAAGCCAATCTCAAGCCTTACACAAACAGCGCTTGACGGTAAGCAGCCACTAGATTCCGATCTAACTACAATTGCCGCATTAACTGTCGTTAATGACTCTATTATGCAGGGTAAGGCAGGAGCTTGGGCTGTACGTACTCCCGCTCAGTTTAAGACAGATCTCGTACTAGTTAAAGCAGATGTTGGTCTTGGCAGCGTTGATAATACAGCAGATACGGCTAAGCCTGTTTCTACAGCTCAGCAGACCGCTTTGAATCTAAAAGCTGATGCTACTCGTGTCGCCGCTCTAGAAGCAGATACTATTGTCGCCCTTACAGATGCAGCAACAGTCGCAACAGATGCAAGTCTAGGTAGAACTTTTGGTGTAACCCTTGGCGGAAATAGAACACTAGGCGTGCCTACCAACCCAACAGATGGTATGAATAGGACATGGCGTTTCCGTCAAGACGCTACTGGTACTAGAACAATTACGCTTACTACCGGAACTGGTGGATTTGTTCTAGGTTCCCAGATTGCCAATACAACGCTTACTGCAACGGCAAATAAAGTCGGTTATATGACCGCACGCTATGATTCTAGCTACCCTGGTGGAGCACGCTGGTGCGTCTTGGCATTCGAGCCGGGAGTGTAGTAGATGGCTCTTGAAGGCGCGTATGCTTTTGATGTTGTTTCTGGTGCAACCGTACTAGACCTTAGCGGTAATGCTAGGGATATTACTCTAACTGGAACAAATGGTGTTCAGGTTGCAGGTGGTCAAACAGGAGCTGCTCTAGGTAAAACTGGAGCTACAATGCCTATCTGTCCAGGTTCCTTGCTTACGGCTACACAGACGGATGATCGAACTGTTATGCTTGATGCAAAGAATAACTTTACTACCTGGTGGGTTCGCTGGGAAAAAGATGCCATTAACTCTGGCACGTGGGGTATTCTACTAACTGGTGGTTCAATGGCCGTTCAGGCTCGTAGAGCTTCTGATGATTCACTAGCTACCAGACCTACCGCTACGCAGCCGGGAACGACTACATGGCATAATTATTGTGCCACCTATGTTCGCTCTACTGGAATTATCTCTTTCTATTTAGACGGAGTACTAGCTAGCACACAGTCATTTACTGCTGGTACACAGCTGACTACTAATGCCGATAGAATTAACCTTGCCGAATGGTCTAATACTGGTCCTGCTCTAGATAACTTAAGATTCTATAGCCATGCACTAAATGCAGTAGAAGTTGCTGCGCTTGCTGGCACCCCAGTAACCTCGGGTGTAGTGTTACGTCCTTCTTCGTTCTTCTTCGGCTAAGTCTTGCGCAACGATTAGGTATCTGCTAGACTTCCGTGTAACGGGAGAACATGCCACTAAGTGAAGGATGGCAATGAAAACAAAGAATCTTGTGACTGTCAAAACGGGCAGTTATCTTTATGGTCTAGCAAATATTAACTCAGACGTTGACCTGTATACAGTATACGATTTCAAGCACAGAATCTACCGTCCTCGTAAACAAATTCAGCAGCATATCGAGGAAGAAACCGATCATGTCAAAATTAGCCTAAGTGAATTTGAAGCACACCTCGCAAAAGGTGTGCCACAAGCATGTGAAGTTCTTTTTGCTGAGCCGGAGTTTTGGCTTGACAACGATTCTAGCTGGGAATATACTGCTGCTAGGTTGGATACTGTTGTACATAGCAATATGCCAACTGTGCTGGATACATACCGACGTACAATTATAAACTTCTTTAAAGAAGATGACTATAAGAAAAATCGCCATGGATTTCGTCTGATAATTAATGCCCGAGGGTTAATGGAAGATATGTATTTTAATCCTACATTAACAGAAGAACAGGTAAGACTTGTAAGTGATAGTGCAGAGCTTCCCTGGAAGCAGCGTCAGGAGCTATTTAAGGATCAGCTATGGGAGGTGTATGGAACGTGAGCATTCATCGCTTGTTCGATGTTGAAAAGCTTGATAAGTATATAGAAGATGGATATATCTCTAGACGTTCGCATCCTCATCTAGATCTATATGTTCTCGACTACACTGCTAAGTGCCAGTATGATTCTTTCTGGAACAAGATTACCCTACATTGTCGAGGCTTGGTAGTTAATTCACAAGGAGACATTGTAGGTAATTGTCTTAACAAATTCTTTAACTATGACGATCCTACTGTGGCGCATATTAAGCGTGAGGGTCCAGTTCACGTAACCGACAAGCTTGATGGTAGCTACCTAGCAGTATCGCTCTACAAGGACGAGCTTATAGTCAACACACGTGCCTCATTTGAGTCTGAACAGGCTCTAGTCGCTAAGACTATCATTGACTCTCGTCCAGATTATCAGGTAGCTCTACGGGCAATCTGCGCCGAGTCTACTGCTATCTTTGAAGTGATCTATCCAGCAAATCGTATTGTTCTTGATTACAAAGGTCTTGTCGATATTGTTTTTATCGGGGCAATAGCTACATTTGAGCTAACCGATGGCACACAGCTCTGGACTCCTGCTGATAAGCTCAACTGGCCGGGGAGATCAGTTGAACGCCTTGAATGCAATTCATACGCAGAAGCCGTTGCTATGCCTCCCCGTAAGAATGCGGAAGGTATTGTAATCTATTTTGAGCGTACGGGAGAGCGGCTTAAGGTAAAGCAAGAGGACTATAAGCGCTTGCACTTTATTATGACCAACTGTACGGCTAAACGTTTGTGGGCGCATATAGCGGTGAATGCTACTAAACATCTAATTGATACTGATAAACCCAAACATTGGGGGTCATATCTACAGCTCGATCCTGAAATCGCTCAGCAAGTAATTGCTGCTGGCGAGGATTGGCTAGATAAGTATATTACTAATGTTCCTGATGAATTCTATCAGTGGGTACAGGAGAAGCTTGTTTTCTTCCCGGCGGAGGTTGAAAGACTTCGTACTGAAGCATATATTGAGTATGATCGAATAATGCTGGAGGTAGACGGCGATCGTGCTAAATTCTTTGCTAAGCTTAAGAAGCATCCCCTGAAAGGTTTACTAGATCGTATATATCAAGGGTATGCTATTGAGCTACTACTCTGGATGATGGTTAAGCCGTTGCATGAAACTTCGTTTATGGAATCCCTTGAGGACTGAGCTCTAGTATGGTAGGCTTGTGCCATCAAAGTACAAGCCTACCTAAGGATTTATAATGATCCGTCCAAGCCCTTGGTTTATCGTATCGATGGTAGCCATCTCCATAAGCATTGCAGCCATTGTGATTACAATCATTTCGGCAATTAATTTACAGCGACATTCAGATGCTGAAGACGCTTTTCTGAGGGACATCTACAATCACTCTCGTACTGATTCCCAGCTCATTGCTGATGGTAAAGCCGTTTGTGAGAAGCTTGACTCCGGAATGTCCTACGGAGATGTTCTTTTTAATAGCGCTAAGCCTGATGGTATGTCTTCGCTAGTTGATCTTACTTCTGCTGCTGTACATAATCTTTGTCCAGAGCACATTGCTGCTGAAAACGTCTACGTAGGAAGGTAATATGCCTGGAATTAGTATCATATACTTCGTAAGCACCACGCTCTTTATTATCTCTGGCTTAATCACCTACGATACTGCCGACCTGAATCAAACACCTAAGTGGCCAGCCTATCTTCTTTTTAGTGCAGCTTTGTTAACATTTATTGCTGGAGTGATCTACCTAGGGATGAATAATGCCAGGTAAGATTATTATTCTTCGTGGACCACCTGCTTCAGGTAAAACCACCTTGTCTATGAAACTTGTTGAAACATATCATTCTAAGGGTACTGAGGTACTAAATTTAGATAGGGATTCATTCCGTAAGCTTTATTACGGTTCTGTAATTCCCGGCGATTTTGAAGACAATATTACTCAAATGCAAGATCTTCTCTTTGAAGATGTGCTTTCGCGCGGGGGAGTAGTAATTGAATCTTCTACTAATCTCCAACCAAAGCAATATAAGCGCTTCGTAGCACTAGCAGAACGCAATGCCGCTAAGCTCGAACATGTCGATGTACTTGCAACACTTGACGAATGCGTTGAACGTGATAGACTTCGTGGTCTTGCAGGTGGACACAGTGTTGGTCCAGCAGTTATTAAACGTTTCTTCGATATGGGCTTTCCTGAATTCCCCGCTTCGCCTAAGCAAATTAGCTACATGCCGTATGTAGAAGATCCTTCCCTTCCTGCTGCTGTAATGGTAGACTTGGACGGAACGCTAGCTGAGAAGGGCGATAGAGATATCTACGATCAGAGTAGATGTGGATCTGATCTTCCTCGTCCGGCGGTTATTTCAGCAGTACGAGCAGCTATGCTATATGGTAAGCAGATTATTTTCTGTTCGGGTCGAGATGACACGTGGTTTGATATCACGGCGGAGTGGATCAATACGTATGTTATTCCGCTAGGCAACGAAGATACATTGCAGTGGATTAAGCGTCATCTTTATATGCGCAAGGCTGGCGACAAGCGTAAAGATAGTACTGTTAAGTATGAATTGTTTAATGAAAACATTCGTGGAAAATATAATATTAGCTATGTACTTGATGATAGGGATCAGGTAGTAGATATGTGGCGTCTAATCGGTTTGGACGTCTTTCAGGTTCAACCAGGTAATTTCTAAGGAGTATTGTGGATAACAATTTTGAGGATCAGTTCAAGGCCATGACTGAAGGACTTCAGGTATCTCCTGAAACTAGTGGTATTGAGGCTGAATTCAAGCATCAAGAGCGAGTGAAATTGGTTTCTGATTCGGTCAGGACGATGGCCATCATCATGGGCTTAGGTGATATTACTAATATTCAGGAGGCTATTGTTGTAATTCTCAACGATCCAACCTCACAGACTCTCACTCCTGCTGGTAAGAATGCGCTCCTAGCCGCTATCTCTACGTACAACATCGAAGTTGAACGCATCTGCGAGATTGAAGCAGACGCAGCGGAGCAGAGGTATCTAGGACCAGATGCTCCCAACTGATGTAATTCAAGGTATGCGGGATGCAGGTGCGCTGAAGGCTAAGCGAGTTGATGAAGAAGGAAATCTCTTCTTCGATATTGATTTTAGGATTGTTCAAGAACAATTTCCGGCGCATCTGCATTTTCTTGTACGACAGCAGCTTAATGATCTCGAAGGGGCGTTGTACGATAACGGCTATATAGCCTTTGAGGTGCTAGCTGATGGTAGACTTCAGTGGAAACCCACCCGTAAGACATTAGAGCTATATAAGAACACGGGTGTATAATGTTCTTATGAAGAGCTACAGAATCACAGTTGATCTTGAAGTAGAAATAACTGCTTTTAATGCGAGTGACGCCCAAGATGCCATCGAAGAGGCTCTTGCGGAGCTTGATGCGCTAGGCTCAACTGTTACCAAGCTAGCCATTGATCATGTGGAAGAACTAGGCTAGACTGAGGTCTAAGCCCAGATGAAGGAGGATATACATGGAAGACACACTAGTTAAGCAAGATGCTCTTACCGCCACCCCCGTTGAGACAGGGTTGTATGAGCTTAGGGTTGCAGATCGTTGTGATTCTTGTGGCGCACAGGCTTTTGCTGTTGCCAGTAAAAAGGTGTCAGGTAAGCAGATGGAGGTACTTCTATGTGGACATCATCTACGTGAATCCACTCCAGCTCTCATTGCTCAGGGATTCTCAATTCAGGATGACACCCATAAGATTAACGAGAAGCCTAGTGAACCTGATCCCAATACCTTCTGATGAGCTTCTGGATTAGCTGTTCCCTTGTATTGGCAGTAGCAGCACTGCTTGTTTATGAAGTAGTATTGCAAGTTATACGTGGAAGAAATAAAGGCGTCACCTTGGCAAAGTATGAACCAGATGAATCAGATGATTTCCCTCAGGTTTATGAGGATCATTCTGATGAAGAATTTAAACTTGGTCTAGCACTTCATATAATGATTGATATGGATGAAAATCCGGAAGAATACGAAGAAGCCGATCTCGATAAGCTAGAGAACTTATTCGAAGAAGCTGATGCGTACTGGAGTATGAAATATGAGCAACAAATCAAGAAACTTGAGCCCTATGGTGACTAGAGCATATAATATTGTAGTCACTGGATCAAGAGAGTGGACAGACTACAACATAATTATGCGACAGCTAGCATTGGCTTTCGAGCGTGCTAAGACTCTAGGCTTTACAGATATTGCTGTACATCAGGGCGAATGTCCATATGGTGGAGCAGATGCGCTAGCTAAAGAGTTTATTAATAAGGAAGAGGATACACTTAAGGCCTATGGTCTTACCGTGCGTACTATTTCTCACCCGCCGCAATTTCATAAGCATGGAAAGCCAGCTGCCTATCACGTGCGTAATCAAGAGATGATTGATCTTAAGCCTGATGAGGTTCTAGCATTTAGAATCGGCGGGGATCAATCAAGAGGTACCACTAGCGTTATTAAGTATGCACGTTCTAAGGGTATAGAACCTACTATAATTGAGGCATAATGCATCTAGTATTCCTCTTTGTATCAGTAGCACTATTGCTAGTAAGTCCAAACCTGCTAATCCTTGTGCTTATCATTTGGATGCTGTATGCTCTACTAGAAGGCAAACTCACCAGGAGGTAGTGTGTATCCGACGAAATATGTTGCACAGGCTTGGTCGTTTAAAGATAACGAATTTAAGTTTTGCGATCTAACACGTAGTATTGATGACCTCTTCGGCGGTATTGTTTACAACCTAAGCTATAAGCTTTACGACCATAAAGATCGTGAACGCGTCAATAACAACTGGCATTTCACTGAGTATGAAGAGGCTCTGTTTGATTTTGCTCGTTTTGTAAATACTGAAGAATTGGAGGTGTTGTAATGACCAAAGGTGTATTATCCCCGGTCTTCCTTCAAGTTGAAGTACGACTACCCCGAAGTAATTCAGGAACGAAGCTCTGAGCTCAGTAACCGTGAGAAAGCATGGCTTAACCGAGCTATGAACCTTGCAAAGCAGTCACAGCAACGCCACAAGCATGCTTGTCTGATTGTTCTTGGTGGAGCTATCCAGGGCTATGGAGTAAATAGCTACCGTAATATCCCAGGTATTGTTCATGAGCTAGATGCATTGGGCGTTCATGCTGAAGCTAAGGCTCTAAAAGTTACCAGTCGTACCGAAGGTTCAACGGCCTATATTGCCAGGGTTAATGAAGCTGGTGAAGCTCGACAGTCGCGTCCTTGTCCTACTTGTATGGATGCATTGCGAGCAGCAGGAGTCAAGAAGATTGTATATACAGTTAATGGAAGCGAATATCTTTGAAAATTAATAAACTGTTTGAATCTCCTACCAGCATACATCCTGATTCAGCATGGGTTCTTAGCGAGCAGAGTGTTGTTATCAGGATGTATGCTGGTATTACCAGCTTTGAGCTGCGTTGGGGATTATTTAAGAACAGGTGGTATATAGATCTAGGCAGAAACAATACTGATGATTGGGCTCCTCTTAGCCAGCAGCTACGGAATACTGAGGTTGGCGAGCAGTTTAAGGAAGCTGTAGAGCAAGAGCCCTATGAGAGTGGTCAGAAGAAATACTTGCCGGGGAGGTATGAATTAGTTATAGTTAATAATAAACCCCGGCTAGTTTCACATTATTTTGGTATGCAGCTGTCTGACATACAAACTCTAGAATTGCATATTGATTATGATGCAGAGCAAGCGTACAAGGATATTAAGCATGCAATGTTCCCCATGTATGATGTAAAGGGGGCAGTGTTCTACTCTATGGATTTCACCAAGAGTGCTAAGCTTCTACGCTCAGAATTTGATTATGAAGGTTACGAAATTAATGAGTAAAGCTAGACCCAAGTGGTTTCTTCGTGACACTTTAGGTAACGATCAGTATATTTATAGTAACTTGAAGCTAGCTGATGTCATTGTAGAACGTTGGGGAGAAACTCTTGATCTTTGGGGTAGAGTCAGATATACTGAGTGGGAGCTAGTAAGAAAGATACAGCCGGGAAGATGCGGTTGTGGTAGTGACTATAGAACTAAGAATGGTGCAATCTTTCTAGGCATCTTTCCACCCTACCTCTGTAGCGAGAAAATAGAGGTGCTTAAGGAACAGCTACGTAAACCTTTTCTTTGTCAGATCTGCTTCTTTCAGAAAGAAATACTCAAAGGCAACTGGGCTCCAAAAGAAGTTTATATCGCGTTGGGCTTACAGATTCCAAATTAAAGACCTCCATGTTATAATGCTTTAAGGAGGATTGATACTAATGGCTAATCCAGCTACTGAGACAGCCGCTCAGCGCTTCACTCGCGATTGGGATTCTATGCTAGACGACCGTAAGGTTCGTGGGCTAGATTACCAGTCAGAAGAGCGTGCAGACCGTGAATACGTTAACGCAGCAAATGGTACTACACCAGCTGACGATGACAACAGGTTCGGCGAAGAATACCCGCCTTCTGTATAACACATAGGTTTTCGTATAAGTAGGGAGTGCAGATCGCTCCCTACTTTTCGTATCAAAATAAGGAGAAACAATGCTAGTCGAGCTACAAAAAGCAGAAGAGATCGTTGAGAAGCACGCCAATCTTTTCTGGAATGGCTGGGATATTGTTATTGCTAACCCCACCATTGATGGTTATTCAAATCGGTCGGGTATTTTCTTTGATGGCAAGTGGTGTACAAAGCGAGTAGTTGGTCCTAATGGCCAAGGTCTTTATAGCATTCCCGCCCGTTTTGCTACAGCTGCACGGACAACAAGCCGTCGCACTGGCAAGTGATTAATGTTCATTGATAACCAAGATTTGCTGAAATCTCTGGGGATAAATCCTAGAGAATTCGCATGGCATGATGTAGCAGCATGCAAAGGCTACACGCTTAATGATTTCTTTGATGAGTATGAGAAGGGCGGGGCGACAGCAAGAGCAGTAGATGAACTCTGCATTAGCTGTCCCGTACAAAAAGAATGCTATGAGAAGGGTGTGGAAAGTGGATCGTCTGGTGTTTGGGGCGGCCTCTATCTAAGTAATGGACAGGTATCCAAAACAAAGAATTCGCATAAGAATAGAGAAACTATGGAGCGTATAGCTGAGATACTTGTAGGTGAAGATGAGTAGCTATAGTGCAATAGCACAGGAAATTATTCAGACCACACCCCCGCCGTATCCTATGCGTCTAGATGTTCTAGAGTTTCCTGGTGAAGCGGGCTCGCTATACCTTCAGATATACGTACATGAGTATGCTGATCTGGCAGAGTACAAGGTGGCTGAGATAGCAGCTTGGCTAAATGGCTTGCTCAAGCGACTAAATACACACCCCCTTATTAGTGAAAAATATGCACCGCGTGTGTCCGAGGAGGTGCCAAATGGCTGAAGGTTTTGTATGTCAAGTATGCAATAACTCTAAAGCTAATCTAGAGCGTATTACCTCTAGATTTGTTCCTGGCTGGGAAATAAATATCTGTTCTACATGCAAGAACAAGAAGTATGAACCTCGTTTCTTGCTTGTTCTTGCTGCTAGAAGCGGTCCGATGTCTGATAAGCTTAAGAGCGCTATTAAATCAAATCTCTACTGTGGTGAATCAATTACTGCTGACGACATTCTGTAGTGTTGACTTAGAAACTTAAATAACTTAAAATTAGCTAATGACAGTTCAAATGAAAATAGGGTTTAATAAGTTTGTAACGCATTTGAACAAATATTTTCAAGAGTACATTGAACTGATCCCAGCTACTATTCTTGTTGTATTTGGCATAGTAACAGCACTACCTATAGGATTAATGGGTTCAGGGCAGAGTGTGTATGCCGCCAATATAATAAAGCTCATATTCGGCATACTCATTCTGACCCCGGGCGTTTGGCTGATATATCTACGTGTGAAGTATGGAATTATCAAATATATTCAAGAACTACGTTCAAGAAGAAATAAAACCCTTTTTTACATTACTGTTACATATATCTATATGACTGCCCTTAGCGCTGGTGTTCACCCCTACCCGCCGAGATGGGCGCTGTTTCTTGCTCTAGGTTGTATCAGCTTCCTATGCTATATAAGATTGAGTAAATCCAGATGAGTTTCTTAGACTTTCTGGGGTCCACAGACATATGGAAGGCTGTAGGGGCAGCTGTTGCTGGTGGAGGCTTACTAAAATATGTAGAATCGTGGCTAACCAGATCTCGCTATAAGTCTGAACAGGATAAAGCTTTTAGGGATGAGAAACGTCAAGAAGCCGATGATCTACGTAAACGTATAGATGAGCTTCAACTTAAGATCCATGTAGCTGAAACTGAGATTGATGACTGGAAAGTCAAGTATTGGGTTATCTACAGCTCATACCAGCAGTTCAAGTTAAACGTCTATGCTATCCTTCTAGAAAATGGGATAAAGCCAGCAGATGTTTTCCCTAAGGAGGAACCAAGTGGATGAGCTAGTTAACTCGCTCTATGAGCTATTCGTTAAGCATGAATATAGATGGAGCTTTGATGGCGTTATGCGCGCTCCTTCAGCAGAAGAGATCAAGAATATGCTAGGTGAATGTCATGCTAAGCTACAGCGTGAGCGCGCAGTAGGAAACAGAGTGACAATTGATAGTGGTAAGCTAATGCTACGTGACGTTGGGAGTAATGTAGAGCTATGGGTCTATATGGGTGATTATGAAGATAACATGTAAGTACTGCACCAGTGAATGGACTGGCGAAGGAAGATGCCACTGTACTCTTTGCTGTAAAACTTTTGGAGGAGAGTCTTCTTTTGTTAAGCATCGCAAAGGCAAAAAGTGTTTAACTCCTGAAGAGCTTGGTTTAACCAACGATGGTCATGATGTTTGGGTACAGAAGGTAAAGTAATGAATATTGATGTAGTCGTATATAAGACAGCCACTGGTAGGCTAGTAATTAATACCTTAGCAGAGTGGGAAATGTGGATTGCTAACTATAAAGTTCCAAAATCCATCATCGATTCTGCTAAGCAGAGTATTGTCAGTGAGCTGTTCTATAATGCTGTTCGCAATGATAGCACCCAAGCTGTACAGGGTGTTCTGCGCGAAGTTTGGGAAGGAACACATGGATATAAGTTTGAGGATGGACCCGGTATTTAATATCGGTTGGTATCCCGAGTACGAGGATGAAGAATATGAATTTGAAGAAGATTCATATGTAATTCGTAAGGCTACCCTTAAGAGCATTACTTATAATCCCGGGGGTAGGAATGCTAGTCCTAGATCAAGTAAATGAGCTAAAGCTAGCGGAGCTATTCGATATATTTACTCCCGGCGATTACACCCCAAGCATATGCACTGAGAATTGTTTGCATAGTACTCGCTATCATGATTGTGATAAGCTTAGCTTTAGAACTCGATGGCGCATTCATATGGATAATATTAGATACTCGGATCGCTATGAGCTAATATATACACAGATTAAGCGTGAAGGTTTTGTTGTTCCCCTTGCCGCCAAGGTTGATCGAGGTAAGTATGTGCTATGCGATGGTCACAATCGGCTAACTGTAGCTAAGGATCTGAAACTTAAAGCCGTAAAGATCTATATTGCTTCTGAATCGATTCAGATAGCTGATCTTGTAGCCATGGATTCTGGGCACTGGAAACCTGGAAACACACCTGATACCCCTTCCCTTCTTCATACAGCTATGCTAGGCTAAGCGCATGAGCATACGAAAGCGACACTTACCGGCTATCTATTTCTGGCAGAGTGTTTATAATGTCCGAATGTGCTGGGAAAATCTTCTACAGTATATTGGTATTCACTGGTTCCCTAAGGTAGGAGAAACAGTGAAAACTTGCTCAGGAGATCATCAGATAGTCACAGCACGAAGTATTCGTAATGGAACCATTGAAACCGACCGAAATAAATATGTTGTCGATGTATGCGTGGAGCGTATCAAATGAGCGAAGTAGAGAAGCACAAAGTAGCCATTGTTATCTTCTGCGAGGCTGAAGGTGTGGATGAGCTTGATGCCTCAACTGTTGCGGAACGAGCAATTATGTTCAAGCTTACTGATGGAAAGTTTCGTCAAGCCAAGCTAGGCATTACCTTTGGTATTGAAAAGAAAACTACACGTGATGTTACAGTTGTAAAAGCTATGGATGCTGGTTTAGCTGCTGGGAACGGCTATCTATGGACAAGTCCAACAAGTAAAGCTTTTAGAGAATTTGGAATGTAATGTCTGAAATATATGACTGCCTGAATGAGCCTCCTGAAGAGGTGGTAGCTCTACTAGAGCATGAGGTAGAGCCCAAGAGTGCAGCCTTCCCCTATCTTGTTCGTGCTCGAAAAGGCTGGACATGGTCAAATACACCTGAGCGTGTAGATAATATGGCAGGAAGTAGCTGGTACTCTATGACTTGGAATCCTAAGCTTAGCCTGGTAGAGTGGACTAATGCGTCGTAGAGAAGTACCACAGCGTGTTCGTAATACACAGCAGCTTCGCCAGTCTGGAGCTTCTGGTCCACACTCAACTTCTGAATATAATCGTACTACTAAATACCCAACCAAATACATTGAGGATGAACCTGAGCTGACTTTCTTCTGGGAATCCGTAGACAGCACTGAAGATCCATGCTAAGATAGTGCAACAGACCACAAGGTCGAGTATCAAGGAGGTTCAGATGCTTAATGTAACTAATGAAGCTGGATATAAATTCATGTGGCCAGATGGCTCACCGTATGTTGAGGTGTATCGTGACGACATCACGTATGCAGATCAGCCACTTGAGGTGATTCCTGCCGGGAATGAAGATCGTTCCATTAAGACACTGAACAAGCTCGCCTTTAATACTCGTGCATATAGCCACTAAGGAATAAGATGTCTTTTGGTCTTTGGGATAATTTTGCAGTAAGCAGGATGGCTCTAGATATTGTTGACGATTCAATTTATGAATCTAGTAGGCTTATTGATGAAATGTATAAGGTTCCTTTCTACCGCCCACTTAAGCTTATCGGCATCATTCGTAAGATTGATAGACTTCAGGCGGCCATTGATGTTCAATTCGATTTTTATGACAAGCTGGTAAGGAAACTAGATGCCCACCAAGCGTGAATATCTGATTGAGCTTGGCCTCTGCAAGGAAGGTTCACGTGGACGCTTCTCAGGGGTAGCTCAGGAGGCTCTGAGTAAGGCTCTAAGCGACGGAATTGTATTTGACGAGCCTACACTCACCCCCACCGTTCCTAAAGCCGTAGCGAAGATTAAGCAGCAAGCAGCAGTAGTTGCTAAGCAGGAGAAGAAGCGCGAACAAACTCGTATCTGGGGCCTTGATGCTCTTGGGCGTGTAAAAGTTCCTATCTGCTTCGATACATGTGCAGGCTGTAACAAACCTATCGCTTACTGTACACACGATGAGCCTAAGCTGCCCAACTGGATTAAATCTAAGGTGTATTGGAAGAGGCCTACTAAGGAGGAAGAAAATGCTTAATGGTCAAAGCAGCATGACTTCAGCCATTAGGTATGTAGACTCTAGTAGAGAACAACTTTTAGTTGTATTTAATCCAGTGTACGTTCCTAAAGTTGGTGAACGTGTGGAAATGATGTACCATGGAAATCCAAATTGGGAAGACGAAGGTTTTCATCTGTACGGATATGTTGAAGAAATTGAAAACTTTTACGATTGTAATGTAGATTGTCATGACATTACAGTTACTTTAACCCGTGTTTCTAATGTAGAATAAATTAATGAGTTCACTGTTAAGTATTTTACAATGGGAAGAGGAGTCACCCGCAATGGCAACCCGTACTAAGGTTCGTTATGCAGTTACTACTGATGGATATCGTTTTGAGTATCAGCAGCGTACTAATAAGGTACTAGTGTTTGATGCTAAGGATCCCGGTAAGCCTTCTTTTACTAGCTTCACCCCGGCGAAGATTGATACTGAAGTTGACTTTCAGCATGAAGTTTCCTGGTTCCTCTACGACAATAATGCGCTGGTGGGCTAATGGCTAAGTATAGGTTCGACGTAGCTATCTCGTATAGGATCGAAAGCACCAGCCTAGTAATTATTGATACGCCTTGGCGGTATAGGACTCTGGCTAGGCTTGTTGATGCCAGGCTCTTGTTTAGAATCCCTGGAGGGTATCGACTATGGCAGTGGGTTACTGAGTACTGTGCTAAACATGATAATGATTTTCACATTCCTTGGTCGCTAGAGCTATCTGAAGCATTCAAGAAATGGGCCGGGTGGGATGACTTTGAGGATGATGAATGAGTGTAAACTGGAGTGATTGGTTAGAAGAAGTAGACACTACTACCGACGTTAAAGAATTCTTTTGGAAGGGTATTAAAGAATACAGTCACTCGGTTATGGCTAGAGACTCCTCTCACTATCATTGGTATACACATATTACCGGACACTGGATCGCCATCTCTGAAGAAAAGTACACAACTTTATTAAAAAGCATCTGCTTTGATGAAATCGACTTTATGGATTTATCAGAAAGACTTAAAGATGACTGGCAGGTGCGTCAAGTGTGGTAGATTGGAACTCCTGGCTAGAAACTATAGCTGCCAAGGAACCTACTTCTGAAACCACTTTCTACAGCGATAGTGTTCATGGCAGAGCTATTGCTACTAATAGATACGGTTGCTGGTTTACTATTTATAGGGGAGTCTGGATAGAAATATCAGAAGATGATTTTGAGATGTATCTAGAGGATCCGTACTTTAAGCTAGCTGAACTTACTGAGCTGCCACAAGAACTACAGAATAACTGGAGTGAACAATGGACATAGAAGACCTGATCGCTGATGTAAGGCGTTCAATTGAAACCGCTGGGCTGGAAGCACAACTAGCTGGTGTCGATCCGTATGGAACTACCTGCGCTATTGGTATTCGAGGTGTGGTTAGTGCCATGTGCCTAGCTAATCAGATGAAGGGGGTTATTGACGTTAATAAGCTCTTGAATACTTTCCTCGATGTTGCGGATGAGCTTGACAAGCGTCCCAAGGTGGAGACTGATGGTTGAGCACTACATGGCTGAATTTGGTAAAGAACTTGCCAGCTCAGATCGCCATGCTGTAATGTGTACAGCAAGAGCTCTTGCTGCACGCTGGAATGTATATAAAAACGCACAATCAGAAGAAGACTTCGAGCATATCGTTCAGACAGTCGTAGCGCATTATAATGTCATTAGTAAGCAGGATAAGAATGGTTGAGAAAGAAACATTTGATTCAGGTGCTGTTCGTGATTCGCAGGATGGCAAGCCACGCTATGATCTCATTCCCCCCGCTCCACTAAAACGTGTAGCTGAACGCTATCAGATGGGCGTAGAGCTCTATGGCGCTCACAACTGGACAAAGGGTATGCCTACGTCTAGACTGCTAGCAAGCGCCATGCGTCATCTTGAGCAGTATCGCGCGGGTGATACAGACGAAGATCATCTTTCAGCAACTATTTTCAATCTATTTGGTATCATGCATTTCCAAGGTACAGAATATGACGATGTACATGATTGGAAGAGTAGTGCCTAGCATGAAGTTACGATCTAAGATTTCTTGGTATTTAAGTGACTCACAGTACGATAAACTTGATGATGGTTCTGGTAAATGGAATGATTTTCAGTGGGCTTGGCGTAGTAAGCTAGAGGATGTTGGTCAGAAAGTTCTATGTTTTATAGCTGGTCATAGCCCGACTAGAGATCAATGTGGAATGCCCAAGCATGATTTTTGTGTGTGGTGCCGAAAATCTATGCCCGGGAAGGCTGGTAATGAAACTCGGTAAGCGTACGGCTAAGCTAGTGCGGGAAGCTGCTGTAATGGGCTACGTACATGGTTTTAGACATGGAGCTTATGCCCCTGAGGATCCCTTTCCTAACGACACTGCTATTATTTTTGTTGTATTAGATGCTGCTAAAAGAAATAAAGACTTATACCCTACGCTAGGACTTGTAGAAAGTCCTTGACCTCACCCCGGCGGTAGGGTAGACTTCAGCTATACCAACAAGGGAGGAACAAGATGACAAAGAAGCACGAACCAAAAGGCATCAAGGCTGTAACTAAAGCTCTCAAGCCCCTAGCCGAAACCGGCAAAGAGCTAAAAGAAAAGTTTATCCCTAAAGAAGATAAAAATAAGTGAATGCTAAAAAGGTTACTAAGTCTAAGAAAAAGATTAAAGTAAAGATTGCTGATGCTAAGTCATGGGATCTAATTCTTAAGCCATTTACTGACAGGAAGTAATATGCAGCACAAGCTTACTGACTCTCCGCTTGGTGAAACTGGCAACGTGCATAAGATTAGTTGCACATGTGGAGACCATGTTTTCTACAAAGAAAATGAACCCTCAAAGCGGCTTCGTGTGCTTGAGCTCTCTCGTACACATGAACAGAAGGGCACCAAGATGACTACCGGAACCAGTAATTGGAGGCGTGCTAGCAATGTCCGAGCAAAATGACAATATTAATGAATTTCAGAAGAAACTTCGAGAAGAAGTTAGCGCAGGATATGACATTCTAGAAGAATCAGCAGATAAGCGGCTCGAATCTTCTAAGCCAAAGGTACTTCCTGGTGCCGTATTTAATATTCTGATGTTCGGGTTCGCTGTTGCTTGGCTTGAGAGTATCCTCGGTAAGGCTGTTTTCGACGCCTATCCTAATAGCACTACAGTTTATATTCTCTGGACAATCTTCTGTATCGGTGCTGGTTTATTTCTCTACTATGGTGCTCGCTGGCTCTGGTTTAAGCAGACAGGGTCGAAAGCAGTAGAGGAGGCAGCCCAGAAGCACTCGCAGGAGTTTATCAATAATATCTACAAATCACTACTTGGCGGTACTCCTGAAGAGCAACGCGTAGCGCTGATCATCCTTGATGTTATTGATCCTTCACCTAAGAAGTAGGTAGTCATGCTGGCACTTATTATTGTAGGAAGTGTTCTAGGCTATCTTTTCATTGGCGCATGTGCTGGTCGTTGGATGATGACTAGCACGCATAACGAATATAAGCATCTTAAAGGTAAGATGGTAAGAGAAGAAAGTCATAATTGGCCTACCTATTCTAACTATCGCTGGGTTGATGTAGATGCTTACAAGCGAAGAATGGAGCGTGCTACTGTAAATTCGCTATGCTTGCTCTTCTTCTGGCCACCCATGATGCTATTCTTTGGTGCTGAAGCTTTTGTTTCGGGTGGAGTCAATAAGATCATTGAGCAAGATAAGCGTAACGAGGATGCCATTAAGTTCCTCAAGAATCAAGCTAAGAGTGGTAGTGCACTAGAGCGTGAGAACGCTAAAGAGCTGCTAGCTATTATGGAGAAGTAATGACTTTTGAAGAATGGATTGCTGCATTCGGTGTACTAGGACCAAGCGATCATGCTGAAGAAATTACCGAGCAGCTGCTTTTTGAAGAGGCTTTTAAGGTCGCCCGGTGGCAAGAACAAGTTGATAGTGGTCGATGGAATGAAACAATGCAGGTTATCTATAAGCATGTTGAGACGGAACGCTATCTAGCTGTTAACTGGGAGCAGGGTCTTACCGAGTATCAGGATGTTGAGCCAGAAGTAAGCGTATATGAAATATTTCCACGCCAGATCATGACTACAATCTATACTACTACTCCGGAGCACTAAGATGCTTCTACACCCGCCTCAACCATATGAACCCAAGAAAGACGATGGACAGATCTTTCTCGATGAAGTTCATGCTGAATTTAAGAAGATTCTTGAGATTGTTAAGGCTAATCCGAATAAAGAATATGTTTACGCTAGGTTTCCAAATGTTGCCCTAGGTGAGCTTTCAATGAAGGATTATAGGAAGGCAAGGCAACTTGAAGGCTCTTACTGTAAAGACCATAAGAAGCTTAGATGGAATCGGCGTATGCATGATGGCCACGAACATTTTACAGTTTTATACGATCCTACAGGCCCCTGGCAATTATTCCTTAACGATGTAAAGGCTGTGTTTACAAAATGAGTCTACTCAATCCGATTGTTTTTGAGGAAGTTGTAATGTATGATGAAGATCAAGAGGCAACAGTAGCTCTGGCTGAAGCTGATAAGATCTACGCACAACTTCGTGAAACTCCCGGGAAATGGGCTAAGTTCGGCGAGGTTATTATCACTGGTCAGAATGAGAAGACTGGACAAAATCAGTGTAGCGATGAAGACTATGTTGTTAGTACAGTCCATAACGCGCTAATTGGTCTCTATCACAATCTAATGGTTCGCCCGTATCCTCGTTGTGAAGTACGAATTCAGGAAGTTGGCAATACCAAGCATTACTACGCTAAGTATAGGAAGATGTTTCACTGATGGCACTTTTTGAAAAGCTTATTTTTGAGGAACCCGCGCAAAGTGATGTACAGAAGAGGCGAGATGACGCAATCGCCATTGCTAGCGCCTTCTACGAAGAGCTAGTTGCCAACCCTGGTAGATGGGCTAAGTTTGCTGAAGTTGCTGCTTCAGCAGAACCAGAAGGGCCGGAGCCTATCGAAGAAGATCCACTCGTAGCAGCCGTAATTAATGCTCTATCAAATGTCTATGCCGCTAAGTTTGGTATGCGCTTCTTTAATAACTGTGATACTAAGATGCGCCGGGTAGGTAATACTAAGTACTACTATGCTAGGTATAGGAAGACTTTTCAATGAGATATGATTTTATTCCCCCGGCCCAACGTGAGAAGCTGATATGGATTGCTGTTGACTTTGACGGTACCATTGCGACGTCTAGCTGGTCTGCTGACAATCCAAATGCTCTTCCTGGTGATGTACTGCCAGGAGTGCGAGAAAAGCTCCTAGCCATACATGCAGCGGGCAAGAAGATTGTGCTACATACCTCACGAAGTTACGCGGACTATGAAATTATCGAGTCTTACATGAACCACTATGAACTACCTTTTGATAAGATCATTTGTGGAAAACTGCTGGCTGAGAAGTACATCGATGATAGAAACTCAGATATCAATGGATCTTGGCATTAATTTTTATACAACTTGTCCTGAATGTAAAAGCCCAGGTCCACACCACACTACTTTTGTAAAAGTAGATCCTAGGCGAATCAGTTTTATTCCTGTCTGGCAACAAATAGATCAGTCAATTGATTGGGAATGCTACGGCAAGAGCCACTACAAAAGATCTTGTGCAATCTGCTTTTATGACTGGACTACGCTGAAATAAGCTGCTACGCTGGCTAGATGAGACTCATATGGGTGCGGGAGGTTGTCCCAAACGTTTGGCTAGAGCAGCGTTTGGGACTTCTTGCTGTCATCCTGTGGGGCATATGGAAGTTTATTCTCTTCATTCTATCTGGCTTCTGGTGGCTTATAAAGGCTATATGGCAGGGTATTGTACTGCTGTGGTTCTGGATCTCAACTCTAAGGATATAGATGCGCTTCTGTGAAGCTAATGATCATGTTTTTAAGCGAACGAATGTTATTACACGAACCGAGTGCAAGCATGTGCAATCCTATACACTAGATTGCAAAAAATGCGACCGTGTAGAAAATGTCAAGTTTAGCTGTGGTTGCAAAGAAGATAATGCAAAGCGAAAGAAGTAAGGCTGAGCAATGGGAATACTTGATAAGCTCTTAGAAGAGGAAGGTTCTCCACCCGGCGGCTTTGACGAGCAGTGGAAAAAGGGAGATATTCTTGAGTATAAAGAAGGCCTAGGTTCTCTGATTAAGGTTAGCTTGGAATCTCGCTATAGGTCTGGTGGCTGGATGGCTAAGATACTTGAAGTTACTGAAGGCAGCTTACGTTTTGTTGGTAATCATATTCATATACCTAGCTATAGCGCTAACGCTCGCAAAATCAGCTAGTCCAGTGTTATACTAAATTGATGGGTAGACATAGTGCACCAAAGAAAGTAAACTTTTTCGCAGTAGCTTTGCCAATATTTATAGCTACTTTGATTCTTTCCGCCGGAGTAGCGGTAGTACAGTTTGGTCCTTTAATCAATCCGCCATCTGCCTCTCCTGGTGAAATTATACCTGTAGTGCCTACACCAACGAGTACAGCACCAATAGTAATAAGCAATGTTAATTCCGGTTCTAGTAATTTTCCTAACGAGCCTACAATGACACCAACTACTTCTCCTTCTACTCCGCCAAGTATAGTAAAGCCAGTTCCTGTGAAGCCTACTCCTATAACTCCAAAGCCAACACCTACTCCTACAGCTACAAGGGTAGCTATTTCTTCTAATGTTTTAGTTAATTTAAATGCAATTGCTGAGTGTGAATCTGGTGGCGATTGGGCGATAAATTCTGGAAATGGATATTATGGAGGGCTACAGTTCAGCCAGGCTACATGGGTGTCTCTAGGTGGTCTGAAACTTGGCCTAAGGGCCGATTTAGCCACCAAAGATGAACAGCTACAGATTGCTGCTAAACTACAGGCACAGAGCGGCTATGGGTCTTGGCCCGCTTGCAGCGCAAAGTTAAAGTTGGGATAGGCATGTCGATACTAGATAAGGTTCTTGAGGGGGAAGAGCCAGGGAGAGAATGGAAGCCTATTGGTAGAACATTCATTCCAGAGACAAGATTCGAAAGAATACCAATACCTCAAGCTAAATTTAATGCGCCAGATGGCAAAGAGTATAAGAATGTAAACGATTATCTAAATCCACTTCTAGGCTTCAAGGTAAAAGCGCTCTATCGTAATGCAGACTATTGGGTAGCGGGCACGTTAGCTAAGACATATAAAGGTGAGTGGTACATTCAGGGCTCATATAAAGGAACACGTATAAAGGAAGAGACGGTAGAAAAAGTTGACTAATATACATGAGAATGTTCTGGATCTTATTCTTAATATAGAACTAGCTGTTGCTAATGAGATAGATAAGGGTACTGTTCTCACCCCCGCCCGGATGGCATCCACGATGGTCTGCTTCATGATGCAGGAAGTTGGTAGTGTGCTCGAAGAAACCCTTGCGGATGACTCCAATTTCCGCTATGATCTAGCTCGGACCTATAAGCAACAGGCAGAAATTCTGCAAAATACTAAAGGTGACTAATGGGCATCCTAGATGATCTACTTGGAGCGGAGAATACTCCCTCTGTATCACAGTCAAGTGCACGTTCAGGTGCACGTTGGCACGACGAACCTCCTCCATGGGCTGTCGTTCTACATAATATTAGAACAGTTCATGAAGAAGATGCTATTAGAGATGATCTATTCCTGATTAAGCAGCTCAATGGTGGCTGGTGGTATCTAAGTGGCACACATAATAAACCTTTGGTGTCCTCTAAAAGTTTTGGCTATAATGATGCAGGTTGGCCCTGGAGCGAAGCCAATCTGGTGGATTATGAGATTATGGAGCATCCATTCACTGGTAAGTATGTAAAAGCGGATACTATTAACGACCTGCCAGTGTATGGAATATTACAAGATTTTGATCAAGATGATCCTGATCTAGCCCTAGTAGTTAAAACTAAGAATAATATTTCTTTCTATGTTAAGTCTGAATCAATTAGATTGGCGTCCTTATGAGCATGCTTGATAAGGTTCTGTCAAAGCCTGTTAAGGTTATTGATACTGATTTTGAGCTGCCCCCGCCGGAAAAGCATGAGGTCGAGTATGAATGGGATTTCGGGGCTGGAGGCGACGAGGATCCATTTGAAGATGGGCCTGACTTTGATGATGAAGATGAGAGTGAAGCTGAAGAGCAAGAGATTGAGATTACAGAAGCTCCCGAGGATTCTGAAGAGCGTGAGGTTAAGTGGCGCAATCTATACCAGAATAAGCGCTTAGATTTTCCATATCGAGCAACTGGAGTGGAGATGGATTCTAAGCTTGAGCTACTAAGTCGAGCTGGTAATTGGATCACTTCTTCATATGATTTAGTAGATCTTCTGAAGGATCAAGATTATATGCTGGCATGGGCAGATGACTTCAGTGAAGAATATGCAGAAGCATTGGAGAAGCATGGGTATACTCGATAAGCTTTTAGAGGCTAATGAAGAGCTTAGCTCTGATAGTGAGCTCATAGATCCACCTGACTGGCTCTTGTTAAAGCTCTGCTAGCATGCTAGGATCGTATGATGACTGAATGGAAGCATACCCTTGATCTGGCTAAGATCTGGGGAAACGATGCACTAAGCTTTGAACAGCAGCGAGACCTCATTGTTCGTAGAATTAATGAAGCTAAGTTTTCTTTTCCCGGCCAGGAGCAGCTAGTTGCTGATCTTAAGCGAGAGGATAGCAGAGATTTGTTTAATGATTTTCTACTTCCTCGACTAGAAGAATTCTGTACTAAGAATGCTGTTTGGATCAAGCATAACTGATGGAAGATATAGAGCATCCACATAAGTGGCTAGGTGCATGTCATGAAGTAGGTCACCTGCTCCTCTTTAAGGCGGCTGAGATACCCGTAGAGCTGATCAAGCTATGGGGTTCAGGTGATAATATCAGTGGATTCTGTAGGCCTAAGGGGAATATTCTAGTACCCGAAGAACGTCTAAAGTACTACTTTGCTGTTTCTCCGGCGGGTATGGCAGCAGAGCATATTGCACTAGAGAAATATAATCTCAGAGTTCCTATGGCATGGGTTGAGCGAGGATGCTCTGGTGATATCGAGATGTTCAACAAAGAGCACCGTAGGGGTGATCCTGGTTGGACTGAGTGCCTAAAGACAGCAAAAGGTGTACTTATACCAAACTGGTCAAAGCTAGAAGTCATAGCCACTAAACTCTATCGCAGAGGTAAGCATAATGGGAATACTTGATAAGCTTTTAGCTGAAACTACTGATCCAGATGTTCCAATGGAAAGTTTTCGTGAGTATGAAGCTTGGATTGGTAGGCAATGTACTGGAACTGGAATCAATTCGGGCCGGAAACGTACTGGTGCGCTAGCTGTTAATTCTGATGAAGGTTATGTGTTAAGAACTCACCGGGGTGAAGACCTTGTTGTAATCCCAGCTACTATCAAATTGGTGCAACAAGAACAAACCCGTGAAAAATATCTTGAATATTTAGTAGGTAAGCGTTGTAGTGCTCAAGGGTTCTACTACAGAGATAAGACTTATACTGGCAAATTGATATACGATGAAAGTATGCGTCGATATCTAATCGACAATAGGCATGTAGTAGTAAGAGATACTATTAAGGCCCTGTGAGGAGTGGTAATGGCATACGATGCTAATTCAATAGAGCTAAAACTCTATGAACGTATGGGTGAATTCTTCTACCCCGGCGCTGATCCAGGTGATACGTGGCGTCTTAATATTAAGAAGCTGGCTGAGATTGTCTCAGGTATCGAAGACGATGCATATGAGCGAGGCTATGACAATGGCGTATATGGTTGTAGCTGTCACTATTTTTAGGAGCTTAATTGACCTACAAGAGAAGTAGAAGTACTGCAAAATCTGATCTGTTTGTTAGATGGCAAAATTCACCTCCTAAGAATAATGTCGAGCCAAAACTTGAAAAGTTTGTAAAATGCAAAGAATGTCCAACCTGCTACAAGGCAAGCGCTAAGCATGTCTGTAAAGAAAAAGACAAATATAAGAAATATAGGAAATGACTGTTAGCAAGGCTTTCCAAAAATGGAAAGATAATCCTCCTAAGAATATCAAAGAACCTGAGCTTGAAAAGTTTATCAAGTGTAAAAAATGCAAAAAGTACTATAAGCCTTCTCTAGGCCATAATTGTCCAAAGGATTGGGATAAGTAATGTTTAATTCAGAAGGCAAACAAACTGTTTGGGATGTGAGTGGAAGTCTTTATTCCTCCCCCGCCAAGATGTTAAAAGCTAATCCTGACTTATTTTGGTTTCAAGATCGCGAAGCTAAGTGGCACTATATTGCTTTCGCCCCAGACGTTGGTGCATACCATGAAGCGGAATACTACAGTAAGAATCCATCCAGGTGGAATTCTGTTAGGATTAACGGTTGGTCATATGCCGTTGAAGTCAAGGAGCTGATTATTGATGAAGATTGATGGATATAAGCTACTAAAAGTATTTGCAGTTCTTGTTGTTCTTGTTCCCGCCGGGTTTTTCGCCGGGTGGCTCATTGAAAATCCAAGCATTCTAGATGATGCTTGGAACTGGTTTCTCACACACTAGGAATATAAATGGACGTAGTAATTGATTACGAACGTATTACAGAAGAGCACACTCCAATTCCTTATGATGAAAACAATATGCTGTTTTCCATTAAGGATGACGATGATGAAGCTCCGTACCATAATGAAGAATGTAAATGCTTCTTTAGCGAGTCATGGCATACTAGCAACATGAGCTTTATTAATCGTGATGGAGTATATACTACTGCTCCACTACCTGATTGGAAGCCTAAGTACTCACAGCTTTATCCCATCCCAGCGGTAGAGAAACTAGGTCCTGTTCCTGTATGGTATGAAGACTAATGGCTGCCGATGTAACGCTAGTAGCCCTAGCTAACACTCCTAGTAATTGGACGGCTGCTAAGCTAAAAACATACCAAGAATATTTTGATGATGATCTAATCTTCTACTACGATGACAGGCCTCCAATCGTTGGTCACTATAGTGGTAGCAGCTTACGAAGTTTCTTCAATAGAGATTTTTATAATAACGACAATATTAGATGGTTTGAGATAGGTAGAACTGATCAAGAGGCTCCATGTGCAGTAGAAGACCTTTGTGCCAAACCCCGGCTAAATGACTCTAGCTTTCGCACACAGTGCATGGTAGCATTGAACATGCCCGGTAAAGCTGCTAAGCGTCAGAAGGTGCTCAAGTGGCTGAATGCTCATAACGGCTACATCGTATTCGCGGAGGCTTGGTGAAGAATCTAATTACTGCTAGTGTGGTAGTGCTACTTATCGTAGCTGCCATCTTTGTCACAGTTCTATTTATTGGAGCGCTATGAGCACATGGGAACTATATTCCTACCTCCCCGGTAAAGCTGACGAAGGCTATGTCTTTGGTCTACTCACGGGGGATGAGAAAACAATCGGTACCATTGAGATGAACGCCAAGGAATTCGAAGACTTTCGTAATGCTGTAGAAGCTATGTATACTAATCCCACTAGACAGGCTTGGAGAGAGCTATGAATGCTGGTGTTTGTAATATCTGTGGTCAACTTGG
>Ga0126314_10000271_pt1 | contig 25948 bp, 27 predicted proteins | sample Plot105B_FD_92535 | JGI IMG/M metagenome (GOLD analysis project Ga0126314, IMG submission 92535) | Serpentine soil microbial communities from UC McLaughlin Reserve, CA, USA - Plot105B | ecosystem: Environmental > Terrestrial > Soil > Grasslands | place: USA: UC McLaughlin Reserve, Lake County... | reverse complement strand
TCTCCCAGGCACGCAAGGCGCGTCTGCCTCTTCTGTGCCGGTCCGCTCCCGGCAATTGCGGAGACGGGAAAGGCCTTCTGGAGTTGCCGGGCAAGAGCAGGGTAAACGTCTCTGCCTTCGCTCCGCTCTCACCGAGTAAACGGCGCAAGGTGCCGGCATCGGCGCAGAAAGGGTGCTTCCGCGAGGAACGCTCCGTGGCCCCGTCCGGCTGGACCTCCGCCCAGAACAGGAGGCCGCCGCCCAGGCTCGAAGGCCGCCAGTGAGCGTGCAGGACTCGCACGTTAGCGCCCGAAGTGCCGCTCGAAGAGCTCTCTCGTGGCCCACTCGCCTTCTTCCGTGAGGATCACGGACCGGGCCTTGCTCTTGGGATCGTGGATGAACCCTTTCTCGTAGAGCCGGTCCATGCTGCCCCAGTCGAAGCCTTTCCACGCCCGGACCACCGGCCCATCCCGGAACGTTCCCAGGTAGAGGAGAGCTAGCACCATCTCGTCGACTTTTCCTCGTCGTACTCCATACCTCAGGCCAAAGTCTATCGCGCTCACCCGCCTTCGTGGCAGACGAGACCGGTTGCGAGCCGATTCGTTGTAGAATCGAAACCGGGACGCGTCGAGCGGTGTCTTTCACGGCTTCCATTCCCGGTGCCTTTAGCACAGCGGCCCCCTCTCCCGGCGTGTCGAAACGGTAGCGGGGTTCGGGGTACCACCAGGCGGAGATCCGTTCGTCGTCCTGAATGCGGTAGATGGGGGTCCGTCCACGACCTCCGGCAGCTCCTCACGGGGTTCCGAGGGACGACGGAGTGGTTTGGGCGGCACGCTACCCTAGAACGGTCCCAAGCCGGCCGAGAGCAGGAGGTCCGCCACCCTCTCCTCGCCTCAGGAGATCGAGCGGCAGAGCCCCACCGAGTCTCTCTTCGGGCTCGGTCACGAAGAAGTGGAGCTCCTCCGGTCCCATCCCGGCCTCGCGCGCAGCCGAGATCACCCCCGGCAGCCCCGCCAGGATCTCCCCGTCCGCCCCACACTGCCAGCGCGGGTAGAGGAGAAGCTCGAAGGGTTGGGACTCTCCAAGGAGGAGGTAAACCGAGCCTTGGAGCCGATGTTCTCGTTCCGCGCCCAACTCGAGGGAGAGGTGGAGTGGTACGAGAGGGTGCGTCGGCGGGACTTCGGGGTCATCCGCGACCTGAGTGCTGTAGGTACCCTGCTCTTAGCCATGAGGATCGCCAATGGCCTGAGCCAGAGGGAATTGGCCGAGAAGCTCGGGGTGAGCGAAGCCCAGGTCTCGCGTGACGAGCGCAACGAGCACCACGGGATCACGGTGGACCGCGCGCAGAGGGTTTTGGACGCCATGAACGAGATCCTGACATCTCGCGTGGGAGACAAGCCGCTGGCCCCTGGCGTAGGCAAATCTACCCAGTCATGAGCATAGGCACGCCATCGTCAGGAGTTCTCTGAGCGATTAGTGGAGGGCACCGACCGCCATGGTCCGCCACCGAATGCTGGGAACCGCCACGCAGATGTGGTGCAATTGTTGTGGGCATAGGGCGAGTGCCGAAACGAGAAGAGGATCTTGAGCGATCGAAGAGCTCAGGACAAGAAAAGAAGGGCGCAAGATCCTGCCTATCCTTTCGCATCCCCAGCATCTCGCGATCACCCTGGAGGTGTTTCAGACAGGGGTAGAGAGATCCAATTCTCACCTAGACTAGGACCGGTGCTCTATGCAGGATCGTGGATATGTACTTCCGCGAACTCACCTTCCATGAGGTTGGGTGAACAAGGCTTCGTGGGATGCGACGGACTTCGCTGGATGGCAGCATGGCAGAGTAGGTACAGGACCTCGTGACTACGAAAGGAGCAGCGGAGATGGCCGAGCAGCGGGTTCCCAACCTCGAGGAGATGGACGAGCGGGAGGCGCACCGCTTCCTTAGCAATCTGTATTCACGGCACATCCCCGAAGAGGAATACAATGTGCGCCACCCAGAAGACTACGTGATGGAGATGCCCAGTCAGGGGAGCGCTTCCGCGGCAGGGAGAACATGCGGGCGTTCCAGGAAGCCCACCCCGCCGTCGTTTCTCCAGGTGCGCCGAGTGCTGGTTAAGGAGGGACCGTAGGTTGTCGAGGGGGTCATCGACTACGGCGATGGTCGGGTATTCGACGTGGTGGTCATTAGCGAGCTTAAGGACGGGAAGATGTGGCGAGACAGATGGTACTTCGCCGAGCCGTTCGAGACACCGGAGTGGATGGAATCCTAAGGCTCGTCAGGCTCAACCGACCGTCCGCGAACACACATTCGTCTACGCGATCGGGGGAACAGAGCAGGTGAGCTCCCACTCCCACCCCCGAAAGGTCTTCGCGCTTGTATAGCGGTGCCTCAAAGGTAGTGAAAGCTTGGCGCACTATACTACTAAATTGAAGTGGCAAACCCAGGGCGGTGCTTGCCGTTGCATCAGAGACCGCTCTTATAGCGCCTCCCGCGAAGCTGGTTGTGGCGTCTTTGTGGCGGGCCGAAAAGCATCGGGTTTCGGTTTGCCTACGATAACAGGATGACCCTCGCCATCTACACCCACGCCACAGTCAGCATGCAAGACTCCGCCACTGCCGCGCTAGAAGAGGCCTTTTCTTGAACGGGCTGTTGACAAAGAGCTCCGGCAGCACCGCCAGGACACTTGCTTTTTACTGCTATTTGCAGGACTTTTTTGAGTGGCGGGACCCGGATTCGAACCGGGGACACCATGATTTTCAGTTATGCGGCTGACGTTTGCGGTCGTTGCTCGCTGTTCCACAATCCGCTTATTTGAGCCGCTTCACCGAATTCGGTATTTCTCGCCGTTCACCGATGTTTTTGGCGGGTTGGTGTACTAATTGGTGTAGTTGAGTGTGCGATACGTTTGATATCCATAGCAATAACTCGTCGTAAGCATCCCTTCATGGTACGTATCCGCTCTTATGGCTGTAGCTTGGAAGACGCAGTTCGGAACGTGCTATATATTCAGGGGGGTTGCCAAATCCTTGTAGGAGATGTCTAAGCTCCAGTCGGTAATCTGGTTGAGACGTCTAGCACCACCAGGCAGTAACTTGCCACGCCCCGGGCATCCGAATGTGCATCTTCGGCGCTTCGCCTTGCAGACCTCGCCATGAACTCCAACTGCGTATAGCCGGAACAAGGACGGCAGTAGGACGTCGTCTACCAATCAGGGGTGCTGAAGGCTTACGTCGCGAACTTCCAACCACTTGGGAGGATCAAGTTACCACCGCATAAGGCTTCGGCAGAGCACGATGAGGCCGACTGCCGACGGATGAAAGCATACGTCTCAGGAAAACGACGCGACTGAAAGTCCCCGCCATCCGGCGAGTGTTCGACGATCTCTGGGGTGTGATTGCGCGTGCACTCGCCAAGCCTAGCCTGCATGTGATCTTCGTTCTACGTGTGGTGCGAGAGGCCCCCGGCGAAGTGGTCGGCGTGGTCTCTCACGAACTCGGCTAAGGTGCGCGGCTCGCCGCCGACCCGCTGTACGACGTCGGTCACCAACCCCCCTTCTTCCTCGCTGTAGGCGGACGCTATGGAGGCGAGGTCGTCGGCGCGCCACTCGGGCAGGCCTCGCCTGGTGACGAGGTAGTCGCGGAAGGCCCGCGGCTCCGCGGGTTCGTAGACGACCTCCTTCCCTATGGCGGCGCCGATTGCCTTCGCAGCCTCTCCGTACGAGAGCGCCTCCGGACCGCTCACGACGTAGACCGCCCCCTCGTGGCTTCCTCCATCAGCCCGGCCGCGGCCACACGCGCGACGTCGCGCACGTCCACGAGGGCGAACCGACGCTCGCCCATCGGCGCGGCGAAGCTTCCCTCCGCAGCTATGGAGGGACCGAAGCGCAGGAAGTTCTGCATGTAGATCTGCGGGCGGAGGACGGTGTGCCCCAGTCCCGAGTCTTCGAGGGTTCGCTCAGACTGGGCGTGCCAACGCATCAGCGCGACGGGGCTGTAGGGTCGTGCGCCGCTGGCCGAGAGCTTGACGATCCTCCCGACACCCGCCCCGGGTGGCGGCCGCTACGAACGCGCCTTCCATCTCCGGTTGGTTGGGGTCGTCGCGCGACATGAGGAACGCGCGTTCCACGCCGTCAAGCGCCTCCGGTAGCGTCTCAGGACGCTCGAGGTCCGCGACGACCGCGTCCACGGCGCGTGCGGCGAATTCGGCGGCTTGCTCCTCCGTCCGCACCATCGCGCGGGGATGCGCGCCGCGGCGGAGGAGCTCCTCGACGAGCGCGCCGCCGACCTGACCTGTGGCCCCGGTGACGAGGACGGCGCTCAAGAACGCACCGGCCTGCGCCACTACGGCATCAGCACACACCCCTGGGCCACTACGCGGCTAAGCACTCGGCAACCCTCCTTCGGATCTCGTGGGCTCGCGCGACACGGGACATCCCACGCTGTGGGTGGAGCACGCACGCGCACGCGCGGGGACAGTGTATCCGGGTCGCGTACCGACCGCACCCGTTCACTCCCACGCCCGGCCAGCGCATGCCGCCTGAAAAGCCGCCATCACGCTTCGATCAGGTTCAGCCACGCCGCACCCTTCAGGATGAACGCATGCTCTATTCTGGAATTTCTTTGGAGCCATTCTCTTACCATGGCGCTTTGGTGGGTTCTGAGATTGTCGGCGACCACGTAGATAAGCCCCCGTGGGATGGCCCGCTCTATCTTCTGCAGTAGCTTGAGGTAGCCTCTGGAGTTCCTCGCACGCGAAGTGAAGGTCAGCGACCTTCCGTCCTCTAGTCGCAGGCCGCCGAAGACCCACAACTTGTCGCGGCCGCGACCGTACTCCAGAGGCGCCTTGATGCGATGGCCGTCCGGTGATCATCCCGCAGGGAAGGCGCGCGGGGTTACGGGGCCGAGTTCGTCCACGCAGACCACGGTAGAGCCGGGCGGCGGGTCAGTGTACAAATCGACGATCCTCGACCTTTTGGGACGAACTCCGGGTCCGTGCTCTCGGCCCACGGCCGGGTGTTCCGTCAGCGCACCCCTTCACGCAGCAGGATGCGCCTGAGCTGGCTGCGGCCGACCTCGATACCCATCTCTTGCGTTGCCTTAGCCAAGGCGTCCAAGGTCCAATAGGCGGCCTTGGTCTCATCAAGAGCCTCCGGTGGTAGGTTATCATAGCGGCGAAGCCGTCCTGGCGGGTCTTTAGCGACCAGAGCGATGATTCTGCAGCGCTCGTCTTGGGTGATGCGGGTTTACGCCCGGCACCAGGTCGGTCGCCGAGTCCATCTATCCCTTCGATGTTGAAGCGGTGGATGCGGGTGCGCACGATCTTGGGATGGCATCCGAGCTTCTCGGCTATCTTGGCCGTGCGAAGTCCCTGCCAGCTTAGAGAGATGATCCGGGCTCTTATGATCCAGTCGCCCGGAGGCCGCGTGGCGGCTGCCAGCAAGTCTCCGAATCTTCCGTTCTTCTTCGAGACATTCGGGCGCGCGGGCACACAGCAGCTTCGGCACGTCCTCTACTCCTTCCCCGTTTGGCAGTTCGGACATGCGCTTATGTGTACCGCCTTTGAGGAACGGAGCACTAGACCGGTAAGTAACACCAATAATCGACCATCCTCATCAGCATACACGACGAACAACATCTCGCCGCTGACAATTTTTTACCATATTTTGATAATAGTTTATAGCCTTGCGCATGAGAAGTAGCCGTGTTAAGCTGCGTATTGCGTATGCGGGCGCACGGTATTTATCATATAGTAATAAATTTTCACTGGATCTCGAGGTGCGTTATCCCCTGCCCCTGTGGCGCGTGTTTGTCGGCCCGCGTGGAGCGGGCGGCCAATCGGCCAGTTTGGGCATGGTCTGGGTTCTTGAGGCATGTTGGTGCGATCGCGGGAGGTTGCTGTGAGTGAGACTATCGACGTTTTGGTGCGAGGCGGGACCGTGTACTCACCGTCGGGGCACTTTCGGGCGGACGTGGCCATCAAGGACGAGAAGTTCGTCGGCGTCGGGCTTGCCGAGAACTTGCCACCGGCCGAACGGGTGTTGGACGCTCGGGGGCTCTGCGTGCTGCCGGGTATTTGGCACCCGCATTGCCACTTCCGTGAGCCGGGACACACCAACAAGGAAGATTTCGAGTCGGGTACCCGCGCCGCTGCTGCGGGCGGGATCACCTTCTGCAACGACCAGACGAACACTGACCCTCACCCCACCACCCTGGAAAACTTCGAGGCCAAGCGTGAGCTGGTCGAGGGCAAAGCGCATATCGACTTCGGCCTCAACGGTGGCGGTCTCTATCCGGAAGAGATCGGGAGCCTGGCACGGGCCGGCGCGATGTCTATCAAGATCTTCAACACGCGACACCCGAAGGAGGTCTACCCCTATATCTCGGAACTCGGCGTGGTGGATCACGGGCTGATGTACGAGATCTTCGAAGCTACCGCGGACGCCGGCCTGATGGTGTCGGTACACCACGACGACGTGGACTGGGCCAAGCGGATGGTCTTCCGCGACTATATAGATAAGGGCCGCATCGACAACCGGGCATACATGGAAGCCTACGAGAAGGGCTACATGTACGGCCATGGCATGGTGGCCGGTTTGGCGGCATCCGCGTACTACGCGAGGTTAGCGAAGGTGCCGCTGTACGTGCTCCACATGGGTGTGATGCCGGTCGGTGCGTACGACGTGATGCGCTTCGCCAAGAACGAGCTCGGGCAGGAGATATACGGCGAGATGGAGGCGACCTCCATGCTCATGAGCCGTGCCCAAGCCGAAAAAGTGGGCCCCTTCACGTATCTCTGGGCACACAGCCCGGAGGCCGCGTGGCGGTCAATCGAGGAAGGCACATCGGACGTCATAGTGATCGAGCACGCCCCGCACGCGCGGGAAGAGGTGGAGCCGGGTTGGCAAGACAACTTCTCCGTTCCCTTGGGGGTGACCGGCGTCCAGGAGTTCCTCCCCTTGATGCTCACCCAAGTGAACGAGGGACGCTTGACGCTCGAGGACCTGGTGCGCCTGTGTTCGGAGAACCCCGCCCGCATATTCGGGCAGTTCCCGCACAAAGGGGCCATCCAAGAAGGATCAGACGCCGACCTGACCTTGGTCGACATGGACCGGCGGGCCACACTCACCTCCGCGGACATGCACTCCAAAACCGGCCTCACGTCTTGGGAAGGCATGGAGGTCACGGGCATGCCCGTGTACACGTTGGTGCGCGGACGCGTGGTGATGGACCACGGGAACGTGCTCTCCGAATCCGGGTTTGGGAAGTTCGTGCCCGGTGCGGGTGCTCGCCCATCCACGTCCGATAAACGCGTGATCTGGGATGCGTCTGGTAAGTTGTGGCTTGACTAAGTAGGCCTACTTGACCCCGAACGAGCGGTTCCGAGCAGGATCTGTAGGTGCCGCTCTTCGAGTGGCCCGAGCAGAAACGCTACGAGGAGGTTCGCCCGTTAGTGCACTTCGATGTCTCCGTGGCCGAGAGGGCCGGGGAGCTCGGTCTTTCGCAGCGCGCGCTGTACAGGAGGCTCGGAGGCTTCGAGGCCGAAGGGATAGAGAGCCTCTTCGCCTCGGAGACGGCCAGGAAGCGCAAGCTACCATCCGCCGTCAGGCGCCTCATCGTAGACCTCAAGGCCGAGCACTCGCCCTTCAACCTCAACGAGATAGCCAACGTAGCCTAAGCTTGCTTCGGCAGGAAGCGCGACGTCCGCTCGGTGGCGTGCGTCTTCGCGGAGGAGCCCGTGCCGCTGAAGATCGTCGGGAACTACCCGCCTTACCACGAGATCGCGGACCCGCATGAGGGCCGGGCGGCCATCGTGGAGCTGCGCCTCTCGGGCTGGAGCGCGAAGGCCATAGCTGGCTACCTCGGGGTACACAAGGCCACCGTCTACCGGACCCTAGAGAGGTGCAAAGGAAGGGGATTCGAGGGTTTCTCGGACGGACCTCCCGGACTACCGCTCGGCGTGAGGAAGGCGGACTTCGCCGCCGTGGAGGCGATACGCAAGCTGGCCCAGTACCCGGAGCTCGGCGCTTTCAGGATCCGGGCGGCGATGAGGCAGATGGGTTTCGACCTCAGCCGCGCCACCTGCGAGAGGATCCTCGCCATGATCCGCGAGGTCTACGGCTATGAGAAGCCCGAGGGCAGGAGCGGGGCGACGCGGGCTATGCCCTTCGCCGCCTCCGTGCGGCACGAGGTGTGGAGCGCCGACGTGCGCCACCTGGCCATGGTCGACGAGTCGCTGGTGGTTTTCTTTTTCTAACTTGCCCGTATAGATCCTATACGGGGGAAGCCGGATCCTGGAGAGGAGCACGCGGTGGAGTCATTCTCTCTTAGGTAATGGTTTGTGGGGTCGGGTCAACATTTCGGGCCGCAAGATCCGATCCAGCTGCTCCCTGGTTAACAGCTCTTTTGAGAGTATTAAGTCGTAGACGCTCCGGCCGGTGGCAAGGGCCTCCTGCGTAACCGCTGTGGCGTTCGAGTAGCCGATGTACGGATTGAGCGCGGTTACGACACCGATGGAGTGCCCGACGGTCTGGCGTAGGTGCTCGCGGTTGGCCGTGATCCCCGCAACGCATTTGCCCGTAAGTACGAGGCACCCGGCGCTCAGGTGCTCGAGGCTCTTGAACAGACTGTGGGCGATGATCGGCTCGAACGCGTTGAGCTGCAATTGTCCCGACTCGGCCGCGAAGCTAACGGTCACGTCGTTGCCAACGACTTCAAAGGCGATCTGGTTGACCACTTCGGGGATCACCGGGTTGACCTTCCCCGGCATGATGCTGGATCCGGCTTGCACCGGCGGCAGGTTGATTTCCCCCAGGCCAGCGCGAGGCCCGGAAGACAGCAGTCTAAGGTCGTTGCAAATTTTGGACAACTTGATCGCGACTCTCTTAAGCACGCCGGAGAGTTGAACGAAGGCACCGGCGTCCTGGGTCGCCTCGACTAGGTTCTGAGCCGTAACGAGCGGGATGCCGGTGATCTCGGCAAGGTGGCGGCACGCCAGCGCAGCGTATTCGGGATGCGTGTTTAGACCAGTCCCGATGGCGGTTGCCCCAAGATTGATCTCCCGGATCAACCGAGACGCCTCCGCCAGCCGCTCCTCGTCTTCCCTCAGTATGACCGCGTGGGCGCCGAATTCCTGCCCAAGCGTCATGGGAACAGCGTCCTGAAGCTGCGTGCGCCCCATCTTCAGCACGTCAGCGAACTCCTCGGCCTTGGCCTCGAACGCGCGCCTGAGCTCTGCCATCGCTTCTACCAGCCGGCGGATGGCGAAATGCAGGGCCACCTTCACCGCCGTCGGATAGACATCGTTGGTACTCTGGCTCATATTGACGTCTTCTAAGGGGTGGAGGTACCGGTACTCTCCTCGCTTATGCCCGAGGTGTTCCAGCGCCCGATTGGCGACGACCTCGTTGGCGTTCATGTTGGTCGAGGTGCCCGCGCCGCCCTGGACGACGTCCACGACGAACTGTTCGCGCAAGCACCCGTCTCGGATCTCCTCGCAGGCTCCGACGATCGCGTTCGCCTTCTCCGCGGCCAGCAGTCCCAACTCGTTGTTCGTCAGGGCGGCGGCCTGCTTGACGCAGGCTAGGGCGCTGATCAAGTCGGGATAGATCGAGATGGAGGTGCCAGTGATGGGGACGTTCTCGACGGCGCGCAGGGTGTGCACCCCATAGTAGGTTCCCGCCGGGACGGATCTGTCGCCCAGGAGGTCGTGTTCGTGCCGCCGCGCTACCTCAGACACAACGTTTCTCCGCAACCGATACGCTCGGTAAACCGGCGTTGATGTCGGTAGCCGGAGGGGCTACCTGCCTGCGCAACGACGATCCAGGGGCTCAGGACCATGTCCGATCGGAGCCTCTGGGTGTCTACGTCCGCGCCCAAGCGAGGCCGGAGCGCGGCGTGGCCGTCCCCGTCGTTCATCGTCATGAGGCTGCTTGCCCTAGTCCTCATACCAAACCCCACACGCTTCTCTACGGATGAACCCTCGTTTCCTCCCTTGCCATTTCCCTTCACGGCTACCTCACCGCGGCGCCGGGCGACTCTCCGCATCCCCATCTCCCACCGTATCTCTGAGCGGCCACTCCACGAAATCGAAGCCGGCGCCGGGCAGTGAGCGCATGCCGAACCTCGTTCGGACCTCGCCCCTCCGTGGAACCTTTCGGCGACGCCGCTCGCTTGCCGAGGCGCGCTTAGTACGTGGCACGGCCCCCGCTCGCGTCGTAGCACTGGCCGGTTACGAAGCTCGCGTCGTCGGAGGCGAGGAAATGGACGACGGCTGCCACTTCTTCCGGGCGACCCATGCGCCCCATCGGGATCTTGGCGGTCAGACGCCCGACGTCCTCCGGCGAAAGCTGCGCGAGCAGGGGCGTCTCGATCAGCGCCGGCGCCACCGCGTTGACCCTGATGCCGTCGCTTACCACCTCCTTGGCGAGAGCCTTGGTCAGGCAGATCACACCGGCCTTGGTGACGCTGTACGGCGCCGCGGTGGCGTTGCCCTCCTTGCCCCCGATGGAGGCCATGTTCACTATGGCGCCGCTGCGCTGCTCGCGCATGTGGCCGATGACCGCCCGGCAACTACGGAAGACCGAGGTGAGGTTGATCGCCATCAGCGCATCCCATTCCTCGTCGGTGACCTCCCACAGCGGCGCGTTGCGCCCGTTGATCCCGGCGTTGTTGACGAGAATATCCAGCCGTCCAGGGCTCTCCAGCGTGTGCTCGACCATGGCAGCAACGTCTTCCGGGCGCGTGACGTCGGTGCGGATGCTCAACGCTTCGCCGCTCGCGGCGCCGAGGTGCTCGACGGCGGCAGCAGCACTCTCCTCGTCCCTGTCGGCGATGACCACGCTCGCGCCGGCTTGCGAGAGCCGTTCGGAGATCGCATACCCGATGCCCGACGCCCCGCCGGTTACCACGGCTACCCTTTCGCTGAGTTCCAAAAACACCCTTCCCTCCTTACCTCACGTCCTTGTCCGTCGTTGCCCCGGTGTTCTGAAAGCGCACCGGCCTGTCGGTCCGCGCGGCCTCGTGGATCGTGAGCGGGACGCGCAGCGTCTATATCCCCTCTCGCCCGCTCACCAGAGGCTGCGACTCGCCATGCTCCACGGGGGAGGCGGCCCGTTCGGTAGGGCCCTTCGAATGGAGTCCGCCAGGTCCGGGTATAGGGCAGGCGGCTTTCTATCTCCACTGCGTCGAAGACTCTCATCGCTACGCCTTTAGACGGGCAGGGGAGAACAGGTCTATGGGGTGGCGGGTTTCGCCTTCGATCGCAAGGTCTGCCAGTATCTCCCCGACCGCGCTGCAGAACTTGTAGCCGTGTCCCGAGAACCCGGCGGCGATGGCGACCTGTGGGTAATCCGGGTGGGAAGAGATCACGAAATGCAGGTCCGGCGTATTCGTGTACATGCACGCAACGGCCCGCACGCACCTTCCGGCGAGCGCCGGCACGCATTCTCCCAGCCGGTCCCGGATGAGTTGTATCTCCTCTTCGCGTACCTCCCGGTCCAGCGTCTCGGGGGTGCAGGATGCGCCTTCCACGTGGTGGAACGAGGTCTTCACCAGACCGGAGCCGTCCGGGATTCCGTAGAAGACCCTTCCGTCGTCCGGCTCCCACATGAAGACCGGGAACCGCTCAAACGAGAACAGCTCGGGACTCTCCTTCGGCTCGAACCAGAACATCACCCGTCGTTCTACCTCGAGAGGCAGGCCAAGGTCTTGCAGGAGCTGGGGCGCCCAGGCCCCCGGCGCGATGACGAGCTTCTCTGCTTCGTAGGAGCCTTTTGGCGACTCGACCCGCACCTTATCTGGCGAGGCTTCCCACGAGAGCACCGCTTCTTCGAAACGCAGCTCCGCGCCGTGGCGGGCCGCGAGGTCCAGGTGCGCGTTTATCGAGGCTTCCGGGTGGACGGAGCCCCCGCGCTTTTCGAAGAGGGCCACCGCGCCGGGGGTGGGGTTAAAAGCCGGGAAGCGGCGGCGCAGTTCCCGAGCTTCCAGAAGCTCGTGGGGGAGGCCGTGCTCTTCGGCGCTACGGAGACTTCCCGAGACAAGCCCCGAGTCGCGGGGGCCGACCATCATCGCCCCCTTGAGCGTCAGAAGATTCCGGCCGGATTCCTTCTCCAGCTCCTCCCACAGCTCGTAGGCGCGCAGGATCAGGGGCACGTACTCCGCGCCCTCGTAGTACGCCTGGCGGATGATACGCGACTCGCCGTGGCTGGATCCCCTGTCGTGCGCCGGGGTGAACTGCTCCAACCCTAGCACTTTGAGGCCCCGGCGGGCGAGGTGGAAAGCGGCCGCGCTCCCCATCCCGCCCAGGCCGATGACTATCACGTCGTGCATCGTCACCCCCTCTGATTCTGGTTACCTAACTTCAACGAGATACTCGCGCGCATAAAGTAACTCCGAAGTCCTCGGGAAAGGAGAAGACCGCAAGGCCGGGTGAAAGCACGGGTCGCTGCATCTCGCAACCCAGAGCGTCACCGCGCCATCACCGCTTCCGCTACCTCCTCTTCAACCTCGTCCTCGTCAATGAGGGGTCGGTCCAGTCGAGTCCGCCCACCCCAGTAGTAGATACCAATCGACATCAGGTAGCCGACCAGAGGGCCGTGCGAGTACTCCGGATAGCGTACCAGGCCCCCCGACCGCGGAAACGCAGCGCCCAACTCGGCGTAGACCAAGCCAAGCACAAGCAGGACGATCCCGCCTATCACCCAGGAGATCCACCCAGCGGGACCGGCGATGGAGGCGATTATACTCACGGCGAACAACCAGCCCGAACCGATGATCGCGCCAATCCCGACCATTATCATGTCTATCAACGATATCTGTCTCTTGAGCCTTCCGTGTCCCTGGCTTTCCGTCACTTATTTCCTCCTCTCCGATTCAGGCCGCGTACTCTCTACTTCCAGCCCGAAAATTCCCCAAAGCGCCGATGGTGCCCAGCCGGCTCTCCGATCCCATGAATGGCGTGGTCATAAGGGTTGAGATCGCCCACACTAGGTTGGCGGTCACCAAAGCTATGCGGAACGAGCCGCCTCTCCACTCGGCCGCTACCCTGATGAACCTCCACATGTTCCCGGTCCCCACCGCCATCCCGATCGCGGCGGCCACGAGATCGCGGCGGCCACGAAGGCGAACCTACTTCCGACTACCTCTCTCATCCGAGATCATCCCCAGTTCACTCGCATAACCCCAAACGCAGCGTTTCCCATACCGGCATCTTGTCGGCCGCCGAACAAGCCCGAGGTGGCTTCACTCTTCCAGCCGGAAGTCCAGGTCGGCGGGCAGCTGGGGGATGTCCATCTGGGCCTTCTGGAGCCTGCCCGAGTAGTCCCCGTTCATGGATTGCCAGCGCGTGAATCCAGCGAGGATTTATTACTATATGATAAATACTGTACACCTTCCTACGCGATTTGTAGCTTAGCACAGTGATTTCTCATGCGCAAGGCTGGATAGAATTACTAAAATATGATAAAATATAGCCAATACAGCGAGACGGTGTTCGTCGTGTATGCTGATGAGGATGGTCAATTATTGGTGTCTAGAGTGGGTATAGGCTGACAGGGTTTTGTCGCTCGCACCGACCGCTGCCGTGTCGATGGCCTGCGGGGCACGGTAGGGGGCTTATTCGAGGCTGGGGTTCTGTCAACGTGCGGCATCGGGTTCGGGAGGTTTTATGGGGGTATCGGAGGAGCGGCGGCAATCTACGACGGGACCTAAAGGGACGGAGGTGGCGGGCACGCAGGCGCTCGCCAGGGGGGTCGGGGTGCTCGAGGTATTGTCGGGCGAGTCGGCACCCCTCGACATTGAGCAGGTCGCCGAGAGGGTCGGGGTTCCCCTCAGCACGACTTACAGGATCGTACGCTACCTTGCGCAGGTCGGGTTAGTCGAGCATCGAGAACAAGGTCGTGTGGCCCTGGGTCTCCGTCTACTGGACCTGGCGCGGGTTACCTGGCTACAAGTGGAGTCGGGGCTGCTTCGCATCGCGCGGCCCTTGATGCAGGAGCTTGCGCAGCGGACGCAGGAAACGGTGATGTTGATGGCTCCAACCGGGGGACAGGCTATCTGTCTCGAGTACATAGAGAGTTCGCGCCCGGTCCGCCTCTCGTTCGAGCGGGGTCGTGTTATGCCCCTGTACGCGGGTGCAGCGAGCAAGATACTTCTGGCTTTCCTCGACGATCGCGAGAGGAAGCGCACCCTCGCCGCGGCGGAAGGCGCCGTCCTGGAAAACGGGCGAGTAATCTCCTCGGCCGAACTCTCGGCCGAGCTGACCATGATCGAGAAAGCAGGATACTGTGTAAGCGAGGGCGAGGTCAACATCGATACTGTGGGCGTTGCGGCGCCCGTCTTTCGGCGGCGAAGGCTGGTGGCGAGTCTTACCGTGGCGGGTCCTTCGCGCCGGTTCACGGGTGAACATCTATCCCAGATGGTTGACGCAGCGGTATCTGGCGCCCTCGAGATCAGCAGGCGATTGGAGCAGGCGGCCGTGGACGATGAATGAGGCGCATAGAAGTTTACGGCACGAGAAGACAACTCTATGGTGCGAGAACAAGGGCACCAGTGGTTCCGATCAGACCAGTTGTAGGGTCGGAATGTCACCGGTGCGATGAGCATACGACGACGGACTCCCGAAAGCACTTTCGAGTCTCCGAGTGCCAATTACCGGCCGAGAAAGATGCCATTTACCGTCCTGCATGACAAGCCTGAGGGCAGCACAGAACTATTTCTCCCCGGTAGCTTTCCCGTCTTTATCTGGGAACCGGACGACGGCAACACGTTCTCCTGCTTCCCGCTTCTGACGGGGGAGCGCGGCGTAAAGTCCGTCGTTTTCCGCCCCGGCGGTGTACCGTGCACCCCCGAAACGCTCGACCGGCAGGTGCGCGGTGAAGAGATCGACTTCATGCGCGAGTATCTGGACGAGTATGTCCCGTCGCTGGCAGGTAGGTGCCTCGAGGCTGTCGTCTGCATGTACACAAACACGCCGGACGAACACTTTGTCATAGACCTGTACCCCGAGCACGCGCAGGTCTCGTTCGCCTCGCCATGCTCGGGCATGGCTACAAATTCGCCAGCGTGGTGGCCGAGATCCTTGCCGACCTCGCGGATGACGGCGCCACTCGCCACCCCATCGAGATGTTCTCTTCACGCCGCTTCCTGAGCGTTGAGGAGGAATCTCCGTGACTTCATCAAGCGGCGAGAGGGGATTCGCCAAGATGATCGGAGGCTCGAAGACGAAAAGCGCGACCGCTGGCTCGCAGATGCCGGGGCGTGTAGCGCTCCGGCGATGGGGCGCCTCGCCGCCGGTTAAGAGAAGGACCTCGACGCGGTGCGGGCGGGGGTAACGGGCCGGTGGAAAGCTTCATCCATAAGCTCAAGCCGTTCAAGCGACAAGGCCCCGAACGCGTGGGTTTCGATCCGCTGCGAGCAAGGACAGAGCTCGTTTTTGTTGGTGATGTCTCATGAGAAAGATGGCCCAAAGCTCGACAACGAGAGAATCCGAAGCTTTGTGATATCTCCGGCGGCGAATGGTAGGCTCGCACAGATAGGATACAATATAAGAATGGGGATGAAAGATTTAGCGGCGAGTGTTGCCCGTCGGTACCGTACTACCCAGGACATGGTAGCGGATGGTTTGCGCCAGGGCATCCTGAGTGGTGCGCTCAGGAGTGGCCAGCCTCTGAGACAGGAGCAGATCGCCGAGGATTTCGGAGTGAGCAAGATCCCGGTGCGCGAAGCTCTGAGACAGCTGGCCGGTGAGGGGCTGGTAACCTTCTCGCCGCACCGCGGAGCGGTGGTCTCGAAAATATCCTACGAAGAGGCACGCGAGATCACGGAGATCCGCATCTCCCTCGAGTCCCTGGCCCTGCGGCTGGCTGTACCGAACATTACAAAAGAGGATCTCGAGCAGGTGGAGGAGGTCTTCCGTCTTGCAGGTTCGGAAGAGGATATTTCCCGCTACGCGAACCTCTGCTGGAAATTCCACGAGCTACTGTGCAGCTTCGCCGGCCGGCCCCGGCTCCAGAACATGATCGAGGCTCTCCACGCCACCTACGACCTGTACGTGAGGGTCTCTTCGAGAGAGGTAATGAGGAACAAGGCGCGCTCCCAACGACAGCACCGCGAAATCCTGGATGCTTGCAGGAGCAAGGATGCCGACGCCGCCGTTCAGGCGCTTGAAGATAACATCTGGTCCGCCTTCGACGAGATACGCACGCACATGGAGCAATCCGAAGACCCCAGCGAAGATGGAACCCACAAGGCCGGGTAAATAAAGTCGCAGGGCCGCAGCTCAGAGCGTTACCGCGCAGTCACCGCTTCTGCTGGTTCCTCCTCTTCCACCTCGTCCTCGTCGACGATGGGTTGGGCCAATCCGGTCCGCCCGCCCCAATAGTAGACGCCGACGGAGACCAACGCGACCAGTATCTGGTCCCACGGGCTCTTAAGCAAGTTGATGCCGTCGAAGGAGCCGAGGTACGAGAGTACGAGCATAACCGCATAGTATGCTACCAGCCACCACGACGATTTGACCTGCTGCGCAAGGCTCACCCGGTCCGTCGGCACCCAGTTTTTCACGAGCAGGTAGACCACGAACATCAACAGCTGCACGCCCAGCAACCAGGAGAGGGTTTGCCACCCGGCCCAGTAGAGGATCAGCGAGGCGACCACGAACGCCAGAGGGCCTATCAGGCCGATGCCCTTCAAGTAGAAGGGACGCGGCATCTCCGGGGCGTTGCGCCGCAGGGCGTACGCCGAGATCGGGCCAACGGCGTAGGTGAAGATGAGCGCCGAGGAGACGACGGTGACCAAGGCGTTCCAGGAGGGAAACGGCAACGTCCAGAAGATCGACAGCCCGAGCGTGAGCCACAGCGCCGGGCGGGGAATCCCTGTCCTTTCGTTGATCCGGCTGAAGACCCTGAACAGGGTCCCGTTGCGCGCCCAACCGAAGACGACCCGTGAGCACGTAGACATGAAGATGTTCCCAGTTCCGCTGGGCGACACAACGGCGTCGGACGTGACCAGGAAGGCTAGCCAGCCGAAACCGAGGATCGTGGCGATGTCGTAGTAAGGAAGGCTGAACTTGTCCGCGACGCTCGCCCAGCTGCCGCCGATCTTGTCCGTCGGGATACTGCCGATGAACGCGACCTGCAGCAAGACGTAGACGATGGCCGATAGAACCGTGGACGCGATAAGCGCGATCGGCACGTTGCGCTGCGGGTTCTTGACTTCTCCGGCGAGACCCATGATGGGTTGGAGCCCCAGATAGGCGAACATGATGCCACCGGTCGTTATGGCTGACGTGATGCCGGCAATGCCGAAAGGCGCGAAACCTTCCACCTGGAAGTTGGCCCCTTTCAGTTGGCTCAGCAGGACGACGATAATGAGGGTCGGAACGATGTATTTGAAGAGGGTGATGATGGTGTTGGACTTCGCAAATATCCTGACGCTCCAGTAATTGAGTACGAAGAAGATGCAAATAAGGGCTAATTGCACGAACCATCCCAGCACGGTCGGTGACTGGCCGTCCGGATTGGATAGCGCTGACCACCACGACGTTGCGTACTGGCGCACCGCCAGCACCTCGATACCGACTATGCTAGAGAAGGCGATGACCGTGATGAACGACATCAGATAGCCGACCAGGGGGCCGTGCGAGTAGAGCGGGTAGCGCTCCAGCCCACCCGCCCGCGGAAACGCGGCGCCGAGTTCAGCATACACCAGGCCGAGCAAGAGTAGGGCGATACCCCCGATCAACCACGAGATCCAGCCGGCGGGACCAGCGATGCTAGCGACCAGGCCCGAAGCGAATAGCTAGCCCGAGCCGATGATCGCGCCGATCCCGACCAGTGTCATGTCCAAAAGCGATATCTGCCTTCTGAACCTTCCCTGGCCCTGACCTTCCATCACCTATCTCCTCAATAACGTTTCGGCTACCCTTCGAAAATCTGTTCCCTGGCCGACGAACTGCGCCAGGCTTCCGAGCACGTCTCTGGTCACGTAGCCGGCGATTTTGGGGTTTTCCTTCAGCCTGCGAAGCGAGTATTCGTACCAGTCTTTGCCAAACAACACGGTTACGCGAACCCGATGCCCCTCCTCCACGAGTATCCTCCGCAACTCTTCCTGCACTCCCATGATCATCTGGAACTCGTACTGATCCTTGGTGATGTCCATGCGGTGGATTAGACGCAGAGCGTGCCAGGTGAGGTACTCGTCGTGGGTCGCGATCCCGACGTAGATCCCGCCGCGCAAAAGCTCTTCCAGCAGGAGCACGTAATTCTCCCGGACGATGTCGTAGTCTCTGTACGCCACCTCCCTGCTCTCCACGTATACGCCCTTGACCAGGCGGACGGGGATCCCGGCTTCCACGAGACGCTGGACGTCCTCGAGGGTGCGTCTCAGGTAGGCTTGCACCACTGCCCCCGTGTTTCCGTGGCGCTCGTGCATGTCGAGCACCATGTCCAGCGTGGCGGAGACGAAGGGCGACTCCTCCATGTCTACCTCGAGAAAGCGGCCTCGCTCCCTGGAGTAGAGCAGGATCTCCTCGAGGTTCGTCCGGCACAGCTCTCTATCCAGCGTTAGGCCGAGGTCGGTAAGCTTGACCGCCACCCGGTAATCCTTCAGGCCCTGCTTCTCTAGAGCGTCCAGGGCCCGTTTGTACTCGTTCACCCTCTCGTGGGTGTACCGCTCGTCGGTGGCAAACTCTCCGAGCATACCCACGGTCGCCAGACACGCCTCGCTGGCGAGGCCCTCGACCACCCTCACGGCGTCCTCGATCTCCTCACCCGCAGCATACCGGCGCCCGATCCTCCCGACAAGAGGTTTGGGCATGAAGGGTACGGAGTTCGCTATGGTCCTGTTCAACGGTCCCATACCCCTCAGGCACGCCCTTCCCTTGCGTTTACCCGTTAACAATTTATTATACAGTATCCAAAACAGTCGTGAAGAGAGGTTACACGGGAGCGATTCGGCTGGGACCGAAGATTTTCGCACTCGGACGTCGACCAGGAAGGTGGGTGAGGCGAATGCGGATAGACGGCAAAGTTGTGGTGATCACGGGCGCGGCCTCCGGCATCGGGCTGGCGACCGCGCGGCTGTTCGCCCAGGAGGGGGCGCGACTGCTCCTGGGGGACGTGGACGAGAAAGCCGGACGGCGGGCGGCCGAGCAGATCGAAGCCGAGGGCGCCAGCGCGGACTTCGTGCCGACGGACGTGACCTCGGGCGCCGACGTGCAACGGCTGGTGGAGCGAGCCGTCGAGCGGCACGGCAAGCTGGACGTAATCTTCAACAACGCGGGTATCTCGATGATGAAGCCGATCACCGATACCTCCGAGGAGGACTTCGACCGCATCGTCGCCATCAACCTGAAAGGCGTGTTCCTGGGGTGCAAACACGCGGTACCGCCGCTGCTGGAGAACCCGGACGGCGGGGTCATCCTGAACATGTCTTCGAACGGCGGCCTGGTCGGGCGTCCCGGCGACCCGCTGTACTCGGCCATCAAGCACGCCGTGATGGGCCTAACAAAGTCGCTCGCTCTGGCGTACGCGGACCGGAAGATCCGGGTGAACGCGCTCTGCCCCGGAGCGATAGACACCCCGATGATCTGGGGTGGCCTCGGCCCCGACGACGACCGCGAAGAGCACGCGCGCCACGTCCTGGCGAACAGCCCCACCCCACGCATGGCCGCGCCCGAAGAGGTGGCCCGCGCGGCGCTGTTTCTGGTTTCCGACGACTCTAGCTACGTGAGCGGCGTGGGCCTGGCGGTGGACGGCGCGAAGGCGGCGGGTGTCTTCAACGCCGACCGCTACCGGACGGACTTCCAGTTGATGGAGTGAGGGCGAGATGGCCGATACGGTAAGGTACATCGGGGACCCACCGCGTTCCGCGGAGCTGGTCATCATAGGCGGCGGGATCGTGGGCGCCGCGACCGCGTTCCACGCCTCACGGGCGGGTCTACGCCCGGTGCTTCTGGAGCGTCGCGTGGCGCTGTGTACGCTGACCACGCCCGCCTCCACCGGGGCGTTCCGGCTACAGTTCGACAACCGCGAGGAGCTCGAGCTCGTGCGCGAGTCGGTGGACCTGCTCTCCGACTTCTCCGAAGTAACGGGACAGGGGCAGTATGATCCCAGGCTGCAACGTCAAGGGTACTTGTGGTGCACCACCGACCCGGCTCGCGCACAGTGGCAGCGGGGTCTCGTGCAAAAGCAACACGCGTGGGGCCAATGCGACATCGAGCTCCTAGATGGAGACGAGGTACGGAACCGCTTCCCGTACGTGTCGCAGGACGTGCTGGCGGCACGCTACAGGGCGGGTGATGGCTTCCTGGATCCCAAAGAGATAACCCTGGGCTTCGCGGCGGCTTCCGGCGCCAACGTGGTTACCGGCTGCGGGGTCACGGGCCTGCGCGTCGAGGGCGAGCGGCTCACGAGCGTGCAGACCAACAGGGGTGAGATCTCAGTCGGGCGCGCGGTGATAGCCGCCGGCCCTTTCTCGGGGGAGGTGGCCGCACTTGCGGGGGTAGAGCTGCCGGTGCGGGCCGTCAGACGGCAAAAAGTGACCATGCCCGAAGTGCCGGAGGTCCCGCAAGACGCTCCCATGACCATCGACGACGACACCGGCGCGCACTGGCGCCCGGGGCTGCGAGGCGCGTACCTTCTCTACACCGACCCTGACGAACCTCCCACCCCGCCCGCCGAGGATTTGCTCACCGATCACGATTTCGCGCTCGGGCTGCTAGATCCGGAAAGCCCTGTCTCCGTTGCGCGGGTGGCGCCATTTTGGCGTGAGGTATGGGAGCGGGGCTCGGCGAACTGGATCCTGCAGGCCGGGCAGTACACTATGACCCCCGACCACCGCCCGCTCCTCGGGCCGACGCCGGTGGAAAATCTCTACGTCAACACGGGCTACAGCGGCCACGGCGTCATGGGAAGCGCGGCGGGTAGCCGCATCGCCGTGGACACCCTGACTGGTGGGCTGTCTCCGGATCAAAATCCCTTCCGCCTGGACCGGGAGTTCCAGCCTAGAGAGTTAGACCGGCTATAGGAGTTCGGCGAGCGGCAGGCGGGCCAGCAGCTTCGCGGCCTGGTCGTCTTCGAGCCCGACCAGCGGTGGCCGGAGGTTGTGCCACCCGTCCGCTGCTGTGAGGCGGGCCATGATGCGTTTCAGGGCCGGTATCAGGGGGAACGCCTCGATCTCCGTCCGCAGAACGGTGAGGTGCTCCTGCAACTCACGGGCTTCGTCGTCCTGCCCGGCCGCGTGCGAGTCGTAGACCCGCCGGGCTAGCCTGGAAGTGACGTTGACCGTCGCCGAGATGCAACCCGCCCCGCCATGCCGCAGCGCGTCAAGGAGGTAGCGCTCGGTGCCGGCGAAGACGGAGAAGTCCGGGAACTCTCGGCAAACCGTCTCTATCCGCTCCCAGTCGCCCGCGCTGTCCTTCATACCAACGACGACCCCCGGATAGACCTCCAGGAGACGCCCGATGAGCGGCAGGCCAAAGCCTACCCCGGTCATCTGCGGAAAGTGGTAGAGGTACACCCGTAGCCGCCGGTCGCCGATCCGTTCGATCAGGTCAGCGAAGAAGCGGAAGACACCTTCGTCGCTCACGTCCTTGTAGTAGAAGGGTGGCAATACCAGCACGCCTGCGCTGCCCGCCTCCAGCGCCGCTCGACTCAGCCGCACGGCGTCCTCGAGGACGCACGAGCCCGTTCCGGGCAGCAGGCTGTTGCCGGGGACTCCTCCCTCGACCAGCGCTTCCAAGGCCGAAAGCCGCGCCTGGACGGAGAGCGAGTTGGCCTCTCCGGTCGTGCCGAAGACGCCCAGGCCGTGGCAACCCGCGTCGAGCAAGCGGAGGCAGTGCGCGACGAACGCTTCGTGGTCGGGACTCGGATCTCCGTCCATCGGCGTCAGGGCCGCTGCTAGTACGCCTTTGAGCGAAGAACTACCGGTATGTTCCACGCTCTCTCTACGATCCATGCTCTTCTCCCGTCCTCTGATCGGTATCGGAATGTAGCGCTGCCGGGTTCCCTGTAGCGTCGACGCTTATGGTCTCACCCGTAGACAGGGAACGGTAATCCTTCTCATCGAGCGCGACCACAGGAAGCTCGACGCCGTAGAGCTCCCGTGCCACTACCGCGCCGAGCACGACGATGGGGTCCGGCTCGCGCAGTAGGATCCCGGCGGGAGCTGTGCCAAGGCGGATGGCCTCGACCAGGACGCTGCTGCTGGAGCTGGACCCGCGTCCCGAAGGCATCACCAGCACGCGCTCCCTCAGTGAGATCCCAAACTGGGGGTGATGCTCGCTCACCACGGTTCCCTCGCGCGGATCTACACCACCCCAGAAGCTCAATGGCTTCTCCAGCACGACCACCTCTCCGGCGGCGACACCTCTCGCCAGTGTCCGACCTTCAATCACCCGCCCATAATCCCTCGTCGCGCCACACTTCGCCCACGTGCGCAGACCTGATGCACTCGGTCAGGCTGCCGAAGACCGTCTCGACGCCGATGTTGCCGGGTGCGTAGTAGGACCACTTCGCCGAGTTGGTCATCACGGGCCCGTGCCTGCGACGCAGTATCGGGGTTACGTAGGTGCAGGTATCGGTCACGATCCGGAGGCCGGCCTCCTCGCAGACCGGGAGCCACCCACGCTCCTCTATCTCGGAGAGGACGTGACGGCTCGTGGAGACATAGAAGTCCACCCTGGGATGCACGCGTCCTATCTCTTCGAGCAACGGCACGAGCTTCCCGAATTCGGTGATGGAGAAGTGCGGGGTCCCCAGACTGACCGCGGCGAGTTCTCTACCCGGCGATGTGGTCAGAGAGTCCTGCGCCCGTACAAGCATCTCGGGGAAGACCCTGACGGTCCTGGTCGGTCTCCCACCGTGGAGCGCGTCGGCCAGCGAGTGGGCTTCCGGGGTAAGGCCGACGGCGTGGAACAGGGCCACGCTTCCCGAGGAGGCCGCCGCGGCTCCGAGCGCCTTTAACTGATCCTCCGTGGTTGACTCCGGAAGGCCGTCGAAGACTGGGACCTCGTTCCCCGCCTCCAGACCGACGAGGTGGCCGAGCACCGGATAGAGCACGTCCTCGTGCCGGAGGCGTTCCGGAATGCCTTCCAGGTCGAACAGGACCTGTCCGCGGCGGTTCTCCGGGCGGTGCAGTCCGGCGTCCGGCACGCGCCCGGCGATGGCCGCGCAGATGTCTATGAAGTCACCGTAGCGCTCGGTGCGCGCGCCCAGAACGGAGTTGGCGAAGACGATAGCGTTGGACTCGGCCCAGGCGATGTGCTCTCCCGGACTAGGACGCTCGGGAAGCTGGTAGGGCGCACAGGTCCAGGTTGGTTCGCAGCCCATCGCCACGTAGGCGTCCATGAGCCTTCTCGCCAGACGAGCCGTCTCCTCATCGCCGCGGAACAGACCGGGGTGGAGCAGGTCCAGAGATCCCACGTTAAGCGTGGCGGGGACGACGACTCTCCCTCCGGCGGCAGCGAGGCGTTCGGCGAAGTCGAGGCCGGCTCGCCCGTGGTAGAGGCAACCGTCAATGTGGGCGGAACGCACGTCTATTAGCCGCTTTGCTCCCGCAACCCGAGCCATCTGCAAGATGATGCTCATCGCGGTACGGGCCGCCTCGCTGCGACGGCCGGAGAAGAGATCTTCGTCGTAGGGTGTAAGCTCGGGTTCCGTCATGGGTTCAACACAACAGGAAGCCCGTGCCGAGCGGGTCGTCTCCTCGGAGCACGAACTGGTGATAGCCGGTCAGATACGCGCTGCCTTCCACTTCGGTGATCACGGCATCGAACTCGCCGACCCGCGTCTCGCCCACGACGCGTCCCTCGAACTCCGTCCCTATAATGCTCTCGTGTGAGAGAGCATCTCCACGGAGAAGCCTTCCCGAGTTGTCGAGGAGAGCGAGACGCGCAGAGGTCCCGCTGCCGCAAGGCGAACGGTCTACCTCGCCGTCCGCAAAGACCGTGACGTTCCGTTGCCGCAGCTCCCCCTCTCCCTCCTTCTCGGCGAAGAAGATCGTGCCGTAGATGTCACTCAGGCGCGGTTTGAGGGGGTGCGAGATCTCGTGCGCTTCGTTGATCGAGTTTTTCATCTCGCGTCCCAGGCCGATGAAATCCGCCAGGTTGGCCGCTTCCGGGCCAAGGCTCACCTCCTGCGCGGCCACGCAGGCATAGAAAGCGCCGCCGAACGCGATGTCCACGGCCACCGCGCCCACGGTTGTCTCGACCGGGAGCCCCTCCGCGTACACGAACGATGGCACGTTCCGGAAGCGGACCGATTCCACGCCTCCGTCCTTGACGGATGCAACGGTTTCGAGCCGCCCCGAGGGAACGTCGATGGTGATGCCGGTCTCGGGCTCGGCCATGCCTACCAGCCCGCTCTCCAGCGCCCAGACAGCCAGGGCTATCGTGCCGTGACCGCAGGCTGTGCTGTAACCGGCGTTGTGGAAGAACACGACCCCGAAGTCCGCGTCCTGGTCGTCAGGTTCGACCACGAAGCAACCGTACATGTCGGAGTGGCCGCGAGGTTCGTTAATTACAAGCTCTCGTATGTGATCGAGGTTCTCCATAGCGTACAGGCGTTTGTCGAGCACAGTGTCCCCGTGGATGGGGGCACGCCGCCGCTGATGATGCGGAACGGCTCGCCCGCCGTGTGGTAATCCACCGTGCTGATCGCGATCTGCGTGTTCAAGACCCAAAAGCCGTACGGGCGGCGGCAAGGTCCCACAGGGCGTGGCCCACGCTCTTGAAGACGATCGGCCCTTCAGGAGATTCCCTCCAGAGCAGGGCGTCCTCTAGCTGCGTAGCGTCCTCCCAATCGAAAGCTCCGGCGCGCTGTGCCTTGATCAGATCCCCGGCCTCTTCCCTGACGCCCTCTATTGTATCCACCACCACGGTGGAGCTTCCCACCAACCACGGCGGAAGCTCGGCCATTTCCGGATTGAAAGCGCCCACGGCGGCGACGAAGATACCCTCCGGGACGTCCTCCGGCAACACCGGCTCCCCACTGGTCGTGGCGGTAACTATCAGGCTCGCTTCGTCCAGCACCTCTTGGGGACCGTCCACGACCCGAGCCTCCATCCCCAGGCTTCGTGCGTGCTCTGCAAGGAAGACGGCCCGTTCGGTGGTACGGGAGGTCAGCAAGACTTTCGCGACGCCGAGACCTTCGTGGAAAGCCTCCAGGTGGGAGCGGGCCTGGGTCCCAGCGCCCACAACGAGGAGCGGCCCGTCGGGACGCCGGGCCAAGGTGCGGGCGGCGAGCAGCGAGAGCGCGGCGGTCCGCCGGGCGGTAGCGGCACCGCCGTCGAGGATGCCAAGCCTCGTCCCCGTCCCCGCCTCCATCACGACTACCTCTCCCTGGATGGTGGGCAGTTCACGCCGCGCGTTCCCGGGATGAACCGTTACCAGCTTCGTGATCGCCAGCTCGTCGTCCGCGGCGGGCATTACCAGAAGATTGCCGCCCTCGGGCAGGGGCAAGACAAGCCGGGAGGGAGCATCCAGCTTCCCCTCCCGCCGCCCGTCCATAACCTCCCAGATGGAGTCTGCCAGCTTAGGGTAGGGCAGGCGGACTCCGGTCTCTTTCGCGTTGAGGATCTCCATCGCTACTCCCGGGCCGCGAGCCGGTAGGCGGGGTACAGGGCGGTAGGATGGCGGGTCGAGCCGTCGATGGCGAGGTGCGCGAGTATCCCTCCGACCACGATCACGTCGTATATCACAGTCCGCTCCTCAATCTCGTTCTCGAGAAGATGCCTGCCCATCAGGGCGAACCACACGCAGGCGGGCGGTTTCTTCCCCATCCACGACACAGTTCCCCTCACGGTCGCGCGTCAGGGCGACGCTGTAGACTTCGCGGGCCCGCTCGACCGAGAAGAGGCCGTCGGTAACATCGCGGACTACCTGGTCGGGATCCCGCTCGCGCTCGTCGCCGAAACCCCCGCCACCTGGCAGGTCCAGCAGGACCCGCTCTCCTGCGGGGATGCGCTGCTGACGCTT
>Ga0126314_10000270_pt1 | contig 25956 bp, 27 predicted proteins | sample Plot105B_FD_92535 | JGI IMG/M metagenome (GOLD analysis project Ga0126314, IMG submission 92535) | Serpentine soil microbial communities from UC McLaughlin Reserve, CA, USA - Plot105B | ecosystem: Environmental > Terrestrial > Soil > Grasslands | place: USA: UC McLaughlin Reserve, Lake County... | reverse complement strand
GAGCGTGTCGGCACGCTCGAGCCCCGAGTGGTGAGCGACCTCGTCGTAGCTCGAGAACGTCGCGTAGACGGCAGGCCGCCCCCGCATCATGTCGGTGAGCACGCCGAAGACGATCAAGTCGCGCACGATCACGCACATCACTGCGCGCAGGAGCGGGTAGATGCCGCCGCGATGCCCGCGCGGACGCACGTTGCGGCGGGCTGCACGCAGCGCGGCGGTCCACTCGAGCAGCAGCTCCCACACGAACAACACCAGCGCGCGCGTCACGTTGAACCCGTTGGCGAAGAACGCCCGGTAGCCCGGATTCGAGCGCTTCTCCGCTTCCATCCTGCTGACGGTCAGGATCACCTCGTCCGCCTCGCCCGACAGCAGGTTGCCGCGGCTCGCGCCGCCACCGGCGAGTAGGCCTTCACCGGTCGCACGGCGGCGCTCGATCTCGGCGCAGTCGTCCGGAGCCGAACAGCTCATCAGCCGCCCGGTCTCCTTCTCAACCCACCGGAAGGCTGGGATGTCCTCGTTCGATCCGAGCAGGATCCCGGCCTGGCTCGCACCGGTCTGGGACGAAAGGTCCGGCTCCCATTCGACCAGCGAGTAGCGCTCCTCCTCGGCCCACCGGGCCATCGTCGGTGCGTTGCCGTCGCGCATCGCCCGTCGCAGCACCGGCAATGCAAGGCCGTCGATCTCGAGGAAGATGATGCCGGCGCCGTCCGGGCGGGTGTTCGCATGCTGGCGTCGGGCGATCCGCCGCACCACCCGCAGTGTGTAGGTGTCGTCGTCGTTTGTGCCGGCGATCACCTGGAGCACCATCGAGACTGCCGCGATCACGAGCGCCGCGAGCAGCGCATCGCCGAACGAGCCGACTGAGATGTGGTCGGGAAGGGCGTCGGCGGCAACTTGCAACGCAAGCGCGTCGACGATCAGCACGAGCACAAAGCCGAGCAGCAGCGTAAAGGGGAGGCGCAGTGCCGCGACGATCGGCGGCGCGACCGCGTTGAAGACCGCGATGAACGCCGCGGCCAGGAATGCACTCGCGGTCCCATCGACCGCAACGCCCGGCACAAGCCCGGCGGCGATGTAGACGGCGAGGGCGGCGATTAGCCAGCCGACGATCAGCCGCAGCGGCTGAAGCCGCAGCTTCTCTGGGAACCAGGTCTCGTCACGGTCACCCACCGGGGGACGCCCGCCGGGCCCGTTAGGCGGAGTCGGAATTCTCTTGTCGCGGATCACGTGGGTCACAGTGTCACGTCCACAGATCGCAGACTCTTAGTCCGTCACGCGCGCGCGGGGTGAGATTGACATGGTCGCATCAAGCCACGAACGACCGGATGTCTGCATCCTCCCGATCGGACGATGCGTGACGGCTCGGGTGTCCGCCAATATCCGCAGATGACTGAAGCCCCAGGCGGGCCAGCGGCCACGCCCGATCCCGCGGAGCTGCTCAGGAGTCGCAGCTACGTCGCGCTGCTGGTCTTCGGCGCGATCATCGGCGTGCCGATCGCGGCAATCGCCTACTTCTTCCTAAAGGCGATCAGCGAGCTTCAGCAATTCTTCTTCACGACGCTCCCGGGCGATCTCGGGTTCGACCACGAACCGCTCTGGTGGCCGCTTCCGCTGCTTGTGACCGGCGGCCTGCTGGTCGGGCTCACGATCCGCTACCTGCCTGGGACGGCCGGGCACAAACCCGCTGAGGGATTCAAGACCGGCACCATCCGCCCAATCGAGTTGCCGGGCATCATCATCGCGGCGCTCGTGACCCTCGCCTGCGGAGCAGTGCTGGGACCGGAGGCGCCGCTGATCGCGATCGGCAGCGGCTTGGGCGTCCTGGCGGTGGTGCTTGTCAACCGCGATGCGCCGCCCACTGCCGCTCTCGTGATCGGAGTCGCCGGCAGCTTTGCGGCCGTCAGCACGCTGCTGGGGTCGCCGATCGTCGGCGCGTTCCTGCTGATGGAGGCGGCGGGTATCGGCGGCCCGCTGCTCGGGGTCGTACTGGTACCGGGCCTGCTCGCCGCCGGCGTCGGCGCGCTGATCTTCGTCGGCCTGGACAGCTGGACGGGCTTCGGGACGTTCTCGCTGGCCATCCCCAACATTCCTCCGTTCGAGACGCCGGACGGCGCCGAGTTCCTCTGGGCGATTGGGATCGGGGTAGCAGCTGCGATCGTGGGAACAACCATCACTCGCGCGGCGCTCAGGCTTCAGCCCGTCGTCGAGCGCCGCATCGTGTTGCTGACACCGGTTGTCGGAGGCGTCATCGCGGCCGCCGCGATGATTTTTGCCGCGACCACCGACCACGCGTCATCGGAGGTGCTGTTCTCAGGACAAACGGCGTTGCCGTCACTGATCGAGGACACCGCCGGGTGGACGGCTGGTGCGCTGGCGCTGCTCGTCGTGTTGAAGGGCATTGCCTATAGCGCATCCTTGAGCGCCTTCCGCGGCGGCCCGGTCTTTCCAGGGATGTTCATCGGGGCCGCCGGGGGCATCGCCTTGTCTCACCTTCCCGGCTTGCCCATGATCGCCGGCGCCGCTATGGGCATCGCTGCGGTGACGGTCGCGATGCTGCGCTTGCCTCTGACGTCGGTCCTGCTGACGACCCTCTTCCTGCAGGCGGACGGCCTCGCGCTGATGCCGCTCGTGATCGTGGCTGTGGTGGTCTCCTATGTCGTTTCGGCGAGACTCGCACCGGCGAAGGCCTCCCAACCGCCGGCGGAGGCCCCGACGGCAGACGGTGCCGTCGCGGTGCCGCGATCACAACCGTCAGGTGTGGAGACGAGCTCGCGTTCGCCGGCCGCTGGGGGGTGAACTTGGGCCGCGCGGGTCAGCTCGCGTCGGTACTCGACTTCGCTCGGGCTCAGCCGCCGCCCCACCAATCCGCCAGCCAACCTTCGAGCGGCAGCTCCCTGAGGCCTGATCCATCCGGGCGGATCACCCAGAGATGCTCGGCGTGCTCGGAATCTCGCGGTGAGGAGAACATGATCGTCTTGCCGTCCGGCGCCCAGACCGGGAAGTCGCCCTCGCCGCCGGTTGGCAGCCGCCGCTTGCCGGAGCCATCGGCGCGCATCACATAGAGCGCGTAGCGGGCACCGCCGATCGCGTTGTGGGTGGTCGAGAAGGCGATCCAGTGACCGTCCGGCGACCAGGCCGGCCAGCCGTCCTCGCCGGGCCAGCTGGTGAGCTTGCGCAGGCGCGAGCCGTCACGGTTGGCGACGAAGATGTCGTAGTTCGGATTGCCGCCGCGAGCTCCCGGCTCGGCTGACATGAAGGCGATCCGCTTCCCGTCCGGGGCCCAGGCCGGGTACTCACCCTCGATCTTCGTCAGGACGTGCTGGTGGCTGCCGTCGGCGCTCATGACGGCCAGCTGACCGTCGTAGAAGGCGATCAGCCGGCCGTCGGGCGACCATGCCGGCGACCATTGGTTGCTCGGGCCTCGGGTCAGGTTGCGCCGCCGCCGACGGGCCGCGTCGACGACGTAGATCTCGTCGTCGAGGTTGAGCCCCCGGCGCGAGTCGCGGTAGGCGATCTGCTTGCCGTCCGGTGACCAGCTCGGGTCGAACTCGGCTCCGCGCCCGCGGGTAAGCCGGCGCGCGTGTCGGCCATCGGGATCGGCGACCCAGATGTCACCGCGATGCGAGAAGGCGACGCGTCCGTGCAGCGAGGCCAGCGAGATCGGCGGGCCGCTGGCCGGACGCCCTGCGCTTGAGCTCGCGCGCGGCGGCGCTTGTACTCGCGGGTTGTCACGCGCGGCGCCGCCGCCGCAGCCACTGATGACAACGACGAGCAGCCAGCCCGGCGCCCGCCACCCGGGGCCGGCGAAGACTCGCTTGGCGCGCGCGCTCACCCGCAGCTAGTACACCGGTCAAGGCGCGGACGTTCCCGCGCCGGCCGAGCTCGACCCGAGGCCCCGGCGCTAGCCGGGGCCTCGGGGGACGGCGATCTCCAGATGCCTCAGCCGATTGCGGGCGAGGTGGTGGTCGCGGATGCCGTGACCTCGCTCTGCTTGGTCCGTCGGCCGGGGGCGAGCCCGAGCGTCAGGACGAGGAACCCGATCCCGGTCAGCAGCAGCGCAACTCCCATTACGATCGCGAAGTTCGCGACGTTCTCCGCGAAGTACGACGTGTTGAGCGCCGTGCTCAGAGCGGTCTCGGTGACCCAGAGGTTGCGGGCGCCGTTCTCGACGGGCTTCCCCGTCTTCGGGTCCTTGGCCGCTGCGGCCTCGTCATTGGTCGCCTTGCCTTGGCTATCGAGGTAGCGGCCCATCTCCGCGTAGACCTGGCCGCCCGTCGACTCCAGTGCGTGGATGCGCATGTACTGGGCGAACGCCTTTGCCTCACTGCCGGTGTCGATCTTCTGGCCCGCGACCGACATCGACGGGATGTCCACGTTCTTGAGACCCGCCTTCTTCGCCTCCGCGGCGATCGCAGTCGGCGTCATGTCGGACGTCCCGACGATCGACTCCTTGCTGATGCTGGTGCGGACGTCGTCGCGCCCGCTCATGCCTATCACGAGCGCGCCGATCCCGAACGCGATCAAGATGACCGCCGCCGCAATTCCTCCATAGTTGAAGACCTTTGACTTCATGATTTACCTCCTGATCGATTCAGTAGGAGTCTCGGCATCAGAAGCCCGGTCAACCGCCGGGACGCCCCGCACATCGGGTGCGGGAAAACCGCAGGTCAGGCGTGGAACTCCGCACGGACCCCGTGAACGGCCGCGTTCGTCGCGTGATTCGTCGGGCCGCTCATGGCGAGCCTCAGTCGTCGCCTGAGAGGACCGTGTTCAGCACGACTACGACGATCGCCAGGGTCCCGCCGATCGAGCCGGCCAACGCGATCCCGACGGTCCACCAGGTGCCGAAGGTGATCGCCGCAATCATGAACAGCGCGACCACGAAGGCGAGTGCGATCCCGGGCAAGAGACCGAGCCCAGAGCGCTCCATGAGTTCTGTTTGACGAGTGAATCCGTTGTCCATGGAGGCGACGCTAGGAGCGGCGCGTAGCCAAGACGTCCGAGTAAACAGCGGCTTAGCGCTGCGGTGAACTACCGAGGAAGGACGGCTCGAACGGTCGTGCCCTCGCCGGCCGCGGAGGCGACCTCGAGGTGTCCGCCGAGGAGGGCCGCGCGTTCGCTCATCCCAACGAGGCCATAGCCGGACGAGGGCGCCTCGACGTCGAAGCCTCTCCCGTCATCACTGATGCGCAGCTCGATCGCGGACCCGGCGGCGGCGACACTCACGGTCGCGTGGCTCGAGCCAGCGTGTTTCGCGGCATTGGTCAACGCCTCCTGCACGATCCGGTAGATCGCGGACTCGAGCGCCGGCGCCAATCGTTCCCCGTCGAGGTCGGCTTGGACGGAGACTTCGAGGCCGTCGCCCCCGCGCCGGTGCGCCAACGCTTCGAGCGCGGGCTCGAGACCAAGCTCGTCGAGCTCAGCCGGTCGGAGCTCGACGATCAGCCGGCGCAGTCGGTCGATCTCGGCCCGTGTCTGCTCGGAGGCCTTGAGAACGATCGCGTCGCGCTTCTCCGGCGACGACTCGCGCACCGCCGTCGCCAGCATCATCTGGAGCGCGCCGAGCCCCTGAAGGGTCTCGTCGTGCAGCTCGCGTGCCCAGCGCCGGCGTTCCTGCTCGGCGCCCTCGATCGCGTGCGTCAGGCGCTCCTCGGCGACCGAGCGCGCCGTGTGAACCGCGGTCGCGGCGCTGGCCGCGAAGGACAGCATGAGCTCCTCGTCCTCCGGGCCGAACTCCGGCCCGCCGCGCAGGCGGTCGTAGGCGCTCAAGACCCCAAGCATCCGACCCCGGAACGTGAGCGGCACCACCAACGCGCTGCGCGCCTCAATGCCGACCTGGCCGGAGACGGTCGATCCCCGCTCACCCACGTCGGCGAGCCGTTGCGGCCGTCCGCTCGCCAGCACCTCGGCCGCGGCCGTTCCAGCCGGGTCGACCACGCTGCCGCGCGCCGCCGCCGCGATCTCCCCGGCAGTAGCCGCAATCTCGAGCGGGCCACCTCGGCCGAGCATGATCATCACGCTACGGGCTTCGACAAGCGCTCGGGCACGCTTCGCGATCAACTCGAGTACGCGGTCCAGGTCCGTCTCGCCGCCCACCGCACGGGCGATCGAAGTCGTCACCTCGAGCCCGCGGACTGCCCGCTCGAGCGCCGCCCGTCGCTGCTCGGCACTCTGGTAGAGCCGGGCGTTGTCGATGGCGATCGCGGCCCAGTCGGCGAGGATCACGATCGAGCGCTCGTCCTCCTCGGTGAACTCGCCGCCACCGTCCTTTTCGGTCAAGTAGAGGTTCCCGTATGCCTGGCCGCGGATCGCGACCGGAACACCGAGGAACGTGCGCATCGGCGGGTGGCCGGGCGGGAACCCGTACGACTCGGGATGGGAGCCGACGTCAGCGAGTCGCAGCGGCTTCGCGTCCCGGATCAGCACGCCGAGGACGCCGCGGCCGTGCGGAGGGTCACCGATCACCGTGCGCGTCGGCGCGTCGATGCCAGCCGTGACGAAGCGCTCGAGGCCGCGCTTCTCGCGGTCGAGGATCCCCAGCGCTGCATAGTGCGCGCCGGTCACTTCGCGCGCCACATCGAGCAGACGCTCGAGCACGACCTCCAGATCCAGCTCCGAGACGAGCGACCGTCCGACGTCGATCAGCCGGATCAGCCTGTCCTGCGGTAGCGACTGCGGCATTGCCTACGGTTGGACGATGCCGTGCTCGAGGGCGTAGTGCACGAGCTCGGCTCGTTTTGTCAGCCTGAGCTTCTGCTGGATATGCGCGCGATGGGACTCGACCGTACGGACGCTTAGGTAGAGCAGCTGGGCGATCTCGGCGTTGGTGTGGCCGAGCGCGATCATTCGAAGAACCTCCACTTCGCGCTCGCTCAGGTCGTCGGGCGGGCCGGTCTGCTCCGGCTCTGTCGCGAGCCTTGCTCCGAGCTTCGGCTGCAGATAGGACTGGTTCGCGGCCGCGAGCCGGATCGCCTCGACGAGCTCTTCGTCGGCCGCCTCTTTGGTGACGTAGCCGAGCGCTCCGGCGCGCAGCGCCTCGCGCACGAATGCGGCCGAGTCCTGCATCGTCAGGACGACGATCCGGGTCTGCGGGGACGCGTCGAACATGGCGGGGATCGCCGCGAGGCTAGGGCCGCCCGGCATGTGCAGGTCGAGCACGAGCACGTCCGGCTTGTAGGCCTTCACCTTGCGGATGGTCTCCTCGACGTCGCCGGCCTCGCCCACGACGTCGAGATCCTCGGCCGCGTCGAGCAGCATCCGCAGGCCGGAACGCATCACGGCGTGGTCGTCGGCGATGACGATGCTCGTCACCGGTGACAAGCTACCGCGGACGCTGCCAACGCTCGCGCAGGATCTCGGCACGCAGCCCGAGCGGTTCGGGATCGACTCCCCGCGGCTACTGCGTTCGGCGGCTCCGTAGTTCGCCGCAGCACGCGCGCGGCCTTCGCCCGATCCCCGAGCTGCGCTCGCGACCTACCTTCGATTTCATGATCGACTCGAATCGAACTTCCTCAACGAAGCCGCTTCACGTCGTCGTGGCCGGCGGCGGCGTCGCCGGGCTCGAGGCCGTAATGGCGCTCCGCGACCTCGCCGGCAGCCGGGTCCGCATCACGCTGCTGGACCCAGGCTCCAACTTCGTCTACCGTCCCTTGAGCGTCGGCGAGCCGTTCGCGCTCGGCGCCGCCCGGGCGACGTCGCTACTGCAATTTGCGCGCGACTTCGACTGCGAGCTCGTTCAGGACACTGTGAGCGAGGTCTTCCCCGACCTCCACACGGTCGCGCTGCAGAGCGGCGACGAGCTCCACTACGACAAGCTCGTGGTCACGCTCGGCGCCCGCAGGCAGCCGGCGTTTACGCACGCGACGACCTTCAGAGGACAGGACGACGTCGAGGCGCTGCACGGCTTGGTCCAAGACGTCGAGGAGGGTTACGTCCACAGCATCGCGTTCGTCGTCCCGACTGGCGTGTCGTGGACACTTCCGCTCTATGAGCTCGCGCTCATGATCGCGCGGCGTGCGTACGAGATGTGCGTGGACGTCGAGGTCACGTTCGTCACCCCCGAGGAGCGCGTGCTACCGCTGTTCGGCAGCCGCGCGAGCGCTGACGTCCACGCGATGCTCGACGGGGCAGGCATACGCGTCCGCTGCGGGTTCGTTCCGGAGATCCCACGCAAGGGGACAGTCATGCTGCATCCCACCGGGGACTGGATCGAGGCTGATCGGATCGTCGCGCTACCGGTCGTCCGCGGACGACGGATCAGCGGTCTGCCATGTGACTCCGACGGCTTCCTGCCGATCGACTCGTTTGCACGCGTCGCCGGCGTCAGCGACGTATACGCCGCTGGCGACGGCGCCAACTTCCCTGTCAAACAGGGCGGTATCGCGTGCCAGCAGGCGGACGTGCTCGGCGCGCATATCGCGCGCGAGGCGGGAATCCCAGTGGACGTCCAGCCGTTCCGTCCCGTCCTGCGCGGCCAGCTTCTGACGGGGGCCAAGCCTCACTTCATGCGCCACGACCTTCGGGCGCAGAGCGCCGAGGAGGACGCGAGCTCGGAGCACCTCCTCTGGTGGCCGCCGACGAAGGTCGCCGGGAAGTACCTGGCGTCGTACATCGCCGTCCAGGAGGAGCGCGAGCGCGCCGCTTCATCGGCTCCGGGCGTGAAGCGCCGTGCCGTGATCACGCCCTCGGATCGCGAGATGCCCCTGCGCGGGTACGAGTTCGTTACGCGCTGAGCGGCCGCAGGCGGTCGCCGCTGGGCCGGGTTGACGCCGCTGCGCGCCGGTGTACAGGTAAGTGCGGCGCGGGACTAGGGGCGAACCGCGGCAGGCACGTTACAAATTAGTACTGGTCCGGTACTATTTAGTACCAGATGCGTACTAATATCGGCTTCCTGCTCGCCAAGGCGTCGCAGCGCTTCAACGAGCTGCTCATGGAGCGGTTTGCGGCGCGCGGCTTCGATGAGGTGCGACCGTCGTTCGGCTCCGTCCTCGTCCCGCTCTTCGAGGCGGACGGGCGACGACTCGGCGATCTCGCGAACGTCGGCCGGCTGTCGAAGCAGGCGGTTACCGGTCTGGTGCAGCAGTGCGAGCAGGCGGGCCTGGTCACGCGCGAGCGCGACCCGGACGACGGTCGCGCGTTTCGCATCTCGTTGACCAAGCGCGGCCGGCGGCTGCGCAAGGTCGCGGAAGAGGAGCTCACCCGCCTCGACGACCGGATCGTCGCGGCGCTGGGGAGCCGCAAACGCGATGCGCTCACAGAGGCGCTGAAAGGAGTCATGGAGCTATGAGGAGCGAAACAGTGACCACGGTGGTGGATGCCCCGCAGCGCGAGGTCTTCGACTACATGTCGGACATCGAGAACCTGCCGAAGTGGGCAACCGAGTTTGCCCGCGAGCTGAAGCGGGTGGGAGACGACTACAAGGTCGTCAACGGGCTCGGCGAGTTCTTCTTCGAGATCCGAGCCGACGCTGAAACCGGCGTCGTTGACATGTACGCGGGGCCGACGAAGAGCGACATGGCGGTTTTCCCGACCCGTGTGCTGGCCATGCCCGACGGGCGCACCGCGTACAGCTTCACCATGTTCCAAGGCCCCGGGATGCCCGACGAGCTCTTCGAGTCCCAACACGCCTCGCTTCAGCGCGAGTTCGCGAACATCGAGCGCGAATTCGCCTCATGAGCCCAGTCCGCGGATCGCGCGCGTGGATGCGCGCGCGACCCGGCTGGAGCGTACGTGCCCACGGCGGATGCGTTCCACGCCGAGCAGAGCGCGGCTGGTGCGTCCTCGGGCCAGCCGGCGCCGGCTGCGGGCGCCGGGATGGTTAGGACCTGCCCCGTTCGTGCCCCGTCCCGCATCCGCTCAGCGCCTCGCCAATCCTGCGCCACCATGAACAGCGTGCTGTCGTCGCGGCCGCCGAGCATGCAAGCGAAGCAGCCGCGGTCAAGCTCGATCGTCTGCAGCAAATCGCCACCTTCGCGGACGCGCACGCAGCGCATGTTGGGGACGTCCCCGTACCAGACGGCGCCTTCCGCATCGACGCAGATGCCGTCAGAGACGCCGTCACCGAGGTCCGCCCAAACGCGCCCGTCCGACAGGCTTCCGTCGGACGCGATGTCGAACGACGTGAGTTTCTTGCCGTAGGACTCGGCGCAGATCAGCGTCGCGTTGTCGGCTGTCACGGCCATCCCATTCGGAAAGGCGAGGCTGTCGGCCACCCGGCGAGCCGACCCGTCAGGTGTGACCACGGCGATCGTTCCTGGCGCGAACGCGCCGCCTGGAAACTCGAAGCCGGCCTCAGGAAGTCGATGCACATCGGGAACGACGGGAAGTCGACCGTGACCATCACCTCGCTGTTGCCCTCTGGATCGACGGCAAGGACCTCCTGCGCACCCCAATCCGAGAATTACAGACGAGCGTCGTGCCAACGCGACGACTCGCCGAACGCGATACCGCTCAACAGGACTTGCAGTTGAGGTACGGAAGACTCCGTCGACGGCATAACAAGCCCCCGGGCCAAACGGCCGTAGTAGATGTAGATAAGCGGCCGAGCGCTCGACCCGTTCCTATGCAGACCCGTAGGAGCGGCGAAATTCATCGGTGGACTGCGTCGGGAGCCTCGTCTGCCTGCGAACGGCTTATCACGACCGAGATCCAGCACCGCGGCCGTCGGCGCGGACGCGTTCGCGAACGCCAACGGTGTGAAGCGGCTGTGTGGCGCGTTCTCGTCACGCGTCGACGCCGCGTCTGGCCGGACGATCCCGCGCCTGGCGCGCGGGCGCTCAGTGGCGAGATCAGTCCTCAGCTCACCGCTTTCTTCACGAGCGCGCCGATCCTTGCCTCTTCGGCGGCGGTCAACTCCTTGAGCGCGAAGGAGGTCGGCCACATGGTGCCTTCGTCGAGGTTTGCGGTGTCGTTGAAGCCGAAGGTCGCGTACCTCGACTTGAACTTCTGCGCGCTTTGGAAGTAGCAGACGACCTTGCCGTCCTTGGCATACGCGGGCATCCCGTACCAGGTTTTCGGCGATAGGCCCGGCGCGCTGGCTTTGATGATCGCATGGAGCCGTTCGGCCATCGCGCGATCCGGTTCCGGCATCTCCGCGATCTTCGCGAGCACGGCGCCTTCCCCGTCCGCCTTGTCCTTCTTCGCGCGCGCCTCCGCCTTCAGCTCTTGGGCGCGCTCCTTCATCGCGGCTCGTTCGTCGTCCGTGAATCCCTTCGACTTCTTGTTGATCGACGTGGTGCGTTTGGCGGACTTCTGCGTGTCCTTCTGTGGGCTCATAGAAACCTCCTCATACTGACTTGCGTGGGAAAACTCGCGTGAACACCGGCCGGTTGGCCGCGCAACGACCCTCGTGGGCGCGCGCAAGGCTATACGCGCCACCCGCCAACCTCGGCGCGAGCTATGCGCTGCTACCGGGGATTCCGAACACCGGTCTTGCGCTCGTCAATCGGTCGTCTTGTCGGTCCTCAAGCCCGCCGGAGCAACTGAATCGACCTCGGCGGCGATGAAGTCGGCGAAGGCCTGAGGCTGGGACAGAAATGGGTGGTGACCCGAGGGGAAGTCGACCAGTCGGGCGCCGGCACCTGCACGCTGTCGCTGCAGCTGGGCAGGAATCGCAAGGTCGTCCGTGCACACGACATATGTGGAGGGCTTGTCCTGCCAGGCGATCTGCCGAGGCGCTTGCGTGAAGGGCTTCACGGACTGGCGTGTGAGACGCGCGAGCGCCTGCTCAGCCGTTGCGTCGTCGCAGTCCTGTAGGAACAGCTCGCGCACGATCTCGGCATGGACGCCGACGGTGCCGTCGTCACCGGGATCCATCCACGGGCTCGGGTCGGATGCGACGACGTCGGCCAGGGCCTGTCCGGCGCTGGGCATCATCGAGGTCACGTAGATCAGCTGGGTGACCCGTTCATCGGCGCCTGCCTCGGTGATGACCATCCCGCCATAGGAATGCCCACAGAGCAGCACGGGAGAATCGGCCGCCGCAATCGCCTGCCGACATGCGTCGACGTCGTCGTACAGATCGCCGAGTTCGCTCCCGGACTCGCCGCAGCTCGGTAGCGGGACGGTGACAGTCGCGATGCCGTGGCCGGCGAGCGGGGCGGTCATCCGGCTCCACCACCAGCCGGCGTCGCGCACGCAGGCACCGTGGACGAAGATCACTGTCGGCGTCAACGGAACCTCACAGCGTGGCCTCGAGCGCGTCGGTCTCGGAAGCAAAGGCGTCCAGCTTGACGACCAGCCCATCTTCGATGGTGAAGAGCAGCCAGAACTGGCCAACTACCTCGGCGCCGCTCAGACGGCCGACGCCGCGCTGGGTCACCTCGGCGATGACCCGCCCGCGCCGAACCCACACGATCTGGCGGATCTCCATTTCCAACGCGCCGAACTCTGCAGCCCACTCCCTCCACATCTGCAGTACACCGGCGCGCCCTGCGTAGACGCCGGCGTCGGGCAGAGGCGGGTTGCGAACCGCGACGACCTCCTCGGCGGCAGTGGCCAGCGAGTCGTCGACCTTGCCGGCGACGAACGCTTCCAAACCACGCCGGACCAACGTGACCTCAGGAGTCGGGTCAACCACCAGGCTACGGCACGGGACGCGTAGCGCGGTCACGCCTCGGCCCCTCCGAGTGTGCGCCGCTGTCGCAGGGGCGACGGCTCGACCCGCAGCACTCTCGCGGGCCAGCGTGGCAGCCACCAGTTCCAGCGGTCCATCAGTGCGATCACCGCCGGGACGATCAGCGCCCTGACCACGGTCGCGTCCAGCAGGATCCCAGCTCCGAGCCCGGTTGCGAACATCTTCAGGTCCGTCCCCGGACCGGAAGCCATCGCAACGAAGGAGAGGAAGAGGATCAGCGCCGCGCTCGTCACGAGCCGGCCGGTGCGCCCGATACCCGTGACGACCGCTGTCTCCGTCGAGCCGGTGCGGTCGTACTCCTCGCGCATACGGCTAAGGATGAAGACCTCGTAGTCCATCGAGAGGCCGAAAAGGAAGGCGAAGATCATCAGCGGCATCCACGACGGGATCGACCCGGTCGCGTCGATCCCCCAGATCAGCTCCGAGCCGTAGCCGTGTTGCCAGACGAGGACGAGGACGCCCCACGCCGCAGCGACGCTGAGAACGTTGAGGATGATCGCCTTCAGCGGCAACAGCAGCGAGCGGAAGGCTCGCGCCAGCAGGAGGAAGGTCGTGATCGTGATCAGCGCGATCATCAGTGGGAAGCTCCCGTAGACGGCGTCGATGAAGTCGGAGTTCGAGGCCGGCTGACCGCCCACGCGCACGTCGGGCCCAGCCGCATGCGCAACGTCGCGTACCCGCTCGAGCGTCCTGCCGCCCTCATCAGTGCCGCTGTCCGGCACCGGCACGACTTCGACGATTCCGCTGGCGCTCCGGTTCCAGTCAGGGCCGCGCGGCGCGACGGCACCGTGGATTCCCTCTACCCGGCGCAGCTCGCCTGCGACCCGGGCAGGGTCGGTGCCGCCCTCGACCAGGATCTCGTGCGGAAGCAATGCACCCTCGCCGATGCCGGCCCGCTCGAGCGCGACGAGGCCGGCCTTCGCGTTGCCGGACTTGGCGACCGTGTCGGCGTCGGAGCTGCCCAGCTGCAGGTCGGTGGCGGCGGTCACAAGTGCCAGAACGACCGCCATGCCGAGCGCGGCGGCGAGCCAGCGCCGCCGCGCGACCGCCTGAGCCCAGCGTGTCCAGGCGCGCGACGCCTTGTCGTCGGTGCGCCGGTGCGGCCAGTCGAGCCGGTGGCCGAGCTTGGCCAGGGTGACCGGCAGCAGCGTCAGCGCGGCCGCTGTCGAGACGAGCGGGATCAGCATCCCGCCGTAGCCCATCGAGCGGAGGAACGGCAGCGGCAGCGCGATCAGCGCAAACAGCCCGATCGCGACGGTGATCCCGCTGAACAGCACCGCACGGCCAGCGGTCTCCATCGCCCGCTGCACAGCGTCGTCGCCCGAGGGTCCGTGAGCGGTCTCCTCGCGCCAGCGGGTGACGACGATCAGGGAGTAGTCGATCGCCACGCCGAGCCCGACCAGCGCGATCAGGAACTGCACGATCGGCGAGATCGATGCAACCGCGGTCAGCCCCAGCAGCAGCAGGAAGGTCGTCAGGATCGACGCGATCGCCATGAGCACCGGCACCACCGCCAGGAACGAGGCGAAGACGAACGCGAGGACGAGTAGGGCGCCGAAGCCGCCGAGCATCGCTTCGACCAGGACTCCGGGGCCGCCGCTGCCGGCGCCGGAATCCTCGGCAAGCGCATCGAAGCCGGTCAAGTGAACGGGGGCTCCCGCGACGGTCGCGCCCGCGAGCGCCGAGCTCGCGGCACGCTCGGCGCGGGGGTTCTCGCCGAATGTCGAGCCGGGATCAGGCGTCGGGTAGATGATTGCGAAGGTCGTGCGCCCGTCGTCGGAGACGAATGTCCGATCGCGGGTCGACGCATAGGACGCCATGCGCGCGCTCGGGAGCGCTTTCGCAAGGCGCGCATCGAGCGCATGGAGGTCGCCGCGTACGCGGGGCGAGTCGACCGAGGCGTCCTTGGGGAGTGTGACGACGGGCAAGAGGGGCGTCGAATCACCGCCCGTTCCGCGGTAGCGCGCCTCGATCTCGACGTTGGTCTGCCAGCCCTCCCTGCCTGGCACCGAGAATTCTGGATCGAGCGCATCCGACGCCGGTCCTGCGGCAGCCATCCCAGCAACCGTCAAGGCGATCCAGACGATGACAACAGTTTTCTTGTGGGCGAGAACCCAGCGAGTCAGCGAAGACACGTCAGCTCCTGTCGGTTGTTCGAATCGTCGGGTCATACGGGCACCGTCGGTGCCACGCTCGCGGGCGAGAACGCCCTGCGGGGGGATCTCGTCGGGGTCTATTGCTATGACCCCACGCGACGGAGAGACGTGACCGATGGACGAGCGCCAGCGAGGACGTCCTGGGCCTGGTCGGCACGGTCCTGGGCGGCGCGGTAAACGGCGTATTCGATGAGGCCCGGCGACTCACGCCAGGCGTGATACGCCACGACCGCTTCGTCCTGTGCGGTGCGCCACGCGTCCGCGAGTTCGTCGGCGAACCACACCGCGTCGGCTTCTGCCCCGATTGCCGGGATGTTGACTGCAGGATTTTCTGTGTTCATTTGCTTTGACTTCACTGGCGGCGCCTGCGCCTGCCGTCGTAGTTCTTCGGTATATGCCTCCGCCGCTGCGTACATGACGGGTCCTGTCATGCTCGGGCGCCCTCTCCCTGTGGGACAGACGTCCCTTGACGACCGCTTGGACTGGTAGATGCGTACGCCGCGACGAACCCCTCGCGCCAGCTCGGGTAGCGCAGCGTCCAACCAAGCTCGCGCTTCGCCCTCGCGTTCGAGGCTCCGCGCGACTCCGTTCCCATCATCACGGCGGCATCGCCGGCGAACAGGCGCGCGAGCCAGCGCGGCACGCGGCGGGGCGGCTTCGCGCCGAGCGCCTGCGCGAGCGCCGGCAGCCACTCGCGCACAGGGGCGGGGTCGTCGTCAACGATGTTGTAGATGGCTGGCCCATCGTGCTCGAGCGCGAGTGCCGTCGCCGCAGCCGCATCGTCGAGGTGGATGAACGACGAGACGCCGCCGCCGTCGGCGACGATCGGGAACATCCGCTTGCGGACCGGCTCGATCAGGCCGTCGTTGGCTGCGCCGTAAAAGGTGCCGTAGCGAAGCACGATCCCGCCGGCATCGGTGACCGCCTCGTCGAGGTAGCGCAGCGCCGCGAACGACTCGCGCGTCACCGGCACCGGAGTGGGGTCGAGGGGATCGTCCTCGGTCTTGACCATCCCGCCGGTGCGTGCATAACGAGCACTTGCGTAGCTCTGCGCGACAAAGCGATGCGCCCGCTGCACGCGCCCCAGCGAGCAACGCATCCGTTCCCTTGGTTCGGAGCAGGTTCGTCTGATGGAAGCTGCGGTCGAAGTTCTTGAAGTCGCGCAGCTCGGCCAGAGCGGTCGCCTGGTGGATGATCGCGTCCGGACTGCAGTCGACGACCGCCCGCATGACGGCGTCCGGATCCAGGACGTCGAGCTGGACCGGTTCCGCCCCGAGGGCGCGCACGCGCTCGGCGTGCCCGGCCGATCGGTAAGTGCCGGTCACCTCGTGGCCGCAGTCGATTAGGTGGGCGACGAGCCTGATGCCGATCGCACCGCTCGCGCCAGTCACGAAAACTCGCACTTCGTCCTCCTTGTCACATCGCTTGGTTAGCGGGGGTCTTCGTGGTAATGACCCAACGCACGGGAGGGATGTGACAGATGGATGAGCGGGACTGGCTGGCAGGGCGCTTCGAGGAGCACCGGACGCATCTGCGCGCCGTCGCGTACCGAATGCTCGGCTCGCTGAGCGAGGCCGACGACGCCGTTCAGGAGGCCTGGCTGCGGCTGAGCCGCTCCGACCCCGACGAGATCGAGAACCTCCGCGGGTGGCTGACCACCGTCGTCGCGCGCGTGTCGCTCAACATGCTGCGCTCGCGCAACACGCGCCGCGAGGAGCCGTTCGGCGTGCACTTCCCCGATCCGATCATTGATCCCCCCGACGGCCCCGATCCCGAGCACGAGGCCCTCCTGGCCGACTCGGTTGGCCTCGCGCTGCTTGTCGTGCTCGAGACGCTGTCGCCCGCCGAGCGGCTTGCCTTCGTGCTGCACGACATGTTTGGGGTCCCGTTCGACGAGATCGCGGCGATCATCGAGCGCTCGCCTGAGGCGACACGTCAGCTGGCGAGCCGCGCGCGGCGACGGGTGCAGGGCGAGCGCATCGTGCCCGACCCGGACCGCGAGCGCCAGCGCGAGGTCGTCGAGGCGTTCCTCGCCGCAGCCCGCGAGGGCGAGTTCGAGGCGCTCGTCGCCGTCCTCGACCCCGACGTCGTCCTGCACCAAGACTTCGGCGCCGGCGTTCGCGAAGTACGCGGCGCGGAGGCGGTGGCGAGCCAGGCCCAGGCTTACTCGCAGATGGGCCTCGTCATCCACCCGGCGCTGGTCAACGGCGCGGTCGGCGCGGTCGCGACGCGCGAAGGTCGCCCGTTCTCGGTCGGCGCAGTCACGGTCCGCGACGGCAAGATCGTGGAGCTGGACTTCCTCGCCGACCCCGTGCGCCTCGCCCAGCTCGATTTGACCGTGCTCGACGGTTGACGTAGCCGTTCGTGCTGGCTCAGCTGGTCACATTCGGGCCGCGGCAGGGGTCACACGGGTATGGCTACCGCAACTGCAACTGCAATTGAAATCGGCCTGGATCTTCAGCGGCCGGGGGAGCTCGGGCCGTCGCGCGCGGCCAAGGCACCGGCGCGGGTCCACGAGGTAGCGCGCACTCAGGCGCCGCACGCAGCCGTCAGCCACGACGCTGACGGCGATGTCTCAGGCATCGTCGGCGGAACCGGAATCCTGCTGATCCAGGCCTGCGCACTGATCCCGGGGCTTCTGCCGTGCCTGCTGCTCGCAGGTATCTTCGCCCTGCCGCTCGTCCTTCCGCTCGCCGCGCTGGCCCTCGGAGCGGGCATCGTCGTCGGGCTGCCGCTTGGGCTCTGGCGGCTCGCCAAGCGGCTCGCCAGAGCTCGTTAGAGCGAGGGAGAACCGTGTGCGCCTACTACGGCGTCAGGGCGTTGTCCTCCAACGAACGCGCGACAGCCAGCGGATCGTCCGGCTCCAACAACGATCGGCGGAGGAACTCATCCACGCCTGGCCAGCCGCCGGTGCGGAGCTCCGCTTCGGCCGCTGGGATGTCGTAGTCGGTACGCCGGAGTTCGACGCCCGGCCCCAGCAGCACCCAATACGCGGCTGGCCGTTCCTCGAACGGCATGCCGACGCTTCCGGCATTGACAACCCGCCAATCTCCGAGCGCGCGGTCGAACTGTGCGTGCGTGTGGCCGCATACCACGACGCGCTGCTCCACCCCTTCCACCATTGGACGCCAGCGGCGTTCCGGCGTCAGGCGCGTGAAGATCTCCTCGTCACTGCGCGGCGAGCCGTGGCAGAAGAGCGTCGGCCCGAGCCCGTCGACGTCGAGAACGGCGTGATCGTCGAAAGACGCCACGAAATCACGCTGCTCGCGCGTCATCGCCGCCGCCGTCCAGGCGGCCGCGGGCCGCGCCTGCGCGCTCGGTGCATCCGGGTCACGGGCGAGTGCGTCGAATGCCTCAACCACCCAGCGGTCGGTGTTGCCACGCACAAATACCGCGCGCCCCGAGAGCGACTGCAGGAGTTCGATCGTCTCCACAGGCAGCGGGCCCGGAACCACGTCCCCGCCGACAACGATGCGATCGACCCCTTCGCGCTGGAGATCCCCGAGCACCGCGCGCAGGGCTGGCGCGTTTCCATGGATGTCGTATAGGGCGGCGACCGTCATCTCTTACGTCTGCCGACGGATGGAACTGGACGACGATGACATTCTCCTGGCGGCCGCATGCGCGGGCGACGCCGCGGCGGTCGGCCGACTGATCGTCAGTGGACGAGACGCGCGTGCGGGCCGCAGGGCTAAGCGCGGGGTAGAGGACCAGAGCGGCCGCCTTCATCGCCGCCGCGATCGCGGCTGAGGCCATGGGCGGGTTCTTCCGTGGTTCGATCCGTGGCTTGACACAACTGTCAAGGCATATGCTACGCTGCCTTGACAACAGTGTCAATGCAATCCGGAGCAGTCAGTCATGAATGAACTCACCCGCCTCGTGATAAGCCGTCCCAAGCGCCTGATCGCTGCCGCTCTTGTGCTTGCGGCAGTGGGAATCGCCGCCGGTACGTCGCTTTCCGACCGGCTGGCGCCGTTTGCGGCGGACGATCCGCACTCGGAATCCGTCCAGGCGGACGAGCTTCTCGCGCGTGCCGGCGTGACTGCCGGCGTCGACGTGGTGGCGCTCATCAAGACGCCACAGCGCGCGAGCTCGCCGCTGGGACGCGCGCAGGCCGCGGCAGTGGCGCGTGACCTGTACGCAGCACCCGACATCCGGCGGGTGATCACGCCCGCGCAGGGCGGCCGGTCGATGATCGCCAAGGACGGGCGTTCGGCATACGTCGCGGCGAGCTTCCGCGCCGGCGTCGACGGCATCGAGGCGGCGCAGCGACTGCTTGATCGCTTCGCCGATGATCGCGGCGTACTCCTCGGCGGGTCAGCGATTGCGCGCGCCCAGGTGAACGATCAGACCGCGCGCGACCTCAGGCGCGCAGAGCTCGTTGTCTTCCCGCTGCTCTTCGCGCTCTCGCTCGTGTTCTTCCGGAGTCTCGTGGCCTCGCTGCTGCCGCTGCTGGTCGGCGGGCTTTCGATTCTGCTGACGATGCTGGGGCTCCGGATTGGCTCAGAGTTCGGCGATGTCTCGATCTTCGCCCTAAACGTCGTGACTGGCCTCGGCCTCGGGCTTGCGGTCGACTACTCGCTCTTCGTGGTTTCGCGGTATCGCGAAGAGATCGCGCGCGTCGGCCCGGGTGCTGAGGCCCTGCGGCGTACGATGACGACCGCCGGCCGCAGCGTCATGTTCAGCTCGTTCACTGTGGCCGCGGCGCTCGGGCCCCTGCTGTTGTTCCCGCAGCGCTTCCTGTACTCGATGGGGATCGGCGGCGTGATGGTCGCGCTTCTGGCGGGTGCAGTTGCGCTGCTCGTGCTGCCTGCCGTCCTGGTGCTGCTCGGGCCGCGCGTGAACGCGCTGGCGCCCCGGCGGCTGAAGCGCGCGGCCGAGGCCGACGCGCGTCCGGCGCAGGCCGGCCCGTGGTACCGCCTTGCCCGCGCGGTCATGCGCCGACCAGGCGTGATTGCAGCGACCGCCGCGACGGTGCTGATCGCGCTCGGGATCCCGTTCACCGGCATCCAGTTCACCGCCGTCGACGCCGGGGTGCTCCCGCGGTCGAACAGCGCGCGCCAAGTGGACGATGCGCTCAAGACCGGGTTCGACACCCGCCGTACCAGCCCGATAACGCTCGTCGCGCAGACGGCGCGTGGTCCGGAGCTCGACCGGTACCTGGCCGAGGTGCGGTCGGAGCCAGGCGTCGGGGCCATCTCGAGCATCCGCTCCGAGTCGCATCTCACGCTGATCGACGTCGTTCCGCAGCACGCGGCGCTTAGCGACGAGTCGCAGGATGCACTCCGCGGCATACGCGCACTCGACCCGACGTTCCGGGTCCTCAGCCGCGGCCAGACTGCAAGCCTCGTCGACCTCAAGGCCAGCCTCGCCGGGCATCTGCCGCGCGCGTTGCTCGTGCTCGCCGGCCTCACGATCGCCGTGCTGTTCGTCATGACCGGGTCCGTCCTGCTGCCGTTCAAGGCGCTCGCGATGAACGTACTGACACTGTCGGCGGCATTTGGAGTCCTCGTGTTGATCTTCCAGTACGGCAACCTCGAGGGCCTGCTGGGCTATACGAGCCAGGGCGCGCTCGAGGCGACTCAGCCGATCTTCCTGTTCGCCATCGCCTTCGGCCTCTCGACCGACTACGGCGTCTTCCTGCTATCGCGCATCAAGGAAGCCCGGGACTCAGGCCTGCCGAACCGCGAGGCGGTGGCTGTGGGGCTTGAGCGGACCGGTCGAATCGTCACGGCGGCGGCGCTCCTCCTCTGCGTTGCGCTCGGCGCCTTCGCGAGCTCGCAGATCATCTTCCTCAAGGAGCTCGGGATCGGGACCGCGGTCGCGGTGCTCATCGACGCCACGATCATCCGTGCACTGCTGGTTCCGTCGCTGATGCAACTGCTCGGCGAACGCAACTGGTGGGCACCGCGGCCCCTTCGTCGGCTCCACGACAGGATCGGCGTGAGCAGGGCATGACTAGGGTCGCGACCGTGGACGAGGGACCACCGGATCATCGGCGCGCGGTCGCGGAGCGCAACCTTGCTTCGATCCTCGATGGCGCCGAGGCCCTGCTCACGCGCAACGCGTCGCTCACCATGTCGGCGCTCGCGAATGAGGCGGGCGTTTCGCGCCAGACGCTGTACGCGCACTTCCCCGATCGCGAGGCGCTGCTCAACGCCGTCGTCGCGCGCGCGGTCGAGCGCTGGGTCGCGGCGACCCAGGAGGTCGAGCTCGAGCGCGGCCCAGCGCTGGAGGCCCTGGGGCGGTTGGTCGAGGTCGGCTGGCAGGAGATCTCGCGGAGCTCGCACGTCGCTCGCGCGGCCTCCGCGGAACTCGACGCCGAGAGCGTTCGTAAGGCACACGAGTCGGGTGTCGAGCTGCTGCGGCGGCTGGTCAGGAGAGGGCGCCGCGACGGCAGCTTCCGAACCGACGTGCCGCCGGAGTGGCTCGTGAGCGCGTTCTTCGGACTAATTCACACCGCGCGCGACGACGTTACCGCCGGTCGCCTGAGCTCACGGGCGGCGCTGCAGGCGCTGTCGCGCACGGTTCCCGATCTATTCAGGGGGCCGAGCTCGTGACGCGTCGCAGAAGCGGTTTACCGGCGATTCTTCGCTGCGCTTCAGGGGATACCACCGTGGCCGCGTGGGCTCGATCTAGCCGTCGAGCCTTTACAAAGAAGCGCGTCGCAACCTCGTCCTCGGCCTCGTCGTCACGGTCATCAGCCGGCTGCGCCGCGCGAAGCAGCGCGTCGGAGAACCCTTCCCAGCAGTCGGCTAACGCGACACAACAGGGAGAACCACATGCAGATCACACGAAGCAACACCGAAACCCAGAAGGGACCGGCCGACTGGTTCACGGGTGACGTCTATATCGACGCCGCTGCGAGTCCGGTTGCGCCGTCGCGACACGCGGCCGCATTCGTGCACTTCACCCCAGGTGCGCGGACGGCGTGGCACACGCATCCGTACGGCCAGACGATCTTCGTCACCGAGGGCGTCGGCCTGTGCCAGCGCGACGGCGACGCGGTCGAGGTCATTCGCCCCGGTGACCGTGTCTTCTTCGAAGCCGGCGAGAACCACTGGCATGGCGCCGCCCCGGACCGGTTCATGGTCCATCTCGCGATCCAGGAGGCCGACGAGTCTGGGAGCCCGGTGACCTGGGGCGAGCATGTGACGGACGAGCAGTACGGGGCGCCACGCGCCGAGTCATAGCGACGCGCAGGCCCAAACGCGTCCGCGGAACGTCGTCACTTTCGGCGGCGGCACGCCGTACGACTACCCACCGCGACGGCGCATGGACGTACGTCCAAATGGACGTTAGGATGTACGGCCGGTGGCCGATGATCGGTGCGACCTGTTGTGCCTGGACCTGCCGAAGGCAGAGCAGGCGCGGAAGAACCTGCCGCCGCTCGCTGAGCTCGAGCGCAGTGCCGCGGCGGCGAAGGCGGTGGCCGACCCGACGCGGTTAGCGGTAGCGCTCGCGCTGCGGGAAAGTCAATCCGCCTGCGTCTGCGACCTCGCCTGGATCGTTGGGCGCGACGAGAAACTGATCTCGCATCACGCCCGCGCCTTGAAGGCGGCGGGGCTCGCCGTCTCGGAGCGGCGCGGCAAGATGGTCATCTACGAGCTGACGTTCGCCGGACGCGCCTTGCTCGATGCCGTCGTCGGGGGCGTCGCGGTATGAGCACGGGGCTTGAGCTTCCGGTCGTCGAGGTGCCGCCGCGTCCGGCGGCCACGATCAGCCGCCAGCGCTACGACGAGCTCGCGCGGAAGGTCAAGCGCCTGTCGTGGCTCTCGCTCGGCGCGATGACGCTCGAAGGCGTGGTCGCGATCACCGCCGGCATCGTCGCCGGCTCGATCGCGCTCGTCGGCTTCGGCCTCGACTCCGCGATCGAGGGGTTCGCGAGCACGATCATCATCTGGCGCTTCAGCGGCTCGCGCATCTTCTCGGAGCGGGCCGAGCATCGCGCGCAGCGGCTGGTCGCGATCCAGTTCTTCATCCTCGCCCCTTATGTCGCCATTGAGTCCATCCGGACGCTGATCGATGGCAGCCATCCGGATGTCAGTCCGGTCGGCATCGCCCTGTCGGTCTTCAGCCTCGTGACGATGCCACTCCTTGGGATGGCCAAGCAGCGGATTGCCGAGCAGATCGGCTCGGCCGCGACCAAAGGGGAGGGGCGGCAGAACATCCTGTGCGCTTACCTCGCGGGAGCGCTGCTGATAGGGCTTCTAGGCAACGCCGCCGCGGGTGCGTGGTGGCTGGATCCCGCGGTCGGGCTGCTGATCGCCGGCGTGGCTGTGAAGGAGGGCGCGGAGGCGTGGCGCGGCGAGGGCTGCTGCGTCGGATCGCCGTTCGACGGGTTCGAGCGTGAGGGCGCGGGATGCCGCGACGATTGCTGCGCCTGACCCTAAAGGGCCGCGATCTCGCCCCGGCCGCATAGGCCGTGGCGGAGATCGCGGAGGCCGGAATCAGCGCGAGCGCGCTGATGCCCTTGGTACTTGAATCAGTAGCTCCGCTCGCCGAGCTCCGTGGCGATCGCGCTCTCGCCCGGCCAGGATGAGCTTGGCCAGCGCGCTAGTCGCGGTTCGAGCCCCGCTCTCGCCGCTGGTGTCCGAGCCCGCCTCTCGGCGGGACGGCCTCCACTGCGGAGTTCGCGACCGCCGTCGTCCGCAACTGCAGTCGTGTCGGCCTGCCTGCCACAGTCCGCACTACCCCGGGAACGGAACCCGGTCATTCCTAGAGAATCCGCCGGCATGGACCTGCGCACCACGGACTACCACACCGCCGGTGAGCCATTCCGGATCGTCGTCAGTGACATCGGAGAGATCGCGGGCGCGAACGTGCGAGAGCGGCGCGAGACCGCCGCGGCCACGGAGCCGATCGACCGCGTGCGCCGTCTGTTGTGTCACGAGCCGCGCGGCCATGCAGACATGTACGGGTGCTTCGTCGTCCCGCCCGACGACGAGGGCGCCGACTTCGGCGTGCTGTTCTGGCACAAAGACGGCTACTCGACGGCGTGCGGGCACGGAACGATCGCGCTGGGTGCCTGGGCAGTGGAATCCGGGCGCGTCGCGTCGCCCCCCGACGGGGAGGTCGACGTGATGATCGACGTCCCGTCGGGACGCGTCACGGCGCGCGTGCGTTGTGCGGGCGGCGCGGTGGAGGAGGTCACGTTCGGCAACGTGCCGGCGCGCGTGACGGCCCAGGGCATCGACGCGGGCGAGGTCAAGGCGGACATCGCATGGGGCGGTGCGTTCTATGCCTTCGTGCCGGCGGCGGCGTTCGGCCTGCGCGTGACCCCCGAGGATCTGCCCGCGCTGATCGTCGCCGGCCGGGCGGTCAAGGCCGCGCTGGACGGCGCGCCAGTCTCGCGACACCCTCACGACGACCGACTGTCCGGTATCTACGGCACGGTCCTGACGGAGCGGGTCGGGCCGCGCCACCACCGCAACGTCGCGATCTTCGCCGATGGCGAAGTTGACCGCTCGCCGACGGGGTCGGCGACGTCGGCGCGCACGGTGTTGCTGCTGGCCGAGGGCGAGATCGGCATCGGTGACACCTGGCGCAATGACTCGATCGCGGGAACGACCTTCACGGCCCGGGCGATCGGCGATGTCGCCGACGGCGTTCTCACCGAGGTCTCCGGGACAGCCTTCCGGACCGGCGAGCACCGATTCGTGCTCGACCCTCGCGACACGCTCGGGACTGGGTTCGTACTGCGGTGAACGGGCTCGCGCTGCTTGACGCCGACGAGGTCGCGCGGCGGCTGAGGATCACCGATGCTGCCGATGCGCTCGAGGCGGCGCTGGCCAGCGGGCTCGATCCGGAGGCCGATCCGCCCCGTGGAAGCCTCCGGGTGGGGAGCGGCGAGCTGCTCATGATGCCGTCGGCGACGGCCACGCACGCGACCGTCAAGCTCGTGAGCATCGGCGGCGATCCCCGCATCCAGGGTGTCTGTGTGGTGTTCGACGCCCGCACGCTGGCGGCCGTCGCCGTCGTCGACGGGGTCGCGCTGACGAACCTGCGCACGCCCGCGGTGTCGCTCGTCGCGGCCCGGCGGCTGGCGTCCGGGAAGGCGCGACGGCTCGTCGTGTTCGGCCGCGGCCCGCAGGCACGCGCCCACGCCGAGGCAATCGCCGCAATTCGCCCCATAGAGGAGGCCGCCGTCTTCGGCCGCGACGCACGACCGGAGGAGGTCGATCACGCGATCGCACAGGCGGACGTCATCTGCTGCGCGACGACCGCCCGGCACCCGCTGTTCGACGGTTCTCACGTGATGGACGGCGCCCTGGTCATCGCGGTCGGCTCTCACGAACCCGACGCCCGCGAGGTCGACGACCAGCTCGTGAACCGCGCGGCGGTCGTGGTCGAATCGCGAGCCTCTGCCATGCGCGAAGCCGGCGACGTCATCGGCGCCGGCCTCCCGCCAGAGCGGCTTGTGACTCTCGCGGAATTGGTCGCCGGCGCCGAGATCCCGCCCGACCGCCCGCGGTTGTTCAAGTCCACGGGGATGAGCTGGGAGGACGCCGTCGTTGCCAGCGCACTCACCAGCCGGTGACGCCCAGGAGGCCTCGTCGTACCGTCGCCGGCGGAGACGCATTGGTCCGCCGAGCGGTTGCGCAGCCCTAGACGATCAGCACATTCGCAAGCGCCGTCCAAGCGCTGCGCGGGACCCCATCCTCGCCGAGCGGCTGCACGCAGACGTGGTCGGCTCCCGCATCGAGGTGTGCGCGCACGAGCTCGGCGATTTCCTCGGCGCTGCCCTGCGGGACGACGGCATCGATCAGTCGGTCCGATCCGCCGTTCACGACGTCGTCCTCGGTGAAGCCGAACTGGAGCAGGTTCTGCACGTAGTTGCGCAGGCCCAGGTAGCGGTTCGCGTAGTCGCGGGCAATGGCCCTGGCGCGCACATGGTCCGTATCTACGACACAGGCAAGCTCAGGCGCGACGAGCTTGCCCAGGCCGAGCCGCTCGCGTGCGGCCCGTGTGTGCCCGACTGGGACGAAGTACGAGTGCGTACCGGCGGTGCGTTCCCGCGCCAGCTCGAGCATCTTCGGGCCGAGCGCGGCCAGGCAGCGCTCGTCCACGGGAGGCGGAGTCTCCGACGCGTCGAGCCCGTCGAGGAACGCGCGCATCGTCGTCAGCGGCTTGCGATAGTCGCTGGTCGCCTCACGGTGCCCGATG
>Ga0126314_10000269_pt1 | contig 25980 bp, 23 predicted proteins | sample Plot105B_FD_92535 | JGI IMG/M metagenome (GOLD analysis project Ga0126314, IMG submission 92535) | Serpentine soil microbial communities from UC McLaughlin Reserve, CA, USA - Plot105B | ecosystem: Environmental > Terrestrial > Soil > Grasslands | place: USA: UC McLaughlin Reserve, Lake County... | reverse complement strand
CTTTTATTTGATAAATATTCACATGCCCGGTAAAGATCCATTGAAACGCAGCAAGATTTTCATAACGACCAGTTGGGATGACGGTCACCCACTGGATCTAAAGTTATCTTCATTGTTAAAAGATTATGGAATAAGTGGAACAATGTACGTCCCTATAAGAAACCAGGAAAGCACCGTAATGACAAATGAGCAACTAAAAAATGTTGCAAAGGACTTTGAAATAGGCGGCCATACATTCAACCACACAACTCTCACTGAAGTCAATGAAGATAGAGTGATCTACGAACTTGTAGAATCAAAAAATGTGCTTGAAAGTATCATAGGAAATGAAGTTGTCTCATTTAGCTATCCAAGAAACCTATACAATAGGACCATAGTTCAGAAAGTAAAAGAATCAGGATATAAAATAGGAAGAACTGGCAAAACATTCTGTACTACTATGTCCAAACCTTTTGAGTATCACCCAACTGTCCATGCTTTGAATAAGGTACTACTAGCAAAGGGAAAGCACATTGTTGGTGCAAACGACCACATCCTGGCCGCTAAACTTCTGTTTTCAGGCAATATCTTCAAACGATGGGATATCATTGCTAAGAAGTCTCTTGATCATATAATGGAAAATGGTGGCATTTGGCATCTGTGGGGACATTCTTGGGAAATTGATCAGAACAATGATTGGCCTCTTCTACAAAACGTACTGGAGTATGCCAAAAAAGAGGGTAGAAGATACGGGGCGGAATTCATTACAAACGGCATGCTCTGTAGTTGACAATCTCTTTTTGCTTTAAGTATAGCAGAAAATCAACCCGCCAAATCTGGCCGGGTTAATTGACTATCATATAGGCCACTTTTACTTCGTTAGTCGTTGGTTTGTGAGTATTAACTCTAATATCAAATGAAGAGGCGGGTGATCTAGAGTAGACGTACAAATCGTCTATTGTATCAGGATCAGAATCAAAGGTTAGAGTTATTAAACTAGAAGAAGTAACATGTTTGTTATTTATCGTGATAGTTTCATTTGAAGTCCCTTTTTTTATGGCGAAATTTCCAGAAGGCAATTCTCCGTCAATTTCATTAAAAGACAATTGATTATCTACATTGATAAGCTTTATTGCAGGATCGGACACGAAACCAATAATCTTGTTTGATATTATATCCATATTATGTGTTGATAATCCTCCAAAATTAATTCCTCTTACCATTTTATGTGGAGAACGGTTATCGAATATTATATTATTTGACACCATATGCGATTGTATATTAAAGTTCTTCTCAGGATCATCACTGATTCCATATATATTAGCGGATAGTATAATATTTCCTCCTATTAGACAACTGCTTGAATCTCCCTCCCATCTTACTCCATAATCAACATTTTCTATATGATTATTTACTATATCCAAAGATTGAGATTTTAATGCAATGCCCACTTTTAGTCTGACTGGAGACACACCAGAGATCGTACTATTATTTCGATCGGCAACTACTCCATCCGTCCCATAGATGCTATTTCCATCTATAATAGCTCCGTCATAGGCAGCAATGATCCCATAGTCGGTAAAGTCATCAATGATGTTCCCGGAAACAGAAATCGATTTGGGAGGCGCGGTCGGGGTATCTAGTAATATTCCTAAACTCGCATTTTTAATGATGTTATTACTTATTATAATATTTGATGATTGCGATGCCCTTATTCCAACTGACACTGCTGACGCTAGATTGTTTTCTATGATATTTTCTGAAACGATAATATTTTCATGATGGCCGCTTCCATCATGGGTATCAATATCTATCGCTGTATCATTTACTGCATTAATGTTGTTTGATTTAATATGTAGGTCTGTACACCTGTCATGTGCTTCTGACATAACAATTATTCCGTCCCCGCCAGTTGATGTAATAGCGTTGTCCACCACATCGCCATTACTGCAATCTCTCAAAGAGATTCCTGTCCATGTATTGTAGACTACATTATTTCTTATAGTGAAATTTGAGACAGATAATAGATCTATTGCTTCTTTTTTTACGTTCTTGAATTCTACATCTTGTATTGCAATATTCTTGCTGTTTACAAATGACAAACCTGCTCCACTCCCTTTGGAAACCGGAGTGTTGGCTGTATCAATGGTTAAACGACTTATAGAGATATTTGAATCCCCCGGCTTATCGTTTATGAGGAAGCGATTTAATGTAGAACTCACGTTAGGATCTACCTTCATAATTGATTTTCCAGCTCCGTCCCCAAGCAAATTAACGAACGAACCAATCCGGAGGGCCACAGATAAACCGGACACCTTATCAAGAACGCCAGCACCTATTCTATAGGTGCCTGCAGGAAGAAAAACGGTACCTCCTGTCAGAGATAGACTATCTATAGCCTTTTGAATTGCCGCGCTATCGTCGCTAATACCATCACCTGCTGCTCCAAAACTTTTTACATTTGCAGTGACGGTAGACCCTAAACTTGTAGGTAGGTAATCTAGATTTGAAATTGATAGTACCTGACTCTGTGCCAAAATTAAATATACAATACAAATACAAAATGCATAATATTTCGCGTTCTTCATGCCCGCAGCGCATAGTGATGGCTTTTTTTGCAAATAAATACCCTTTGCGTGATCTATTTGCCAGTGTTGGTTTCTATGACTTATATTATCACAGACGTGGCTTAGTCATTAGATCTTTTCATAATCAACGCACTCACTATGCTGTAATCACGTAGATCAAAATTGCTAATCTATGCGGTTTTTTAACAACATTGCAATGTTTTCAAATTAGGTTGATCATGAAAATTTTCAATATTCCTAGAGGGCACGAGCTTACGATTCTTGGTTTACCTCATCATCACCGCCCGTATTAAACTCAACCTATTTATCGGTATATAAAAAAGACACTCCTGCTCTTTTAGCAAGTTTTCATTGTAGGCATAATTGAGATATCTAGATGTCTGATACTTTCCAAAGCGACAATGTTTTGCCTGTATTTGTTTCACCTTCAAGAACGTCTTCATAAATAATCCTGATCGGCGCAGGAAAGGAAAACGGTCGAATTAATAAATTAAGCGGCCTCCACTGCCCTGCGAGTATATCGTGATTTCTCGTCGTTAACAAATGGGACGTTGTAAGGAAATACTTTGATCTGCTTTTCCTGATGTTGTTTAGTGCCTTTACTATATCAGCGTATGGGAGATGGACAAACAAATCCCTGCATAAAATGAGATCAACTGTGGGTAACTCATTGTCAACAATGTTTAGTTTTATGAATTTCCGATCGTTGCTTGCATACTGTTCATTGTTCCTACTAACAAGTTCCTCCACAATGTCTGCACCGATATACTTACAAGATCCAAAATTTACGCTTTGCGTCCAATTAAAGTCACCACAGGGAATATCTAGGATAGAAGATATTCCCAGTTTCGCGGCGAGCATTGGAAATTCTTTCCTGATGGTTGTGGTGTGCGCTAGGTCAGATCCAGGCCCAGAACGGGATTCCTGAGCTTTCCACATATTGTTCTGATAAGCGTCCGTAAATATTTCTTCATTAGATCTAGAGCGTCTCAGGGTACCCCACCACCTTTTTTCTAGATCTCGATAAATTGATATGAGTGTTGGAAAATTTCTTTTTACAAATTCAGCCATGTTGCCAAGCCGTCTCTAGTAGTACTGCAGCTGACATATATTTTAATAGAGCGTGGTGGAAACGATCCAAAAGTCTCGCTGTGTGAATCTACTAAGTCCTCGTTAGGATAGTGTTTAAGCTATGGTGACGTGGCACTGCTTAGATTATTTAAATGCACGATCATGATAAAAAGGGAGGTGCATACCAAATTTGTATGACGCCCTTTTAATAGCTAATTCTATTAATTTTTAGTACATCTTCTCACCTCTAGTGCTTAAAATAGACAAATAGAAAACTTGTTTATCATCGAATTTTACCCAGTACTACCAGCGAAATTACTCTGCCAAGAGTCTGAGCGAAAACGAGAATCTAAACAAAAATTAGCTTACCTCTTTGAAGGCTATTATGTGAACATTCTTCGGACTTTTAACAAATATGCGACCTAGACGAAGCAAAGAAGCCAGAATCAGAGTTGCCTTAGAAGGGTACGTCAACAGAAGCTGCCCCGTCTTTGCATCAATTAATATAAGACCTCGTAAGAAATATTCATATACAGAGTAGTTTCTCTTCTGCAAAATTTTTCGCATTTCTAAAGTAGAGGGACCACTTATTATCAATAGTCCTTTCTTGGCAAGTTTTTCTTCAATTGCTCTCAGGAACCTTTCTTTGTCAGGTAGTTGATGGAAAAACTCGATCACTAATATTGCATCAAAAGCACCATCGAAATCTAAGCTAGTGGCATCTCCTAAGACAAGCTCGTCATATATACCAAGATTTTTCAGCCTTTTAAGACTCTCGGTGGAAATGTCTACACCAATAATCTTAGCATTTGAAGCAGCATAGGTGCGCAAGATGAAACCCCAGAAACCAGAGCCGCAACCTAGATCTAAAGCTTTGGATATATGCCGATTCTTGAGTAAACCACAAATCCAAGGTTCTTCGCCAGGACTGTGAAAAGCATAAGTGTATTCTGCATCGATGAAGCCATTCTTATTCATTGAATAATGAATGAACCATTATGCACTTATGTTTTTCTTAATACTCCATGGCTCTTTTAACGTACATGGAACTGAAATATAGGTACAATGAATAATAGATTACTGCTGGGCGTCTCTTATCATGTTCTGTCTCGAAAATGAAACACCATGGCATACTTAGCTTTTGATCGTTTAGGAATGCGACTCACAACTTTAGTTAAAGGGGCCAAGTCTACTAGGAAACCTTAAAGCTTAGTACATTCTAAGGATAAATTGCCATACCTCTTTGCGGGAAACCTTCGAGAATCCCTCCTAAGACACATCCCGTCCCTGTCAGTCTATCGAGAGGTGCTCCATAGGGCGCATGATTGGCTGCGTTGTTATGACCATTTTTCCAATTCATCTTTTGCAAATAGGAGGACGTTCCTATCTCTGTGGTAGTCTTCAGAAGAGTCTCATACCGTAAATCATTCATAATATGCTTTCCTATTAATAGAGGTGTCTATTCAATTTTGTCTGATTCGTAAGCGAGCTAAGCATCATTCTTTGAATCATCTGCTTTTTGCGGAATGCATGACTATGCCAAATAATTCCCTTAATTCGTTCTTTTTTATGACACCGTATATCAAAGAAGAAATAATATAAGCAACGATAGTTGCAACAAGACCCACCATTGTACCTTCAGCAATAATAAGTATGTAACCAACAGTTAACGCAACTGCAATTGGCACTATAGGCTTTAGTAGATTTGTGACAGATATTGATAACTTTTGTTCTCTCTTAATAGCTGCTAGGGATAGGATTAGAGTACTCACCGAACCAATAAGCATTGCTAGAGCAGCACCCTCCAGTCCAATTGTGGGAATAAGAATAAATGTCAACACTATGACAATTACCGAAGAAACAATTTCTATCTTAGCCACATCTACCATCCTATTTGACGCATTTAGCAAAGAGGTGAATATTGCGGAGACTGCATAGTTCATTGACATTATGACCAAAATCCTTAATGCGGACGCTCCTCCGATATAAGCGTAGGATATTAGGTTTAAAAAATATGATGGCTCCAACACCAGTATCGTGAAGCTGAAGCCGCTGATAAATATAGACAGTCTTATTGCAGTATCGATCATTTTGGATAATTCCACCTTGTCTCCTTTTATCAACTGCTCAGATGCAGCTGGCAGTAATGCGCCGGACACAGAGAATGAAGAAGCACCAACAACCTTAGATATTAAGGCAGCTAGCCCATAAAATGCAGCCCATTCAAAATTTTGTGTGGCTAGAACAAGGACACCTATTTGAGCAGTTGCCGTTCTCAGTCCTACTGCAAAATAATTCAGACCTGAAAATTTAATCAAGTGCCTTATGCCTTCATTTGCCTCATTTGCCTCATCTTTGCTATCTAATTTAGGAAGTGCACGAGGTAAAGAGTAGAAGTAACTAATAGCTAATGCAAGTGCCGATGATATCGAAAAGCTCACAAGTATGCCAAAAGCACCTATATTGCTCATGGCCATCACTGCAACTAAGGCAATTCTCGATATCTGAAAAATGAAATCACCTAGGACTGCATACTTTGCCATATGTGCGCCAACAAATGCTCCAACCAATACCGCGATAACTGTCTGCGATGGAAAATACGTCAGAATAATAAGAACCAAAAGCCTTGAAATAGATTCATCGTGATAGGCTGTCGTAGCTAGCTGCGGAGATATTAATGTGACAACTAACGCTGCACATCCGCTCATAATTAAAGACATTTTAATTGCAGATTTCAATAGCCTTCTTGAAGTATGAGGCATGTTTCTTGCATTGTACTCGGATATATACTTCTCAAGCGTCAGCTGAATACCGTAACCAAAAAATCCTATGATGGTAGTTGCGAATGCAACTACCACCATTGATTGTCCTATCGATACGGGATCAACCATTTTTGCCAATACTAGCCAAAAAACGGCTCCAATAACAAAATTTACAAGGTTATCCAATACCAGAAAATATGATCCTGTGGCAAATTTTCGAAGGGGACTACTTGGGTTCATTTCGAATCATCTATGAGGGGCTTGTGGTGGCTCCTTCTGTATAAGAAATACCTTGTGGATGCCGGTTGATTGAACCAAATTTACATCTTTGAATGAAGCAGTACCATTTAGGAACCTATCGGTTTTTATGATGAAAAGCGTTACATTGCCTTTGTCATTAGGAAAATAATCGAGGGTTCCATTAGCGAAATTAAGCAACACATCTCTAGTAGTCTGAAACGACGTAGGTTCATAAATATCTAAACTGTGTCGGTCAAGATACCAAAACTCCGGAACATCATTATCAATATACATAAGGCTTTGAGCTGGCACGGATTGCTTAAGAGGTAAAATCTCAAGGTATGTAGCATACAGCGCAAAACCAACTTCAGAAGATCTGTGCTCAACAGGAGCGGTATCAGGAGTGTTAGATCCAATGGCTACAGAAATACTTAGTATAATTAACACAACAAAAAAATAAGGAGTCCTCAATGATTTAAGAATCCATCCGGCAGATATACTTGCGGGTATTAGCATTAGGAAATATGTGCTAAGGGATATATATCTTTCAACAGAAGCACTAGGATCGGCGGAAAAGCTCAAGAAACCGGCAAATGTTAATGCTGTTGCTATCAAAGCAGCTGCTACAGCGATCAAGAATTTATTTTGCCATTCTGACCGCTGTCCTTTAAGACCTAGCTTTCTGGAGCGGATAAAGAAATAGCCTTGAACAAGGAGAAAGGCTGCAGATATAGAATAAGGAAGAGCCCAAGAAAAAGCACAGATCTCACAACCTCCTTGTCCAAGATTAGGAGGTTGATGGGAACCTCTATTATAGGCATTGAAAAAGCTTTGGAAAAATTGCTCATTTGTCGAAGTTAATGATGATAGTGCCATGTCATTATATGACCAATAAGCAATACTTGCGACAGCAATTATGGCTGTGAGCAAACCCAATTTAGAACTTAGCTGTCGGGTTACAATGAACCTAATGATGATCATTATCGGAACTAGCAAAAACAAAATTGTCATAGCGCCACTAGGATGATAAAGAATAGTCCCGATAACAAGAAAAATTATGATCCCGGTGTATCTTAGATCGCTCTTGTCTAACCTAGTACTATTCAATCGAATAAAAAATACAAGAAAAGCAACAGATATTATTGTCATACTTATTTGCTGAGGAATAGCGCCTGTATACACCAATCGAGGAGTTGATAAGACAATAAATGCAGCGACCCATCCCATCATTGCATCTTTACCAAACCTTCTTATTGCGAGAAACACTCCGATTTGAGATGCATATGATACTGCCAAATCTAATATGGGAATTGTAAGGTATGTCGGTAAGCCTGTTACAACCGATATAGAACTGATTAAAAATGAAACGGCGGGTATGAGTGCATAGTAACCATTGAAGTGATCCATAAGTAACTGCGTGTCACTGAATTTTGATCCAGCTACTATCGAATTAGCAACAAATACATCTCGATATTGGTCCTGGAACATTGGAACATGCCAATTTCTGCCGTAAATAGCCGCAAAATTTGATAGTGATACTATTGAAATTGTAAGAATCAGAATGTATTCGCGACTAGCAAATCCTTTTGAAAGTGCAATAAATGTACCATTTGCGAATAAAAGAGCTTCAATTATAAAATAATAATCTGGACGCTGATCGGACAAAAAAGAGAGAATTAAAACCGTTACAAATGCCACAAGTAAGACAATTTGAATGAATGCAAATACCCTATAATGTTCAGTTACAACAGCAGATAAGTCTGAGAATACTCTCTTGTGATGGAAGTTTCTAAATAATCCATTAAGTAAAAACACAAATACACCTAATAAAGATAGAGCAAAAATCATGAGATTAATCATGAATGACATTTAATGCCTCAATAGCATACAAGATAACCCTTTTAACTATTGTTATTTTCGCAAAATACGACATCCCTGATCACGGCAAATACCTCGCAAATGCTCTTATTACTAGTATCTATCCGCAAGGCATTAAGCTTTTGTGCAAACTTGCTATAGCAAGTTCGCTGAAATTCTATGGATTCAAAACTATCCTCTGCTGATCTTCTAGATAAAATTGAACTATACTCTGCATCAATGTAGACTAACAGAGACTGTTTAGGTATAAAATACATCATAAAACTTGCCAACCAACTATCGACTAGCGATGGATTATTAGTGGCATAAGCTACCGAAACTACCCAATCTATTACAAACCTTTCTGCTACTATAACATATCCTTCAAGTAAGGGCAAATAAAACTTTGTCAGTATTAAAGGAAGAATGCTCACAAACTCTATGGAGTACCATATAATTCTGAATGCTGTATCATCCGAATATCTTGTTCTTAATTGATAGACATCATCTAGTTTCATCATATACATACAAACCTTAGATATAAGAAATGCGAGAGTGTGAAGAGAACGAAGCCATAATTTCTTATTTCTGATTCCTTTCCGATTTAGTTCACTAATCAACATATTTGCCTGTGTAGTCTTACCTGAGCCATCTGGCCCAAAGAATATTATCGCTCGGGGGACGTTAGTGGGAGAACGCATCATACATTCCTCTTAATTTCTTTGCTACAGTATCGATAGAAAAATTCTGCAAAATTGTATCTCGTGCATTACTACCGATTTGGCTATAGCTCAGGCAGTTAGATAAAGCCTCATTAAATTGTTCAGGGTCATGCAAATCGACAGCATAGCCATTACAACCATTCCTTACAACTGAACTAAGTGAAGGGAATTTGGATGTTATTACAGGTTTAGCGCACGCCATAGATTCAAGCAAGAATATAGGTGGATCGACTGCAATATTCTTCAATTTGCTGTCAAAGGGTTGTATTATGGCGTCCGCGCAATTTATCAGACTAATTTTTTCTTCGTCGCTAAGTATCCGTGATACAATTGACACTTTATTTTCAATGCCAATTTTCCTGGCATAACTTACTATATCATTCACATAAGAAATTGCTTCGTTATTTAACTCCCCCCAAAACCGCCCCACAACTAGAATTTGACATTTAGCATGCTTCACAGCATTTAATACATAGATGTAGGGAAATCTATCTTTAGACAATGGACCACTATAGAGTACCAGACCGCCATCAGATTTTCTGATATTGTTAACCCATCTCTTTGTACCATTTTCTCCCAATATAGAAAATAACTTATCCCAATCCTTCGGGCACCCAATAAAACTTTCCGTGTCAATGGGCGGAGGGATGACAAGCTTGTCTCGCATAAAATAGGACTGAGCAACAAATTCTGAAGAGAAGCACCTGACTAGCCTTGTGCCATAAAGCGCACCAACAGTATTGTAGAATATGTTTGTGCTAATTGCTGTTCTAAATCGGATAGCTGGGGTGACAATGTGCTTAAAAATAGTAGTAGTATGCTTGAGTCTCTTGGCGGCTTTCATAAGCGTCGTGGGTCCAGTTGGATACACAATATGTGCATGATCGTATTCATAGTTTTTTGTGACACTATCGAGATTGTCAATCGTAACCTGAGTATCGCCGGCTTTTACAATTGAATCAAACAGCCCTCTTGCAAAAACCTTTATTCCATCACTCCAAGGCGGAATGAGTTCAAAGTTTATGATAAGGGCAATCCTCATTAATATGTCGCTCTTTTCCGATGGTCTATAAATTTTTTGACCTGGCCCGGGGATAGATTAGCAATCACTGCTCTTGGCACATACTTCCTAGTCTGCCGATCATAGATGATTTTTTTAAGCAGCATTTTGCCGACTATACCTGCTGAAAATTTATGCGGCATTCCGCTGACAGGAATTTTGGGGACATTTAATTTCTCAAACAATCTAGTGATCTTTGGCAATATTGTTAATTCATCAATAATGGCTCTAGATAAACCTGACACTAGCATCACTGCACCAAGAACTTTTAACTCATTTGCAATTTCAATGACTTTGGAAAGCTGAGCATCTTCTGCCAGCAGGGCTAAAGTAATAAAGTCATTGAGAGTAAACATCTGCTCTTTGTAAAAGCTGTGGCAAGAAACTGCAATAAATTCTGCCTCGTTGCTTAGTACTGTAACATTCAATTGATCAAGTTTAGTTGCCTTTTTTCCTTGCATTAGAATTCCGGATCTCAGATAAGGAAGATTTGCTACAGATGGTTCTAAGTAAAGATCAATATTCATGTCTTTGTACATCGTTGTGCAAAAGATATCCTTGGCTATTGAATTATAACCCCTATGGGAGAGTATTGTTTTAGCTTGTTCAAGATCATTGTATGCAATAAGAATGTCTATATCTGAAGGAGTGTAAGGAAATGGCTTGATAGTTTTAAAAATCGCGTAGTTCAAGCCGTTTTCATTAAAACCATTAGAGATTTCAATGATTGTCTTTATGGTCTCATCATATTTTTTGATCAGACTCTCTTCTTTCTCAGATTCTGTAAGTTGAGCGTATAGGAGCTCGATCTTGTTCAATGATGCAAGATCCATTAATTTATTTTCATAGGGTATATTTCTATCTGCATCCAATATGCCTGGAATTCCAATTGAAGTAAGCAGATCAAGGTATTTGCTTCTAATAGCCGTAAAGGATCCCCCGCTGTCCTAACAGTGATCTATACAATTTAATATGTTCTTCCGCGACGTTGTCCCAAGTACAAGGTACATATTTTTCTAGAGGCCCTGGCTGCTTGCTAATTTGCATTATGGCATCTGCCACCTTTCTTGGTGTTAGAGGCAAATTTACTCCATATGCGTAGCCACCTTCAACAAATTCAGATAATGCACTAGCATTTGGAACGATGACATTGAGCCCTAGATATTGTGCCTCAGCTACAACGATACTAAAGGCTTCATGATAAGAGAGTAGGACAAACAAATTAGAACTAGAATATTCCTCTAATAAGTTCTTTCTGTTCAAGTTGCTTCTCAAAAAGATTCTGTCGCCTAAACTGAATTTGTCAATAAGATCCAGTAGGTTGCATCTCTCTGGACCATCTCCTATTATTGTTAGTTTAAACTCTGTACCAAGAATCCTCATTGCTTTAATCAATATATCAAAATTCTTGTACTTTTCCAGCCTTCCAATAGACAAAATTTTGCAAAAATTTTGGCTTGAGGCCCGACGCGCTACATCGAATATATCTGAAGACACTCCATTTGGGATAACAATAACTCTGTCATTATCAACATTGAAATCTTTTAGGATTAGTGATTTTTCGTATTTTGAGACACTGATGATCCTCTCAGCGCTTCTTGCCATCTTCTTCAGAGTAGGCTTATAACAATGGAAAAGGATATTGCGTAAGAAGGTATGACCTTTGCCATGATAGTGAGCCGTTATAATTAATTTATGCAATAGCCCAACTCTTGATATATAATATGGCAAGAGAGAATGAAACCCTTGTAAATGTATGATATCTGCATCGCAGGCTTTTAGATCTTGTGTAAACTCTGGTGACGGTAGCCTTAGTCCATCTGTTAATGTCGTTGCCTTAAACCGTCTGATCCTGATTCCCTGTATTTCTTCAATTTCTGTGCGTTTCGTAAGATTATGATCAAGCGTATAAACTTCCACAGTAATTGACTTGATCAATCTTTCTGCAATTTCTTTGACATGTGTCTCTAGTCCTCCTATGTGTGGATAATAGCTAGGCGTAACTAGCAGTAGCTTAATTTCTTTTGCCAATTAGTATTCGTGAGTAAAGAACGACGCTTCCAGTATATATCAGGAGCTGCAGCGATAAATACAGCAAAATGGTTTTAATGTCTTGTTAAGACGTAAAGCAAAAAGTGAAATATCATCAACTTTATGCTGGTTTACTTTTATTTATAGAGCCAGTCGGTAAAAATTCCCCTTGCGACATTTTTTTCCTCATAATTACTAAGTAAAAAAGCCTCAGCGTTATTTGTCACAATGTGATACAGAATATGTATGGTAAAGATAAAAAGAAGCATCTTCAGATATGAATGTAATGCAAAAGGAAGAACCAGGTTAGAACCTGGATCTTGTACCTGTTCTGACGTGGACCTAACCGCATAGATCGATGAAATGCTCTATGAACTTGGTCACGAGCAAGGACATCACGTAATAGTCTTCAATGATGGTCAGCAACGGATCGCTATTTTATTTTACTCCTCATTAATTTGCTGTCAGGCTACAACGATTGAATGTTTTTGAATCTGCTATCTCACCTTTACCCAAACAGAAGAATCTTTTCGTATGAGATTCGCTATAGTACCCATCAGTCCGCTCAGTTGAGTGTCTATTATTGCTGAAAGTAAATTAGATTTATGAAAGAACATCAGCCCGACACCTGCAATGAATGAAAGAAACAAGAACGGGCTTATAATATAAAATATAATACTACTAACGACCCCCAAGGCAATAAGAAATAGTGGTGATATAACCAAAATAAAGAATTCTAGGGGTAAGATCAGAAATCCAAACAGTCCGTATTTTGAATTGAATAGCATAGAAGTACTCTGCAATAACACTCTGATTATGCCTTGAGATCGTCGGTCCTTCTGTAGTCTTCTTTTCCTAAATTCATCAGGCACCTCCTCCTTGGAAATGACGGAATTGTCGACTACTGTCTTGTAACCTTTTTTCCGTATTTGTACAAACTCTTCCGTGTCATCTGCCATAGAGAAAACATCAACAGGTTCTAGCAAAGAACTCCTAAAAGCTAACAGACTAGAAGCATGTGCTATTATAGTACTGTCAATATTTGTCTCTGCAATCTGAATAGCACTCATGAATTCTCGAAAATACCGTTCCACTCCGCGGTCAGCGATACATATACCAGTGGCACCACCTACTCTACCATCAGCAAAATTGGCTACTATTTCCTTTATACAGTCTTTTGATACAGCCAGAGAGTCACAATCTGTCTTGATGAAGATCTCACCTCGGGCATCCTTAAATGCCTGATTTAATGTTCTTGCCATCCCCATTCTTACTGGCTGTCTAATGAGATTAATTATGGGAATCTTTCTCTTATATTCTTCCACAAGCAAAGGTGTTGTATCAGTAGAGCAATCATATATAAGAATTTCAATTGGTTGGTACGTTTGACTGATCAGATCATCTAATTTTTTCTCTATAAATTCTGCTTCGTTGTAAGTGGGAAGGAATATCGAAACAGTGGGTTTGTAGTCGTAGTTCTTCTTCAACTGAAGTTTCCTACCCAGTTTAAAAAGTAATAATATTATTGCCCCATATGGAGCCAAGAGTAAAGCCAAAACAATAAGAAGCAATGAAATATCTACCAACTTTCCTAATTATCACACAAGTTCCATTTATGAGATTCTATGAGAACCAACTGCTTTCCATCCCCAGTTCTTCTCTGCCAGCGTCAAATGGGCTACTAGGAGTTGTTGGGCAAATTTCATCTTAAACGGGAGTTTTCGAAAGACGATATTTTCTATATGCACCAATTGTGGAGATAGAATTGCATAATAGACTTAAGAAAATTACTAGTGGAAGCAAGCGTATGCCAAACGGGGTGTAAGCAAATACCAATCCAATCAAAGGCAGTAATGCCAAACTTAAGCCTAGACTTAATACGAACCGTTCAAGATTACTGATATTCTTTGCGGGGAAAATTAATTGTAATATCGAAAATCCTGGCATAATTAGTGTAAATATTCCTCCCACTATAATTCGGACCGCAGACCAAGGTGCAGAAGAGGATATAAAATAGATTGAAACCAACGTAAGTGCAGTTACTGCCACGACCGACCAAAAGGGCAAACTTGCATAATTTCTTATAATATATCCAGAGAAAGAATATTGATTTTGAAAAGGTCTATACCTAGTGACGACCAGGTTCTCTTGCTTTAGGATTTCAACTGCATTGTAAATATCTTCGATTGCTAACGAATTATCAACGCTGTGCAAGATGTCAACTATGTCCCTTACCTTCACGGAACGATCCTTATGGAGTAATTCAATTATCATATCTTCTAGTCTACGCTTGTCTATTTTAGACTGAACCATATTTGATCCCATGTGACCCGCTCGCCTCTTTGCGAAGGCCAGGTAAAAATGAAATTTTTGCCCTTAGTATCATATCTCCACAATTCAAGTACAATCATAAAATCCTTCCCTGTAAGGCTTCTGGTGTTTACTCCATTTATCTGCATGCCGTTCACATTCAAGCTCTTTATTGTGGTATGATTTTCATCGGCATCTGTCACACTCCAATTTATAGGTATCATCCATGTTGAATTGTTTGGCATCATTCGCTTTAGTTCAAATATAGGAGATACAGGGCTTGAAGTGCTTCTGCTGAAATTGTCAACGGGAAGAAACTGGCTAGAATTGAGCAGCTTTAATCTCAGTGAAAGGTATTCAGGACTCCCAAGGTGGTTTTGGACATTGATGTACCATTTTACAGTTTCTCCTACAACGACTGTGGAATTGCCATCAGGATAATAATTCTCAGCCATCATGTTACTGCCTAGCACAGTTAAGCCAAGAAATTTCTCAGATACTTTTTGCTCCAATGAAAGATATGCGATGCTAGATGTTAATACAAGAAACGATAAAAAAACAACTGCAAACAAACGTGATAAGAGAACTTTCTCCAGTCGGAAAAATAATGATTTGAAATTCAATCCTCTTTCTCGCTGATTTCCATATCCAAGAATCTCTTAATCTGGTAGGACTTCCAAATCTTGAACAAGCAGATAATAGATAGTGAAGTAGCAAACGATACTGATGGCACAAACAATCCATAAGTCATAATACTATAGTAGTTCGATGCAACATTGGATTGCTGTGTTAGAATTGCGGACTCTTTGGTGATAGATGCAAATGTCTCATTGGCCTGTACTTGACAATCATTACTATATGAACAGCTCCTAAAATCAGAGTCTTGCGCCTGACGCAAAAAATCCAACCCCATGTTAAACTTGTCTGTTAGGGCAGACACATCTGCTCCTGCAGCAGCGGCTCTCTGCAGGCCAGCAACGGCGCTGTCTATAGAACTTTCATTTACAATAGCCTGGGCTCTTGCATGTGTTGGGATGAGGTTTATGGAGAGCACCAAAGCCATGAAAGCAACCAATATGATCTCTTGCAATCAAGCTCGCTCCATAACTAAAGTGAAGAAGAAAAAATAAACTTTGTGAATGATATCAGGAAAAAGACGATGCAAAATCCTAATCCAAGTCTTCGCATAGTTTTCTGTTTAATGAGTATATTGGTCCTGCCATAACATGGAGATAATACTTCTGATGCCAGAAGCATCATTGCTGAGGATACTGCAATCCAAAGCCCTATCTCCCAAATCGAGACAGCTAGCACCATTAGACATCTATTATTTGAAATGTAGTTTTAATAGTGTTTCTCGTAACATTTGTTTCTTTGATCATTACAGGTCTTTTGGTCACCTTGCTAATTATGAGTGCAAGTGAAGCACAAATGGGACAACCGAATTGATTTCCAAGATAGGTCTTCTCTGCTACGGCCTCGCATAGACGAGCACACGAGGCTCCCGTTATCTTGGCAAAAATAACATTACCATCAGCATCATTGTCTTCTATTAAGAGTTCATCTACAACCTTTAAGTCTTCTACTAGCAGCTTTTGGACTATTTGCTGCATGTGAGCAAGGTCAATAGTTGCAAAATCTTTCCTTGCTTCTTCTTCCAAGATATCAACAAGCCCTTGGCTAGGTGCCATTAAGTAAATGCCTTTGGGATCATCACAAAAGCTCCTGCTTTTGACAATTTGCTCTTCTGTTGGGATGCTCAATGAGCTGTCACTAGATATAAAGACAAAACCCTGAGAAAGGCCATTTTGGCTCTTCGGGTAAAAGAATATTGCTTTTCCCTCGTCAAGCTTCTCTCCCACAAGACCAGATATAGATTTCAAAGAAGACAGTAATAGAGTGTAAGTAAACTCCTCTGGCATATATCTAGATCGCAATACATTGAATGCAATTACGCCAAAGAGCACCAATCCAAGGCCAATGAATGTTACGATAGCCAGGCTGAACAAATATGACAAGATGAGAGCAATAGCTCCTATAGCCAAGAGAATGACGCTAAGAACCATATTTCCTTTATAAGTGAAGGCCCAAAGTCTCTGCTTAAGGCTAAGACTATCGTTAAAGAATTCTGCCTCACGACTCTGAAACAAATTATTGCCATCATCCTTCATTTTCTCATGGCGTTTTATCATCCTGTTTTGGTCCAACTTTCGCCTGTTGGGAGAGGATGTGAATTGCATTCACATATAAATTGTCTAATTAAAACCACAAAGTGGACCACAATATGCGGTTAACTTTGATACCATAAGGGTACTATAGAATGCATCTTAGTTTTGGCAGACAGATAAGAAAAATACCATTAGGGCAGAAATAATGGCGACATTTGACTGCCGATGGAAATGCCAGTATAGGCCAAATTATACCTCTACTATATAAGCAGTTCAAATTGAATGAGCCCCACCACATAATACCAATCGTGTGGCTTTATCCGTAATGGGTAAAATGTAACTGCCTTCATGTTGAGAAGAGTCAGACCTTCAGTGAACACTGATGATCAATTGATCAGAGGTTCAAATTTAATTTAATTATGCTTTTTTGAACAGCACATATTTTATGTAAGCCTTATTCTTTCTCACACAATAGATTTAATTCTAGTTTGCCAGCCATCTCGATCAAATACTGGAGATTCGCAGGATTCACAACTTCCAGATCCTTGGTTCGAGAGTCCGCAAAGTATACTCTAAAACCATTGGACATTAGTAGATCGATATACTGTTCTGGTTTATATCCATATTCTCGGATAGCTGATGAATCGAATGCGACCAGTAATTTTATGTTGTTCTGTCTTTTGAGGATCGTCTGCATTCCTTCCAGTGCAGTATACTCAGACCCTTCAATGTCCATCTTTATGAAATCAATTTTACCTCTGTAATTACTGAAGTAGTTGTCAAGAGATACAGTTTCGATTTCTACCGAACCAAGGTTGGCATTTTTTGATTTATAGATTGTGTGCATTCCAGCATTCTGCCTGTTTAAATACAACTTTTTCTTTTCATTTCGGTTCGAAACAGCTTTCTGTTCTGCTATTACATTTGAATAACCGTTTACACTAACATTCTTTTCTAGGACCCGAAAATTGGCTGGTTCAGGTTCAAATGCGAAAACCTTCCCATTTTGTCCGACAAGCTTCGCAAAAATGAGGGTGTAGTATCCTATATTTGCACCAATGTCTAGTACTACATCACCTTGCTTGATTTTGCTTGATACCAATTGCGTCTCATAAGGCTCGTAAATTTTATTTATAAAAAGATCCAGTGAATCATTGGGATCCACGTACATTATGTTCTGAAGTACATCGATGAGGCCTCCATAAAAGCGGCCGTAGAAGTAATTTCTATATGTGCGCCCGAGGTCACGAACTAATGCTGATCGCTGGAGACCCCAATGCCAGACGATGCTTCTTAACATTTTATAAAGAACGCGTGAGGTTCCCTCTTTAATCTGCATTTATGCGCACAGGATAACATTGGGACCTTTTGCCTTATAAGAGATTCAATATCTGGATGCGCGCCTGTCTGAAATATTGCGTTAAGGCGTTATCAAAAATTGGCTATACAATGTCTGGATGGAGCAGAGCGGTAGACGAAGGTTTGCTTTTGAAAAGTTTGAAAATGCAAATGATCCTCGTTTGATGATATTATTTCCAATATGCCAGAAATTTCTGGGACTTGGTAGAGATAATTAAAGGGCCTGTCTCGAGACCGAGCGGACCTGTCCCTCTCAGTATTAGAGAACCGCATGGAAGCTATTTTATCAAGTTCCATAATGAAGCAGAACTCTTTCAGGTGCATTGAGGAGCCTCATCGATAAAGCGAAAAACTATCATCGTGTGCACAACAGCGATCTGTTAGCGCACATATGGTTTAAGGAGGGGAATGAGTCCTTTAGGAATATTTCCCGGTTCACTTATAAAATCAAAGTATAAGTGATCGAAATTTCCTTGCTGCAAGGTAAATTATTATGTTTTCAGCTTTTATAGGGAGTTTTATATTTTCTAAAAATCTTTTGAAAGTGTTAAATTTTACTTTAGCACCTCTAGGAGGTCATGGAACTTAGGACCCAAAGCGACTATATCGTGGGGGTAACGTTAGGAGGAGCATTATCGGCGGGTAGACGTGAGAATCATGAGCGAAACTGAGTTAATTGATATTTCTAATGGGCGATTACCTATTGAAATAAATAAAATAATCCTCACTAACGCATTTGAAAATGCCAAGGCACTGAGTTCCAGACTAATTGCTATTGTAATTGGTACAAAACCTGATTTTTACAAACAAGCTCCTTTAATTAGAGAGGTCATCGAAAATGAGATCCCTTCCATTGTAATTCACACAGGTCAACATTTTGATGATCTTCTCGGCTTTGGGATAAAAGAATTCTCTATCAATGACCATGTGACCTGTAATCTGAAGATACGTGGAGATTTAGTAGAGAAAGCGAGTGACTTGATAATAAAATTTGCAAAATTTGGCAGAATCTGTAAGATGCGATTTCCCAGTGTTAGAGTTCTGCCAATAGTCCATGGCGACACTCTTGTTGCCGGCATCGCGCCTCTGGCTTGGGTTTTTGGACTTGGCCAAAAAGTTGCTCAAAATGAAGCGGGACTGCGTTCTATGGCTCCCGTTGCAATAAAGGACCTGCGAGTTAATTCTGAGCCATCTCATCAAGATATAGAATCTTTTGCAGACCGTCAGTTTAATGGAAAATGGTTCTTAGCTAGGGAGGAACCGTATCCTGAGCAGATAGATACGTGGATATGTTCCGCTGGTAAAGTATTTTTTTGCCCCAACCGGACTTAACAAGGAAAATCTAATCAGGGAGGGATACCCTGAGGATTCTATTCACATAGTAGGAAATTCTATAGTTGATGCAATTAATTTGAAACGCAGAGAGAAACCGCACCAAAGTATTTTTGATCTTTATCCGCGAGCAGAGATCTGAGATTGGATACGAGTTGACATACATCGTCGGGAAAACCTTACCAAGGTTAGGTTCTCTGCAATAATAAATGGGATCACTGACCTTGTAAAACTTGGATACAATGTATTGTTTATAAAATTGAATGCCACTCAGTACGCATTGGATGCCTATGGGTTTGATACAAAATTGGATAAACTTGCAGATTCCTACCCTGATAATTTCATCCAAACCCCTTTGTGGAAACAATATGGTCATGTCATTGAATTTTTAGATAGTGGCCACTGCTGGGCCGAACTCACAGATTCTGGATCAATGCAAGAAGAACTCATGTATTTTCCCAATGTTTTATCTTTGACTGTAAGATTAAATACTGATAGACCAGAAACTGTATTCCAGGCCAAAGGTAATATTCTTATACCTCCAATAAACCGTGTATGGATTACACAATTTGTAAAGGCAGCTAGGTCTGAAAGATTAGGAGCACTCGAAAAATAAGAGACCACTGTATGGTCAGCCTGGGCAAGTATCGAAAAACATTATAAAAATAATTAAGGATCGTATCATTAAGGAGGATGAAAATCCATGGTTTCACCATCGGTTAAAGTTGTGGAAAGATTATGGCGACCTAGAATATCTTTGAGTATATTGATTAATGCCTGACCTGCGCCAAGGCTCCATTATCGAGATCTCTATTGAAAGAGACAATTCCGATAGGACAAAGACTAGGAACCCTACCTGACTAACTCTCCGAAAAATATCTCCTCAATCTCTCCGCCATCTCTCTGGCTTCAGACGGCAGCGTCGAGAATGGTCACAAGATCCAAAAGAATCGCTTCAGCGAAACCGTCACCAAATATCAGGAAAAGATAACCAATATTGTTGTTGTTCGACAGTTAATGATGTCAGGACATAGTCATAGTGACCATCATGCAACAACTGAATTTGCCGACAGGGACTTACTATCGCTATCTTGCGGAGGAGGGCTATTGGGAGGACAGGCAATAGTTATTCATGAACAAATACAACAGAAAAGATGAAACTGACAAACCGGCAATGGAGATGATGGTCCTAAGAGATCGCCTTACGGAAGGTACAGGTGACCAGTTGCAATCGCAACTTCAAAAGATAGCACAATGTGCCTCAAAAGATCCATGATGAAAAAGCGGCAGTATCGTTTGCCGTTGCAGTGTTTCTGCAACTGGCATACGGCGGCCCTTTGATGGTATATAGGCTGCTCAAAGAACTCGATATGCCCTATGTTAACAAATCATTTAGCGTGCAAGACCTTGACTTGACACTCAGTGTTTTGCAGCAGAAATAGAAAAAATAAGACTAGTGATACCATTTGCCGGATCAGAAATTTTTGACTGTGCGTTCAACCATATATCGCTAGCGATATAGCCCCATTAACTTCAATAGTCTTGCTCTTTTATGTATCTATCTGGAACATAGTCCGTCGAAGAGTCTTTCGATATCGAATTCAACTTATAATTCAACCATCCCGAATGTATTTCAGTGCTGCCTGTGGGCCTTTACAAAATGAGCTAACAAGCAATAAGGAAATACCTGGGAATAATAACAACTAAGGGTTCAAAAGCGTCCATTGATAGATACTTGCTAACTGTTGAAAAGCCTTTACCTAACAGTTACAATATGGGTGCAGCAGCAATAGCGTCTGCAATCTTATTTTATGCTATTCCTCTCATCAGATCGCTCGATCCTATCGGATGCAAAAGAATTGATACCGAATAAAATAGAATGAAATTTTGTGGTATGGTGCCAGTCCCGACATGATAATAGTGCTATTGTAAGAAAATGCAACCGGTGTCATTGACTGAAGGACAGTTTGGCAGTCGCTTTGGAATGGATTGGTGCGTCCCCATCTAGGGTACCGTATACCAACAATACTAGACTGGCAGTCTCTATTTTCATAGGCAGCCTGTTACTAAACAGTCGATATTGTTTATATTGATTAACGACATACAGAGGTGTGTAGTCGGGTCAATACATAGCCAATGTTTCTAGTAGGTCATGCTGTAGTTGCATTTCTTATTGCCTACATTGTTTGCAGGATTTTTAAGATTGACCGAGGAGTCTCGTTTGCCCTTGCTATGGTCATTGGCATAATTCCTGATATTGATATTGTAACGCAGTCTTTAGGAATTATGAACCACAAGACATTTACTCATAGCCTAATAGTATCTGCTGCAATAGGAGGTTCTATCTTTCTTGTTTCCAGACTGGGGTTTAAGCTGACTTTTGCTGTTGCAATGATCTACTCACTAGCATATGTTCAACATATCATTGATGATATAGTGATTGGCACACTGAATATCCTATATCCAATTGGTAATCTTCCTGTAGGTATTGGAATTGCTTATGGATCGCTTACTCATGAAATAATTGAAGTTTTATTGCTTGCAGTTGCTGCATCGATTATTGTGGGCAAGTCATTTAGGGGTATTGGTAATAGCACACATGAAGGTATGGCTACATTCTCATTATTTCAGTTTTCAATAACTGATAAAATCAGTTATATGATTCTGGTTGTATCGCTGGTATTTTCATTTGGTTACCTATTATATGGGATTAAGTCTCTACCGCGTTTTTTTATAGAGACAGACTTGGAGATAGCTCTGTTTGTACTGCTCCATATTGCAGCTTTGCTGTGGGTATTCTTCATGATGCTGGTTGCCAGGCAAGATGCTGCTATCTTTAAAAGAAGATTAATACCTGGCAAACAGTAGTATTATCATGCACTAGGTTGTTTTTTATATGATGATTATGTTCTCCCTTCCATCTTTACAATACTGTTATTAAGTGCTGGTTATCGAATATCTCGAGTCACTGGATATACTCGAGATCTGTTGTTGTATAGTATATTATATGTGCGGAATAGTGTCTGTCGCTCTAAAGATCAAGTATAAACAAGAGAAAATTAAAGACGAGAGCTATAGCCTGCATCTAGGAGAATATGCTTGTATACGCTTGTTAAGAAAACTACATCGAATGTTTGAAAATTTGTGGCTCGGTGCAAGTTGCAGGCATAATCTGGCAATAGTCGAGATGTATTCAAGGATTGCCATTGTTAAGATGCCTGGCAGCAGCTGCTGCACTTTCATTAGTCTCTTGGCATATCTTTTTTTCTGATAGAATAAAAGGACGATATGGACATTCAAGATTATTGTACCAAAGGTACAAACAGCACGTGTCAAGAGATCCCCTCCTGTCGATCCTTAAAACTGAACTGGATGGCTTTCAGCTAGGGCTTGCTTTTAATTATTGAAAAAAAGAGATGCTTATACCAAGTCCAGTCTGTATTAAATATGAGAATGTCCCAACCTTTTTTACGGCTCTTGCCGATATTAATACAACAAGTTTTCTGTCAACGAATATGTGATAACTACCATACCTTTTGACAATTCTCTGACCAAGATCTGTGTCCTCATCTCTTCTCATTTGAGGATCATAGCCGCCAACCTCAAAGTAAATCTTACGGCGAATAGCAGTCATATGTCCCGGCGTCATCCATGGGGGCCTCCAATATTTTATATATAGGAAAGTAAGAAAATTAATGATAAAGTTTCCGTCATAATAGTACTGAGAAGATAGTACAAAATTGATGCCATTATTACTTTGGAATCTTCTAACTATGTTCTCCATGAATTCTGGTAAGAATATAGTATCTGCATCGCATCTAATTATAATGGAGCCTGAGGACTGTTTCGCTCCGGTTGAAGATGCAAGCCCCACAGAATCGACAGGAATTTTCACTACCTTAGCACCAAATTTGCGGGCTATCCCCTCTGTTGTATCATTGCTCATGCAATCTGTAACTATCACCTCGATATTTGAATAGGTTTGCGATTCTATGCTCTTTAGCAAAAGAGGCAGTTTCTCTTCCTCATTTTTAGTAGGAACAATAACGCTAATTTTTGGTCCTAGGTTGATCTTTTGCTGTGAGACAATGTTTTCTCCTCTGATCATATCCCTTTTTATAAGGAAAACTGAACGTCTGTATTCAAAAATATCAGCAAATATTCTCAATGTAGCTATGAGCTGTAGCAAGAAAAGAATCCTATATGCAGACCTATGTTTTAAGCTAAATTCTGAAAGCAACAGGGATCTGTTGCTTATGTCTTTGAGATATTCCAATGATCGATCACTCATGAGTCATCGGCATTATTTTAATCTCTGCGCTGTCAATCGCCGTATGATGTTCGATTCCATTCTTCTAAACATTTGTGCTTCCAGACGAATTCCTACAAAATGTATCGCTATCAATAAAATAAATGCGCCAATCAATAACGACGGAACTGCCAAAGTCTTTGCAAGAGACCATTCTATGACGGTATTGGCAAGAATTCCAATTCCCAAGAGTGACGTTATGCTAACAATAATTAAATAAAAGACACTCGGCCTATAGGTCATCGCAAGTTTTAGGATAGTATATAATATTTTGGATCCATGTTTCCAAGTAGATAGTTTTTGTTTTCCGATTCGTTGCCTATAATTTATTGGAACCTCTGTTATCCTTCCAGAGGATGCACTCTGAGCTGCTATTTCAGCCTCCACACCAAAACCCGTACTTGATAGATCCATATCCTTCGCAACTTCAGTCCTAAGGGCATACATACCAGAGCAGACATCAGATAAACTGGTTCCCATAAGTGCATTGAATGTCTTGGTTATTATTTTATTTCCTAATTTATGAAGGACGCTCATATTGTTTTTGTCATCTACATTTCGCACGCCCATTATTTGGTCATATGACTGCATATGTTCTAAGAATCGATCAATACACGATGGATCATAAGTAAAGTCGCCATCCATAACTATCATAAAAGGTGTCTTCACATTTTCAAAGGCTGTTTTTAGCGCACCTGTCTTACCCTTACCATGCTGAGAAACTACCAATATGGGATACTTTTTGGCAGTCTCTAATGTACCGTCGGAAGAGTAGCCATCAACAACAAGTATATTCGTTAGGCCTATTGAAAATAATTCATCCAATACCTTACCTATTGCTTCCTGTTCATTGAGTGTAGGAATAACTATTGTCAATAAGGCATTCGGTTCTGATGGTTTTTTTTCTACCGTCAGATTGCTGTGTTCCTGGCTGGAGTATTCTAATTCTCGTGGTGAGGAACTGCCTACTGTACCCATTTGTTTGATGCTCGCAGTCATATGCTTCCTTTTCCTAACGCTCCTGGAGCTGTTGCTTTTTGTAAAAGGTCAATTTTCACCTATGATAGGGAGAGCATCGTTATAACAATTTCTTCAATTAAATCACCATAATCGGATAAATTTTCAATCAAATCGCCTCAATTTGATTGTTTAGAGCATACGTCACATAAAAGCTGAAAATTGCATGGAGTACCAAAGAGCCATCAATGCTGAACTCTCTTTGCCAAATAAGGAGAAGTTAGATGGAATGTTTGACATTACTAGGGCTTTACATCTCTCATCTTGCTCTTATATGCGGTATAAGTTAGTATAAGGCTTCGGCCTTCGTCTAATACTGCTTTTGTCAATTCCCTGCCATACTGCTATGAGCAACCGGTTGAATGCATTTCCCAACGTGAACAGAGGATGGTCAAAGTAGAAGGTTTACAAAAAAAGGAAAAGGTAATAAAAAATTCGCCGTTAGAAGCGAAGCTATTTGATTTCTAAAGAACAAAGCCGCACATCCTGCAAAACCAAATATCACGATCTTTCAGATAAGAGAAAGCTATACAGCAACGACCGCAGACCTTCGAATAGTCAATGCCTGGCTTGTCGTCTCGAATGTTTCTGTCCACATAGTTGGCTCCATTAGATCTGCGACTTGGATAATAGCGGCGACCAGAGAAGGAACTCATTCTTCTAGGCTGTTACCTCCTCCTTTTGCCTTTCAGTTGGAATAAGGAAATGTTTCAGGCTCAAGCGAAGTCCATCAAGTCGTCGTGTCGGGTTACTTGCTTGTTCAAGTCGCCATCTTTAGCATTTGCGGTTCCTAAAGCAACTATGAGTTTAGAAAAGACAGAAGCGACAGCCAAGACTTCACGGTTTAGCACAACTTTGGCGTGGGCTAACATTTCTTTATGCTCTGTACTGAATGAAACGGGAAGGATGTCCATCCACTGCACAGGGGTTAACTTCTGTGACTTCAGGCGGGTTATCTCTTTGCTGTAGTCTTGGTTTTCACGGTAAGCATACTTGAGCGCTCTCATAACTTCGGCGTTAGCTATTGTTACTTACACCCATGATTACTCGATTAGGGCTCGGAATAGATTTATCATATTTTACCTCATTGAAATCCAGTCCATCAGCTTCTTTCCACCTATAGCCAGAGATCTGTTTTAAGTAATAGTGCTTATCAAATCGCAATTCGCCACTTT
>Ga0126314_10000268_pt1 | contig 26038 bp, 24 predicted proteins | sample Plot105B_FD_92535 | JGI IMG/M metagenome (GOLD analysis project Ga0126314, IMG submission 92535) | Serpentine soil microbial communities from UC McLaughlin Reserve, CA, USA - Plot105B | ecosystem: Environmental > Terrestrial > Soil > Grasslands | place: USA: UC McLaughlin Reserve, Lake County... | reverse complement strand
TTTTATTAGTCGCTGGTACCTGAAAAAGAAGGATCCCGCTGCAAAATTGAGTGAGCCGGTAGAGCCTATCGTGTTTTGGATTGAAAACACCACACCTGTGGAATACCGTGCAATCATAAAAGAGGCTGGAGAGAAATGGAACGAGGCTTTTGAAAAGGCAGGCTTTAAGAATGCGGTTGTTATGAAGCAGATGCCAGACAATGCGGTCTGGGACCCGGCTGATGTTTCTTATAATGTGATCAGATGGGTTTCTTCTGCATATCCTTCCTATGGTGCAATCGGGCCGAGTTTCTTTAATCCGCTTACAGGCCAGATACTTGGGGCTGACATTACCGTAGAGTGGAAATCTGGTGCCGGTGTTGCTGTTCAGGATGAACTTTATAATGGCGGTAATGCTGCCATTTCTCTGCCGTGGGAGAATCCGGTTGCTGCGGCTGCTCCTCAAGGCCCGCACCTGCATGGTTTAAGCAAGAATCACATGGCTACCTGTACGTTGGCTCAAGAGCTGAGTATGCAATATCAGGCGGGTATTACTGCTATTGAGGCTCTGGATGCCGATGCCCCGGAGCCAGTAAGGGTTGCTTCAGTGAAGGAGATGCACAAACAGTTCCTATATTATCTGATCATGCATGAGATGGGGCATACACTTGGCCTAAATCATAATATGAAAGCCAGTCAGATGCTGAGCCCTAAGGAGATGAACGATACGAAGATCACGCATAAAATTGGCTTACAGGGATCTGTAATGGATTACCCCGCCGTGAACGTGAGCAGTGACCGGGGCAGACAAGGCGATTATTATACCACTAAAGCAGGGCCATACGATTGGTGGGCTATAGAGTACGGGTATACGCCTTTCAGCGAAGCTGATGAGGAAGCAGGTTTGAACAAGATCTTGAGCAGGAGCACAGATCCGCAACTTGCTTTTGGTAATGATGCAGATGATATGCGTAGTCCTGGTGGTGGCATAGATCCAAGGGTAAATGTAAATGACCATACTAATGATATGGTTACTTATGGTGAGGATCGCTTTAAACTGATCAATACGATGATGCCCAAGCTGAAAGCGAGATTCAGTAAGCCTAATCAGAGTTATCAGGAATTGCGGAGCAGGTATAATCAGCTGAACGGACAGCGCTTTAGCATGGCTTCGGCTTTGAGCAGGTTTATTGGAGGGGTATATGTAGACCGGAGTTTTGTTGGTCAGAAGACGACTACAGCTCCTTTTACCCCGGTTTCTAGTGATTATCAGAAAAAGTCACTGGAGCTACTGAGCAAATATGTATTTGCTCCGGATGCTTTTGATGCTGATAAGGAATTGTTCCCATATTTGCAGATGCAACGACGTGGTTTTGGGTTTTTTGGCAATAATGAGGACATTAAGCCGCTAAATAGTTTCATGTCGCTGCAATTGAGTACGCTTGCCCAAATCTTGCATCCTAATACGCTAAGCAGGATAAATAACAGCAGTTTATACGGTAACACATATTCTGTTGCTGCGGTAATGAATGATCTGACGGGTGATATCTTTGATGCAGATCTTGGTAAGGATGTAAATCCTTTCCGGCAGAATCTGCAGACTGAGTTTGTTAAGGCCGCGGTAAGTATTTCTGCTGCTCCCGGCGGATATGACAATGCAAGCAAGGCCGCGGCCCTTTCTACACTGACTAATATTAAAACTAAACTTGCCGGCTCCATGACCGGCAATGATGAACAGACCCTTGCACACAGAAGAAATCTGGTATTTCTTATAGATAAAGCAATGGCAATAAAATAATTGATTTCTACGCTATTACTGCAGCACTGATTGCCTTTTGGCTTTCATGTGCTGCTCCAGTAGTGATGTTGGGAATTTAGGATGATGGCGCAGTTCACTGGTGTTGATCCTCAGTTGCTGTCCTTTCCGCCAAAGATAGCCCCCGGCAGTAATGGTGGTGCCCTTTATAGCCAATGAAATATTATCATTGCCAACCCCCGTCTCCCTGGATGCTTCCAGGCCGCTCTTGAATGACCTGAGCCATTTGCCGTTGAGGTCATATTGCGATATAACACGGCTGTTGAGTTTGATCTGCGGATTTACTTTTATCTTTTTTCGAATTACCTTACTCCAGACGAATCCTCCGTACGTGAGTCCCCGCCCTTTGATCACATCACGAATGCCATTGTAGTGTACTCCAATAGCTTTGGCTGCATCCTTTGCATGCAGATATGTGTTTACCAAATTTCCATCCATATCATACTGGCCTACCGTAAATTGCTTTTTTGCAAGCGGAGAAGTACCAAACCATTTTTGGTTCAGCAGCGACTTGAGGTCTATCTCCGGCAAATTTCCGCGTCTCCAGATGTATCCATATGCAGTATACAGCCTGCTGGTTCCCCTGCTGGCTACTGTAATTACCTGCTGAGAGCCGTTCATAGCCTCAGCGGCAATTCTGGCATTGGCATAGGTTTCAAGAAGCAGGCCGCTTACATTATAGCGGCTTATCATATACTTGTTTGTTTTTGTCAAAAGGCTGTTAGCGCTCAAGTTAGTATTTGGTTTGGTGTAGGCAAACTTATATGTTTTCAAATCAATTGACTAAATTTTCGATAAATATATTAGAAGGTTTATTCATCAATGTCGTCGTCATTCTCTATGTTCAGGCTCAGATCATCTTTGTCATCATGATTTAAACCCGGATCGTCATCAGGTAGGTCTTCATCATTCTGGTCTTCATGCGGATCCGGAATACTCAAAAATTGAGTATTGTCATTTAGCAGGATCTCCTGTTGCGCTAGTATTTCATTTTGAGTTTCCATAGTTAAGTTTTTAAGGATGATACAGGAATAACAATTATCGGCGGCTGATGGTTGTAATAAGTTTAAACTAGTGAAATAGTTCTATTTATAAATATTTCCCCAAGTGTTTGACAATTAAATATTTTGCGTTATCTTTGCAGTCCCTAAAATTTAGGGGGAATAAATAATTGTTTAACAAATTAAATACAAGCAAGTGAATACGTTAAGTTACAAAACTGTCTCTGCCAATGCAAAAACTGTTAACAAACAGTGGGTTGTTGTGGATGCTGAAGGCGAGATTTTGGGGCGCTTGTCATCGAAGATCGCAATGATCATCCGTGGTAAAAACAAGCCTGAGTACACCCCACACGTAGACTGCGGAGATAACGTTATCGTTATTAATGCAGAAAAGATTAAGTTGACCGGAAATAAATTTGCCGAGAAGATCTATACTTCTTACACAGGTTATCCAGGTGGTCAGCGTTTCATTTCTCCTAAAGAGTTAATGGCTAAACATCCAAAACGTGTTATCGAAAAAGCGGTACGTGGTATGTTACCTAAAACTAAACTTGGTGCTAAATTGTACACCAATCTTTATGTTTATGCAGGTACTGAACATCCTCATGCAGCACAATCACCAAAAACCATTAAACTTTAATTAAAGAAGAAATGTCAGTTACAAATACTTCAGGAAGAAGAAAGACTGCTGTTGCCCGTATCTATTTAAAAGAAGGCAATGGTACCATTACCGTAAACGGTAAAGATCATAAAGTATATTTTCCAACCTTGCCTTTACAATACATCGTTAACCAATCGTTCGAAGTTTCTGAACTTACTGGTCAGTATGATGTTAATGTAAACGTAGCAGGTGGTGGTGTTAAAGGTCAGGCAGAAGCTGTTCGTTTAGCTATCGCTAAGGCTATCGTTGAATTAGATGCTGAGAAAAAACCGGCATTGCGTGCTAAAGGGTTAATGACCCGTGATATGCGTATGGTTGAGCGTAAGAAACCAGGACGCAAGAAAGCACGTAAGAAATTCCAATTCAGTAAACGTTAATCTTAAGGAGACAAAACAATGGCAAGAACTACATATCAAGACTTATTGGATGCAGGTGTACACTTTGGTCACCTTACCCGTAAATGGAACCCAAAAATGGCACCATATATTTTTATGGAACGCAATGGTATCCACATTATAGATTTAAACAAGACTTTAACTAAAACTGAAGAAGCTGCTTCGGCGATCAAACAGATCGTAAAATCAGGTCGTAAGATCTTATTTGTGGCGACTAAGAAACAAGCTAAAGAGATTGTTGCTGAACAAGCGAAAAAAGTAAACATGCCCTTCGTAACCGAGCGTTGGTTGGGTGGTATGTTAACCAACTTTGCTACAGTACGCAAGTCGATCAAAAAGATGGTAACCATCGATAAGATGACTAAGGACGGAACTTATTCCATTCTTTCTAAGAAAGAGCGTTTGATGATCCAGCGTGAGCGTATTAAATTAGAAAGCCTGTTGGGTGGTATTGCGGATTTAAACCGTTTGCCTGCTGCAATATTTTTAATTGACGTCAAAAAAGAGCACATCGCTGTTAGCGAAGCGTTGAAATTGAATATTCCAACTTTCGCAATGGTTGATACCAACTCTGATCCTTCAAATATCGATTTCCCAATCCCTGCGAATGATGATGCTACAAAATCTATTTCTTTAATTACTGATGTAATCATCAAGGCAATTGAGGAAGGTTTGGATGAGCGCAAACGTGAAAAAGACGAGGAAACTGAAAAAGAAGCTGTAGCTGCTAAAGCTGCTGCTGATGCTCCTGAAGCTGCGGCTCCTGGTGCAAGAAGGAAAAAAGTTGAGGCTGATGCTGACGCCACAGAAGAAGGTACAAGCGAAGAAGCTTAAATAGTAAATAATTTGGGTTGTATGGTGCGTTGCAGGGTCTACTTACAACATTACTATACAACCCATAATTTTTAAATCATAACTTAAAAAGGAAAATTAAGATGTCAGTACAAATTACTGCTGCAGATGTAAATAAATTACGCCAACAAACCGGTGCCGGTATGATGGACTGCAAAAAAGCATTGGTAGAAGCAAATGGCGATTTCGAAGCTGCTGTTGATTATTTACGTAAAAAGGGCGCTAAGGTTGCCGCTTCACGTCAGGATCGTGATTCTAACGAAGGCGTTGTAATTGCTAAAGCAACTGCTGATGGCAAACGTGGTGTTGTTGTTGAATTGAACTGTGAAACTGACTTTGTGGCTAAAAATGCTGACTTTGTGGCTTTAGCTAATAAATTCACTGACCTTGCTATCGATAAAAATCCTGCTTCTCTTGAAGAGCTGTTGTCTTTGGAGCTTGATGGTCAGAAGGTTTCTGATATCATTGTTGAAAATACAGGAAAGATAGGAGAGAAAATCGGTATCTCTAAATTTGAAACTGTTTCAGGTGAAAAAGTAATTCCTTATATCCACGGTAATTATCGGTTAGGTGTATTGGTTGCCTTGAACCAGGCCGTTGCTGGTGCAGAAGAAGCGGGTAAAGATGTGGCGATGCAAATTGCAGCAATGAACCCTGTTGCTTTGGATAAAGGTGATGTTGATGCGTCCACTATCGAACGTGAAACTGAAATAGCTAAAGAAGTAATCCGCGCTGAGGGCAAGCCTGAAGAAATGGTTGAAAAAATTGCTGCCGGTAAACTGAACAAATTTTATAAAGACAGTACTCTGCTAAACCAGGAGTTTGTAAAGGATTCATCTAAAGATGTTCGTAAATTCTTAAATGATACTGCTGCAGGTTTAACTGTAACTTCATTTAAACGGGTTCAGTTGGGCGCCTAGTCGCACAAATATAATTTCTTAAAAAGAGCGCTCTGTTTTCAGAGCGCTCTTTTTTTGTCAATATTTAGGTGCTGATGTAACGGAAGTATGTGAATGGTCGTTTTAACTTTATATTCGCACGTATGATAGCAATAACAAACGGTAAATTCTTTGATGGCAACGAACTTTTGACCGGCCTGACTCTTTTTATAGAGAACGGCAGGATCTCAAAAATAAGTGGAGACCAGATACTTGACGGTTATTATGTGATTGATGCCTGCGGAGCATATATAAATTCTGGTTTTGTTGATCTGCAGATCTATGGAAGCGGCGGTAATTTATTTTCAGCCTATCCGGAAGCCATCACGCTCAGACAAATGGATCTGGATCTGATCAGCAAGGGTACTACGGGATTTCTGGCCTGTGTTGCTACGAATTCGGATGAAGTAGTTTGGCAGTGTGTTGATGCTGCAAAGGCTTACCGTGATGAAGCAGTCGGTTTTTTAGGTTTGCATCTGGAAGGACCATACCTGAATACCAAAAGAAGGGGAGCTCATGTAGCTGCATATATTCGTAAGGCTGGTCTGGATGAGGTAAAGAAATTGCTGGAACATGCAGATGGCACAATAAAAATGATGACCGTCGCTGCGGAACTGCAGGATGATGAGGTAATCCGCTATTTGCTGGATCAGGGTATTGTACTTTCACTTGGACATAGCGATGCTTCTTTCGCTGAAGCAACCAGGGCTTATGATATGGGATTTAAAAGTACAACACATTTGTTTAATGCGATGCCTTCAATACATCACCGTGCACCCAATTTGGCTGTAGCAGCTTACAATCATCCAAAGGCAATGGCCAGCATTATAGCGGATGGTAGTCATGTAGATTTTGAAATGATCAGATTCAGCCAAAAAGTGATGGGCGAGCGGCTGTTCTTAATTACGGACGCAGTTACCGCTTGTAATACGGGCCCCTATCAACACCAGCTTTCCGGGGAAAAATTCATTACTCCTGATGGTACTTTGTCCGGATCTAATATCACATTACTGCAAGCTGTTCGGAACTGTGTCGATCATTGTGGCATATCCCTGCCTAACGCATTAAAAATGGCATCACTATATCCTTCAAGGCTAATGGAAATGCCGGGAAGGACAGGTAGTATTACTGTTGGAAGCCGCGCCAATCTGGTACTGTTGTCAGATGATCTTAAATTGCAGCGGGTTTTTGCGGAAGGCCTTGAATACAGCACTTTATAGCCGGGACGAATAGCACAGAACAATAAATTGCTTTTATTTGCAATTTTATCTAAGTTTGAGCCCATGAAATATAAACGGATTCTTCTCAAATTAAGCGGCGAATCGCTAATGGGCGATAAGCAGTATGGTATTGATAATGAGGTAGTAAGACAGTATGCTGAAGACATTAAGGCAGTGCACGATAAAGGGCTGGAGATTGCAATTGTAATAGGCGGAGGTAATATTTTCAGAGGTTTGAGTGCTGAGAAATCTGGTATGGACAGGGCTCAGGCGGACTATATGGGTATGCTTGCTACGGTGATCAACAGTATGGCATTGCAGGATGCGCTTGAGAAAGTAGGGCTTAAAACCCGGCTGCTTACAGCGATAAAAATGGAGCAGATCTGTGAGCCATTTATTAGGAGAAGGGCAGTACGCCACCTCGAGAAAGGCCGGGTGGTTATTTTTGGAGCGGGAACAGGTAATCCTTATTTCACTACGGATTCTGCTGCAGCATTACGGGCTATTGAAATTAAAGCGGATGTAGTTCTAAAGGGCACGCGTGTGGATGGCATCTATACTGCTGATCCGGAAAAAGATCCGACCGCAACAAAATACGACCAAATTTCATTTAAAGAAGTATATGCTAAGGGACTTAACGTTATGGACATGACCGCCTTTACTTTATGTGAAGAAAATAAACTTCCAATTATCGTATTTGACATGAATAAATCAGGGAATTTTATGAAAATCGCTGGTGGAGATGCCATAGGCACACTGGTAAAATAAGAACTGATACTTAATAATATATTGTCGTAAAATTTAAATATTATGAATGACCTCATAAAGAAACAACTTCAGGATGCCCAGGTAGCTATGGATAAGGCCATTTCGCATTGTGAGTCTGAACTGACTAAGATTCGTGCGGGAAAAGCTTCTGCAGGCATGCTTGACGGCATCATGGTTGATTATTATGGAAACCCAACTCCTTTGAGTCAGGTAGCGAGTATCAATACTCCCGATGCCCGTACACTGCTCATTCAGCCATGGGAAAAAGCATTGTTAGTTCCGATCGAACGTGCTATTATGGAAGCCAACATTGGTATTAATCCACAAAACGACGGTGTAATCATCAGACTTGTTGTTCCTCCTCTGACTGAAGAGCGTAGAAAAGACCTTGTCAAGAAGGTTAAGGAAGAAGCTGAAAGAGGCCGGATTACAGTGCGCAATATCCGTAAGGATGCGAATGAGAAGATCAAAAAGCTGAAGGGTGAAAGTGTTTCAGACGATGAGATCAAAACAGGTGAGGCTGAAGTTCAGAAAATCACCGATGCTTATATCATTAAAGTAGATAAGCATGCGGAAGTAAAAGAAAAAGACATCATGACGGTATAAGTCAGGATTTATAATCTATAAGTAATTAAAAGGGAATGAGGGGAATGCTTCATTCCCTTTGTTTATTTTTGACTTTCGGAGCCACGACATAGCTTTGCATCACCAAACAAACACAGCGATACTGATGAAAATTTTATTCAGCTATTTAAAAAACTATAAAGGACTAATATTTCTCGCTCTATTCCTGGCGGCGGTCAATCAAATATTTTCCTTCCTTGATCCGTATGTATTTCGGTTGATCATAGACAAATACGTAACCAATTATAAAAATTATTCAACCGATGAGTTTATCAAAGGTGCCGGGGTATTGATTTTACTGGCTATGGGAGCGGCTATGGTGTCGAGAATTGCAAAGAACTTTCAAGACTATTACGTTAATGTCATTACTCAAAGACTGGGTGCAAAAATCTATTCAGACGGACTTGCACATTCACTGGAATTACCTTATCAGGTTTTTGAAGATCAAAGAAGCGGAGAGACGCTTGGTATTTTACAAAAAGTACGAATTGATACTGAGAAGTTGGTACAGGCAGTAATAAACGTGCTTTTCACAAGTATCATAGGGATTATTTTTGTTACCGTTTATGCCATCTCAGTATATTGGGTAATTGCCGTTGTATATTTTTCCTCTATTCCCCTGCTGGGATTTCTGAGCTCTTTTTTGAGCAAAAGAATTAAAAAGGTGCAAAAGAACATTGTAGCGGAAACCACTGCTCTCGCCGGCTCTACTACCGAATCGTTGAGAAATATTGAATTGGTTAAAAGTTTGGGTCTTGCCAAGCAGGAGATCAATAGACTGGGTGCTACAACGAACAAAATTCTGGGACTTGAATTGAAAAAGGTAAAGTACATCAGGAGCCTGAGTTTTATTCAGGGTACTTTTGTAAATCTGCTGCGTAATGGATTGCTGTTTCTGATGATGTACCTGATCTTTGCAGGACGGATAACGGTCGGTGAGTTTTTCTCCCTGTTCATCTATTCGTTCTTTATTTTTGGTCCACTGCAGGAATTGGGGAACATCATCAATGTATATCGGGAAACAGAGGTTTCATTGAATAACTTTGAGCGGATTATGTCGATACCCAAAGATAAAAAGCCGAAAAATCCTGCAACAGTTGCCAGAATCAGCAGCCTTGACTTTGAAGATGTTAGCTTCAAACATCAGTCTGCTTCTACCAATGCACTCAACAGAATCAATTTCGGCACAAAAATAGGCGAGACGATTGCATTTGTAGGGCCATCAGGGTCAGGAAAAACTACGCTCGTAAAATTACTGGTTGGCCTTTATCAACCTAAATCAGGTGAAATTAAATACAACGGTGTTTCCGGTAAAGATATCGATTTGGATTTGCTGAGAGAAAAGATCGGTTTTGTAACTCAGGATACGCAACTATTTTCAGGAACCATTCGGGAGAATCTGCAATTTGTTAGACCTGATGCTACCGATGAAGAATGTATGCGTGTTCTCCATCAGGCAGCATGCCAGAATCTGCTGGCGAGAGCCGATAAAGGCTTGGACACTTTAATCGGCGAAGGCGGAGTAAAGGTGTCAGGAGGTGAAAAACAACGCTTGTCTATAGCACGGGCGCTACTTCGTAAACCAGATATCTTAGTATTTGATGAGGCAACTTCATCTTTAGATTCGCTGACGGAGGAAGAAATCACCACGACCATACGTGATGTCTCTGATATTTCTAATCATATCACCATACTGATCGCGCACAGGTTATCTACCATTCGTCATGCAGACAGAATCTATGTGCTTGAAAAAGGCAACGTCACTGAACAGGGAACACATGATGAGCTGGTTACCCAAAATGGATTATATTATGCCATGTGGAGACAACAAATAGGAGAAAGACTGGAGGTTTAATGCCCGCAAGATTCATCTCTGCGCTCTTGTTCTGCATGATATTGTCTGGAGGCTCTGTCGTTGATGCCCAGGGACAAAAAACAATATCTGTACATGATCCCGCAATGATTAAGCAGGGACAGACCTACTATGTGTTTTCAACAGGAAAGGGCATCAGGGTATGGAGTTCTAAGGACCTGAAATCATGGGAGGAGCAGCAACCAGTATTCAGTTCAGGTCCGGATTGGGCAGTCCGCTCAATCAAAGGCTTCAAAGACGTTATCTGGGCACCAGATATCCAGTTCATTGATAAAAAATATTACCTGTATTATTGTGTATCCACGTTTGGGAGGAATACATCGGCCATAGGATTGGCCACCAACAAAACGCTTGATGAACAGTCGCCGGACTTTAAGTGGGAAGACCATGGAATGATCATTGAATCTGAATCCGGCAAAACGAACTGGAATGCAATCGACCCCAATGTGATTCTCGATCAGGACAAAAATGCCTGGCTTACATTTGGCTCCTTCTGGGATGGAATAAAATTTGTAAAACTCAATAAGGATCTTAGCAGTATTTCTTTGCAAAATTTAGACAAGATCAGCACGATTGCAAGCTTAAGAGGCGCCAAAAATACTTCTACCGACGACGAAATAAGACCGAACGCGATAGAAGCACCATTTTTATTTAAAAAAGGAAATTTCTATTATTTATTTGCCTCCATAGGTTTCTGCTGTCGTGGAAGTAAAAGCACCTACAGAATGATTGTGGGCAGATCAAAGCAGGTAGAAGGGCCATATGTTGATGATCAGGGAATACCAATGGGACATGGCGGAGGTAAACTGATTCTGCAGGGAGATTCCCAATGGTACGGTGTAGGCCATAACTCTGCCTGCACTTTCGACGGATCAGACTACCTTGTTTTTCATGGCTATGATGCTATGGATAATGCCCGGCCAAAACTTCGGATTGAAAAGATCAAATGGAAGCACGGCTGGCCCGTGGTTAGAAAAGGCAAAGACAATTAAATTTTTTGCTCGTTGATCTCTTGCAGGGACAGTTTCATAAGTCCTTTTGTTTTCAGATAAGTTATCCCTGCGACCAGTATAGTCATACTTCCGCCAAATACCACTGCAGGTACCGTTCTCATCAGCTTTGCTGTCAGCCCCGATTCAAAGGCACCAATTTCATTGGATGAACCAATAAACATACTGTTTACCGCAGATACCCTGCCCCTCATTTCATCAGGAGTCAGCAGTTGCATGATCGTAGAACGTATAATCACACTGATGCTGTCAAACGCACCTTCCGCAAAAAGAAAGAACAGGGTGAGGTAAAAACTTTTGGATAACCCATAACAGATGATGCTGATTCCGAATCCGGTAACGGCGATTAATAAATTCCTCCAGGGTTTATTCATTGGAGAGAAGCGTGTCATAGCGAGCATAGTAATTACAGCTCCTCCCGATGCCGCCGCCCGCATGAAACCCAGGCCTTCAGAACCCACCTTCAGAATATCATTGGCAAATACAGGTAGCAGTGCCACTGCACCGCCAAAAAATACAGAGAAAAGATCAAGACTCATAGCGCCCAGCATCATTTTGCTTTTAAATACAAACCTTACACCTTCTATAAGACTGTCCGCAATACTTTCCTTAGGAATGAAGGCTGGTGGGTGTGGCTTTAAAAAGAAGATGCATACCAGCGATATAAAGACAAATGTGATGATCACGAAATAGGTCACAGTAATACCATAAAAGCCGTAGACCAGTCCCCCCGCTGCCGGGCCCAATATCGATGCAGTCTGCCAGCTGGAACTATTCCATGTGCTGGAGTTTGGATAGAGTTTTTTTGGAATGATCTGAGCCATCAATGAAAACGTGGCCGGGCTGAAAAACCCGCGTGCTATTCCTATTCCAAAGATCATCATGTACATGATCGGTATGATGTAGCTGGTTGGCACGTATGCATGCATGTGCGATGAGGTGACAACCAGCATAATGAGTGTACATAAAAATACACCCGAGAATATTTTCATCAGCAGACCTCTTTTTTCCGATTTATCTGCCACATAGCCGCCATATAATGCAATACTGATAGCTGGTATGGCTTCACAAAGACCGACCAGGCCAAGTGCCAATGGATCTTTTGTGAGCTGATAGATGTGGAATCCGATAACTACCGCTTGCATCTGATAGGCAAATGTGAAGAAAAAACGCATGCCCAGATATGATCTGAATTCCCTGTAACGAAGGGCCGCAAAGGGATCGGGTTTCTCTATGGGGTCAATATTGTCCAAACGCAAATGATTTGGGACAAATTTAGGTTATTATATAAAGAAACGTTACAGCGGAAAAAGATTACTATTACATAATCTTGTCATAAAAAGAAAAATACGCAGAACGCATATCCTCTGCCTGGTTGATTGCTGAGGACGCTGCTATGCCAAAAACCCCTGTATGCATAAGCGAATCAATATCTGAAGCAGTAACCCCACCCACTGCCAGAACAGGAAAATCAGGATAACTTTTATAAAGTGTCTGCATGGTTTTAAGGTAGCCTTCAACGCCGATATGCTGAAAGTAATTGGGCTTGGTACTGGTATTTGTAAAAGGCCCGAAGCCTGCGTAGTCGGCCCCTTCCCCAGCGAGCCGTAGCAACCCTTCAATTGTGTTAGCAGATCCGCCGATTGTAACTGCCTCTCCCAGCTGCTTCCGGAGGTTAATAAAGTCGGCATCCATATCTTCAATATGGAATCCCTGTATATCTGCCTTCCCATTCAGGTGAATATGATCTGTGACGATCAGGGTAGCCCCCCAGTCGTCACAGATCCCGGCAATCAGATTGATGTCGGTTAAAAGCTCGTTTTCAGCTTTGCTCAGGCACCGGTATTGAATCCATTTTGCGCCTGCCTCACAGGCAATCTGTGCCTGTTCAACATGGCTGTGTTGTTCAATGTCATGGGTTATGAAATGCAGTTTTTCAATGAACTTCTTCATGCAGATTAAAATTTCAAATTCAGTGAAAGTAAGAAATTTGTTCCTGCCTGGGTGAAGTAAAAATTCTCGGTGGTCGTAGTGCCTTGATAAACAGAGCTATATGTATATCCGTTGCTTTCATACTTTTCATTTAAAATATTGTTTACAAGCAAGCCTATATTGACGTTTTTTACACCCCCAAGCCTGAAGTCGTACCCAAGCCTCAGGTTGTTTACCAGGTAGGCATCAAGTTTTCTTGCCGTATTCTGTGTGTTGTCCATATATTGTTCGTTGACATACTTGCTTTGCCATGCCGCAGCAAAGCCTTTAAATGGTTTATATACCAGCTCTCCGAAAAGCACTGTATTGGGAGAGAACGCTATGTCAGGATTGGCATAAGTCGTAGCGATTAGTCCCTGAACATCAAAGTTATCGTCATATTCCGGAACATAATCTATGTAGTCTTTGATTTTGTTTTTGCTGAAAGCCGCATTGGCATTTATAGCAAAATGGCTGCTCAAAACGTAAGACGCATCCAGCTCTAACCCTAATCTGGAGCTTTTGTCTACGTTCTGACGGTAAGCATCAGCATATTCATTGATCTCTCCGGTAAAGACCAGCTGATCTTTATAGAACATTGCATAAACATTTGCCCCTGCATTGAACCGCTCACCTTTAAACCTATATCCCGCCTCAATGTCGTTTAGCTGCTCGGCCTTTGGTACCGGCAGACCTGCTTTCAGGTTAGTAAAATCGTCCCGGTTAGGCTCTTTGTTGGCAACGCTATAAGAAGTGTAGAGATTACTTTGTTCATTTATAAAAAATGTTGCCCCTATTTTAGGATTGAAGAAATCATAGGTATTGTCGAAGTCAAGTGATTTCAGGTTCTTATCTGTCCCACTGATCTTATATCCCGCTTTACGATATTGCAGGTCGGCAAATAAGCTTAATTTATCCACAGGGCTGTAATTGGCCCTTCCGTAAATATTGAAGTCATCCTTGCGTCCCTTTCCATCGTAGTAATGATCTGAGTTGCTGGCCGTAGAGGCAAAAGTGGCCCAGATGATCTCGCCGAAATGCTTTCCTCTGTACTGATTGTATGCCCCGCCTACTGTAAATGTAAGATCGGCCTGAGGCTGATAGTTGAAAGCATAGGTAATGCCATAAAAGTCATTGTCCAGCCAGCGCCTGCGTACCAGATCAGTTTCAGTAACTTCAGAACCCTCTAACACAACGTTTGGCAATCCGTACTTCTCGAATTTCTGTCCAGGTTTAAACTCTTCAAAATAACCCCTGCCATCGGTATAATGCAATGCGCCATTGAAAGAGAATTTATCGCTGAATTGGCTGGCATATAATGCCTGATAATGATTCTGCCAATAGTTGTCAGTCTGATCTTTGTACGTAAAGGAATTATAGGTTCTGCTATCAGCATTCAATAGATTGGCAGCATCTTCCCCGCTCAAATAATTCCTGTCGATAAAGGCCTGTATTCCTGGGATGTCCCGATTAACTTTCGACTCAGGAATGCCATTCCAGGCCTGGTATGTTTTCTCGGTTCCAGCGAATACGTTTATGCGCAACAGGTCTTTTTTGCCATGATAAGCGCCAGACAAAAAGTAAGATTTAAGATCGGAAGCCGCACGGTCAATAAAGCCATCAGATTTGATCCTGGAAAGACGTCCGTCGAAGCTCCATTTATTATCGATCAGTCCGGTGCCGACCCGCACGGTATTTTTTAGGGTATTGAAGGAACCGAAGGTATTATTCAATTCTGCATAAGCAACTTCTGAAGGGGGCGAAGTTTGTAAATTTAAGCTGCCCCCAAATGCGCCGGCACCGTTTGTCGAGGTGCCTACTCCGCGCTGGATCTGGATGTTATCTGTCGACGAAGCAAAATCGGGCATGTTCACCCAGAACGTACCCTGGCTTTCGCTGTCATTATAAGGAATTCCGTTGATGGTCACATTAACGCGGCTGGCGTCGCTCCCCCTGATCCTGATCCCGGTATAACCTATACCCGTCCCTGCATCAGACGTGACCACCACTCCTGGCGTGTTGTTGATAATAAAAGGAAGATCCTGGCCAAAATTATTGGCTTCAATTTCTTCCCTGCTAATGTTCTTATAGGTCGTCGCAGACTTTTCATTGGCACGGGTAGCCCTTACAATGACTTCATCCGCAAGAAGGGCGTTTGGACTGAGCACAAAGTCGAGCGGTTGGTCGGCTTTTAAGGAGATCGTTTTTTCGACAGACCGGTATCCCACATAGCTAACTACAAGGATATAACTTCCGGAACTGAGCCCGCTGATCTGGTACCTTCCCTGCATATCTGAGGTTGCGCCTTCAGTTGCGTTTCTGATTCTAATAGTAGCACCCGGGAGTACCTTTCCTGAACTTTCAGCTACATTACCGGATATGGTAAACTGGGCCATTGACAGCAATGGCAATAACAGCACAGCTAAAGCTGCGATCAATGATCTTTTCAATTTGTGTCTTTTTAAATAAATTTCCATAACGCTAAATCCCTCCGCCGGCATTATCCGGATCAGGTGCTTATATCTGCAAGCAGATACAATGGGTATACTCTCAGCCTGTTTTCGTGTTTTTTACAAAACAAGGCACCCCCTTTATTGATGAAGCAAAGGTATTCAAATAAAATCAGATCGCAAAGCGCGGCTTAATGGCCGGTGCCGGCCAGATAAGCATCTACGGCATGAATGGCATTCTGCAGCCGGTTCTGCTGACCACCAATAGTTACATAGCGAGCATTCAGGGCACCAAGTTCCTTATGCCAGACATCCATAAAATATTCACGTTTATGAGGGAAATCCCGCAGCGGGTCTTCCTGCCATGGGAGATCGATATCCATAAGCAGATAAAAGTCGTAATTGTATAAGGGCAATGCGTCAAGCACCACTTTCGGCGTTTCCCCAAAAACCTCATCGCTCCAGATCTTTACCGTGATGAATGTCGTATCGCAAAAGATCAAGGGGCGGTCTGCAATTGCCAGTACCGACTGTTCCAGCGCTACCTGCCCGTGAAACATATTCACCTCGTCCTGCAGGTCGCAGGGTGCCGTCAGGGCTGCGCAGTAATACCGGGCATATTCCGGTACCCATAAAGTATGATAATGCTTTGCCAGCTGAGCAGTGATGGTTGATTTACCAGTACTTTCGGGGCCAACTATGGCTATTTTTTTAATGTCTTTGTTCACGGTATTTTTTTCTCCATTCCAAATAGCCTTTTGTCGCTATGATCACTAAAAATGCGTAGAATATTGCACTGAGATTTAATTGCTTATAAATGTACAAAGGAACATAACAGATATCTACAAAAATCCAGAGCAACCAGTTTTCAAGGATTTTCCTGGTCAGCATAATCTGTGCTGCAAAACTCACCGCAGTGCAGAATCCGTCAGCATAAGGTACATCTGAATCTGTGAAGTAATCTAAAAATAAGCCAAGCAATAGAGACAATGCAACAATTGAAAACGCAATCAGTACCCATTCCTTAACCCTAAGGGAAGCAATGGGCCGGCTATCATCGTCTTTCTTCTTAAGCCAGTAATACCAACCATAAAATGCAGTAAAAAGAAAATAGAACTGCAGCGCCATGTCGCCGTACATTCTGGCATCAAAAAATACCCAGGCATAGGCAATTACACTGATAATAGAAATGGGCCAGTTCCATACATGTTCCTTCGCTGCAAGATAGATGCAGATAAATCCGCTCAGCACCCCCATCCATTCTGGCCAGGTCGTATGTTTAAACTGGTCTGCCACCAGATCGAAAAAGGAGGTCAACAAGATTTGCATGCCTCAAAAGTATAAAACTTTAGATGATTTATTGCGTATTGGGCGCTGCCGTAAAACTCAGGGCCGCACGCACACTCACGTCATTGGTGTTGCTGTTTCTCAGTACATACGCTACCCTGACTTTGAGGCTCTTTCCCCTTATGTAGTTGTCTAGAAATTTGGAATTGTCTATGTCAAGGACAAGACTTGTTCCAATGTTTTCCTGTACATCACTTCTCGAGGCAACCATAATCTCACCACTGTCGCCATTGGATATGTAAAGTTTTACCGATTTGAACATACCCATGCTTTTATCTGCCGGATTGCCTGCGCTCAGCTTTGCTGAAGCGATGCGTACTTCCTTTATGTAGCTGGTACCGTTCTGGTTGCCAAATATTTCATCAAAACTTGAAGCGGAAGAAGTAGCAGAAGCGGGGGCATCGGCCTTTGCTGAAGACGGAATCAGCAGGCTGGCCGTATAAGGAAATGTAGATTTTATGATAGATTGAACAGTAGCGCAGCCTGTTAAAATTATAGCGCCTGTCATTAAAATTACAAATACTTTTTTCATAAGGCATGATGTGCAAATGTTGTTCCAAACCAAAAATCTAAAACAATACCTCTTCCGGGGTGTCTTTATTATGAACTAATGTTTCATAGAAATGAAAAAGAACAACCCAACTGCGCAGTTTCTGGCCACCACAATACTGTTAATGGCTTTACTGGCGTTCACATCAACCAGATTTGGCGGCATAAGAGGTACAGTTTCACCAGCTGATGGAGTTATTCAGATCGTCGCGATAGCCAGTTCAGATACATTGAAAACGAATGTTACCGACGGAAAATTTACTCTGTCTAATGTGAAAAAAGGCACTTATACGATATGGGTAAAGGCTAAAGCACCTTATAAAGACACAACAGTGGAGACTGTGGCCGTCATCGACAGCGCCATTACAGATGTAGGCGAGATCAAACTACAGCAATAGAGGAACACATTATAAGAGCGGGATATTCTCCCGCTTTTTTGTTAAAGACGGTTTTTGAAAAAATACCTGATATTTAATAAGCAAAAACGTAACTTTGCATCCCGACAGAATAGTCGGGGATCTTAAATGATTATCACACAAAATCTCACAGACTATTCCAGTCTACAGCAATTGCAGTTTTTTACTACTTATAACTTTAGACTTTTTTAAGCCTTATGCCTAAAGACACCTCCATACGCTCAGTACTAATTATCGGATCAGGACCTATCATCATTGGTCAAGCTTGTGAATTTGACTATTCCGGATCTCAGGCCGCACTTTCCTTGAAAGAAGAAGGCATTGAAGTCTCCATAATCAATTCTAACCCGGCCACGATCATGACCGACAAGGTCATTGGCGACCATGTTTATCTTTGGCCTTTAACAGTAGACTCGATCGAACAGATTTTGCAGGAACGTAAAATTGATGCGGTTTTGCCTACCATGGGCGGACAGACGGCATTGAATCTATGTATCGAAGCCTCTGAACGCGGAATTTGGGATAAATACGATGTCAAGGTTATCGGCGTTGATGTCGCTGCAATCGAAAAAACTGAAAACCGCGAAGCCTTCCGCCAGTTAATGGTTGATATTGGAGTGGGTGTGGCGACTTCAAAAATTGCGAATTCTTTCCTTGAAGGCAAAGAGGCCGCTCAACAGATCGGCTACCCTCTTGTTATCCGCCCTTCTTACACATTGGGTGGCTTTGGCGGCGGTTTCGTACACAAGAAAGAAGAATTTGACCAGGCGCTGAAACGCGGATTGGAGGCTTCTCCAACACATGAAGTTTTGGTGGAGCAGGCTGTATTGGGCTGGAAAGAATACGAATTAGAGCTATTAAGGGATAGTAATGACAATGTGATCATCATCTGCTCTATTGAAAACTTCGATCCAATGGGTATCCATACCGGTGATTCTATCACTGTTGCACCCGCAATGACACTATCTGACCGATGCTATCAGGACATGCGTAACCAGGCAATCAAGATGATGCGCGCGATAGGAAACTTCGCTGGTGGTTGTAATGTGCAGTTTTCGGTAAATCCTGATAATGACGAGATTATCGCCATCGAGATTAATCCAAGGGTTTCCCGCTCATCGGCTCTGGCAAGTAAAGCTACCGGATATCCAATTGCTAAGATAGCCGCTAAACTGGCCATCGGGTATAACCTGGATGAACTGGAAAACCAAATTACAAAAACAACATCTGCCTATTTTGAACCTACACTTGATTACGTGATTGTAAAAGTTCCCCGCTGGAACTTTGATAAATTTAAAGGTGCAAATACCGAACTGGGCCTGCAGATGAAATCTGTAGGTGAGGTCATGGCTATTGGACGTACTTTTATCGAAGCGATACAGAAGGCCTGTCAAAGCCTGGAAATCGGCAGGGCAGGACTAGGTGCAGACGGCAAACATAACCGCAGTATTGAAGAGATCATGCACGGACTTGAGCATCCAAGCTGGAACCGTTTGTTCCTCATCAAAGATGCGATGAGCATGGGTGTACCTCTTGAATCCATACGGAAAGTAACACGTATAGACAAATGGTTCCTTTCCCAGATTCATGAACTGGTGCAGCTGGAAGTAGAATTAAAGCGCTATTCGCTCAACAATATCCCTAAGGATTTCTTCTTTACCCTTAAACAAAAAGGCTTCTCAGATATACAAATCGCCTACTTGCTTGGAAATGTAACGGAAGACGAGGTTTACGAACGCAGAAAGTCATTGGGAATAAAACGGGTTTATAAAATGGTTGATACCTGTGCAGCAGAATTTGCCGCACAGACGCCATATTATTATTCCACATTCGAAGAAGAGAATGAGTCTTTCCGTTCCGATAAAAAGAAAGTGATCGTTTTAGGTTCAGGCCCTAACCGTATTGGTCAGGGAATTGAATTTGATTATTCTTGCGTACACGGACTGCTTGCAGCTAAAGAAACAGGTTTTGAGGCAATCATGATCAACTGTAATCCAGAAACGGTGTCTACCGATTTCAATATGGCAGATAAGTTATACTTTGAGCCAGTGTTTTGGGAGCATGTACGTGAGATTATAGAACTGGAGAATCCTATTGGAGTTATCGTTCAACTTGGCGGGCAAACTGCCCTGAAAATGGCAGAAAAACTTCATGAAAACGGAATCAAAATCATTGGTACTTCTTATAATGATATGGATGTAGCCGAAGACAGGGGCCGTTTCTCTGACCTCTTGAAAGAACTTGAAATCCCATATCCAAGGTACGGAGTGGCTGAGAATGCCGAGGAAGCTATTGTAGTCGCCAATGAGGTAGGTTATCCGGTATTGGTCAGACCTAGTTATGTATTGGGCGGACAAGGCATGAGTATAGTGATCAATGATGAAGACCTGGAAAAAGCTGTAGTCAAACTACTGGGTGATCTACCTGGAAACAGGGTCCTGATCGACCACTTTTTGGATAGGGCAGAGGAAACTGAGTCAGACTCTATTTGCGATGGTGAAGATGTACACATTGTTGGTTTGATGGAACATATCGAGCCAGCAGGTATCCATTCCGGAGATTCAAGCGCCGTATTGCCGCCTTTCAGCTTATCTGAAAAGGTCATTGCCGATATGGAAGCTTATTCTAAAAAGATTGCGAGGGCCTTGAATGTGATCGGGTTGTTGAACATCCAATTTGCAGTAAAAGACGAGAAAGTATATGTGATTGAGGCCAACCCAAGAGCGTCAAGAACTGTTCCCTTCATCGCCAAAGCTTACGATGTTCCTTACATTAATATTGCTGCGAAGGTCATGCTAGGAGTAAATAAACTGAAAGACTTCACTATAGAGCGTAAACTGGTAGGCTATGCGATTAAGGAGCCTGTATTTTCTTTCTATAAATTCCCTGAAGTCACAAAAGAATTGGGACCCGAAATGAAATCGACAGGAGAAGCAATCAGATTTATCAAAGATACCGAAGACCCTTATTTCAGAAAGCTGATCAAAGACAAATCGATGTATTTATCTAAATAATAAAATGAAGTCCCGAAAGGGACTTTTTTTTATCCTCAAATCATTTCAGACCGGCTAGGCCTTGCCCCAAATCCTCGTGTTTAAATCGAGTTCATGAATAATATCATACATGAACTTTATGATTTCGACATCCTGGTTAACAGATTTAAGATCAAGCAGGCTTTTAAAGACGGGAGGCTCAAAATAATCTTTGTCTAAAGGAAAGGCAATATAAAGCTGCGTATCTATGAAAGATAAAGATATGGTATATTCACTTTTGTTGTCCAGTCCACATAACCGCTCCATCATAGCTGGCGTCAGGATATAACGGGCTTCTATCTGGTCACTTGAATAAGTCACAAACTTTTTCTCAAAATTAGGATTCTCCAGTTTAACCAGCTCGTTTTCTGAAGATGAAAATATGGATATGTTATCTGAAATCCAGGCCCCGACGGCATTTCCAAAATCCTTTGGTCTAACCATCGTAATTCCGTTAAAATGCTTGTTGAAATCTGCACAAAAAACGATTCCCTTCAATATCGTATGCCGTCTTTTGTTTTAGACAAATATAGTCCGGGTCTCGGTTTTATATTCGGCATGTACTTCAGAGAACGAAAATCGTGTCTTGTCCGCTGTTCCAAAAATCTGGTCCTGGCTATGGTATCTGTCTGGTTTTTGCTTAAAAAGCTGCGAAAAGACAAAATCACCTTCCGATAATCCATTTTCATAATCGAACTCCATACTTTGGTCGATAGATTTCAGTGCCCCTGCAATCACTTTCTGTTTGAAACCATGCCTGTAAGCATTAAATGCCCCTGAAGACTTACTATAATATACGATACCGGTAATGATAAGCGCGCCTCCTGCAATGCCGAAAAACAATACTAAGCTCGCTAAAATGATTCCCGCCCCAATGACCAGCGCTCCTGCGGCGATGAAAAGATAAGCCCTTAATTGCAGACCTGAAACCACCTTTCGTTCGGCTTCAAGTTCTGCAAGGGTATCTTGAAACGCAGGATCAGATACCCTTTGCATTAACCGTTGAATAGATCTTTCGCGCTGATATTTTTGCGCTCTTCTTCTGTATTGGCCAGTACAGCTATCGGCTGATAATTCAGCATACCCGCAAACAAACTACCCGGAAACATCATGATGGCGTTGTTATAGTCCGTAACCGCGGCGTTATATGTTCTTCTTGCTGCGGCAATCTGTTCTTCACTTTCCGTCCATGTACTCTGAAGATTTATAAAATTTTGATTAGCCTTCAAATCGGGGTAGTTTTCTACATTGACCATAATTCCCCTCACGCTACTGCTCAGCTGTTTGTCAATATTCAGCTTTTCATCGTTGCTCAGATTTCCGTTGGCTGCCCTGGCGCGAAGTTCAACAACCTTTGTTAGCAGATCGCCTTCATACTGCATGTACTGCTTAACTGTTTCGACAAGATTAGGCAAAAGATCGAAACGCTTTTTCAGCATCACATCAATAGCAGCGAATGCATTGGCGACTTGATTTTTCTTGCCGATCAGTGTATTGTAGAAACTGATCCCGATGATCAGCAGTATAACAATGATAACAATAGCTATAATCATTTTTTTAGGGTTAAGAGGTTTATTTATGGAATAAATATATAAATACAAATTCAGATAAAATAAAAAATCCTCGCTACCTATTAAGGTAACGAGGATAATCATCCCTATTGTTAGCTGCCAAACATAAATGCGTGGCAACATCTACTTATATGCAATTTGTGGGCCAGCATGAAATAAATAATATCATGTGTCACATATATTTAATAATCAGGCAAATAGGATTTTAGTAAATTTTCAATAAAAATTCATATAGGGAAATTTTATCCCCAAAGCGTAGAAAAACAAAGTGATTTTACTCGACATGTTTTCAAAGAAGCTATCCGAACAGCATAGAAAAAACATCCTCAATCTTACTTACCCCGGCCAGCTCAATCTGATATTTACTCGTTACCAAACCTTTCAGGTTATAGCTGGAGATAAATATTTTCTCAAAGCCCAGTTTCTCCGCTTCAGAAATTCGCTGCTCAATACGGTTCACAGCTCTTATTTCGCCAGACAACCCCACTTCTGCAGCAAAGCATATTTTCGATGGAATCGAAATATCCTCATGAGAAGAAATTATAGCTACCAAAATGGCCAGATCAATTGCAGGATCTTCCACTTTAATTCCGCCCGCTATATTCAGAAATACATCACGTGTACTGAGCCTGAAACCGCATCTCTTTTCCAGCACGGCAAGTAGCATGTTCATTCTCTTCGTGTCAAAGCCGTTAGCCGACCGCTGAGGGGTTCCGTACGCTGCGGCGCTAACCAATGCCTGTGTTTCAATCAGCATCGGCCGTGCGCCCTCTAAAGTGGCCGATATCGCAATCCCGCTCAGGTCTTCTTCCCGCTGCAGCAAAAGAATCTCAGAAGGATTAGACACCTGCCTCAGGCCGGCACTGTTCATCGCATAGATCCCCATCTCTGCGGCAGCCCCAAACCTGTTCTTTATGGATCTCAGTATCCGGTAAACATGGTGCCTGTCTCCTTCAAACTGTAATACGGTATCCACCATATGCTCCAGAATTTTCGGGCCTGCTATGGTACCGTCTTTTGTGATGTGACCGATTAAAAACACAGGAGTATCCGTTTCTTTGGCAAACCTCAGTAATTCAGCCGTGCACTCCCTAACCTGCGATACGCTGCCAGGAGTAGAATCTATGTGCGCAGAGTGAAGGGTCTGGATAGAATCAACAATGATGATGTCAGGCTCCAGAACCTCAATTTGCTTGAAGATATTCTGCGTAGCAGTTTCCGTGAGGATATAGCAATCGGCTGTTGGTTTATTTGTGATCCTTTCTGCTCTCATCTTAATCTGCTGTTCGCTTTCTTCGCCTGAGATGTAAAGTATTTTTTTTCCGCTGATGTTTAGCGCAAGCTGCAGCATTAAAGTAGACTTTCCGATCCCTGGCTCTCCTCCAATGAGGATAACCGATCCGGCCACAAGGCCGCCACCTAAAACCCTGTCAAGTTCGTGGTCGCCTGTCAGGATTCTTTCCTCACTAATGGTCTTAATGTCGTCGACTTTCGTAGGCTTGTTCAACCGCTGTGTTCCGGAAGCAGTTTTCCAGGAAGGAACTTTAGCGCTTGTTTTTTCAACTACTTCCTCAACGAATGTATTCCACTCATTACACGAAGGACACTTGCCCAGCCATTTTGCAGATTCATATCCGCAGCTCTGACAAAAATATGCTGATTTGATTTTAGCCACTGGTTGTATATTTTGATGGGTTTATTTTGCACGGAAAGCTAACAGCTCTTCTATACACCTGCTAATTTAAATGATAATTTCCTCAAAGCCTGAAGTACTGCCTATATCTCTAAAATAAACAGGCCCGACTTTTTGAAGCCGGGCCTGTTCTATACATTTTCAGGATTTCTTTATAGTTTGATCTCTTCGTCCTTGGACGATAAAAAATGGAATTCAGTCAGGTTATAAGAAGGCACGGCCTTAATCTTTATTCTCTGGCCAAACTTAAAGAACCACTTCCATTTTAAAGAAATAAACCCTTTTTTAATATAAGCCTCTATGTAAGGGTGTACACACAGTGTAATATTTTTTTCATTTTGCTCCTGCAAAATATAGGTCAGGTTGTTTTCAATGTCATCCATGAGAACAATACTGGCCTTGATTTCTCCCGTACCATCACAGGCGGGGCATTTCTCGCTGGTCACGATGTTCATTTCAGGTCTTACCCGCTGACGTGTAATCTGAACAAGACCAAATTTACTTGGCGGCAGGATAGTATGCTTAGCCCTGTCGAGCAGCATGAGGTCCTTCAGGTAGTCAAATAAAACCTTACGGTTTACAGGCTTGTGCATGTCGATAAAATCTATCACCACAATACCGCCCATATCTCTCAAACGGAGCTGCCTTGCAATTTCCTTTGCCGCCTCTTTATTTACCTGAAGCGCATTGTCTTCCTGATTCTCTTTACTCGCTGTTCTGTTACCACTGTTTACATCAATAACATGCAGGGCTTCCGTATGTTCAACAACCAGGTAAGCACCACCGGCCAGATTAACCGTTTTACCAAAAGAATTCTTGATTTGCTTTTCGATACCGAAATGCTCAAAGATTGGTTCCTTATGGCGGTACGGCTTAACGATCTTTTCCATTTCCGGAGAGATCTCATGTACGTATGAGCGAATATCCTCAAAAAGGTTATTGTCATTCACATACACGTTTGTAAAGTCGGTGCTTAAAATATCCCTGATCAGTGTAGACGTACGGTCCATCTCACCCCAAACGCGTTTGGAGGGTTCAGCCTCAGGCAACTTCTTTATGAAGTTTTCCCATTTAGCCACAGAATCCAGTAAATCCTTCTGAAGTTCGGCAACACCCTTGCTTTCAGAAACCGTTCTGATGATCACACCAAAATTCTTTGGTTTAATGCTTTCAATGATCTTCTTAAGCCTGTTCCGTTCCGTATTGCTCTTAATCTTTTTAGAGATAGAGATGACATTGGAAAACGGGACAAGAACAATATAACGGCCAGCTATGGAAAGGTCAGAACTTAGACGGGGCCCTTTTGTTGAAATAGGCTCTTTAGCAATCTGAACCGGCAGAACAAGATTTTTGCTTACCGCTTCAGAAATTTTTCCCGCTTTGTTAATGTCTCCTTCCAGCTTGAAATTATCCAGCAAAGTGCCATTAACAGAGCCATTACGCTTGATTTTAGTAAGCTTTATTAAAGATTGTACCTGAGGACCCAGATCGAAATAATGCAAAAATGCATCTTTCTCATAACCTACATCTACAAACGCAGCATTTAAGCCAGGCATTATTTTTTTAATACGGCCTAAATAAATGTCGCCTACAGCGTAGTTGTTATTGATCTGTTCTTTATGAAGTTCTACAAGTTGCTTGTCTTCAACTAAAGCTATGGTTACTCCCAGCGGAGAGGAATCTATAATTAATTCTTTTACCAAAAGCTACAGATTTTAAGGCTTTATGCCTTATTAACACATGGACAATAAAAAACTATGCAACCGGCAATAAAGGCTATGATTTTGATCGTAGCCTTTATTGCCGGGCAAAAACATGAAGAAATTATTTTTTCTTATGTCTGTTTTTTCTTAAACGTTTTTTACGTTTGTG
>Ga0126314_10000267_pt1 | contig 26055 bp, 27 predicted proteins | sample Plot105B_FD_92535 | JGI IMG/M metagenome (GOLD analysis project Ga0126314, IMG submission 92535) | Serpentine soil microbial communities from UC McLaughlin Reserve, CA, USA - Plot105B | ecosystem: Environmental > Terrestrial > Soil > Grasslands | place: USA: UC McLaughlin Reserve, Lake County... | reverse complement strand
TAAGGCATAATTTTCTTTTGCATATAAATAATATAAAACATCGCAGTAATAAAATCATACATTGACTCAAGTAAAAGGCGTTTCAATTTTCTTCCCTCAAAATGAAATACCGATGGGCCATGACATTCACGGTACAATAAGTATCGACTATCCAGGACGATTTGATAGTGTAGTAATTAATTCGCAGATAGAGAATTCAAACGACATTCTCAGATTTACCTCCATTAACGAAAGAAGAATTAACTACCCGTACGGAAGACTTGCTATATTGAAAGACGATATCGGAACGACAAAGACTTTAGAATTTATTGCCAATACAACGCATACTCCAAGAGATAGATACTCGAATGTTAAATTTCGTGTAGCAATTATACAAGAACACAAAGAAATCGCTTACGATGTGAGTTATATAAAAATAATCAAATAAATTACTTTATGTATAAGCCTCTAGACATAGCATCTAGCTTGTATAACATGTGCAATATTAAGACTAAAACTTTTCTTGTGCAACTTTCACTACAGCCTGCATCCAGGGATGTGGTTCACAATGATAATGATATTCTCCTTGAGCTGTAAATGTAAATTCATATGATTGTTGAGGCGGAATCAATCCAGTCTTAGCGATCGAGTTAAACGGACCACTGATCTTATCCTTATAATCCGTATCTGATGTAACAGAGTGAGCAACGGAATCCGCATTTTTCCATACAAATTTGTTTGACAGACCTAATGCACCATCAGCTTCTTTTGGTGTAAAGTTTTTTGTTTGGGAAGGAGAAGATGAACCTGGTTCAATTATGACATTAGTAGTCTGAGGTGGATTTAATATTTCTGCTGAAACTTGAGGCTTTGCGTTTGCTTGGGGGACATAAACAAATTGATAGTATCCCAAACTAACAGATACGGCAATTATGAATGTAATAATGCTAATACCTGCAGCATGGTTTTCCAGAATCTAGTCCTCCTCCCATTCATCTTTAATTTAATTTTTCACATATAAAGTTTATTTGTCACCAAAATGTGTTCAAGCCTGAAAGTCATATCAACGTAATATATCGCACTATTATTATATTACAGTAGATTGGAGCCTATCATATCTGTCATCTTTCTGCATCCTTTATTGTAGAGGATATACTGTCTATATCCTTAGCTTTTGTTTCATTCATCGATGATCCCCTAGTTTCAGGCCGGGATACTTGGCTTGAAGATTGGCCTCCCGTAGCCTTTTGCACGGGTGGAGGTGATAATGGTCTTTCAGCAGTTGACGGTGCTACAGGTGTCGGTTTTTGAGGAATTGGAGAGGGTTTTGCAGTTGTTGGAGGAATTGCAGGTTTTGAAGGAGGCGGGGGTGCCTTTGCCATGCTTCTACCGTGTCTATAAATATGAAACATGCCTGCAAAGACCAACATTATGATTCCGATTATAAACAGTGACAGATTCTTCATACCGTTAAGTACAGCATAATATGCCGAAATATTCAAATAAACTTGAAAGGCCAACAATGCTACAAATATTATATAAATCCATTTTTGTGGTAGATTTATCGAAGTCTTGCCACCTGGCTTCTTTGGTTTGAGTTTTGCGTTTGCTTCTGCATTCTTGGCAAGCTTTATCATCATATAAGTAAATCCAAATGATAGTGGAACTAGGAGTAACATTACAAGATAGAAGAATATTGGGTCAATTACAAGTCTTTCTAGCAAAGCTTTTTTAATGTCAGGGTCAATGTAAAATCCCCAATAAGTAGTAACCATAATTTGGGCAATACTTGTTATGCCTATTGCCGTAATTATTGGTCTGTCCTTCCACGAAAATTTCTTGTACCTATCTACAAAAGGAATTACCAATAGTGCAAATATGAAAAGTCCTGGCCATGCGACACCTGTTACAAATTTATCAAACATAGTTCTCAGGAATGCATATAGTCCAGTCAGATACCATTCAGGTACTGTGATACCTGGTGGCGTTGCAGGATCAAATCTTGTTCCAAGATCCACTGGAAACACCCCACCCGTCAACATAATAGCACCCGAAATTGCCATGACCATAGGTACATCAAATACGAGGAACCGCGGAAAATGAACGACCATCAGTCCTAACAAAAAGATGGGAAGGAAGAACACATGAAACGCATAGAATCTCAAGACAAAATCATGAAATCCGCCTCCAAAGAATGCATCACGCATTTGAGGACCGAGAATAGGTATCGAGTTAGTTAAAGACGCTGCAATAGAAATAGCCAGCTCTGCTCGTTCACTAAAGATTATATCATAGCCTGTAAATGCCTCCAAGATTGTCAGGACACCTAGAATAATTCCAGTAACCCAAAGAATTTCATTTCTGATCTTGTATCTACCACTAAAATACTGATAGTACATGTGAAGAAGAGCCAACATTACCATGGCATTTGAAGCATGATAGTGGATATTACGAATATGGAATCCATATGGGATTACATCATTTATAGTCTGAACGCTTTTCCATGCCCTATCCAGCTCCGGTTCATAAAAAAGCATTAGCAATGCACCTGTGATACCTAAAATGATGAACAGAACGAATGTAAGCATGCCAAGGAAACCAAGAGGACTGACAAATCTGCCGGGTATAGTGAATTTTAAACCCATAAAGATAGTACGCTCTAGCCCGGCGTAAATCCACCTCAGAAACCTTACAAGGCTGTTTTCACTTTCTAAGGAAACGACCATATCCCACTATCCCATTCCCATTTGGACTCCAGTTAGGAGGCTTTATCCATATATTTCCATCGTTATCCATCTCTAGATCAAGCCTTGCGAGGACATTAGATGGAGGCGCCTGTAATGATGCTGGTCCAGCAAATGCTTCACCCGTAAGAGGGTCATACATACTACCGTGACACGGACATTCACCTCTTTTTCTGCCTGGATCAGGCCAATACTTCCACAGACACCAAAGATGCAAGCATACCATGCTATACATCCGAAAGGCTGATACATCATTTTTGCTTCCACCCAACTCCTCTGGTAATCTTATAAATTGCCATATTCTGAAGGATTCTTTATTCAAAACTGCATCATCAGTTTTTGGATAAATAACGGATTCTGAGCTATTAACCTGAAATGTCTTAACATTAGCTTGACTACCATTTGGCAACTCCACCTTGGCTCTTGCAGCTACATTACCCGTGGGATTAGGCAAGAATTTACCCCAATCTACAAACGGTACAAAAGTCATAACTGTACCTGCAGCTGCCATAAGTTTCAGAAAGTCACGCCGCGATACCTTGCCTCCCCGATTTGGAGGGGTTTGGTGCGTCATAATAAAAAGACAGGGTTACAAGATATCTATAAACCTTGTCCTTTTGTATTATGCTTCATCTCTTTCAACTGCCTTTTTTGAAGGTGTAACTCAATACATAAACCTTAAACTATATTATCAAAGACTAAGCACTTTTAAATATTCTATTCGTGCGATCATGAACTACTTTGATAAGCGAATTCTTGCAATCCCATTTAATATATGAATATATGTAATTGTAGGATTAATAGCGGTATTAGGTAGTTTTACCAACATTTGATACTTACGTGATCCATTTGCTACAATCCGTATGTTTCCAGTATCAGGTTCATAATTAGCGTGTATATCAGATGAATTTGACACACCGCGAATCTCGGCAATGATCTCGTAGAAGTCTGGACCTTCTATAAGCTCTGGCGCAATCTGAGGAGCAGCATCCTCTACACGTGGTCTTTCTTTTCCAAGTACTGGATTTTTCTTTAAAGGTGCGAGACCTAGTCTATGCTGCGATGATAAAACTTTCCATGCATAACCAGTTGCCATCCCGACCACAAATCCGCCAATATGAGCTAGATAAGCTACTCCACCTCCTGTAGGCCCAATGAGTGCAAAGATAATTTGTAAAATGAACCAGAATGGTATAAATGCCAAAGCAGGTATACGAATTGTGGTAATAAAAAAAGCCATGATTATAGTGAAAATTTTCGCTCTAGGGAACATTACTAAATATGCTCCTAATACTCCAGAAATAGCTCCTGACGCACCAACTGCAGGTACTACCCCGCTTCCAGTATTGACTGCATATATGCTGTGAACTAAGCTAGCCACTATTCCCCAACTAATATAAATTAACAAATATTTGACACGACCAAATCTGTCCTCAATGTTGTCCCCAAATATAAATAAAAAAACCATATTTCCGGCAATATGGGCTATACCGCCATGTATGAACATTGACGTTACAGCTGAGAACCAATCACCAGCTAAAAAGAACCTTGGAATGACACCATAGGTTGAGAAAATCTCCGTTACTACTTGCTCGTTAGTGAAAAAAGCACTTACCATTATCTCCCAGATGAAAATTATAATGTTAATTGCGATTAGGCTGTAGTTTACATATGGTCTGCCATGAACACGCTCTGTATCGTCGTGGATAGGAAACATATTATTTATTCTTATTTGGTGAGAAACATATTAAATAAGTCTTGTCTTCACTCTTCGAATTACAGATACATATTCTCTTATTCCATAACAATCATAGTTAGAGTAGACTTAACACCGTTTAGCTTTCTTAATTTCCATGTAATAGTTTCCTTTACCTTTTCCATTGTATCTGATTCCACCTGAGCTACTATATCATAAACGCCATAAACCTGATAGACTTCTTTTACGCCATCAAGTCTTTTCAACTCACCTACTATTGCATCCTCACTTCCAAGCTCAGCATTCATCAATACAAAGGCTTTTGGCATATGAGTTAATAAAAAATCAAATATAAAAAGATGATGCGGTACGAAATATGTATTGTAAAATAGAATGACAAAAAATTGGATGATTGCCACTGGCAGAGCTAATTAAGTTTCCAAGACATATTTTTAGATATACCTTTATGGCTCATCTATAGGATATGTTCTATAGCCTTTTGAATATCTCCTGCATCGATTACATCCCCTGCCATCATTGCCTCGAGCAATCTTAGAACTATCAATTCTCCGGTGGCTCCAGCAATTGTTTGCGGTATTACAACACACACATCATCTACTATTACAGTCACTTCATCGTCACTAGAACCGCTCCAGTCTTTTGGTATGCCTATGTAGTAATAGCTTGAGTCTGACTTGTTAAGATTTTGATACAGGATTTGAACCATTAGTATGATTATTTTTCGTTGTTTAAATTCTTAATCCCTATTTGATATATACTATGAGAGCACTTCAAAAAATGTGTAATGAAAAATGAAAATAATGTTCGAATGTAGATTAAATTGAAGCCGATCCTTAATCATTGTCAAGATAAGGTCAAATATAATAGCTTAAATTAAAGCATACTATTTAAACTTCAGGCTTAAGTTTAGCCTCATCAAATGGTTCAGCCTCTTCCCACATGTATTCATAAAAATCTTCGCACCAATAGTGAAATTCTACATCTTCGCTGTAAAACATTACATTTAAGTCCGGTTCACCTTTTAGATTAGGAAACATCAGACACGACTGCTCTTCGTTAAAAATTGTCATTATCTGCACTTCGTTAAGCATGCGTCTCTCCACCAGTCCTTTAGAAATTAGATTGCGCCAGCCGATTTTGTGCAGTATTTGGCTTCGTCCTTTTGGTATAATTGCATTACTAGAAAATATATAAGAAAATCTGACACCATTCTGTACTCTACTGCCTATTGTTTCTATAAGATCAAGAGGTACTTGTGACATAATTTCTTTAATGTATTTGTCAGAATTGTTGTAAAGCATTTTCCAGCGTTGTAGTATTGCCATCACGCCATGCACAACTTCACAATTGTGAAGGGCACCTATCCGTTGTATGAATTTTAGAGGCAGTTTGTCTAAGCTGTGTTCCAGAAAGTATGTCCTCTGATCAAATAAAAAATCGTAGCTGGGGATAAGCGAAACAATTATCTTACCATACGATGTCAGTATTAATTCGCCTTCACTATCCTTTGACACTAAGCCTGACTCTGTTAAGCGTAGTATGTTTCTATGGGCTTCCTGCAATGTTGCGTCAAGCTCTATTGCAATTTGGGAAAGTCGGTATTGTTTTTGGCTTAGTTTCATTAACATTGATAGTCTAAGATCACCGGCGAGTTCGAAGAAGAGGGAGCCGGCTCCCTCTTCAGGCTGTCCTGACATTGAGTTGACATTTTACTTTCTCAAATTTAAACTTGTTAATTAAGATTTGAGATAAGGTTACGGAATTCGTGGAAGAAAACAAGCAATACAAATATTCTGAAGTTTAGCTATTGAATAAAAAGCCATTTATTATAGGTATGCGATGTTTGTATTGTGCTTAAAGAATAAGATCTTACCTTAAATTTGCATTCACTTACGTATTCGAGACAGCTGAAGCCTCACGCAAGAGCCTTCGTTGTTATTATTATTGTTATATAAGATACTATATATTTGTAGAATGCATTTAGTATTTTACTTTTAGCCATGCTTTATCGAGTTTGTAGTAGTGATGAAATAAACAATAACTCTATGGCAGTTTTTACAATCAAACATATTGATATCCTGGTAGGACGAAGAACCGGAAAATTATTCGCATGCAATAATTCTTGTCCTCATAGAGGCGCATCCCTTTCCAAAGGTGAATTCAGTAATGATAATATAATTTGTTATATGCATGGATATGAATATAATATTTTTACTGGAAAATTGGAACACATGAGATCATGGAAAAAAGAAGAAGCATGGATTGAACAAAGTGCAGAATGGAGGAAGTCAGGCGACTTGGTTTTGTATAGGGTAATAGAGAAGGGTAAAGATGTCTACGTTGAGATAAATTAATTAAATCAACTGTGCATGTAAATCAAATTTTTTCATATTTGTCGTATGACTGCAGAACAATCAGATTTGATTTTTGACCGTAATCAGACATCCATATGATAGAACTGCAACCTGGAGATTTTTATTTTGTTGATAAGTTATATGCAGGGGTTCTGCTATACCTTCGTTGCATAATTCCGATAGATATTCGTATAAGCCGCTTTGGTAATACAATCGAAAATAACAAACTCCGTTAGCTGATGACTATGAGCTGATATTTTGTAATTTGCATTGTAGTTTAATGATATACTTTGCAGCTTTTTTTTGACTATTCACAAATAATAGAATTCATCACTACTATTACTCTGGTACAGAGTCACAAACTAATTTCCCATCACTGTTCTTTATGAAAAGGTATCGGTTATCCTTGAAAATCAGTGTAATCTCATCCTTGCTCTCCTCTACGTCTAGAAGCTCTTGACCTTTTATTCCATCAAACTTTGCCATACCTAGGGTATTGCTCAAGGGGGTATTTAGCGTATACTGATATATATTGAACGAATTGACAAAACTTTTACATCGTAATCATTTAATGCCATGATATCTCAAGATTGCCAATTGTTTTGTTCTGGAAAAATTCAGAACCCAGTAAACTAATTAACTGATACAGATAGCCTTCTATAGAGAAGGTTTATTTTATGTTCTTCTGTAGACTTATAACCTGTAAGGCATGCTCATAAACAGAAGGCTTGGAGTACAAGTTGCTAGAACTTGTCGCTTCATTATCTAGAGTGATACATGTATCAATTTTCATTGTTTTTGTATTAGATAAGAGCACTCAGTATTACACATGTTGTTTCATTTTCTGCAGATTACTTCTATTACATTTGACTTTGCGGCAATTACCGTGGGTTCAGTGTATGTATGCTTACCCCACGTGACTTCAACGTCAGCAAATAGTTTATGAACTCCTGAGTCTAGCTTTTCTGCATTCAATTCGATTATTTTATTAACATCGAACAGGAACGACCTCGCTTCTTCAACTGTCTCTGGATAAAGCAACATGTCATCTTTAATTACTGAAATCCATATTCTATTAGTGATCTTTGGACTTCGGGTCCAAAACATTATAGCTTTCCTCACAAATTTGATTGGAACTATTATTTTTCTATCCGACTTTAAGTCAACCTTTACTATCATTCTAAATGCATTGTCATGTCGATCATATGCTCTTTCCCAACTTTTTGGGTTAATAGCTTCCCTAATATCTCCAATTATCTTGAAGCCTAGGTGTAATGTGAGAATTTCACCTATTCGTACTTCATCCCGGGATCTGATCAAGACAGCATCTGTGATCATACTGCGGCCTTGTGTCAACAAAATTGCCCATATGGTATCATTTATATCCTCAATAAGTAGTTGTCTGTATAATGCTTGCAGAGATTACAGATTTTAATCAAAATGAACTCGAATTAAAACTTCAGGAGGAAGATATCTCAATTATGTACATTATACAATATGAGCTTCTAAAAGAGCGAAATGTTGAATTCGCAGGTGTAACGCTTAAGCACCCACTAATTAGAGACTATACTCTGCGGATCGTAACGAAGAAGGGTAATCCGATCGAGTCAATACGAGATGTATCTATTACCACATCAAATTATCTCAAGGAGATAGCAAGCACATTAAAGACAAATTTGAAAAAATAAGAGGTAAAGTTATTTTTGAAGTTCTGTCCAAAATGCGAAACACGCATGAAGCCGAGGATTGAACAAGGCATTGTATTATGTCCAAAATGCGGTTTTACCGCAGACAAAGAGGAACAGGAATCATTGTCTAGGAAAGTTTCATCCGTGCAGGAAAGCATTTCCAGAAGTTCCCTTAAAGTTATGGATACAGACAAGAGTCCTGATGCACTGCCTACAACAACAGTTGAATGTCCTAAGTGTGGAAACAATACTGCATTCTGGTGGATGCTACAAACAAGATCTGCAGACGAAGCAACCACACAATTTTATCGTTGTACTAAATGTATGCATACGTGGAGGAATTATTCTTAGCATACGGTCTAATGCCTCAAATCCAGATTAGATTTGTAGTAATTTCATTTCGTTTTAGACTGTACTTCACTTATTTTGAGCGAGGGTTTAAGATTATGGTAACGTAATTATTTAAAATTAGCACTTTTTGTTTGATATATAACTATGCATAGATATTTTATATGATGTATTAAAACTTTTGATTTGCAGAAATAGTGTCGTGCATGCACGTTGATATCCATTTAATTGTAGAAATAATATGAAGTAGTGATATTTCTATTATCAGTGAATAATACCATATAGAATTCACATACGAATCAGTAATTTAGTTTAACCTTAGCTCTATAAGATGAAACTGGTGTCAGATATAGTTCATGACTTGATTAAGAGAACAGCAATGTTAAAATCAGTAAGTCGACAGCCCCATAGTTGAATTACATTGGTGTTCGTGGCTAAGACAAACTCCCCTGATGAATGGAAAGCTGTAACATCAGCAATATCTACTCTGATAGATGAGGCGACATTTGAAGCTACAGTTGAGGGTATATCTTTTAGAGGTATGGATCCTTCGCACGTAGCGCTCATTGATATTCACTGGCCGAATTCTGCATTTGAACAATATGACTGTGACACAGCAGTAAAGTTTGGAGTAAGAGTTGATGAATTTTCAAAGTTGATGAGACGAGCCGAAAAGAAGGATACGATCCAAGTTAACATAGGAGATGACAGCATGCTATTTGTCAGGATTTCAAATAATAATTATGTGAAGGAATATAAGGTAAGGCTAATTGAGACCTCTGCAGCGTCTACACCTTTACCAAAATTGAATTTCAATTGTAAAGTTGTGTTGGCTACTAGTGCATTTGACAAGGTTCTTTCAGACATTCAAGTAATTTCTGAATACCTTTCAATTGAATCTAAAAATAAGCAGATTGAATTCTCAGGAAAAGGAGATTCAGGTGAAGCTCATATAACTCTAGAATCTGGAAGTGAAGGGCTAGAGGAGGTAAACATACAGGAAGATAGTAAGGCAACATATAGCCTGGATTATCTTTCGAAGATTACCAAAGCTGTTATCTCCGCTGGTGGATCTGTTGCTTTAGAATATTCGAGCAAGATGCCTCTTAGGCTAGAATTCAGAGTGGCTAATATGGGTAGGATACACTTTTATCTTGCACCAAGAGTGCAAGACTAGAAGCCTATTAATCGAAGGACAAGGCAGTATTGACTGATCGTCTATGCGTTTAGTAATGAAATTCGGCGGCACAGCAATAAATTCCGCTGACAAAGTTAGACATATTGCTAATCTTATAAAATCTCAAAAGGAAAAAGGAAATGACGAAATTGTAGGAGTTATTTCCGCTGCGCGAGGTATGACTGACAAAATATCATCCATTCCTCTCAATATAAAGACAAGCGACAAGCAGTTTATTACAGATTTCCTAAAAAATACAAGATATATCCACATTAATATCATAGATAATGCGATTAAAAATGAGAAGCTAAAAAATGAAGCACGGTCCGTTTTAACTGCACTGATTAAGGAATTAGAAGATATACTTACTGGCGTCCTTCTGCTAGGCGAAATTACGCCTAAGTCATTAGACTACTTGATGTCATTTGGTGAACGGCTCTCCACTCCCATAGTTTCGTTTGCATTACGCGACATAGAATTGTTATCTGAATATTTAACTGGTAAAGAAGCAGGAATTTTGACTGATTCTAATTATGGTGAAGCACGTCCATTAATGGATACTACGAGACTTAGAGTAGTTCATAAAATAGAGCCATTGCTCAGTTCCAATGTTATACCTCTCGTAACTGGATTCATTGGTGCTGACCAGAATGGTAATACCACAACTATCGGTAGAGGAGGTTCAGATTATACTGCTACTATAATAGCGTCAAGCATAGATGCTGATGAAGTCTGGTTTTTGGGTGATGTTGATGGATTGATGACTGCGGATCCTAAAATTGTCAGTGAAGCCAGAGTAATAAGAGAAGTTTCTTTTGCAGAGGCAATGGAAATGGCATTATTTGGTGCGAAGTATATGCACCCACGCGCTTTAGAACCAGTAATGGATACAAAAATACCAGTTCGGATACGAAATGCATTCAAGGTAGACCATCAAGGAACATTAATTTCTCAGAATCTGACGAAGACATCTCAAAAGACAGTAAAGTCGATTAGTGCTATTCGTCATACTGCATTAATAGATGTAAGCGGTGGAGGGATGGTGGGTGCCCCCGGTACTGCAGCAAAGATCTTTGACGCTCTTGCAAAAAATAGAGTAAACATCATGATGATCTCACAGAGTCCTTCAGAATCAAGTATTTCTATAGTCGTAAGAAGAGATGAGCTTGACAAGGCGATAATGACCCTTGATCTGAATTTACTGGGTAAATTAGTAAAACGAGTTAATGTAAATAATGATGTAGCGGTCATAGCGGCTGTAGGATCAGGTATGCGTGGCATAAAGGGCGTGGCAGCCAGAGTATTTAATGCAGTAGCAAAACGAAATGTCAACGTCATAATGATTGCCCAAGGATCTTCTGAACTCAACTTGGCGTTTGTAGTTAATGATAGTGATTGTGAACAAGTGGTAATAGCATTACATGATGAGTTTGAACTAGGCAAAAAAGATTAACTAGCTTGTGTTTATGTATACTTGTGTTTATGTATACACTTAGACATGTAAGGACCTAGCAGTAAATAGCTTCATTATGATTATTATCATATCTGTAATAATAGAAACTGGGTGAGTGACCAAGTCATGAAATTGTTAGAAAAATTAATTAATGATTTTTATTGTTATTATTTTATATAGTATGCTTATACAAGAACTGAATATTGTAGTACTAAATGTCATCTTTTGAATCATAGAGCATGTTACTTATCAAGATGACAGAGATGGAAACTTTGAACAAAAAGTATAATAAATTGGGTTCATTTCATTTCCGTCAAATGAATAAAGGCAAAGGCAAAGGCAAGTTATTTATTGTAGGTGTTGGTCCTGGCCGCCATGAACACATGACCTATAGAGCAATGCAGGTCATTAAAGAAAGTGAAGCTATTATTGGTTACGATACATATGTCTCATTAGTTGAAGACCTAATTACTGGCAAAGAAGTTTATCGATATGCCATGACCCAAGAGGTGGACAGAGCTAACCAAGCAATTCATTTTGCAGAAGAAGGCAGAATTGTATCACTGGTGTCCTCAGGAGATCCAGGTATTTATGGAATGGCAGGTTTGATTTACGAAATCCTAGTGGACAAAGGATGGAATAGAGAAAATGGTATATATATTGAATGTGTTCCGGGTGTCTCTTCTTTGAACTCGTGTGCTGCTTTAGTTGGTTCTCCGTTGATGACTGATTTTGCAGTAGTTAGTATGAGTGATCTCCTTGTTCCCTGGGATATGATCGTAAAACGTGTAGAGGCAGCAGCTTTAGGTGACTATGTTACTGTGATTTATAACCCCGCAAGCAAGAAGCGCGTGCATCAACTAAGGGATACAAGAGATATTTTTCTAAAATATAGAAAGCCGTCTACTCCTGTAGCAATAGTCAAAGGTGCCTATAGAGAGAGCCAAGATATAGCTTTAACTACTCTTGATAAAATGCTAGATCACCAGCATATGCTAGGGATGATTACAACGGTAATTGTTGGTAATTCATCTACATTCATCCATAATGGCGTGATGATAAATCCGCGTGGATATAGGTCAAAGTACGAACTTCTCAAAGATGTTTCTGCAAGTGCATAATTGCCAATTAAAATACAATTATTAAGAAGAACTCGGTTCTTTGTCTTCAAAGTAGCTTCTAACAGGCTCGACTACCTTATTAATATATACAGAAGTAGCATTTTTTAGATCGATAGGGTGGACTTTCTTTTCTATAAAGTCCCTTTCAATATCAGTGTACTTTGTGTAGGTGATATTACCTCCGTACTTTGTAGCCCTCTCCACAATAAATTCGTCAAATTGATGAAATACAATATATCTGATGAGCTCAAGTATAGGATTTCTATCTACAATACCAATGGGACAGAATGCTGCGCTTATCTTGTATCTTATGGTTTTTTCATCATCGTGAATTGTAATTCCACTAGCCGGTTTGCTTTTGCTCATTTTACTTGATATCTTTATATCTTCAAAGGTTTCTACCCCAGGCAATGATAGATTAACAGGTTCTGATAGGCCAGGAAGCAAGTGATGGTGTACAGAAACCGGCACTTTCCAGCCCAACTTGGGAAAAATCTCCCTGACCAACATATGTATTTTTCTCTGATCCATACCTGCATGAACTATATCCAAATCCAAGGCTCTGATATCCGTAGATTGCATTATTGGATACAACAACTGTGAAAAATCTAGACTTTCTCTTTCACTTCTTCCCATAATAGTCAGCGAACGCATTATTCTCGATATGTTCATGTGCTTACTGAATCGTATGAAACTTTCCCAATAGCTGCCATAGGTTTCATAGAGGTCACTTCCTAGCACGATACTAACACCAGGACAGAAGAACCTAAATGCCGAGGAATAATATTTAGAAACCTCTTTGATCTTATCCCAGTTTCCACTTAGTTTATTATTAATATATGTATGCCAATCAGCTAAAAATACAGTAGTATGAATCTGTGCTTTGATGAAATCGTTGATTTTAAAACCTGTCAGAATGAGGCTACCTAGATGTAACTTTCCGGAAAGCTCTAGCCCTATATAGTGTTTGGGATAGGCATTAGTTTCCAATAGAGTTTTCAATTCATTTTTTGTTACAACTTCTTCTACAGGTTCACGAGCAATAAGAAGCAATCTCTCCATTAGATCCATTATATAAGAAGCAAAATATACAATATGCCTATTAATTTTTGTATTTCTCACCAGCAGATAAATTACATAAAGCTTTTTCTCTTCAATTTACTTTCTAATATTTTAATATACAAGTCCTTTGACATATAGTGTCTTTTAAGAAACTAATTCTTTAATCATGCGGCCGTTGCCAAGAGCCAGATCGTCTGCTGAAATAGTAAATTTCTAATGCATATTTATCTATATAATATCAACCGTTTTCAGCTAAAGCGTTAAGTAATTCTTGACTGAGAATATAGTTTTGTGATCAACGGTATAAAAAATTATTAAATAATTCGAAGACAGAAATTTGAACCATGTTAAATTCAGTCCATATATTTGCATTCAACTGCTATGTCAAAAAATTTCCTGTAAAAAGTTAAATTGAGTACTGTAAAAAGTTAAATTGAGTATTATACTAGTGTTGTCGTTTGGTTTGAAATCAAATGCTAGTGTGGAAGCTACTGCCGAACGTATCAGCTTGCAGGCAACTGTAACCTCGGTTCCACACAATAGCAAAGGCAAGGTTCGTTATAACAGAAAAGCCGAATCAGAGTTCTTTGTTGATAATTCTGCGCTTGCGGGCTTTACTGGTGAGCGGATCCTATATATGGCGGTAAGAGAATTGATTGAGAATTCTCTCGATTCTTGCGAAAGTAGCCAGACTCTGCCAAATATTTCATTATCATTGAAATTATTAGATCCGCTGAACGATATGTGGTTTATTTCTTGTGAGGATAATGGTATTGGAATTCCATCTGATAAGGTACCTGTTGCAGTTTGTTCTTTTTTAACTTCTGGTAAATATGTTGAAAAACAGCAACGTGGGCTGTTTGGTGTTGGCTTGAAAATGATAGCTGCCTTTTCTACCAAAGATACGGATCATCCGCTTATGGTCTGGACAAAATCTCAAGAAGAAGGGTCGGAATATTATTTTGAACTTAGAACTGATATTGGTACAAATAAACCTATAGTTCTTGACAAGAAGATACTGAAAACAGACCAACGTCAGATTAAAACTGAATCTGGTTTTAAGGTTCAGGCTGTTTTGCGCGCTCGCTTGTCTCCAATAACAAAAAATAAAATTTACGATTACATAAGCCAAACTAGTATTGTCAACCCGTATATGGTATTAACATTTCAATCAGATGAAGGAAAGGTTTTATTCGACAGAAGAACAAAGATCATGCCCCAACCTGCAAAGGAAGTTCTACCTCATCCATCTGATATGGACCTGAAAACTCTAAAAAAAGCAATACTGAATTTCACGAATCAAAAGACAACACTGACAGGTGTGTTATGTAATTCATTTCAGAAATTGTCTAGCGAAAAGGCAAAGGAAATCCTCGCCAGATCAGAAGTAGGAATGAAGGCTGCTGACAAGTATAATGAACATGAGCTAATCAAGGTTGTTAATATTTGCAAGCAGACTAAATTCCAGATACCTAATACTGACCACCTCAGCCCAATTGGAGAACATATTCTAACTGCAGGCATGACATCAGAATATACTATTGTTACAAATAAGCAGACTCATACTGTAGAGCAGTCACAGCAACAATTATCAGTGAAGGTGTTAAAGCCTGCATTGACAGCATACTCATCGAGAGTATGTGTCGTCAACAACAGGCCAACTATTGTAGAATGTGGCATTGCTTATGGTGGCGACATTCCGTCATTCAAGCTGTACAGGTTTGCAAATAAAATCCCTTTGTTATATGATGAAGGTTCAGACGTGGCGAGGGAAGTCGTATCTGAAGTAGAGATTAACAAAATGGGGATCTCAAAAAAAGAAGTAAAAGAACAATTTGCAAATCCTGAAGCTAAAGGCGATCGAGCTATAGAACTACTTCCTATTCACATATTCTTTCATATTTGCTCGACTAAAATTCCCTACAAGACTGCAGGCAAAGAGAGCATTGCGTCAGAAGGAGATCTGAAACGGAACATGAAAATATGCTTGTCTGATCTATATAGGAAGGTAAGCGCTCAGATTCGCAAAGAGTTACGGCAGAAAGAAGCAGATAGCAGACTGCATCTTTATAAATATTACATACCGTTAATAGTTAACGCAATTTCTGAATCGATCAAGATTGATGCAAACAAGTTGTCAGAAGCGTTTGGTAGACTTGCCGAACGACATGTAAAAGGTGAAATCGTATACAGCCAGGCTATTAGAAAGGAAGACAAAATTACAGGAGATAAAATTGAAGAAGAGATAAATGAGAAAAGAGAGTCTAAAATCGTGAGCCAAAACGTAATTCAAAATAATAATGATAATCATGGCGCAATAAAAAAAGGATCACTTAAATCAGATTCCAAAAAAAATATAGGATCTAAGAAAAAGGCAGTTGGTTTGGAACCAAGGGAAAGAAGAGCTGGCACTGGAGGACGACAAACAACTCTTGACATACTAGAGTCTTCAAAAAAGCGGAGCAGAGGATAATTGCCTGCAGAAGATAAGCGCCACCAAGAAGTTGTAAAAAAAATAAAACTAATAATGAGAGATGTTAGCAAAGACATAATAACAGGAGAGGCAATGCCTATCCTGGACGTCCCAAAAGTTGGTTATGACAATACAGTTTGGTCTGATCAAAAGAGAATGCTTACAATAGGAGACAAGAAAGTTCAAGTAAGTCCAGACAGCACTAAAAAGATCCCTACCTTTACTCAATATATTGTTATGGCTAGTGCAATTAGAAGGCTTCTTGATGAAGAAATGGAGAGCACGATTAGAGGAATGTATTACGCTACGCTTAGTACAGTAGGTGATGAAAAAAACAAACAAAAATTCTGGAATAGCCAAGAAAACTCTGACGATGCGATTAAAGCAGTAGAATTGCTCACAGGAGTACCGAGAGAAGAGTTTTCTGTTACTTCAAAACCAAAGGGAATGATCTCTGGACCAATCACTCTCCGTGTTGGAGGCGATCTTATAGACTGTAACCTTGGAAGTAGAGCTACATCACAATTAATTCCTACTAACATTCGCGACGTCGAAATTGTAAATGTTAAAGCAGACTTTGTAATGGTGGTAGAAAAAGACACAGTACTTAACAATATACGAAAATCTGGATTCATACAGAAGTATAATGCAATCCTAATGACAGGTTCAGGAGAACCAGACAGGGCTACAAGAATCATGGTAAAAACACTCAATGAGGAATGGAAAAAACCAGTTGTAATCTTCGCTGACGCGGATCCTTGGGGTTTAGGTATTGCATTGCGTTACAAAATCGGAAGCGAATCACTCAGTTATGACAGCCATAGGCTAGTCACTCCAAACGCACGCGTATTAGGTATGCTATTCTCAGACATATATGAATACAATATCCCAGAAGTAGCCAGATTGGATGCTTCCGATGAAGATATTAACAGAGCAAATGATATGAAAAATAAACCTTGGTTACATGACAAACACTGGCAAAGAGAATTAAATCTATTCTTAAAGCGTAAAGAGAAGTGCGAACTGGATGCCTTCTTTAAGCATGGATTCAAATATCTAGCAGATACTTATCTTCCACAAAAGTTGCGGCAGGCGGGGCTAATTTGATATATGCATATATTTATTGATATCTATTTTCATTGCGATCATATCTGTGATTGGTGGAATATCGATATCATACGTTATGAATTTGGCTCCAGGAGGAACGATCGTCATTATTTCAGTAGGTATCTTTCTTAATGTAGTCTGTATCAAACACTCATTCATGGCAATCGAAGCAGAATGGCAGACAAAACAGTTCAATAAGATAAACTAGTCAACAAATCTTGTACTTTATAACTGATATTTACTCAATTTAAATGAGGTCTTGTAATTCAGACGACAACATATAATAATATTGCAAATCTGGGAAACAAACTTTTTCATGAAGATCCTTTCTTAATGTCTACCAGTAGTTGTTCTCCTACCTGAGGACTTCCCATTATCTCATAGCGTCTTCTTGGCATCGTAATCTGAACAAGCGTTTGTGAATATGATTTGATCACAGTCTGAGGTTGAGATCCGAGAATAGCTTCTAAAATTGGCTTAATCTGCCCTTTAACTTCAGTATCTGTGATAGCCCGATCAACAGCTTCTAGCATAAGCTGTTGCTGAGAAACAGATTCAAGATCTACATCTTCGCTAAGACTTAGGGTCACATTCACCCCATTGTCTACCATCTGATTAATTCTGTAACGAATTAGTGAATTGTCCAATATACAAGTATATGTACAGCAAATAATAATTATTATTAGTATCGATTACATTTTATATGATAGCAAAGCTAAACTACAAAAGAGGCTGCTAACTAATTATTGAAGATTCAAGTGCACTGATTGTTATTTGTTATTAAGCAATGTATAGTTCTCCCCTCACTATGGATTTCAAACTACATCTAATAACAAGTCTCCAAATCGCAATTTTTGTCCTTTGCAACCAATCTTTATTACATAATGATTATAGGTCACATCAGTGAATACAAAACTAATATATTTTGTACACAATTAGCCAACCAAATTTGCGTTTTATATGTCTTGACATTTCGTGTCAAGGATAAAATGTGAATTATGATGCTGCTTTACCATTGATATAATGAATAAAATATTGTGCAATTCCATCCGTAATGCACCAAAATTTTAAGTAAGCAGCATATCGTATACGTGTATATTGTGTGTCGAAAATCTCCAATCTTTAATCAAAGATTGGAAAATAAGTGTAGTTAGCTCTGCAGTCCTGTCGAATAACTCAGACAGATTAGCTGAATATGCTCTACACATGTCAAGAATTCTCGCATACCCCGATCTAGATGTCAATTCTGCTCTGGAAGATATAGATGTCATGGGAAAGGAATTCAGGCGATTAATCAAAAAATTGATGCCTCTACGGCCTACTCAGATGATAGAACAAATTAACAATTTTCTGTTTAAAGATAAGCAGTTCAAGGCAAATGTTCAAGACTACTATAACCCATTGAATAGCTACCTTAACGTTGTACTACAACACAGATGTGGGATACCCATTACACTATCGATATTGTACATGCGAATTGCGTTTTCGGTCAATTTTAAACTTCATCCTGTTAACTTTCCGGCTCACTTCCTGATCAAATATACCTTGGATGATGATGTTGAAATTATTATAGATCCATTTTACGGTGGCAGGATAATGGATGATTATTCACTTAAAGCATTGCTCGATCAGTTCTATCCTCATCAAAATGTCGCCCTAACTCGCGCGATTGTTGAAAAAGCGACTGTAGGACAGGTTCTGATACGAATGTTAAATAACCTCAAGGCAAGCTATTATGAATCGCAAGATTTGGACAAAGCAGAGATCGCAAATGAGATGATAATTTCCATTGACCAGCATAATCCAGATGCTATGAGAGACAAAGGGCTGATATTACTAAAAAGAGGAAACCCTATTGATGCAGTGAAAATGCTAAATTTGTATCTAGAGCTAGACCCAGAAGCAGAAGATGCCGATGAGATTTTGGATATAATCAGAAATAATCGTACCCTGAAATAGTACTCATCTCGTTGTAAATATTACGTATACCATATTAAGAAGCTAAGAAGAACCAAGAACTCAACTACCAAACCTAGGCAAACTGACTCGCAGCAGTCGCTATAGATAATTTAATAGCAAATATTGTATGTATCTTTTTTGCGCTAACCTAACATTTATCGGCTTATAATATTCTCCACTAAATGAGAATAGAACTGAAATTGGTTTAAATTCAAAATATTTTAAGGAAGAGATATACATAGAAAAAAGGAAGGGGTCGGTATAAGATATGCAATACCACAAGGCAGCGATTCTAGGCCAAGAACGAGCAAGAAAAGCCCAAATGAAGCTTTTTGACTACGCAGGCTTTGCAATGCTAACTTTTACTATTAAACAGCAAAAAACAGGCTTTGAACCTGTAGGTGAAGAAATGCTTGTAGGTAAAATTACCAAAGGTGATGAAGCAATGTTGTTTATCTGTGATAACGACGGGTATGCGAAGGCGCAATCAAAACCTTTTCCATTGCAAAAGGGAGAAGAAATTTACAAAAATATGATAAAAGATGGACTAGAAGAATTCAAAGGTGATATTAAAACCGTTTCTTGATTGGTGCAATTTCTGTACCTATCCAATGTTTACCATTAATTGCATTTTTAATATTAGATACATCTGAACGCAAAACTCTAGTGACAATATTTGAGCGTTCGATCACTTTCAAAGCAACTATATCCATAAGGTCGTATGTTCCAGCCATAGAACTTCCACGTTGGAGGATCTTCAGGCATTGTTCTATGGTAACCTCTTTGAATAATTTTGCATTTTTATTTGTGTTCGGATCTGTATCGTAAATACCATCCACATCAGTAGCATTCAGAAATTTCGATGCCTTTATCTTTTCTGCTATTAATGCGGAAGTAGCATTAGTACTTTGTCCAGGATGTAAACCACCTACAACGACTATTTTACCACTTTGTACTGCCATTGCTACATTTTCGAGATCAGTTGGGACTTGCAAATATGCTAGACCATCTAGTGCTGCAATTAGTAACCTTGCATTTAATCGTGATACCTCAATGCCCATAATATCAAGTGTAGCTTCATCTGAGCCAAGACTTCGTGCGAGGTTGATGTATAGACGAGCAATTTTGCCACCACCTGCAATGACTATTGGATGTACCTTTTTGCTAATGTGACTAAACATTTCAGCGTACTCCTTGATAGAATTATTGTGCAGATCTTGGCTGAAGATACTACCACTCAATTTAATAACTACTCTTTGTCTGTCATCAGTCATTTTATTACTATAGTAAGACAATTTACACGCCTTCTCTATGCAAACCCTTCATTACCAAGTACATTTTTAGTAGATTGCTCTACAGCGTTTCTGTTTTCAGAAGTTGTATACACTCGCAGCATATCAAGAAAACCAGTGATTGAATCTATGAGTGGAATTTCTGAGATAGGTGTTTCATATGCCCAATCTTTATCAACAAGCAATACAGAATTTATTTCACGTTTAGTAGGAGTAAGTGGCATAGATGGAGCTCTTGATGCATCTACAAAAACAGTTTTTTCTTTAACTTCTGCTGCATCAGCTATTTGTAATCCTAGATTATCTAGTGCTTGTCTGTCCATTTTAGTATACAGCCTGTCACGTTTATGTACAAATTTTTCATAAACACATTTTAACAACTTTCTATCCTTATAATCTGTTGCTAGCTTAATTGCAATTTTATCGCCATTATTTGGCGAGCACATAAGCCCCAAGATAACTTCATCTGTCATATCTATGTAACTATTAGTAGACGTATTGGTTAAATTCAAATATTCATCAGACATCAGCATTGAATTTAACAGCATTACTTCTGCAGATCTTACAGTTTTATGGAAATAGACCGCCTTGAACATTTCGTATCTGGAGATCAACATAGATTCAAACGAGTATAAGGCGGACCTATTGATGGCTAAGTGGCCATTTTGTACTACTTCAAACGAGCTTATTAGTCTGTGATAGTCAATTTTCCCGTATTCTACTCCTGTAAACAATCCATCTCGCGACAAATAATCCATTAGGTCCGAGGATAGTCCTCCAGCAATGATCTCGTTCAAAAATTTTATTTTCGATTCGCCAAATGATAACCGGCATACATCGGATGGATTATAACCATGTTTTTTTAGAATATCACTTAGAGGGCTGTCGGATATCATTTGCTTCCCAATATCTTCATGGCTTTTATTACGCCTCAAGTCCAAGACCTCTTCGAATAGGTGAGAAAATGGCCCATGACCCACATCATGTAGTAAAGCAGCAAGCCGCAATTTTTGAACTTTGTCTTCATCGTCAAGATAACCTTTAGCGAGAAGAGTTTCCCCTGCATAACCAGCTATATGCATTGTGCCAAGCGAGTGTTCAAACCTAGAATGCTGCGCACCAGGATAAACAAGGTGAGCTCCTGCAAGCTGTCTGATTCTCCTCAAACGTTGAAATATTGCAGTGTCTATGAGATCTTTCTCCACTTCAGAGAATCGGATGTATCGATGAACGGGATCTGTGATTTCACCATCAAACCTCATTATTACTATGCAAGCAGGTATCTAATACTGACTTATATAATTCATCTTATAACCTAGCAGTATGATCAAACGGAGCCAGAAACTGAAATGACATCCACAACTGTTCTAAATGAAGAGGTGAATAGAAAAAAAACTACTTTTAAAACATAATCGATCAAACTTAAGTAAACGGACTGAGCCACTTCAATGTTTGTCTAATAGGAACAATAAGCCGAGAATAATGTTCTTTCTAGGTGCTGGTGCATCGGTGCCTGCTGATGTGAAAGGAGTAGTAGGATTGGTAAATGAATATAAAGAGTGGCTATTAGCAAAAGGTAAGTAGAGGACAAAAAAATCGTAGAAGAAATAGAAAGCGTGTTAGGAAGATGGCTAGCCATTGCATTATCAACTTCATCTGTTATAGCTTTTCCCCATGTCGCAGTTGTTCCTGGACCAACTTCGCTTCCAGGTGGATTAATAGTTTGAACACGCTTGCCGGGTGGAGTCATAGGTCCTGACAATGCATCAGCCTTGCTACTATTTTTCCTGGTATTTCAGCACTCCAATAACTTAGGTCATCTGCTACCTCAAATTTAATTGGAGTAAATTCAATTCCCCTTATCTCCCCTACCAGCTTTGCGAATTCAGCTATGAACCCACCAGCCTTACCTCCAAATATCGTCTGCAAAGCTTGCCGCTACTGCTCGTTAGGTCTCTCATCAATATAGAATCCAAATACTGCATCTTTTGCTTGACCAGCCCATATATCACCAGTAAAGCCACCAAGTCCTAATACATTTAGACCATCAAGTACAGTGTCACTATACTGTCCATTTTAGATATGCCACACTAATACTTCAGTGCAGTCACCATAAGTTGGATCTTGCGCAAATGTACATGGACATGGTATATTGCATTTGCAAACATCAAACCAGCCTCCAGAAGCCTTCCAGGTCGGAATATTGTTATTACTGCTACTAGTTGTTGATGCCGTATGAATTACTTGAAGCAAGAGTAACTATTTTAGTATTTAACATCGCTTCTTAATTGCAACAGGTTAGCTAGTATACTAAATCACTTTGAATCGATGCTGCCATTGTGTTGTTTTGCTTTGCATTGCTTTGTTCACTCAAGGTGTTTTGGAATGATCTTAACGCAGCGCTTTATGCATATCACAATATTCTATACGGTAAAGCTAAAATCTGACCAGTGTAATATATACGAAGAAAATAACTGAAATTTGAGCACAAAAACTGACTAGTTGGAATGGCGTAGATCCAAAGTCACAACAGAGAAGCGAAAGAGCCCCCACTACTCGTTTGATAAATTCCATGTACTATGCTGAACAAGAAAGAGTTGTGACATGACTCAATTGGAAATATTACAAAAAATAATAGAGGAAAATGCCTCAATTCCTCAATTACTTTACTATAACTAATCCACTCATCCAAGGGTGTATCCCACAAATGTACTTGTATGTACCGGGCTTTTGAAAAGTAACTGTAAATGATGTTGAAGAGCCAGGGTAGTCTTGTTGTTGTCCTTTTGGTAGTAGCCAACCTGAATTAACATATTTTTCTGTTCCCATCATAGTATAAGAAGAGATTGGTGGTGCAAAATGCTTTACACTTCCTTGTGAATCAATTACAGTTGGAATATACGACCTTGCATTGACTGCTATTACTACATTGTTTTGACCAGGTACTTTGAGTGGCTCATTGTTAGAATTTGGAGGTATAGATACAAATTGTGTAGAGCTTGGTACTGAAAATGGCGAAACTATACCTGTAGCAGTTTTGTTATCTAAAACAAATGTGACTGTATGTGGTTCTCCTACTGTCGATGGGTTATCCCATGTTACGCTTTGGCCTACGCCAACTTGTCTAAGCTGCGGTACAAAGACAGCCAGCATGTCAGTAGAAGTTCCTCCTCCTGCATGTACCGTCTTTGATGATGTTCTAGTCGTTGTAGTGCTGCTATCGTCACTTGGCTTCTGTGCACTTGTGACCTTAAAGTTAGTTGTTGGTATGAGCAGCGAAATTGACAGCGCTGCTATTACACCAACTAATGCATATGAATTCATAGTCATAGGTTCTGGGAAGCTGATTATTTAAGATATATAACATATGAATATCAAGGCCTATGAAATAGGATGCTATTGTGGTATATCTTAGTGACCAACTTAATCCCTGTTGACCAAAAAGAGTTCAATTCGAAGATCTTTGTTGATATTGCCTCAAGGGTTTTTAGAAACTTAATATTTAAATTCAACTTTCTTTAAGTTATTCATACGAAAGAAGTTCCCCGACTTCAATTGCTTGACAGAATGGTGTATTTCATGCTAGCTATAACTTTATACGTAGACTGCCTCCATTCGCACTCTATGTGTTTATCATATCGCGTTGCAATAAGCTCAAGGAAGTAAAAGCTATCAAGACTTAAATTCAAAAGCAATCGTTAATTATAATTACCCATGATAATCTGAAAATAGATATTTAGCTGATTTGATTGTCATTGTTGATCTAACCAATAAAGTTATCATCTAACAGTATACGATTTCGTGAATAATCTACGTCAATGGATATAATGACTGGAACATCTATTGATTCTTTTGCCTTCTCTAACACGTTACAAAAATCTTTAGTAGATTTAACATCATAGCCCATTGCACCAAAGCTTTGAGCAAGTGTAACAAAATCGGGGTTATTAAATCTTGTAAATGCACTCTTTCCGAATTCATCTATTTGCTTTAAGGATATCATACCATAATCACGGTCACACCAGACAATTATTATAATGGGCAATTTGAGACGAACGGCTGTTTCAATTTCCTGTACATTCATTAAAAAGCCACCGTCACCGCACATTGCAACAACTTTTTGATTTTGTCTTGCAAGCTGTGCTGCAATTGCCCCGGGAAGGGCAAATCCCATTGAACAAAATCCATTAGTGATTAAACAGGTATTAGGATTAAACGCATCATATACCTTTGCTATCCACAGTTTATGAGCTCCTACATCTGAAATAACAATGTCATTTTTATTAAGAGCATTCCTCACATCGCGTAGTAACTTTTGAGGTTTTATCGGATACGAAAAGTCATCGTTAAATCTATTGGTTCTCGATACTATTTCTTGCTTGATTTTTTTAAATAAATGTGGAGCTTTGCTATAACGATGGAATTTGCCTAAATTATGATTTTGTATTTTCTTTTTCTCTTTTTGCAGCTCATCTAAAATAGCATCTATAGTATATTCGATATCTGCTGCAATTTCAACTGTAGGAGGATAATATGTATCAACTTCAGCGTAAGTAAAATCAATATGAATAATTTTCTTCTTTAGATTTCTATTCCAATTTTTGGGGCTATACTCTACAAGATCGTAGCCTACAGCAACAACCAAGTCAGAATCCTTCATTGCCATCTGGGAGTGATCGGCCTCTTTGATTCCAATCGTTTGCAAATGTCTCTCAGATCTGTCTGAAATAATACCTTTTGCCATAAACGTGTTCATAGAGTACATTCCTGTATTCTCTACAAATCGTCTCAAGCTAGCGCTTGCATTACCTCTTATAACACCATTTCCTAATAGCAACAAAGGTTGTTCTGCTTCTGCAATCATCTTTGCTGCCACTTCCACTAGTTTATGGGATGGCTTTGGTCTTGACAATTTTTGAGTTCTTTTTATTGGTTCAATGTTAGAATTCTGTTTGGCTATATCTCGTGGCAATACAAGATGTACTGCACCTGCTTTCTCTTCTAATGAAATCTTAAAAGCTCTTCTTGTAATTTCTGGAATGCTATTAGCATTGCGGATTGACCAACTCCATTTAGTAATTGGTTTGAACATGGTTACAGCATCCATGTTCTGGTGAGATTCCTTATGTAGTAGATTACTGTCAGTTTGTGCTGTTATTGCTAATACGGGAGATCTATCCATATTTGCATTTGCAACGCCTGTAGTTAAATTTGTAGCACCTGGACCCAACGTGGATAGGCAAACTCCAACTTTTTGTGTTATTCTGCCATAAACATCAGCCATAAAAGCCGCTGCTTGTTCGTGTCTTACAAGGATGAATCTAATTTGCTTTGAGTCCAGCAAAGATATCATAAGATCATTTGTTTCTTCTCCAGGCAAGCCAAAGATATATTCGACGCCTTCCTCCTCCAGGCATTTTACAAAAAGATCTGAGGCCTTCATTATATGGTTATCAAGTCCTTAATACTGATCATCAGTATACATTAATATTGAAATGCGTCTTACATGAAAAGATTACACAGGACATTAGAAAGTCTTTATTGCTTCTATCATTTGCTTTGATTGGTACCGGTCTTAAAT
>Ga0126314_10000266_pt1 | contig 26062 bp, 19 predicted proteins | sample Plot105B_FD_92535 | JGI IMG/M metagenome (GOLD analysis project Ga0126314, IMG submission 92535) | Serpentine soil microbial communities from UC McLaughlin Reserve, CA, USA - Plot105B | ecosystem: Environmental > Terrestrial > Soil > Grasslands | place: USA: UC McLaughlin Reserve, Lake County... | reverse complement strand
TCCGCCACGCCGATAGTGGCCACCACCGTTGTGTTCTTGATCAACGCGATGAGCACATTGCCCAGTGGGGCGATAGCGCCGCGGAATGCCTGCGGTAGGACAACGTTGGTCAGGCTCGCGCCGAAGCCCAGACCGATGGCGCGGGCTGCCTCCGCCTGGCCTTGGGGCACCGTGTTGACGCCGCTGCGCAGAGCCTCGGCGACGAACGCGGCGTGATAGATCGCCAGCCCCAAGACTCCCCAACGGAAGTTCTGCACATCGATCGGCGAATCCTCCGGGCCCAGCCGGTACCCGAGAGTGATGTATAGGCCGAAGGCGCAGAAGAAAACGATCAAGGTGAGCGGAGTGTTGCGGACCAGCGTGACATAGGCGGTGCCCGCCGCCCGCAAGACATTGATCGGTGACACCCGCATGATCGCGACCACGGTGCCGATCAGCAGAGCGCCAATCGCTGCGACAACCGTGAGCTTGATCGTCATCCAAAACGCCCCGAGGACGTCGTACTCCGCCAGCAGCTCACGGAGACCTTCGATCACAACCACTCACCTCCCAACGGGAGAAAGGACGCCCTGGCCGTTATGAGCAGGGCTCAGGCTTCGGCGGGTTGGTCTTGGTGTCCACTTTGAAACCAGAGGGACCGACGTTGTCATCAATGGCCTTCTGCCAGGAGCCGTCGGAGACCATCTTCTGTAGGGCGGCGTTCACCTTCTCGCACGTCGCGGTGTCGCCCTTCTTCAAGCCGACGCCGTACTTCTCGGTCGAGAACGGCTTACCGACAACCTTGAGCTTGCCCTCGTACTGCGGCTGGGCGGCGAAGCCCGCGAGAATGACGTTGTCTGTCGTGACAGCGTCGACGCTGCCGCCGACGAGCGCCTCCACGCACTTGCTGTAGGTGTCCTGCTCGAACAGCTTCACTGAGGTTGCGTACTTCTTCTTGATGTTCTCCGCCGGGGTGGAGCCGGTCACTGAGCACAGGGTCTTGCCGTTCATGGTGTCCGGACCAGTGATGTCTGTGTTGTCGGAGCGGACCAGAAGGTCCTGTCCCGCAACGAAGTAAGGCCCGGCGAAGGAGACCTTCTGCTTTCGTTCGTCGGTGATCGAGTAGGTAGCGAAGATCAGCGAGACCTGGCCGCCCTGAATCGCTGTTTCCCGTTGTGCAGACGGGGTCTCCTTGAAGACCACCTTGTCGCCTTCGTATCCCAGCTCTTTGGCCACGTACTTGGCGACGTCCACGTCAAGGCCCTTGAAGGTATCTCCCTCCTTTTGGCCCAGACCCGGCTGGTCGTACTTGATGCCGATGGTGATGCTCTGGTTCTCGGCCGAGCCGCCCGCGCCACCGCCGGAGTCGCCCCCGCATCCGGCGGTCACAAGCGCCACGGCCGCACCGACGACCACGGCGAGAGATCGAGTACCGATGTTCACTGCTACCTCCGATAGATTCCGGCCGTGCGGCCGATATGGACCAGCGTCCTGGTGAGCGCTAGTGCGGCAAGATCTTGCTCAGGAAGTCCTTTGCGCGCGAGGTCTGCGCATTCGTGAAGAAGGCGTTCGGAGCTGCCTCCTCGACGATCTGTCCTTCGTCCATGAAGACGACCCGGTTGGCCGCCTTGCGAGCGAATCCCATCTCGTGTGTCACGACGATCATGGTCATTCCTTGACGAGCCAGCGTGATCATCACGTCTAACACCTCGTTGACCATCTCCGGGTCCAATGCTGACGTCGGCTCGTCGAACAAGATCACTTTTGGTTCCATCGCCAGCGCTCGAGCGATGGCGACCCGTTGCTGTTGCCCGCCGGAGAGCTGAGCAGGGTATTTGTCGGCCTGAGACTCCACGCCGACGCGAGTCAGTAATTCCAGCCCTCGCTTTCGAGCCTCGGCGGACGACAGTTTGCGCACCTTCATCGGACCGAGGGTCACGTTCTGCAGGACGGTCTTGTGAGAGAAGAGATTGAACGATTGAAAGACCATTCCTACATCAGCGCGAAGACTGGCGAGTGCCTTCCCTTCCTCGGGCAACTCCTTGCCGTCCACGGTGATCGTTCCGGATTGTATGGTCTCGAGCCGGTTGATGGCTCGGCACAGGGTGGATTTGCCGGAGCCCGAAGGCCCGAGCACCACAACGACCTCACCGGAGTGTACGGTCAGGTTGATCTTCTGCAGGGCGTGATGATCACCGAAGTATTTCTCGACGTCGGTCAACACCACCAGCGGCCCACCGATATGAGTGGCGACTGGCGAAGACGCGGCGGTCGCCGAATCGTCCATGGGCCGAGGCTAGACGACCCCGGTTGAGAATGTCGGGACTTCGTGTTGAGATTCGGTTACGTGTTGGGCCGCGGCGGTGGCCGTTTTGAGCGACTATCTGGTACCGATCCCCCAGGTCAGGCTGAGAGTTTCATCGGGCTGGAGCACCAGCAGGTCGTCGTGCGTGGGGCCAGGATTGAACGCATCGGGTCCACAGGTCATCGGCTCGACCGCGACTGAGATGTTGCGATGAGGGCCGCCGGTGAAGATTTGGGTCCACCGCATCTGCTCGTCACCCCACACGTAGGTGCAGCGGTCGTCCAGCCGGACGCTCACCTCCCAACGACCGTCTGCTCCCCGGCTCAAATCGGTGAACGCGGTGTCGAGGATCGCATCGTCAATGCGGCGTGCCGTGCGCCAGTCAAGCTCGGTTCCGTTCACCGATTGCAGCTCAGTCGGAAGCAGCCGGTCGTCAACCAACAGATAGCGGTCCGCCGGCACCTCGAGGAGGACCTCATCCACCACTCGTTCACCGACGGTCAGGTACGGGTGGGCGCCGTAACCGAACGGGATGGCGTTGTCGCCGAGATTGACTGCCTCCACCTCGACGGTGACACCCCCGGCATCGACGCGATAAGTGACCTGAGCCTGCAGTGTTCCCGGCCACCCGGGTTGGGGATAGATCACCAGCTGCAAGGTCACGGCGTCGTCTTGGTGGTCCAGCAGGCGCCAGGGCACGTAACGAGCGAGGCCGTGGGTGGCGTTGTGGCGCGCGGGCTCGGTTAAGGCCAGCTGCTGCGGCTTTCCGTCGAACTCATAGCTACCATCCCGGATCCGGTTCGGCCACGGCAGAAGCTGCTGTCCGCGGCCGCCGCTGGGGGACTTGTCAGCTGAAAAGCCGTGGACGATGTCGCGGCCGCCGATCTGCACGCTTCGCAGGGTGGCACCCAACTCCGTGATCACGACTGCGCAGTCCTCCGAGCGGATCTCGTATTGGGCGCCGGTGGGGAAGACCACGATCGCACTCTAGCGGGGTGCGGTCAGGCCCGGAACGAAGCTCCCACGGGCGAGAGATTTCTGCGTGCCCATCGTCCGCTTCCGCTCACCGGTCTTGCGCAGGAGTCGGAGCGGTGGTCGGCCATTCGCGGACCAAGTGGCAGCTTTGCCTCGCGGTGGGTGGCGGCAGTCTCGATCTGATGGTCTGTGGGACTTCGTCGCTGATCGTGCAGCTGGCGTACACGCTGGCCGGAGCACTCAGGCAAACCATGATCGCCGGTCACAGAAAAGAGAACTTCACAACGAACGCCAGGGTTAGTCAGGATATAAGCGGCGCCCGACGCAGCCTCAAGCGCAGGCTCGGCTGAGCCCTGTGACGGTGGCGGCCGGTGCCCCGACTCGTCACATGCTCAAGCAGGCAACGCTACGGAGGTGCTCGTGTTGAATTCGACCGTGGGGCTGATGGCGTCGCCTATCAGACTCGCATGCGTGTGGATTTCGGTCACTCTTGCGACCGTGGCCTGCGGTTCTGTAGCAGTTGAATCGCCGCCCACCGCTCCGCAGTCGCTACCGGGCTCCGACACCGCTTCGCAGTCGCCGCCGAACTCGAAGGCCACCACGTCGCAGTCGTCGCCGAGATCCAAGGTCACCGCGCCTGACCGGCCTTCGGTGCAGCAACTGTCCGGTCAGGTGAGCGATGCCAGGGCTCTAAAGCACCTTCGGGCATTGCAGAAAATCGCCGACGAGCACGGCGGCAACCGGGCGGCCGGGACCCCTGGCTACGACGCCAGCGTTGAGTACGTAGTCGGTGTGCTGCGCGACGCGGGGTTCGAGGCTAGCACCCCCACCTATGATGTGTCCGGAGAGGACGGCGATGGCGCGAGCGGCTCCGGGCGCAACGTCATCGCGCAAACCCGCACCGGAGACCCCGGCCAAGTCGTGATGATCGGGGCCCACCTCGACTCGGTCACCGACGGCCCGGGCATCGTCGATGACGGCTCCGGCGTGGCAACCCTGCTGGAGATCGCCACCCAGCTCCGCTCCGACCCGTCGGTACAGAACACGGTGCGATTCGCGTTCTTCGGCCATGAGGAGGACGACGGCCAGGGCTCAACCGGCTACGTGGAGGGCCTGTCCGCCGACGACCGCAACAAGATCAAACTGTATCTGAACGTGGACATGGTGGCCTCCCCCAACGGCGGTTACCTCGTCCAGGGCGGCAAAGGCAGCGACGAAGAGGAAGCAGGCCCTCCGGGGTCGGCCACGATCGCGGGGGTGCTCGCCGACCAGCTGGCAAAGACCGGCGTGACCAACCCGGAGATCATCGAGTTCGTCGGTGACGACGAAGCACCGTTCATCGAGGCTGGCATCCCGGTAGGCGGAGCTGAGAACGGTGACGAAGAGGAGAAGACGCGCAGCCAGGCAACAGCATGGGGGGGACAGGCCGGCGAAGTCTATGACCGCTGCTTCCACGAGGCTTGTGACCGCATCGACAACGTCAACCGGGATGTGCTCGATCACTACCTGCGGGCAATTGCCGGCACGGTCGCCCACTTCGCCACATCCACTGACCAACTGCGCTGACTCAACGGCCCGGCTGCTCCCGGAGCGCTCGGGCTCGGTTCCTCAGCGCTGGGGCCGGCAGGCTCCACCCCCGCCCACTGGCCCGAGGCAGCGGTTCACGCTGAGCCCACGACGACAGCAGTCACAAAGATCCCTTGCTGCCGGATCCAGCGTCCGTGAAGGCAGCGGACCTGGCGGCCCTTGACTATCAGACCATCGCGTGACAGCACGGCCGCGAAGGTCCCGTCCTTCGGGTCGAAGGCGATCTCGGCTTCCTGGGCGTCGAGCCACTCCCCGACTAGAGGGAACCATGCTTTGTACAGTGCCTCCTTGGCGCTGAACAGCAACCGGTCCCAGCTCGGGCTGTCACGCTCCAGCTGAGTCATGGCAAGGCGATCCCGCTCAGCAGGTGTCGCTACAAGGTCCAGGACGCCATCGGGAAGCGGTGCGTCGGGCTCGGCGTCGATGCCGATGGCGGATACCCGTGAGACGAGACCGACTGCGGCGGCGGCATAACCGGCGCAGTGAGTCATGCTGCCCAGCACCCCGGCCGGCCACGTCGGTGCACCGCCGACGCCAGGCAGAATCGGAGCCGGCGCGTAACCCAGCCGCCCCAGGCATGCTCGCGCACAGCTCCTCACCGCGGCGAACTCACGCCGTCGTGCCGCTACGGCCTGAGCAATGATCTCCTTCTCCTCCGGGAAGAGGACCCCGCCGGGTCCCTCGCCGAAGCACTCCTCGCTCTCCACGTCAGCCGGGAGGATCATCCCCAGCATGATGCCGACCAAGGGTGAAGTGCCTGCACCTTTGCCTCGTCTCGGCAACAGCGCTTCTGCTCAGCCGTACCGGCGCAGCTCATGGAAGAAGTCGTCGATGACGTGCAAGTCGCCGGATGAAACCACCCTGTCGTAGACGTACTTACCGACCACCAGGTCAAGCACTCCGAGGCCGAAGGGTGAGAAGACCAACGGCCGATCCGCCGGCACGGTCACCCGTTCGGCCATCACGTCGTCCAACGTGCCGAGCAGGAAGTCCCGGTTGCCCGTGAGCTGCTCGGCCAGATGCGGTGACGTGTTGGCCTTCAGGCAGTGCTCTATGTCGTCGACGACGTTGGTCGAGGCGAGCAGAATCTCTGGCGCGAGGTCGCGCAGCGACACGTGCAAAACCAACGGATTGTGTTCAAACCATGACAGGTCCGTGACATGTGGCTGAGCGGCGACGGTGGCGAAGACGATCAGGTCGCTGGAACGGATCAACCTTTCGGCGCTGTCGTGCACGGTGATCCGGCCGGCGGTGCCCGACTGTTCAAGATAGCCGCGGAAGCCCGCGGCGCTGGCTGCGGACAGGTCGTGCATGCCTATCTCGTCGAACGACCAACCGGTGCCAGCCAGGAACGTGTGGATGTAGCGCGCTATCAGGCCCACCCCGACGAACCCCACACGGGCCGGTCGGCCGCGGTCCCCGCTGAGCCGGTCAGCGGCTAATACCGCCGATGCGGCCGTTCTGGTGGCACTGACGATCGATGCCTCCAGGCAGGCGAACGGGTACCCGGTGTCGGGGTCGTTGAGGATCAGCACTCCAGATGCCCTCGGGACGCCGGCGGCCACGTTCTCCGGGAAACTGGAAATCCACTTGAGGCCGTCCACACGCATCTGCCCGCCGATGGAGGCCGGCAGCGCGATGATCCGGGCCGCAGGGCGATCGGGGAATCGCAGGAAGTATGACGGCGGGTTCACTGATGCTCCGACGCCGTGCAGCCGGTACGTGGTCTCGACCAACTCCACGATCTCCTTCTCGCGGCCCTCCAGCACGCGCTGGACCTGGGCGCCGGAGATCACCGCGAACCGTGGCACCGGTGGTCGCTCGGCCCACTCCCGCGATGTCGCAGCGGAACGCATAGTGGTCATCCCGCCATCACCTCATCGGTTGGTGACGCGTCGGAAAGTCGTACCGGGTCGGCCATACCGACGAGGATCTCGCGCGGCCCCTCGTAGGCCTCCCTGCTGTGCGCAGTGCGGATGTTGTCGACCAGCATCAGGTCACCTGCCTGCCAGGACTGCCGCACGGTTCTGTCCTCGTACACCGCGTTGATCTGTTCCACCATCTCCTCAGTGAGCGGCTGGCCGGTGCCGAACCTGGTGTTGAACGGCAGGCCGTCGGCACCGTATACGTCCACCAGGTACTCGCGGATCTCGGCGGCGATTGTCCACTCGTTCAGAAATGCGACCTGATTGAAGAAGCAGCGCTGACCGGTCATCGGGTGCCGCACCACGGCCCTCCGCCGTTGCCGGGTCCGTAGTCCGCCGTCGGGTTGCCACGCAAACTCGATCGCGTTGGTATTGCAGTAGCTTTCGATGGCGCCGCGGTCTTCGGTCCCGAACGCTTCCGCCAGGGTGGCCCCGATCTCGTCGTTGTAGCTGCGGGCGAGCAGCCAGCCGTCCCGCTCGAACCGTTCGGTCAGGTCCTTGGGCAGCGCGTCCAGCACGGTCGGCGAGTCGGACACCGCGGTGGCACCGCCGCCGGTGGGAGCGCTGAGGCAGGCGAACAGCAGCAAGCTGGGGACCTCGAGCCGGTAGCTCAGCTCGTGGTGCATGCACATCGCTTGGTTTGCCGGCCAGGTCGCCGAGGAGTACACCCCGTCGGCGTAAACCCGCCGGGCAGCGAAGGCCTCCTTCTCCGACATCAGTGTTGTTGCCAGCCCCTGGAAGACTTCGCTGATCTCGGCTGCGCTGCCCAGCCCGAGGCCACGGACCAGAACCGCGCCGTGCTCCGCCACGACGGCGCGCAACCCGTCCCTATGCTCGGCCGCCCAGCCGGGGGCGTCGCCGGTGGCCTCGGCCCGGAGCATCGGAGGCTTGCCAGGCTCCAGGTCCACGTCGAGCAGTGACACCTGCGGTGACGACGACATCTCAGCTCCTTTCTGTGTGCTAGTCATGGGGAAGCCAACATACGGACGGACTTCAGGACGGCCTGCCCGGCCTCGACGGGACGGGTCCGCGGGAAGTAGTGACCGCCGTCGATCAGCTCGTACAGCTCGACGTGTTCGGCCAGCAGCTCCCAGTCGCGGTGGCGTGCCGGAAACTCCGCCGTGGCAGAGTCATCTGCAGCGACCACCACGGTGACCGGAGCGGACAGCCGTTCCTGCGGGGGGTTGTCCATGACCTCGGCGAAATAGCGGTGCGCAGATATGCAGTCGTGGCGGTACGCGGCACCGACATGCTCGGCACGTTCTGCGTCCAGCTCACCGAGCTGGGTGTAGCCGCCGTCGGCGCCGAGCCGCGCGGAGATCTCGGCGTTGCTGCGGTCGCTGAGCTCCATGACGGCGGCGCGCCGGCACACCGCGCTACCGAGCAGCTGCGCGCCGAGGAATACCCCTGAGACCGTGGTTCCGGCCCGCTGCAGGCGCCGGGCCGTCTCGACGGCGAGGGCAGCGCCGGAGGAGTGGCCCCAGAGCAGGACGTCCGTCAGACCGCGCGCGGAGATCTCGGCGACCACCCGGTCAACCACTTGGTCCAGCGGTGCGAACGACTCGCTGGTGGCGCCGACGTCATGACCCGGTAGCTCGACGGCATACACAGTGAGACCGCTGTCGTGCAGCACTCTCGCCATTGGTTGGAAGTTCACAGCGTTGCCGCCGGCGTACGGAAAGCACACGAGGGCGCCGGTCTGCCCGCCATTCGATCCCGACAGTGCCTGCAGCAGTTCGGACTGCCCGTCGGATCTGCCCTCCATGACAGCCGCCAGGTCAGCGAGGATCGGATGCCGGGTGAGCTCCTTGAGGGACACCGCCCGGTCGAGGGTTATCGCGAGCTTCACCGCTGACAGTGACGTGCCACCCCGGTCGAAGAAGTGGTCGCCGCGGCTTATCTGCTCCGGTGGGATGCCGAGCACCGTGGCCCAAGCGGCAGCCAAGTGCCGTTCGGTCGATGTCGCGGGCGCGTCGTAGCGGTCCTCCACCGCGGCGAGTTGGGCGGCAAGAGCGGTCAGCGTCTTCCTGTCCGTCTTGCCGTTGGCCGTCAACGGCAGGCGCTCGCGCCAGTGAAATGCCGACGGGATCATGTATTCCGGAAGCGACTCGCCCAGCCGTTTCCGCAGCCAGCCGTCGTCGAGCTGTCGCGGCCCGCTGTAGAAGGCCACCAGGTGTTTGCTCTGGTCGGCGCTCTCGGCGACTACCACCGCGCCGTCGCGGACACCGGGCATACGCAGCAGCGTGTTCTCGATCTCGCCGATCTCGATCCGGAAACCGCGGATCTTCAGTTGGGAGTCCCGACGGCCAAGAAATTCTAGCTTGCCGTCGGGCCGCCAGCGGCCGCGGTCGCCGCTTCGGTACCGGCGCCGGTCGGGGCGGTCGGGGTCAGCCAGGAACGCCGCCTGGGTGCGTTCGGGGTCGTTGATGTATCCGCGGCCGACGCAGACCCCGGAGAAGACGATCTCACCCGGCGCGCCGAGTGGCACCAATGCCAAGTGCTCGTCGACGACATGGATGGCCACGTTGTTGATGGGGCGACCGAGTGGGATCCAGTCGGAGTCGGGGACCCTGTCCATGACCTCGTGGTTGGTATCGTCCGATGTCTCGGTCAGTCCGTACGCGTTAACGAGTTTGATCCCGGGCTGTGACGCGAACCAGCGTTGGGCCAGCTCTCTCTTCAGCGCCTCGCCGGTAACTGAAACGCAGCGGAGGTCAGGTAACGGCCGAGGGTTGCGGTCCAGGGAGGCCAAGACGACCTCGAGGTACGAGGGAACGACCTGTAGGACCGCGACCCGTCCGCCGACGATCGTCTCAACGAACCTCGGGACGTCCAGGATCACCTCCTGCTCAACTAGCAATGTCCGGCCGCCGACCAGCAGTGCGGAAACCAGCTGCCACAGCGAGATGTCGAAGCACTGCGGTGCGGTCTGGGCCACCACCTGATCTGCGCCGATCCCCAGGTCGTCGATCTTGGCGAACAGGTGGTTGAGCAGGCCGGCATGCTCGCACATCGCACCCTTCGGCTCACCGGTCGAGCCAGAAGTAAAGTAGATGTACGCGAGCTGATCCGGCCCTACGCGGACACCCAAATCGCCGTCGGCATGGCCGTCGCTGTATCCGTCGTCGATGTGTAGCTTTCGTACCTCGGGTACGGAGTCGAGGGCTGGATCCAGCGTGGTTGTGCTGCCGGGTTCAGTCAGTACGAGCCTGCAGTCGGCACGGGAAAGCATGGTCGCGATGCGATCGGCCGGGAAGTGCGGCTCGATCGGCAGGTACACGCCACCGGCCTTGAACACCGCGAGGACGGCGATCAGCCAATCCAGATTGCGCTCCGTCACCACCGCGACAACGCCTTCGCGCCGCAGTCCTTGCGCCAACAGGGCTCGACCTAATCGGTTGGCACGGCCGTTGAGTTCCCGGTAGGTCAGCTGCTGAGCACCATGCACGGCTGCGACAGTCTCAGGGTGAGCCTCCACCTGCCGCTCGAACAGCTCGTGGAACCGGCAGTCCGGTAGGTCCCGCTTCGGTCCGGCGAGTCCTTCGAGCTGGAAGCACAGTTCACTCGCGGAGAGCAGACTCTGCCGTCGGTGCTCGGCATCCAGATCGGCAGCCATCAGCTCCAGCGCTGTGAGGTGATACCCGGCGATCCTGGCGGCGGAGTCTGCATCGAGCACGTCGGTTCCGTACCGCAGTCTCAGGGCGAGCCGGTCGTCGTCGCTCGAGGTGCCCACCCACAGCACCGTGTCCTCGGAAAGAGTTCCGTCGTTGCCGGTCGGATCGAGCACTGTCTCGAAGGACGGTTCCGTGAGGCCCAGGTCGCGCCTGAGAACATCGACCGGGAAGTCACTGTGCGCCAGCAGTTCTGACTCGGCTCGATGAGTGGCCAAAAGCAACGTCCGCCATGAGTTGGGTTCGGTCGTGATCCGGCAGAGCAGTGGTTGGCCGCCTTGCGGGCCGACGTAGCCCGTCGCGACTTCACCTTCCCCGGACAGTGCGGCGAGAACCTTGGCGTGCGCAGCCAACAGCACTGAACTGAGGGGGACGGCCAGCTCGTCGGCCAGCCGGCGCAACGTCGCGACGAGGCCGTCAGGGATATTCGCTTCGTGCTCGGCTGTGCCAGCCAACGGATCAAGGGTCCAGCGTGGGATAGCGGTGAATCCACCCGCCACGAGCGCAGCACGCCAGAATTCCCGGTCGGCCTGCAACTGAACTTCCATCAATCCGTTCCTCATATCACCGTTGGATAGGGCTGCCTCGTGCTGCCAGTACGTCGTCCCAGCCGCGTGCTCAGCCCTCGATCACCACCACAAAGGGTTTGGACGTCACGCCGGAGTCGGGTCCCGCACGCGAAGCCGGTAACGACCCGGCTGCCCGAACTCAGCCTGGGTCATGAACTGGCCCGACTGGTCGGTCTTCGTGGGTAACGGGAAATCCAGCCACTTGCCTCCCTCCCAGCGCTGCACCCGCAGAAAGGTGCCTGTCCCAGCGCGGTACGTACCTTGGATTCGAATGGCTTCGAAGGGCCAGGCCGATGCGGCCAAGTCCTCCAGCTGGATGGTCGACTCGTTTCTTCCGGTATCCGTCGATTCATCTGAGCGCCCACTCGGCGACGTGCCCATCGGCATTGTCACGGTCGCCGTCACCGTAACGACGGGTTGCGCCGTCACGCCGCCCCCATCTTGATTCGCGAAAGAACAACGCGCCGAGAAGCAGCGCGGCCAAGGTGGTGGCGGCTAGGGCCAGAGATCCGAAGCGTTTCTTATCCGCAGGATTCTGAACCGGCACAGGTCCATGAACCTCCTGCTCCGGCAGTTGAGCAGGGTGCAGACCTCCGCTGAGTACCGCACCCACGGGGGCTGTCTCTACCGTGGCGGCATCGTCTGGGCCGGTGGGAGTTATGTCTGTCTTCTCGGTGACTGCAGCAACTGCGTCGACCCTCTCGCCGTCAGCCTCCTCGGAGCCGCCAGCAACTGCATCAACCTCGTCGCGGCGTTGCCGAACCGTGAGCGCGGCCGGGGACTGCAGCTCCCGGGCCGGGTTTCCGCCCCACCGGGCGCCGGCCGGGACCTGCTCGCCCTTGATCAGGAAGCAGTCGGTGGTGAGCTCGGCGCCATCGCCGATGGTCACGCCATAGTGGACGTGCGAATTCGTCCCGAGGGTGACGTCGGAGCCGAGGGTGGAGTAATCCGTCTTGAAGGTGGCGTCCTCTTGCGAGTGGCACTGGATCGTGCTCATCTCGTTGAGTACGCAGTCGTCGCCGATAGTCACCAGCGACCGCTCCGGGATACCGCAGCCGTCGTTGAAAACCCGGCGGCCGACCCGGGTGCCAAGTCCCCGCAGGACCACGTTGATGAACGGCGTGCCGGCGAAAACTGTGAGAATCGCGGTTGATGGCACCTTCCAGTACCGTTCATGGCGCCACATCGCGGGCTGGTAGAGCGAGCAGAACAGCACGGGCAGGGGCTTGAATCCGGTCACGATCCGTTCGACCAGGACCCAGTAGGCGACACCGAATACCGTGGAGAGCACGAGTTCGGACGCGATCGCCGCCGCCCCCATGGAGGCGTAGAGGTCCCCGGCGATGCCCATCAGCACAGTGAGCAGGAAGACGAACATCCACCGCGCGAACAGGCACCACACGATGCTGACGAGGTTGTGCCTGTTCTTGGCGGCGAGGCGGCGGCCGAACTCGTCACCGGTCCTCAGGTGGTCGAAAGTGCTGTCACGCTCGACCGACCGCGGGATCTCGAAGGGCGGAGAGCCCAGCAGCCCGACATTCTCCCGGATCGGCCCGCTGATGGGCACCATGACCTTGGTCGCGAGTAGGCAGTTGTCGCCGGTCCTGCCTTGCGACGGGTAGGCGATGCCGTTCCCGAGGAAATTCCGTGCCCCTATGGCGGCTCTCGAGAGTCGGAAAGATGTGCTCGAGAATTGAGCGTTCAACATCGACAGCGCGTCGGCGACCATCGTTCCGCTGCCGATGGAGCTGAGGTACGGGCTCTCGTGCTTGACATTGCCGCCGAAATTCGCCCCCGTCTGTACGATCTTCCCGAGGTCGTACCCGATGCCACGCAGGTAGTACACGATCCACGAGGTGTCGCCGACGAGATTGCTCAAGAACTTGGCATTGGAGAAGCGCACGATCCACCGGTGGACCCCGTAGTGGAAGCCGTACAGTCGGTAAACCTTGTCGGGGGTTATCGCGAGGTTGAGCAGGTGTGGGACGGTCATCACGATGAGAATGCCAGCGATCACCGTGCCGAAGTACAGCACAAAGGAGACAGCCAGGGCGTCGCGATAGAACGTCCAGCTGGTGAAAGCAGCTGTCCCCTCGCCCATTAGCTCGCTCAGTCTGGGGACTGCGGCCAGCAACATCATGACGCCGCCGATTCCCAGCGGGAGGTATACCAGGAGCAGGGTCAGCAGTTGCAGGATGGCGTAGGCGGCCCTCCGTAAGGCGCTGCACGGAGCCGGATCGACCGCTAGGAACTCGTCCAAGGTCTGCTGCCCCGGTGTCCCGTGCCAGTGCTGGCCGTCGGGCACGGCCTGCCCGGGATGCAGCGAGGAAGCGTGGCCGAGCTGGCTCCCGTCGCCCATCGAGGTCTCGATGTCGATAACCGTCGCCTCGCTAATCACCGCGTTTTTCCCAATGGTGATTGGGCCCACGTGGATGAATCCGGCATGTGCTCGATAACCGTTGACGAAGGCGTCCTTGCGAATGACCGTGCCATCGCCGATGGTCAGCAGGTCGGTGCAGATAGGCATGTGCGTCGAGAAGATCACAACGCCGCGCCCGACCTTCGCGCCCAGTGCCCGCAGGTAGAGCGTGAACAGCGGCGAACCGGTGAACAGGGCAATTGGGTTCCGCCGGACCAGAGTCTTGACAACCCAGAAGCGCACGTACGCCAGGCTCCAGATGCGGATCTGCTGGGGCTTCCATCGACCGATGAGAATCCACTTCGCCAGGATCGGGACGGTGAAGAGGAAGAGGAACACCGCGAAGCCGGAGACGACCGACCGGAGATAGATGTCAAGCACACCTGAGCCCGCCGAAATCCACTCGTAGCCTTGGGCGATGACCAGCGCGGCGAGGTAAGAATATGCGAGGAAGATCAGGAGCTGAAGGGCCCCACAGAGGACGAAGTGCGGCGTTCCCGCCGGTCCCGCCACCTCGACAGAGGTCGGAGCCGGCGACTCGACAGGAACAGGCGTCGCCTCCGCCAGTGCCGTGGCCAGGCTTCTGATCGTGGGGTGTTGGTAAACGTCCTTGATCGATACCGATGGCAGGTCTGGCCGCTTTCTGATCCGGGCGCAGAACTGGGCCATCACCATCGAGTCCGCGCCCAGGTCGTCGAAGAAATTGTCGTCGATCGACACCCGCTCTGCGCGCACGACATCAGTGAGCACGTCGGCGAGGACCCGCTCGAGAGGAACAGGTGCGGTATCCGCCAGTGCCGCGGCCAGGCTTCTGATCGTGCGGTGTTGGTAAACGTCCTTGATCGATACCGACGGCAGGTCTGGCCGCTTTCTGACCCGGGCGCAGAACTGGGCCATCACCATCGAGTCCGCACCCAGATCGTCGAAGAAGTTGCTGTCGACCGACACCCGCTCTACACGCACGACGTCAGCCAAGATCTCGGCGAAGGTGCTCTCGGTGCGCGACTCCGAGCAAGTGGCCACGCCCTGTGTCGTAGTGGGCGAATCAGTTAGGCCGGCTGTCAAGGCACCTAGAGCTTCTTGGGTCATGTAAGCATCCTTGAACAAGGACTCGACGACTTCGAGACTGCTCGGCAAGTCATGTCATCAGCGTGGAAGCTGGCCGTTTCGGTGGGCGGTTCGGGCGGATCCCGAGGCGGTGCTCAGCTCATCGGAGCGGAGCACATCCTCGCCGTACAGATCGTGCACCCAGTTAGCGTGGTAGACGGTGTCGAGATAGCGCTCGCCGAAGTCTGGAGCGATAGCGACCGCGGTAAGGTCTTCCCTGCCATTGACGGACAACCAGCCCAACGCGCCGCTGACCACTGTGCCCGTGGAGCCGCCGAAGAGGAATCCCCGGCCTGCCAATCGATGGCAGGCACGGATAGTGTCCGCCTCCTCGACACGCACGACGTCGTCCACGTAGGACTCGTCGAGCATGGGGGGACTGACGCTCGTGCCAAGCCCTGGAATCATCCGGCGTCCCGGGGCACCGCCAAAGGTCACCGAGCCCACGCTGTCCACTGCTACGACCCGGACCGGCCGGTCCCATTCCCGGAAGTACCGTGCGCAGCCCATCAGGGTCCCGCACGTCCCGGCACCAACGAACAGCAAGTCGAGCTGCGGAAACTGGCGGGCGATCGCCGGCGCCGTTATGCGGTAGTGCGCCTTCCAGTTCTGCGGATTGCAGTACTGGTTCAGCCATACGTATCGGTCGTCGGATGCGCACAGCGCTCGGACGTAGCTGATCCGCGCGCCAAGGAAACCGCTGGCGGCATCCGGCTCTGTAATGACGTGGACGTGACTACCGAACGCCTGCATCAGTCCTTTGGTCGACAGGTTGCAGCGAGAGTCAGTGACGCATAGGAACCGGTAGCCTTTGCTCGCTGCGATCATGCTCAGCGCAACGCCCAGATTCCCTGACGAGGACTCGACCAGGACCGACTGGGGCGTCAGGACTCCGTCCCGCTCGGCCGCCTCCACCATCTCGGTCGCGGCTTTCAGCTTGATCGACCCAGCGAAGTTGAAGCCTTCACACTTGAGGAACAGCGGGTGCCCGAACGTCGGCTGAAGATCGACGTAGAGCTCCTCCTCGTTGAAATCCTGGGGCGTCGAAATGATGGGCACCTTTGCCTCCGTTTTCTACAGCAGGGGAGTCTGCTGCTCCTCCGTACTGGCGCACCCCGAACACCAGAAAGACAGTCAGTGACATTGTTGGACCCACCTACCGACCGCAAGACGTGCCTGATGCCGTCGTGCATCAGGCACTGATGAGTGCGCCCACTTGTGGGGGTCGTTTGCCCTAGTTCAGCGAACTAGCGCTAGGCAGGAAGTCGATGTACTCCTCTCGGCGAATGTCGCGCATCCTTGACATGTACCTTTACCATTCACTCGCGTCCTCTGAAAATGGTAATGACCAAACGAGTCATCAGGAATCGACCCCCGACTGAGCTGACCCATTACCGACATCGTATGAACTGGACAACGTCTGACTCGACTTACCAGTAAGGCTCCTTGACGACTCGATGTGGGTTGCCTTACGCTCCCACTCGTCCCGGTTTTGGAACTCTTTAGCGGTCGCGATCTGCTCGCGTGAGTTCTCGACTGCCAGCGCTGCCTCCCTCTTGACGTACGTACCGAAATGTGCTGCCGGGCGCCCTCAAAGCGTGCGATTCCCACCATGATTCCGACGTGCGGTTACCGGCGTTCGAACAGCACGTCGGTCAAGGACATCGTGGACATCGGCTTAGTCTCCGCTGGGAGATCGTGTTGCGCATACGGAATGCGCGAACCGACGCCGGAAACCGAGATAGGCAGAACCGGCCTCCGACGCCTTCTCGCGCCGTTGTACGTGCTCGTGCACCACGCTGCCCCGCGACACCAGCGGCCCTCGTCTACTCCTTGCGTTAGCGTTTCACACAGTCCTTACGCAGCGGGGCCAATGTTGGTTCAAGCGTTTCGAACGATCGGTTCGCCGATGGTCAGTGAGTGGATGACGCGAAGCGACGCGCACTGGTCATTGATGGCGTGCTCCAAGGCGACCGCCTGTGCTGCTTCCTCGATCAACTCGCCGTCGATCGAGTCCTCGATCATTCCCCGTACCTCGTTGTCGACATCCTCATCCCAGCCGAGCTCCTGCACCACCAACCCAGGAGCGAGTGAAGTCTGTTTCCAGCCGGAGCTTTTAGCTCCGCACGCCCCAGCTGCTGACCCGATTAGGCTGGGTCCGCCATGAACGCCGATGCATCCGCGACGGTCCCGCCCGTTACCGCCCTCGGTCGCACGTACCAGATCCGGACCCACGGGTGCCAGATGAACGTGCATGATTCCGAGCGGCTCGCCGGCCTGCTCGAAGGCGCAGGCTATGTGCCGGCGACCGACGACATGACAGCCGATGTGGTCGTCTTCAACACCTGTGCGGTACGGGAGAACGCCGATAACCGCCTGTACGGCAGTCTCGGGAACCTGCGGCCGGCGAAGAAGGCCAGGCCTGGCATGCAGATTGCGGTCGGCGGTTGCCTAGCGCAGAAAGACCGCAGCGAGATCGTCCGCCGCGCGCCGTGGGTCGATGTGGTTTTCGGCACCCACAATCTTGGCTCGCTTCCCATCCTGCTGGAGCGGGCGAGGGTCGAGCGTGAGGCGCAGGTCGAAATCGTTGAGGCGCTCGAGACCTTCCCTTCCAACCTGCCGACCCGGCGCGAATCTCCGTACGCCGCCTGGGTGTCGATCAGCGTCGGTTGCAGTAACACCTGCACCTTCTGCATCGTGCCGGCCCTCCGTGGCAGGCAGACGGATCGGCGCCCCGGAGAGATTTTGGCGGAGATCGAAGCCCTGGTCGCCAGTGGCGTCCAGGAGGTGACCCTGCTGGGCCAGAATGTCAACGCCTACGGCCTGGAGTTTCGTGACCGTGGCGCGTTCGCCAAGCTGCTTCGGGCGTGTGGAAGCATCGATGGCTTGGAGCGGGTGCGATTCACCTCGCCGCATCCCAAGGACTTCACCGACGACGTGATCACCGCAATGGCGGAGACCCCGAACGTCATGCCCTCCTTGCACATGCCGCTGCAGTCCGGTTCCGATGCGATTTTGAAAGTCATGAGGCGCTCCTACCGCAGTGAGCGCTATCTCGCCATCCTCGACCGGGTTCGAACGGCGATGCCGGAGGCGGCGATCACCACCGACATCATCGTCGGGTTCCCCGGCGAGACGGAGCAGGACTTTCAGGCGACGCTGAACGTGGTCCGGACGGCGCGTTTCTCCGCGGCGTTCACGTTTCAGTACTCGATCCGCCACGGCACGCCGGCGGCCACGATGGCGGGACAGGTGCCCAAGCCAGTGGTCCAGGAGCGGTACGAACGGCTGGTGGATCTGGTGAACGAAACTGCCTGGCGGGAGAACCTCAGCCAGGTCGGGCGGCGGGTCGAAGTCATGTTCGCCGACGGCGAGGGTCGCAAGGACAGTGCGACATCGCGAATGTCGGGCCGTGCCCGGGACAACCGGCTGGTGCACGTGACCGTGCCTCAGGAAGACATTGCGCGACCACGTCCCGGGGACATCGCTGAGGTCGTCCTCACCTACGCGGCGCCGCACCACCTCACGGCCGACGGCGGACTGCTCAACCTGCGTCGGACGCCTGGCGGGAATGCGTGGGAGGAGCGCCTCAGGGCGGCTGATCGATATCGGCGCCCCATTCCCCTCGGTCTGCCCACTCGCGGGATGCCCGCCTGGAGTCCTCCGGCGCAGGCCTGCGGCTAGACGTGCTGCTGAGGCAGTGTTCCTGCCCGCGGTGACGAGGCGCTAGAGTGCCATCAGCCTGGATGTCGCGGATTGCGGCACCCGGGCCGCAGCTGTGGACAACATCGGCGTCGCTTGACTGAGTCGGGGCGCAGCTCCAGCTGGCCCTCTCCCAGCCATGATCCCGGTCAACAGTCAGCCGGGCGGTTCTAGTCAGTCAGGCGGTTCGGGTGAGCCGGCTGGCGGTGCGATGGGGGTCGGATTCGCGGATTCAGCCTCGTCAGGTGATCCGAAGTAGTCGGCCACCCTGTCCTTGGCGAGGTCGGCGCCCGAGCTGATCTGGTCGGTGTGACCCCCGCTGGTGCGGTCGTTCAGGAAGTCAGCGGGGTTGTCGATAGCATTCTCGACCTTGTCCGGGTTGTCGCCGAGCGCGTCTTTGGCCTTGTCGAAGATTCCCATGTGCCTACTCTCCTCTCGCGAGGACGCCCCGCCGTCCGTCGTTGATGCGACCGTTGCGGCCAACATGGCACATTACCGGCAGGTCGAACCAATGCCCTGACGGGCTCTTCGGGCTGATTCCTTGCGGATCGCGGGAGACTCGCTGCTGTGACGGTGGTGTTGGTAGGAGCGACTGCGGCGGGCAAATCGTCGCTCGCGGTCGAGCTGGCGCTGCGCTTCGCGGCAGCTGGTCGGCGTGCCGAAGTGATCAATGCCGACTCGATGTTGCTCTATCGGGGCATGGACATCGGTACGGCCAAGCCGTCCGTCGTCGAGCGTCGTGGGGTACGGCACCACCTGATCGATGTCCTCGACGTGACCGAAACATCAACGGTGGCCGACTTTCAGCGGCTCGCCCGGGATGCGATCACCGAGTGCTGCACTCGCAACGTGGTGCCCATCGTCGTCGGCGGCTCGGCACTGTACGTCCGAGCAATCGTGGACGACTTCGAGTTCCCGGGTACCGACCCGGCTCTTCGGGCGGAGCTGGAGGCCGAGATGGAACGGATCGGCGCCAAATCGCTGCACCGCAGGCTGGCGGCCGTCGACCCAGCTGCCGCCGCAACCATCGAACCGGGCAATGGCCGCCGGATCGTCCGAGCCCTGGAGGTTGGCACACTGACCGGTCGCCCGTACGCCGCCACCCTTCCGGCGTACTCGTACCTGCTGCCGGGGGTCGTTCAGATCGGCTTGGCCATCGACCGGGAGGCATTGGATCGCCGGGTGGCGGCCCGAGTTCATCGAATGTGGCGGGCCGGCTTGGTTGACGAGGTGCGACGGCTGGAGCAGGCCGGGCTTCGCCGAGGGCGGACGGCTTCCCGGGCCCTCGGCTACCGGCAGGTGCTCGATTTCTTGGCGAATTCCATCAGCGAGGCTGAGGCCGAGGAACAGACGATCCTCGCGACTCGGCGGTTCGCCCGCCGACAGGACGCATGGTTCCGGAAAGATCCGCGTATTCACTGGCTGCGCTGGGATGACCCGCAGCTCGTCGATTCGGCCTACGGCCTCGCCGGAGCTGGCGGAAATCAGGCTTCGGAGCCGGCTGAGTCGATGCCGCTGCCGAACACTTGCGCCATGGAAGACTGAGCGGCATGCGGCACTGGTCGTTCGCCAAGGGGCATGGCACGGGCAACGACTTCATCGTGCTGCTGGATCGCGAAGCCATGATGCAGGTCGGTGAGCCCGAGGTCCGATTCCTGTGCGACCGGCACCGTGGAATTGGCGGGGATGGTCTGCTCCGGGCAATGTTGGCCAGGCATGTCCAGGACTGGGACGGCGACCCCCATCTGTGGTTCATGGACTACCGGAATGCCGACGGCTCAGTGGCGGAGATGTGCGGCAACGGGCTACGGGTCTTCGTGCGGTACCTGCTGCAGCACGATCTGGCTACCGGACCTGTCGTCCAGGTGGCCACCCGAGCCGGTCCGAAGGAGGCGACCGTGCTTCCTGACGGCCGGATCCGGGTGGCGATGGGACCGGTCACGGTGACCGATCGAGGAGTCCGCGTACGCACTGTGGACGGTGCGGAATTCGCCGCACTGACTGCCGACATCGGCAACCCGCACGCCGTGAGCTTCGCCGATGATCTGACCGGACTCCCATTGCACACGACACCGAGCTGGTCGCCGTCCGCGGTGTTTCCGGCCGGCGTGAATATGGAGTTCGCAGCCATCCGCGGCCAGCGCACGGTCGCGATGAGGGTCTTCGAGCGTGGGGTGGGAGAGACCCTGTCCTGCGGGACCGGCACTGTGGCCGTTGCGGCCGCCGCTCGACTTCACACCGGTGATTCCGCGGATCTGCCCGTGACCTACCGGGTTGAGACGCCGGGCGGTCGGGTGGACGTGGAATTAGCGGCAGACCAGTCTTTCCTGACCGGCCCGGCGGTGATCGTCGCGCACGGCGATGTCGTGCTGCCCGAGGAGGGGTGAATGTCTGTTCTTGACGCGTTCTCACTGGCCGGCCGGGTATCGGTGGTGACCGGCGCGGCCCGAGGAATCGGCCGCGCCTTGGCCAGGGCCCTGGCGGAGGCCGGCAGCGATGTGGTGCTCCTGGTCCGCGATCCTGCCGGAGCCGCACACGTGCTCGAGGAGCTGCAGGCGCTCGGCGTCAGTGCGACGGCGGTGGCGGCCGACGTCACTGAACCTGAGCACGTCCGGCGGGCCGTGCAGGAGATCCTCGACCGGCTTGGCCGGGTCGACGTGTTGATCAACAATGCGGGCACGTGCATCCATCGCGCGGCCCTCGAGATCACCACGCAGGAGTGGCGCCATGTGATGGTCACCAATGTCGACGGCGTCTGGAACTGCGCACAAGCGTTCGGTCGGGTGATGGTGGCACAGCAGAGCGGGGTGATCGTGAACATCGGATCGATATCCGGTCTCATCGTGAACCGGCCTCAGTGGCAGCCCAGCTACAACGCATCCAAGGCTGCCGTGCACCAGCTGACTCGTTCGCTGGCCGCGGAGTGGGCACCGTACGGTGTGCGCGTCAACGCCCTGGCCCCCGGATACATCAAGACCGAGATGGCTCCGGTCGACGAGCCGCAGTTTCGCCGGTACTGGATCGAGGACGCCCCTATGCGCCGTTATGCCACGCCGGCCGAACTCGGCCCGAGCGTGGTGTACCTGGCCTCGGATGCCTCGAGCTTCATGACGGGTGAGGTTGTCGTGGTCGACGGCGGGTATTCGATCTTCTGATCGGGCACGAGGGGGCAGGAGAAATGGAGCGGACAGTTTTGGCTGAACGTGAGACTCTGGTCGGGATATGACAGCGCATCCGGAGCGGTCGGTGGCCACCGACAACCAACACGATGAGTTGCTCGTGGAGCGGCTCGATCCCCAGGAGATGTCCCAGCGGGACTACCACGGCGCTCAGCAGGACCTCGCTGATCGGCAGTCGCTTCGCCGGGTGGCCGGGATGTCCACCGAGTTTCAAGACGTCACCGAGGTCGAGTACCGCCGGCTGCAGCTGGAACGCGTGGTGCTGGTGGGAGTGTGGACGAGCGGCAGCCAAGCCGACGCGGAGCGCTCACTGGCCGAGCTGAAGTTGCTGGCAGAGACGGCCGGTTCGCAGGTACTTGACGGACTGATTCAGCGGCGTACCCGCCCGGATCCTGCTACCTACATCGGTCGGGGCAAGGTGGACGAGCTGCGGGAGCTGGTCATCGCCACTGGCGCGGACACCGTGATCTGCGACGGAGAGCTCGCTGCCGCCCAGTTGCGTAATCTCGAGGATCGGATCCAGATCAAGGTCATCGACCGCACGGCCCTGATCCTCGACATCTTCGCCGCTCATGCCAAAAGTGCAGAAGGGAAGGCGCAGGTCGAGCTGGCGCAGCTGCAGTACCTGCGTCAGCGGCTCCGGGGCTGGGGTGGCAACCTCTCCCGCCAGGCCGGCGGTCGCGCCGGCGGCGGCGTTGGCATCGGCGGCCGCGGTCCCGGTGAGACGAAGCTGGAGACTGACCGACGCCGGATCTCCAGTCGGATCTCCAAGCTGCGCGCTGAGCTGCGGAACTTGGACGCCACGCGTGAGGTCAAGCGCTCCGAGCGGCGGCGCAATGAGGTGCCGTCGGTGGCCATTGTCGGCTATACAAACGCCGGCAAATCGAGCTTGCTCAATCGGATGACCGGGGCCGGCGTGTTGGTGGAGGACGCGCTCTTCGCAACCCTCGATCCCACGACTCGCCGGGCGACCAGTGCGGATGGCCGCACCTACACGCTGACCGACACCGTGGGTTTTGTCCGTCATCTCCCGCACGATCTGATCGAGGCGTTTGCTTCCACCCTGGAGGAGTCGGCGGATTCAGACCTCCTACTGCACGTCGTGGACGCCTCGGATCCTGACCCGGCCGGCCAAATCCAGGCAGTCCGTTCGGTGTTGGCCGAAATTGGCGCGGGTCACGTGCCTGAGCTGCTCGTCTTGAACAAGATGGACGCAGCGTCTGCCGAGCAGTTGACCACCCTGAGAAGCACATATCGGGATGCGGCGGTGATCTCGGCGCGGACCGGTTGGGGAATCGACCAGCTGCGTGTGATGACCGAGGTGCGGCTGCCGCGGCCAGCTGTCGAGATCCGAGTTCTGCTTCCTTACCAACGTGGTGACCTGCTCGATCGGATTCATCGAACGGGAGAGCTTCTCGTCAATGAGCACACGTCCGAGGGAACTGTGGTGCTGGCCCGTGTCAATGCGGCGCTGGCAGCGGAACTTGCTCCGTATGAGGTGACCGCGGTCCAATCGACCAAGTCGTAGCTCACAGCGAGCCTTCGGCGCCGCGGCATGGTCTGCACGCCGCGGCGAATTAGGCTGAGCCGGTGACCGCAGATCTCAAGCCGGATTCTGCGGATGTCAGCCAGCCGACATCGGGGGACCCGGCTCATCGCGCGGCACTAGTGGCCGCTGTGGGGGCGATCGGCGGCACTGAACGCTCGGGTCAGGCGGAAATGGCCGACGCAGTGGCCGACGCTTTCGACACGGGCACGCATCTGCTCGTTCAGGCGGGGACGGGTACCGGGAAGTCACTCGGCTATCTCGTACCAGCGCTGAGCTGGCTCACTCAGCACCCCGGGGAGCGGATCGTGGTGGCCACGGCCACCCTCGCGCTGCAAAGTCAGCTGGCCGACAAGGACATCCCCGTCGCGCTCGACGCTGTCGAGCAGGTCACCGGTCAGCGGCCGGTCCACGCGGTCCTCAAGGGCAGGACGAACTACGCATGCCTGTTGCGGGTTCGAGATGCGACTACCGCTCGTCAGGAGACGTTGCTGTCGGCCGCTGATCTGGCGGCCACCATGCCCTCGAGCGCGCCCTCCAGCGCGCCCGAGTCCGTGCTCGGCGCGGAGGTCCTCAGGCTGCGGGAATGGGCAGAAGCGCAGGCAACCACCGACGCGCTCGCGGATCGCGATTCGGCTCCACCGCATACCGAACGAGGCTGGCAGCAGGTTTCCATCCCTGTCCGGGAGTGTCTCGGGGCTCAGCGCTGCCCGTACGGGGACGCATGCTTCGTCGAGAAATCGCGGGATGCCGCTCGCGCCGCGGACTTGATCGTGACCAACCACGCCTTGCTGGCGATCAACGCGATGCACGGGAGCACCGCACTGCCGACGCATCGGGCGCTGATCATCGACGAGGCCCATGAGCTGGTGGCTCGGGTGACCGGCGCGGCCTCCGCCGAGCTGAGTCCGCAGCTCGTCGAGCGAATCGGTCGTCGGGTGTTGCCCTATGTCGACGACGACGTGGCGCTGGAGCTGTTGGAGTCCGCAGAAGGACTGCGCCAAGCCCTTGATCGATCCTCGCTGGAACGCGTGGAAGACACCGAATCTGGTGTCCTCGTCGCATGTGAGGCAGTGCGAAACGCGGCGAGGGCCGGCATCAGCGCCCTGACATCCACCGATGACAAAGACTTCGAGAAGCGACAGGTGGCTGCGGCCGTGAAGGAGGTCTTCGATCTCGCCGAGCGCATGGCCGAGATGCGGGACCACGACGTCATCTGGGTGGCTGACCGGGAACGATCGGGACGGGAGCTCCGGGTCGCGCCGCTTTCCGTCTCGGTCCTGATGCGCGATCACATCTTCGCCGACCGTACGGCTGTCCTCACCTCGGCCACCCTGCGGCTGGGCGGTGAGTTCACCACCATCGCCACTTCCGTCGGTCTGCGAACCGACGAACGGACCGAAGCAGTGCAGGGCGACATCGCCGCGGACACCGCGTCAAACAAGCGCCAGCCGTGGCGGGCGATCGATGTGGGTTCGCCCTTCGATTATCGGCGGCAGGGCATCCTGTATCTCGCTCGGTCGCTTCCCCCGCCGGGCCGGGACGGCTTGTCCAAGTCGTACCTGGAGGAGATCGCTGAACTCGTGTGGGCCGCAGGCGGACGCACGCTCGGCCTGTTTTCTTCTCGGCGGGCCGCCGAGGCCGCCGCCGTGCATGTCCGCAAACAGCTGCCGAAGTTGACGATTCTCTGCCAGGGCGATGCGCAGCTATCCGAACTCACCCGGAGGTTCGTCGAGGACGAGACGGTCAGCTTGTTCGGGACGCTGTCCCTCTGGCAGGGCGTCGATGTACCGGGTGCCACCTGCTCGCTGGTGATCATCGATCGAATTCCATTTCCCCGACCCGACGAGCCACTGACTCTGGCGCGGCAGCGCGCAGTGGCCGAGGCGGGCGGCAACGGCTTCCTCGCCGTGGCGGCCACCCACGCTGCGTTGCTACTCGCCCAAGGCTCCGGTCGGTTGATCCGGCGGCTCAGTGATCGCGGTGTTGTGGCAGTCCTCGACCCCCGGCTGATCACCGCTCGCTACGGCAGCTATCTGCGCGCTTCGATGCCCGAGATGTGGCAGACGAGCGAGCGCGAGGTCGTGATCGCCGCGTTGCGACGCCTCTCTGGACAAGCCTGAGGAACCTGCCGAGTGGGAGGCATGGCGCCGCTCACGATCGTCTGGCACGCTAGCCAACATGGAGCACACGTACGATTTCGACCTTGCGGTCATCGGCTCGGGGCCCGGCGGTCAGAAGGCCGCAATCATGGCGGCGAAGCTCGGTCACCGGGTTTGCGTCGTCGATAGCAAGACCATGGTGGGTGGCGTTTGCGTCAACACCGGAACGATCCCGTCGAAGACCTTGCGCGAGGCGGTGCTCTACCTCACCGGCATGCAGCTGCGGGACCTTTACGGGGCCAGCTATCGGGTCAAGGAAGAGATCACGATCTCGGACCTGCTGGCCCGGCAACAACACGTCGTCGGTCGAGAAACGGAGGTGATTCGGGCCCAGTTGATGCGAAACCATATCGAGTTGATCGCCGGCTCGGCGGGATTCCTCGACCCCCACACTCTGTCGGTCAATCTGGAAGGCTCAGACTCACATCGGACGCTGACAGCCGACAAGATTGTGATCGGCACCGGCACGGTTCCCGCTCGGCCACCGAACGTGGATTTCGACGGCGTCCGGGTGTTGGACTCCGATCAGATCCTGACCCTGGAAAAGGTTCCAGATTCACTCGTTGTCGTGGGCGCCGGCGTCATCGGAGTCGAGTACGCGTCCATCTTCGCCGCGCTCGGGACTCGGGTGACGCTGGTGGAGAAGCGTCCCCAGATGCTGGATTTCTGCGACCCGGAGATCGTCGAGTCGCTCAAGTTTCATCTTCGTGATCACGCGATGTCCTTTCGCCTCGGCGAGGAGGTGGCTTCCGTCGAGAGCGCGGGACGGGGAACGATCACCACGCTCGCCTCTGGCAAGAAGATTGCCGCGGAGGTCGTCATGCACTCCGCCGGCCGGCAGGGGAACACCGCCGCGCTCAACCTCGACCTTGCCGGATTGCATGCGGACAAACGCGGCCGGTTGGTGGTCAACGGGCAATACCAGACCGAGATGCC
>Ga0126314_10000265_pt1 | contig 26108 bp, 20 predicted proteins | sample Plot105B_FD_92535 | JGI IMG/M metagenome (GOLD analysis project Ga0126314, IMG submission 92535) | Serpentine soil microbial communities from UC McLaughlin Reserve, CA, USA - Plot105B | ecosystem: Environmental > Terrestrial > Soil > Grasslands | place: USA: UC McLaughlin Reserve, Lake County... | reverse complement strand
TGACGACGCACGCAGCGGCACGGAGACTCCAGCACGCAAGCCTCACGGGCCTCAGGCCCTTCGAGTCCACGCGCGTGGGAGACCTGAAAGTCACCGCGACGCCCGCGCGCCATGGGCCTCCGGGCTCGCTGCCCATCGTCGGCCACGTGGTGGGCTTCGTGCTGGAGGGAGACGCGCTGCCCGGCCCCGTCTACATCTCCGGGGACACGGTGTGGTTCGACGGCGTCGCGGAGGTGGCCCGGCGGTTTCGCATCCACACCGCCTTCCTGCACCTGGGCAGCGTGGGCTTCTCCCTCACCGGCCCGCTTCGGTACACCTTCGACGCGAAGGAGGCCGTCATCGCGGCGAACGCGCTTAAGCCCTCGCGCATCATCCCCGTGCACTACTCCGGCTGGAGCCACTTCCGGCAGAAGCCCGAGCAGGCGCGCCAGGTGTTCTCCGAGGCGGGCCTGGACGCCCGGGTGAAGTGGCTCACCCCGGGCGAGCGGACCGTGCTCGACTAACGCGACGCCGACGCCTCCCGCCGCTCCTCCAGCTTCCGGAAGTTGTCGCCGCGCTCGCGTTCGATGCGCAGGAAGAACGGGTCGACCCCGACGTACGTCGGGCGCTCGGCCACCACGAAGGACACCTGCGTGGATGCGCCCTGGAAGCGCAGGCGCTCCACGTGCAGCGGGGCGTCTTCTCCGGAGCCATCTCTCGGGGACTCGCGGTAGACGGCGACGTCCAGGGCTTCATCCATGGGCAAAGGAACATCCTCGCTCCCACGGCGCGCGTGCTTGGACGTCGTCACCCGGGCCGTCACCTGGAAGCGCCCATCCGCCCGAGGCTCCACCGTGGCGGCCTCCACCTTGAAGTCGTACAGGACGACCTCCTTCAGCCACTGGTCGATGAGGACCGCCTGCTCGGCGGACGCCTCCGCGTGCAGCGCGTCCAGCAGGTCCAACGTCGTCAGCGAGCTCTCCCGCCCCCGCGCATGCAGCAGGTGGCGCAGCGCCGCGTCCAGCTTCGCCTCGCCCAGCAAGTCCCGCAGCGCGTTCATCACCAGCGCGCCCTTGCCGTAGTAGAGGTACGACTGGCCCGTGCCCTTGTAGAGCGGTGGTTCCCGCTCCACCTCCTCCGCGCGTCCCACCAGGTAGCGGTCCCGGTCGAACGCCAGCACGGGCAGCAGCGAGCGCTCGCCGTGCAGGCCCGCCAGCACCCGCTGCTCGGAGTACTTGGTCAGCGACTCCACCAGCATCGTCGCGCCCTCCACGGTGGCGGGGTCCAGCATGTGGCCCCACCACTGGTGCGCCACCTCGTGCGCCGTGCGCCGCGTCACCAGGTCCACCGCGTCCGTTCCCCTCATGTCGGTGAGGAAGCCCCGGTCCTCCACGAAGTAGATGACCTGGCTCATCGCCAGCGCGCCGAAGTCCCAGTACGAGGGAATCTCCACCACGCGCAGCTGCGTGTCCGGATAGCGGTGGAAGCGCGCGCCGAAGTCATCGAGCGAGCGCGTCATCGCGGCCACTATCGCCTTCACGTTGTAGGGGTGCGCGGGGTGGTAATACACCTCCACGTCGACGCCCTGGTGCCGCGTCCGATCCACCGCATAGCGCGCGGAGACGATGGCGAACATCGGCGTCATCGGCCGGTCCACGACGTAGTGGAAGTAGCGCCGTCCTCCCTCGCGCCACTCCTTGCGCAGCATCCCCGGCGCAATCGCCGTCTGGTCTTCCACCGTGGACACCGTCACGTCGAGGGTGTGCCAGGTCTGGGCCGCGTGCGCGGGCGCGGCGCCACTCTCATCCAGCGGGGGCATCCTCGGAATCTCCGGCAGGCCGAACTCCCTGCGCCGGGCTGGGTTGCCCATCTCGTACGTGCGTCGGTAGCCCAGCGTGGGGAACGCCTCCGTCTCCCGGATGAAGGAGCCGTTCTCCACCAGCGCCAGCTCGAAGTCCCCCGCCCTCACGCCCCGCTCCTCCCGCGTGACGTCGTAGGACAGCTCCGACACGTCGCCCGGAAGCAGTGGCGACACCCACTTGAAGCGGTACATGCCGAAGCGCTCGTCATGGGCCACCAGCTCCGCGCCGCGCAGCGCCAGCGACACGGGCCGCGCGCTCCGGGGCACGGCGACCCACAGCGTGTCGATGGGCGACAGCGTCCGGTTCTCCAGCCGATACGTCCCGGTGACGCGGTAGCGGCCCTCCTCCGGGAACAGGTCCACCGCGGACTTCACCGCGACGATGCTGGGGAGCGGGAGCGCCTCGTGGATTTTGTACGCGCGCTCGTAGTCGGCCTGCCACGCGGAGAACGTGTCGCGGGACTCGTAGCCATTCAGGCCGTAGGTGTCATGGAGGATGAGCCCGCCTGTGCCAACCAGCACCGCGCCACACACCACCGCGCTGGCCAGGCCACCTCTCCCCCACCTCGACGGAAGCGCATGGAGTCGGGCCGCCAGCCGGGGCGCCAGTCCGCGCCGCCACAGGCCCCATGAAATCAGGGCCAGCAGCGCGGAGAAGGCGCTCCAGTACACCATGAAGGCGGTGAAGGACGCGGTCAGCGGGCCATGGCCATTCAGGTCCGTGTGAGACAGCGCGGGCGCCGCACCGAAGCGCGTCAGCGGATGCTCCAGCCCCCAGCCCGCGCCCTGGCCCGCGACGATGGCCAGCAGCAGGCTCAGCACCATGCCCACGTAGCGATGCGGGCTCACCGTCTGGATGAACAGCACCGCCACCGCGAACAGCACCAGCGGCAGCCCCGCGAAGTAGAACAGCGACAGGTAGAGCCCCGGCTCCAGGAGCGGATGGCCACGCGCGAGTTGGAAGAGCACCCCCAGCACCATGGGCGTCCCCGTCAACACACCCACCAACGCCACCAGCGCCGCGAGCTTGGACACGACGAAGACGATGCTGGAGACCGGCGTCGCGTCGAGCAGCGCGTCGAAGCGTGCCAGGCGCTCGCGCCATGCCAGCTCCGCGCCGAAGTAGATGAGCACCAGCGTGCCGAGCTGGGACAGCGGCGTCCAGATGCTCTCCAGCACCCGGCCCGTGGTGGGGATGCGGCGCGTGCCGTACTCCCCGCGCCCCGCCCCCGTCACGATTTCCATGCCGACCATGAACAGCCACAGCGCCAGCAGCGCCAGGAAGGGCCAGCTTCGCAGCAGGTGCCGCAGCTCCAGCCGCGTCGCGGAAGCCAGCACCGCCCACGTCGAGCCACCTGCCGACGCCTCCACGGGACGGTATGCGCCAGCGGCCGTGGACTCGGGCTCCGTCGAGCGCTCGTCCCGCCGGGGCTTCACCGCCGCGCTCCGGAAGGAGAAGCGCCAGTGCACCAGGCCCAGCACGCACGCGGCGACACCGAGCCACAAGAGCCGGTTCCAGAGCAGGTTGCCCGACAGCGAGAGCAGCCGCGTGTTGCGCTCGGCCTCCGTCCAGTAGCGCGTCTGCTCGAAGAAGGCGGACAGGCCGAACGGGTCCAACAGCGCCGCGCGCGCCAGGGCCTCCGGCGTCTGCGGCGTCGCGCCCGCCATCAGCGGAGAGTCCGCCCACATGGCGCCGACGATGTAGAGCGCATACACGAGGATGCCGCCGACATAGCTGGCCAGCGTGCTGCGCGACAGCGCGGAGATGGCGAACAGCAGCGACGCGGCGAACACGACGTTGGGCACCACGAGCACCAGCATCGCCCACAGGTAGCTCGCGACGCTCAGGGGCCCCAGCCGCTCGGGCGCCACCTCCACCACGAAGGGCGACACCATCAGCGCCAGCGCCGCCACGGCGAACACGGCGAGCGTCGCCAGCAGCGCCCCCAGGAAGCGGCCGAGCAGGTAGTCCCGCTGGGTGACGGACGTGGTGTAGAGCAGCTCCGTCATCCGGTGCTCGGCGTCGCGCTGCACGGTGTTCGCGCAGAAGATGCCCAGCACGAAGAGCGACGTGAGCGACAACAGGCCCAGCGACTGCGCCACGCTGTACGGCGAATTCACGTGGAGGCCATCACCGCCGTAGCCGGTGGCGACGAACAGGACGCCCAGCCCGAGGAAGAACGCGGACGCGGCGAAGAAGACGGCCTGGCGCGTCTGGTAGCGCCACTCGAAGTGGAGGATGCCTCGGAGCATGGCGCCCTTGCCCTACGCCGCGCGCCGGTGGGACAGCGTGGAGAAGTAGACGTCCTCCAGGTCAGGCGGCACCGGCTCGAAGCCCTCCTCCGGCCGCGCGTCCGCGAGCACGTGCACGCGCGTGCGGCCCGCCTGCAGCTGCGTGGACAGCACTGGGAACGCGGCGCGATAGCGCTCCACCGTCCCCTTCTCCACCGTCTTGCGCCACACCCTCCCCTGCAGGGACGCCACCAGCGCCTCGGGCGCCCCCTCGCACAGCACCCGCCCGTCGCAGAGGATGGCCATGCGCGGGCAGAGCTGGCGCACGTCCTCGACGATGTGCGTGGAGAGCAGCACGACGACGTGCTCCCCCACCTCGCCCAGCAGGTTGTGGAAGCGCTGGCGCTCCTCCGGGTCCAGGCCCGCGGTGGGCTCGTCCACGATGAGCAGCCGCGGGCTGCCCAGGAGCGCCTGGGCGATGCCGAAGCGCTGCCGCATGCCCCCGGAGAAGCCGCTCACGGCCTTCTTGCGGTGGGCGTGGAGGTTCGTCAGGTGCAGCAGCGCGTCCACCTGCTCGCGGCGCTCCTTGGCGCGCGTCAGGCCCTTGAGCAGGCCCAGGTGGTTGAGCAGCTCCACCGCGGACACGCCCGGGTACACGCCGAAGTCCTGGGGCAGGTAGCCCAGGTGCCGCCGGTGGGCCTGCGGCTGGGCGAGCACGTCCAACCCGTCGAAGACCACCTGCCCGGAGTCAGGCTCCTGCAGCGTGGCGAGGATGCGCATCAGCGTGGACTTGCCCGCGCCGTTCGGCCCGAGCAGGCCGAAGAGTCCTCGTTCGATGGTCAGGTCGACGCCCTGGAGGGCTCGAACCCCATTGGGATACGACTTCGAGACAGCGGAGATTCGCAGCATGGGGAGCGCGGTGGGGCGGAAGAGATGACCGCCTTGCTACGCTCCGGCTCCCCGAGCGATTGCGGCGCCGTGGGGCGAACAGGCCCTGTGTCAGTCCTGCGGACGGACGTTCGAGGCCTGAAGTCCCTTGGGCCCCTTCTGCACGTCGAACTCCACCTTCTGGCCGTCCCTCAAGGAGCGGTGCCCCTCTCCCACGATGGCGGTGTGGTGGCAGAACACGTCCGCGCCGCCGTCATCCTGCGCGAGAAACCCGAAGCCCTTCGCGTCGTTGAACCACTTCACGGTACCCGTCGCCATACGCGGCATCCTCCCTGTCGCGACGCTTGCGTCGCCACATGCCGGAAAGTGGCATGGGGCATGACACGTAGTCCGGACTCGAAGCGCCTGTCGACGGGCGACGTTGGCGACTATCCACCGGTGAGCTTTCGGGGAACCCAGGGCGTCACCCTGGATACGACAAGGCCCACCACGGTGCTTCGTGGTGGGCCCGACTGCGGTGGGGACCTAGTACTCCACTACCGGCTGCGGACCGGGAATGATGTCCGCGATGTCCGGGTCCACTTCACCAGGCTGGCGGGGCGTCTTGTCCCCCTTGTCCTTCTTGCGCTGCTCGCGCTTGGCATCCTTTTCCTGCTGATGCTGCTTGCGCGCCTGCTCTTTCTGACGCTTCGTCGACCTTCCTTGCATGTCGCCTCCCTCCTGAAAGCAAAAGCCCGACCTCACTCAAAAGGAGACCGGGCATGAGTGCTGGAGCGGACGCGCTCAGCCGATCGGACGAACGTTCGAGGCCTGGAGTCCCTTGGGCCCCTTCTGCACTTCGAACTCCACCTTCTGACCCTCGGCCAGGGTCCGGAAACCGTCCGCCTGGATGGCGGTGTGGTGGCAGAACACGTCAGGGCCGCCATTATCCTGCGCGATGAAGCCAAAGCCCTTCGCGTCGTTGAACCACTTCACGGAACCAGTCGCCATATGCGTCTTCTTTCGTCTTGCGGCAGTCGAGGCCGCCTTCCACCCCGAACCTGGGGTGCCGGACTGCCTCTAGCCTGATAGGAGGCCTCTGTCATCACATCCAGGCCTCGAAAAACCAACCTACCCCAACCCCGCGCGGAACAACGCACGAGCTACCCGAACAATTCTCGTTTCAGTTTAACGGTGGGCGCTCCCCTCCGCTGTATTCCGGAAGGTGAGAAGACCCCGCATCCAGCCTCTGACAGAGCACCCACGGGCAGGCGGGCAACACCCCCGCGCCCCCCCTGGTTCCCGGGCGGCCCCCGTCATGCCTGGACCCGGGCACGGCGTCCACCTCGATTGTGAAGGACTCAACGGCGCGTCCGCGCGGCGAGCGCGTCCAGCAGCCCGCGCCGGGTGCCGAAGTGGTAGCGCGGCGCGCCGCGTCCCACGTGCGCGTGTCGGGCCACCGCCGCGAGCGTCAGCGCCTCCAGGCCCCGCTCCCGGACGAGCTGCTTGGCCACGCGCAAGAGCCGCGCGCGCATTCCCTCCTCGATTCTGGCGCGCGGCGGCGCGACGATGAGGTGAAACCAGGGCCACCCCAGCATGACGTTCCCCCTTCTCCTGCTTCAGGCCGCCGGGCCCAGGGCGGACCCCGGCCGCGACTCGGGCCAAGGCCGCCACGTAACCTGCTTGCGGATGTTTCCAACAGTGATGGCTCGTGATTCCAAACATCACCGGTGTGAATCCTCCGGCGCTGGGGCGCGCGGGGCATGACGCCCTCGAAACCCGGCGTGAAGGGGGCGGCCCGCCAGCGGAGGTCGCGCAAGCGGCCGGCGGTCATGGCGGCGACCTCGCTGGTGTTGGACGCCGCTTCGGGCGGCTCGCTCCAGACGCAGTTGGTGGAGGCGCTGCGCGCGGCCATCGTCGCCGGGAGGCTGGGCCCGGGCATGCGGCTGGTGTCCACGCGCGCACTGGCGGAGCAGTTGGACCTGTCCCGCAACACGGTGCTCAACGCGTACTCGCGGCTCCTGTCGGAGGGCTATCTGGAGGGCCAGTCAGGCTCGGGCACGTACGTGGCGAAGGAGCTGCCGGAGCGACTGCATGCCTCGCGACACGCACGGGCGCAGGTGGCCGCGCCGAAGCACACGCCGGGCATCTCCCAGCGCGGGCTCGCGGTGGCGCGGCTGACGGACCTGCGCATCGCCGCGCCCGGCATCCCCGCCAGTCGGATGGCGTTCCGCATGGGTACGCCGTCGGTGGATGCCTTCCCCAGCGACCTGTGGGGACGGCTGCTGCACACGCGCTGGCGGCGCTCGTGGGGGGATTTGCTCAAGCGCGCGGAGCCCGCGGGCCATGGGCCCCTGCGGCGCGCCGTCGCGGACTACCTGGCGACATCGCGGGGCGTGCGGTGTGTCCCGGAGCAGGTCATCATCGTCAACGGCGCGCAGCAGGCGATGAGCCTGGCGGCGCAGGTGCTGCTGGACCCGGGTGACGCCGCGTGGGTGGAGGACCCGGGCTACTTCGCCAGCCGGGGCGCGCTGGTCGCCGCGGGCGCCACGCTGGTGCCAGTGCCCGTGGACGCCGAGGGCCTGGACGTGGAGGCCGGCATGCGGCTGCGGCCCGACGCGCGGCTGGCCATCGTCACGCCGGCCCACCACTTCCCGCTGGGCGTGGCGATGAGCGAGGCGCGGCGGCAGGCGCTGCTCACGTGGGCCGCGCGCTCGGATGCGTGGATTGTCGAGGACGACTACGACAGCGAGTTCCGCTACGTGGGCCGGCCGCTGCCCGCGCTCCAGGGGCTCTCGCCGGACGCGCGGGTCATCTACATCGGCACGTTCAGCAAGGTGGTGTCGCCAGCGCTGCGGGTGGGCTACCTGGTGGTGCCGGAGTCGCTGGTGGAGGCCTTCAGCGCGGCGCGGCGCTTCGCCGACGGCCACACGCCCATCGTCGAGCAGGCGGTGCTCGCGGACTTCCTCGATGGGGGCCACTTCAGCCGCCATGTGCGCCGCATGCGCGTGCTGTACGGCGACCGCCAGGAGGCCCTCGTCGAAGCCGCCCGGCGCGAGCTGCGCGGGCTCCTGGACGTGTCCCCCCTCCACACGGGCATGCACCTGGTGGGCTGGCTGCCGGAGGGCGTGGATGACCGTCAGGCCTCCGCGCGCGGCATCGAGGCCGGGGTGATGACGCAGCCCCTGTCCGCCTTCCGGACGCGGTCCACGGGGCCCGGGGCGCTTTTGCTCGGCTACGCGTGCGTGCCCGAGAAGGAAATCGCCGAGGGTGTGCGCCTGCTCGCGCGCGCCCTGCGCTGAACACAGCCCCTGTCGTCGCGACGGGGAAGTGGCCCCTGCTCCGACCCGAAGTGGCACCATCGAACGGTGCGCGAGTGGCCCTCGCGCGGGGTGGCCGCCCCGGTTACTTCACGCCTTGACGATGGGGGACATGAGGTCCCTCTCCGAAGGAGACGAAAGACCATGGAAGCACAGCGTTTCGACACCGCGAAGGTCGCCCCGGGCATCTTCACCGCGATGATGGGGCTGGAGAAGTACCTGCACCAGTGCGGGCTGGAGGTGGGCCTGCTGCACCTCATCAAGCTGCGCGCCTCGCAGCTCAACGGCTGCGCGTACTGCATCGACATGCACTGGAAGGACCTGCGTGCCATTGGCGAGACGGAGCAGCGGCTGTATGGGCTGGATGCGTGGGAGGAGAGCCCCTACTACTCGGCGCGGGAGCGCGCGGCCCTGGCCTGGACGGAGGCCGTCACCGACTTGAAGCACGGCCACGTGTCCGCCGCCGTACACGAGGCGGTGAAGCCGCACTTCACGGACAAGGAGCTGGCGGACCTCACCGGCGCGGTGGCCACCATCAACGCGTGGAACCGGCTGGCCATCGCCGCGCGCTCGGTGCCCGGCGCCTACCAGCCTCCGAAGTCGGCGCAGAAGGGAGGCTGAGGTCCACGGGGTTGGCGGGCGCCGCCCGGGTGTATCGACGCGAGCCCGGGCGAAGCATTACTGTCCGGGGCTCATGGCGGACACCCGACAGAAGGCTCCTCCCACGCACTTCACCGAGCGGGAGGCCGCGGAGATCATCCGCGAGGCCACCGCTCATGCGCTCGCGAGCCGCGAACCGGCGCGGACGCTGACGCGTGAGGAAGTGCTCGCCATGGCGCGGGAGATGGGCCTGAGCGAGGCGGCCGTGGAGGTCGCCCTGGTCTCCCGCGCCCAGAAGGAGCAGCACCAGCGCAAGGACCGCAAGGAGCTGCTGGGACTCGCGACGCACGGCCTCAGCTACACCATCGTCATCGGCGGCCTCACGCTGATGGACCTCTTCTCCGGTCCTTCCTGGTGGGTGCACTGGCCCGCGATTGGCTGGGGCATCGGGCTGGCGTTCCATGCCATGGGCACGGTGATGGGGATGGCCAGGCGCGAGCTGAAGGTGGAGGACGACGAATAGCAGCGCGGTCGGCGGTTCACGACCCTGGCGGCGTGCGCGGCAGCTCCGTGCCGAACAGCGCTTGGAGCAGGTCCAGCAGGCCAGGCCACGCCTCGGCGCCCAGCCACAGTCCCTCCTCCACGTGCTCCACGCTCATCGCGAGCGAGGCGTTCTCGAAGAGCTTCGCGGACAGCACACCCTCGGGGGGGAGCTTGCCTTCCACCTGGAGCACCTGCCCGTCCCAGCGCATGCCGGGAGGCAGCAGTCGCTCGGCGAGGGCGCGCACGGCGGAGCGTCCGGCCCCCGCGCGCAGCACCCCCATCACCAGCGACGACGCGCCCCGCGACTCCTCCAGCTCCACGCGGCCCGGCGTGCGCAGCCACAACCGGTAGCGCCCCGAGGCGAACTCCACGCGCTCCAGCGTCGTCTCGACGCGCAGCTTCCAGCCCTTCACCGACAGGCGGATATCGTACAGCTCTGGATGCGCCTCCCAATGGCGCAGCTCCAGGTGCTTCACCTTGACCAGGAGCTGGCGCACCACCGCCTCCACGCGCACGTGGGACAGCCGCAGCCGCTTGCCCCCGACGTCCACGGCGAGGTCTCCAGACAGCGTGGACGGCAGCCGCTTCGCCCACTCCCTCGCGCCTTCCAGCAGCTTCATCGCCAACGACTGACCCGACATCCGTGTCCTCCCGAGTGCGGGGCGCAGCATGCACTGGATTCGTGTCGCGAGGCCTCGGCCCTCGGGTACGAGGGCTCGGCGCCAGGGCCGCTCAGGGAGCGAGCGGCGGGAAGCGTCCAGCCTCCCAGTCCGCCAGACGCGCGCGGCCCTCGGCCACGCTGTCCACCACGAAGTTCCACCAGATGACGAGGGGGTCCGGCAGCGGCTCGCCACCGAGCACCATCACCCGCGCTCCCTGCGCCGAGCGCAGCGTCAGCGTGGACGTGCCTTCGTCCAGGTGCGCGAGCACGCCCTTGTCCACGGACGTCTGCCCCACGGCCACGTCACCCTCGGCGACGTAGACAGCGAGCGCGTGGGTGGGCTCCACCGGCAGGGACACGGAGGCGCCCGCCTCCAGTGCGACGTCCAGGTACGTGAGCGGATGGAAGGCGGGCACGGGAGAGAGGACTTCGCCGAGCCGCCCCGCGAGGACCCGCACGCGCGCGCCCTCGTGCTCCACCAGTGGCAGTCGCGACGAGGGGACGTGCTCGAATGCGGGGTCCACCTGGCGTTGCGCGCGAGGCAGGGCGACCCACGTCTGGATGCCGTGCAGCGGCGCGGCGCCCGGGCCGGAGTCCACGTCTTCGGCGTGGACGATGCCGCGTCCCGCGGTCATCCAATTCACATCGCCCGGGTGGATGTCCTGCACCGTGCCCAGCGAGTCTCGGTGACGGATGGCCCCGGAGAAGAGGTACGTCACCGTCTGGAGGCCCACGTGGGGATGGGGTGGCACGGCCATCGCGCCAGGGACGGCGGGCGAGGGGCCGAACTGGTCGCAGAAGACGAAGGGCCCCACGCGTCGCAGCTCCACGCGGGGCAGCGCTCGCAGCACCCGCGAGTCACCCACCAGCTCCGTCTGCTTCGCGGGCCACAGCGCCACCACGCCGCGCTCCGCCGAGCCCGTGGCACGTGCCGCGGACGATGAATCCGACCCCATCTTGAATCTCCTCCTCGAGCAACACCCTGGCGCCCGGGCCCCGTGCGTCGAAGCGCGGAGCGAATGCAGTATCGCCCGGCACAGGGCTCGCCGGTAGCGGCTGGCGACCGTCTCTTGGACCGGGACGCGGGGGCCTTGCCCCTCGCTCGGGCGAGATGGGCGGACGTCACTCCGATGGGGGAGGAAGGATCAGGGTGGGTGTGCCGCAGCCCTCGGCGGTGGGGAAGAACGTCAGGTCGGCGCCCACGCCCCTGAGTGCCCGGAAGGTCTCCAGCACCGGGAGCTCCAGCGACATGGGGGCGATGCGACGGACGCGACGTCCCTCTCTCACCTCCCAGCCTCCGGCGATGAGGGACACGCGCCCGGGACGGGGCATCGTCGTGAAGGTCTCCACGCGGGCGACCAGCTCCGTGTAGTGCGCGGGCAGCGCGTCGCCGCGTGGGACGATGAAGAAGTTGAGCGCGGTGACGGACGGTTCGGAGGCGCCCTCGCGCAGTCCGCGTCCACACGGCTGCGCGCCGAGCCGTGTCGCGGTCTGCTCCGAATGGAGGAAGCCCATCAGGCGGCCCTCGTCCACGAGTCGCACCGCGCGCGCCTCGCGACCTTCGTCATCCCATTCGCGGCGCCGTGTGCCCTGGGGGTGCAGCGGGTCATCCGCCACGGAAAGCACGGACGGAAAGGCCTTCTTCCCCACGGCGCGCGCCAGGGCCGGCGTCGCGGCGGCAACGTCACCGCGAAGCAGCCAGGAGAGGCCGGCGACGAGCGGAGCCGCGACGGCGGGACGCAGCACCAGCGGCAACGTCGGGTCCGCGAGCTCCGATACCGGCTCATCGGAAGACAGGGGCGCCGGTGCCTGCATGAGCGATGTCGCGGAGTCTCGCGCGTGTGGCCTCGCCGGAGCCTCCAGCGCCGCCACTGATTCCAGGAGACGCTCGCGCAGGGACTCCAGCTCCAGCGCGTCCTGTCCTGGGGCTCGCGCCACGGCATCGACCACCGCGCCACGAGACGTCTCGCAGCGCACGAAGGCTTCCTCCCTGTCCTCCACGTGCGCGACCACACCACTGCTGCTTCGCAGCAACGCGGACCACGTGGAGCGATGGGTGGACACCAACGCCTGCACCACGGTGCCCGAGGGCACCACCGTCCGAACCAGCCGCGCGGCTTCGTTCCGCGCCCGCTCCACGGAGGGCTCCCAGCGCCACGCGGGTAGCGGAGTCACCGTCAGGAAGCCAACGGGAGGAGGCCGCGACTCAGCGGCGACTCCTCGCACCGCCGCATCCAACCAGCGCTCCAGGTCCTCACGACCCCGCACGGGGCCCGACGCGAAGCCACGCGATTGCGCGTCCCACACCCGCACCGCCACCGAGCACGCCACTCCCTGACTCGCGGCGAAGGCGCCCGTGGCGGCCTCCAGCTCCAGCGTCAGCTTCCCCTCCACGACGATGAAGAGCTCGGCCTCCAGCCTCGGATGCGCCCGACGAAAGCCCTCCAGGACATCGCGCGCCGCCTCGGCCAGCACGTGCGGCGCTGTCACCTTTGCTTCGTCACGCCGCTCGCCATGCCCGTTGCCGATGCTCACGCGCTCCCATCATGCCCCATCTCCCCGGTGGACCGTCCGTGGGCGCCGCGCGATTCCCGGCACGGGTCTCGGCCCCTCGCCACGACGGTGGTAGAACGGAGCGACGTGCCCGTCGAGAAGCCCAACACGTCGAGCTGGTTCGTGGAGCATCGGGAAGCGACCGAGGTCGCCCACTCCCGCTCGGGGCCGCGCGTCCTGCCCCTCCACCAGGAGCAGGGCCTGTCCCACGCCCTCACAGTGGACGGCGGCGTCGAGCACACGTGGGAAGTCCTGGTCGACGGCGCCCTCCCCTCCCACGGCCTGCCCGGGGACTTGAGGACCGGTGCGCGGGAGCTGCTCGACCCGACTCCCGTCCTCGACACGACGGCGGTGCTGGCGATGGAAGTCACGCGCAGGCTGGTCGACACCGCGCGTGCGGCCGGAGCCACGCACCTGGACGTGCTGCTGCGAGAAGTCGAGCGACGCACCCTGTGCTTCGACGACGGACGGGCCGTGCGACAGGACTCCCGCCACGCCATCCTGGAAGTGAAGACCTTCCAGACGACGGACGGTGGCGTCCTCGATGCCTGGCGCGCCACGGCCTTCCCGGACCTGAACCACCTGCACGCGGCGCTTCCGACCCTGGAGTCCCTGGTGGACGGGCTGGCGCGAGAGCTGCGCGAGTCCAGCCCCGGCATCCCCTGCCCCACGGGGATGTTCCCCATCGTCTTTCCTCCGGGCGCCGCTTCCGCGTGCTTCTTCCATGAAGTCTGCGGGCATCCACTGGAGGGGGACGTCGTCGCACGCGGAGGCTCGTACCTCGCGCGCAGACTGGGGCAACGCGTGGCCGGCCCGTGGCTCTCCGTGTCGGACGACCCCACCGACGGACATGGAGCCCTCGGCTTTCGCTGGGACGACGAGGGCCACGCGGCCCAGTCCGTGCCGCTCTTGAACAAAGGCGTCGTGGGCTCGCCCATGCTCGACTCGCGCAGCGCCAGGCTGCTGGGGCACATCCCCAACGGCCATGGTCGACGCGTGGGCTTCCGCCATCCGCCGCTGCCGCGCATGGCCCACACGCGCGTGGAGCCTCACGAGGGCCACCTGGAGTCGGTGCTGGCGGGAGTGCCTCACGGCCTGCTCGTCCAGCATCTCACGCCCCGGCACATGGACCTGCTGTCGGGAGACTTCAGCTTCTACATCGTGGAGGCGCGCGAGGTGCGCGATGGCCGCGTGGGCCAGCGCGTGTCACCCGGCATCCTCGCCGGCAACGGCCTGGAGGCCCTGGCCTCCATCGACGCGGTGGGCGCTGACTCGCGCAACCTCTTCGCCACGCGCGGCTGTCGCAAGCTGGACCACGGCGCCCTGCCCGTGTCCTTCGGACAACCCGCAGTGCGCTTCCGCGGGCTGACCGTCCGTCCCTGGCGCTGAGCAGCGCGCTCGGCGCCTTCCCGTCTACGGCTGGCAGAGCCAGCGCTCATCCAGCGGCGGCGGCGGCGGGTCCTCGAGCGGGTCCACCGGAGGAGCCGGCAGGCTGGGGTCCGGGTACGCGAACACGCGCTGCACGGAGACACCGGGACGCGGCTGCACCGTGACGGGCGCGATGACCAGGGGACGGACTCCGTACGGGCCCGGCGGCTCCCCCGGCGCGGGGGCGTAGGTGTCCTTGAAGGTCACCGTCACGGGCGTCGTCAGCCCCGGGGGCAACACCAACGCGTAGTAGCCGAAGAAGCCCGTCGGGTCCGGCGACGCGAAGAAGCCCATGGGCGACTGGCCCGGCGGCCCCACTCCGGGAGGCGCCCAGTTCACCGACAACAGCGTGCCGGCGCTCGTCTCACCCACCACGCTGTCCAGCGGGATGACGAAGTAGTCGTAGAAGAAGCTGGGCGGATGCACCCAGAAGAGGACGACGCCGCCCGTCCGGGCCGGGTCGAGCAGCTGCTCCACCGTCGTCGGCGTGCCCTCCCCCGTCAGGTACTGGGCCACCGCGTCCAGGGCGCCCGCGCTGCCGACCATGGGCGCCGTCTGGGAGGTGCACTCGTTGACGTTGACCTGGATGGGACGCAGGGACGTGGTGGGGTAGTGCGTCGCCGGAGGCAGCGGAAAGGGCGCGCCCTCCGTGAAGAACTCCACGGGCCCCGCCGGAGGAATCGCCTCCGCCAGATAGGGCGTCGTGGCATCCAGCGGGACACCCTCCACCTGCCAGATGCCCGCGAAGGACGACGCGCCGCTGGAGACGGCGCTCCCGCTGCCAGCCAGCCGCACCGTCGCGCCGGGAATGGCAGAGAAGAGCAGGTACGGCGTGTCCTCGAAGAGGGCGGGCGGCGGCGTCACCTCGCCCGGGAAGTTCAGCACCGTCAGGAAGAAGGCTTCGGGGTCATAGACGACGCCGGAGACGGTGGCGCGGCGCTCGGGCAGTTCGCCGATGGGAGCGTTCGTACCCTCCTCGGGCGGAATGGGTTCGGAGTCGGAGCATCCGCCCAGCGAGGCGGCGAGCAGGAAGGTGGCGGTGAGGGAGCGGGCCTTCATGGCGGTCCTGTTCGGAATCATCGGAGGGGCAGCACGTGCTCGGCCGGGGGCGTCGTCACGTGGCACGCGTTGGCGCAGTTCCCGTAGATGTTGGGAGCGGACGCGAGGTTTTCGAACTCAAGGTGCTTGTACTCGTTGCCATGCGTGCCCGGATGGCAGCCAGCACAGGCGATGAGGCTGGGCCGCAGGGTGCTCTCACGCGTCAGGTGGCACAGCGTGCAGTCACCCTTGTTCTGGGCGTACTTGCGCGAGCTGATGTGGATGCGGTGCATGAAGTCCGACACGTGCCCCACCGACTCGTCGTAGTGGCACACCTTGCACGTCTCCACGTGGTCCACGCTCACGCCGTGGTGGAGGTTGCTCAGCGAGTTCGGCCCGTTGTGGCACACCTGGCAGTTGCCAATCTGGTTGGGGTACTTCGTGGGCTCGGCCTGACCGACCTGGAAGAAGAAGGGGTCCAGGCGGTTGAGCCGCTCGCCCATGTAGCTGCGGTGCCCCTTGAGGAGCAGGGCGTAGGTGCCCGGCTTCGCGTCCGGCGGCAGCTCCACTGTGTAGCGCGTGTTGGGCCGGTGGGACTTGCCTCCGGGACGGTAGGCCGCGGCGGGATGGATGTAGTACGCCGGCTCGACGCCCGTGGGGAACGCGAAGTACGGCGGCGTATGCGCGCCGTTGACGACCTTCAAATCCTGGAGCGGCCCCACCACCTTGAAGCCCGACTCGGAGGCGCTGGTGTCGCGCCAGTTGATGAGCATGTTGCTGTTGAAGTAGGCGAGCCCGTTGGAGAAGTCCCCCATGTAGTCGTTGAAGCTCGGCATGGTGTCGCGCGGGTGGAGGGCATGACCGTCGCCGTCCTGCAGCGCCACGACGAAGTCCAGGGACTCTCCCGGCATCAGGAAGCGGCCGTTCTGCGGCGGCGCCACCACCACGCTCTGCTTCAGGCCGAAGCCACAGCGCACGGCCACGTCGGTGGGCAGGCCGTTGGGGCCCATCTCGAAGCAGGAGTCGGGACGCTCGTTCTCCGGGACGAAGGTCACCGGAAACAGGAACGGCTTCAGGGGCATCAGGCTCCAGGTGAGCCGGATGAGCCCCTCGCCCCGGAGGTCCGGCATGGTGAAGGACTTGAAGGGGTTGATGGAGTTGGCGAACGAGACCTTCACCGTGGAGAGGTAGTTGATGGCCTCGCGCCCCTCCGCCTTCACCGGGACGGGGTCGTCCGGGAAGCGCGGAGGCGCCAGGCCCGCCACGACGAAGGAGACGCGCGTGTGGCCCGTCGCGGCGTTCTCCGCCATGAAGTCGGTGCGCTTGTAGGTCTCACTGGTGCGCACGTTGCCATCGGCATCGAGCACCTCCAGGAGCAGCGTGTCCGTGTCGGAGTTCATCCACGCGGCGTTCTCGTAGTACGTCTCGCGCTGCATCGCCCCCGGGTCCAGGACCTTCCAGTCGTCATGGCCCACCGTCAGGCCGCTCCAGTCCAGGTCCTTGAAGTCCGACTGGAGGCGCGCCCAGGCGGCCGGCGTGCGGCGGTCGTTGTAGTCCGTGTGGACTTCGTGGGCCAGGTCCACCGCGGAGAACTCCCGCAGGAAGTACAGCTCGCCCGGCTTCACGTTCATCCGCGCCGACGGGGGGACGGGGAGGATGGCGCTGGTCAGGGGGATGGCCGCGTTGAGGTTGAGGCAGGCGTCGGGGTAGTTGGGCAGGACGAGCCCCCCCTTCGTGACCGGCTCACCGTTGGGCAGAATCGCGCAGCCCTTGAAGGACAGCAGCGACAGGGAGATGGCTCCCGAGGCGGAGCTGTCGTACGGGTCGAAGGCCGTCGCGCCTCGACCGCGCGTGCCCTCCGCGTCGGACGTATCGAACAGGTTGCAGCCTGTGATGAGCGCCAGCACCGGGAGCGTCAGCAGCAGCGACTTGAAAGGCGATATCATGAGGACTCGTGCCAGGCCGGTACCGTTCTTCGCTGTAGCGGCTGGCGGGTTTCTAGCGAATGAGAACCCGAGAATCCTATAGGCCCTCCACCCAATACGCCAACAGTCGGCTGCGTTACTTCCCGACGGTGGGGGGGCTCGCGGTCGGGGGGGCCGCGATCTGCGCGCTCACCGGGGGCAGGGTCTTCAGGTACCGGTAGATGGCGCGCAGGTCGTCCTCGTGGAGTCCCGCGAGGAGGGACCAGGGCATGGCCAGCTTGTTGACCTGACCCCGCTTGCTGGGGGCTGGGGCCACGTCCTTCCAGGCGGTGAAGCGCGCGACGAAGGCGTCCTCGCCCCCCTTGAAGATGGCCCCCTCGGGGCGCAGCGACGGCGCCTTCTCCTCACCGAAGGGCGTAGGCAGGGGGAGTCCTCCGGCGAAGGGCACGGGGGTCTGCTCCAGGCCTCCGTGGCAGAAGGAGCACTGGGCCACGGTGGCCAGATACTGGCCCCGGGCCACCACGTCCCCGCCTGGAGGGGGCACGGGGCCCGGCAGCGCGCTGGCCAGCCCCTGGAGCTGGGCGACCAGTTCCTCTGGAAGCTGCGTGCGCTCCACGGAGCGCGGGACGGGTGGAACCTGGCGCAGGTACGCCACCACGGCGCGTGCGTCCTCGTCGGAGAGGGTCCGCCACTCGGAGTACGGCATCATGGGGAAGAGCGTCCTGCCATCCCTGCCCCGGCCCTCCCTCAACGCCCGCAGCAGCTCCTCGTCCGTCCAGCGGCCGATGCCATGCTCGGGGTCCGAGGTGATGTTGGGCGCGCAGACCCGGCCGGGCATGCCATGCCCCTCGCCGAAGCAGTCGCCCGCGAGCGCCTCCGCCTTCGCGGGTCCGCCATAGCGGGAGTAGTCCCGGGCCGTGTGGCAGGCGCCGCAACCGAGCACCGCCTCCACGAGATAGCGGCCCCGAGCCACGGGCTCCGCGGCCTTCGCCACATCCGGGGCGACGGCGGCCCTGGGCGCCACGGCGCTGGGGGGGGGGGGCGGCACCGGCTTCGGGGCCTCCTCGCGCTGGCGACACGCGGGTCCGCACAAGAGCGTCAGCACGACGACGGCACCCAGCCGCCCCACTCCGCCAGCATGCATGAGCGCTCTCACTCCATCCCAGGGCCGTCTGGCGCCTGACCCAGCCGCAGCGCCGCCATGGCGCGGCGGTATTCGATGGGCAACCGGTCCGCCTTGACGTGGACCTCGCCGTCGAAGCCCAGCGGGTGCGCCTTCGGACGCTGGCCCTCGGCGATGCGCCGGTCCTGCTCCAGGATGGCCAGCTCCGACTTCACGAACATCTCCCCGAAGTTGCGAATCTTCGGGTGGTACGAGCAGAAGTAGAAGCACCGCATCTTCTCTTCCGAGAGGGGCTGTGCCACCGCGTAGACCGTGTGCGTGTAGAAGAGCGTCGGCTTGAACTCCAGCCGCACGGCGAAGGGCAACGTCACGTCATAGGTGAGCGTCGTCTTGTCCACGCGCGGGGGCGCCCCGCCGATGCTCGGTCCGAGCGCCGGGTAGACGATGCGGGTCCTCAGCCCGGAGGCGTGCCGCTCCACGTCATAGGCGGGCACCTCCTGCTGCTCGGGGTTGCCGAACGTCCCCTGGTGCACCCAGGACAGGTGCGCCACGTCGAGGACGATTTCCATCATCCGCCCCGCGGACACGTCCCAGTCCAGCAGCGGCAACGCCACGGTGGCCAGGGCCCCGTCCTCCAGCTCCGGCCACTCCGGCAGCGGCGCCGACGGCGTCGCGGACAGACAGACCCAGATGAGCCCGTAGCGCTCGGCGCAGCGGTACGCGGTGAGCCGGGCCTTCTGGGAGATGGGCGCCGAGAGCTGGGAGGGCACCCTCACGCAGCCACCATCGGCTCCGTACGTCCAGCCATGGAAGGCGCAGCGCAGCCCCTCTCCCACGGGCTCGCCGTCACAGAGGTCCGCGCCCCGGTGCGCGCAATAGCGCTGCGTGGCCGCGACGCCTGACGCGGTCCGCCAGACCACGCCATCCGTACCGAGCAGTCGGAAGGCAAGCGGCCGTTCGTTCAGCTCGCGGGAGAAGGCGACCGGATGCCAGAACGCCGAGAGCGCCTCCTCATAGGGGCGCGGCATGGCGGGGGTGCTCACGCGAGGGCGAGCGGGGCGATCTTGCTTTCAATCTCCTCGAGCAAGAAGTCGATCTCCTCGATTTCATCGAGCTTCTCGGGGGCTGCCGAGACGGCGGCGGCGGAGGGCTCCGCAGAGGGTGCAGCCGCTTCGGAGACCACCGTGGACGTGTTGGGCGACTGGACCGACTCTGACGCTTCCGAAGCCATGACTCCTCCTGGCACTCGCAGCAAAGGGGTTGCCATGCTCGTGGGAATCCAGGCGAGGTGTCAACACGCGGCCGGTGTGTTCACGCAATGCGTGAACGGCTTGGCGGCCGGTGTGTTCATGAAACGTGAGCCCCTGACAGGCAATCTGGTGGGGTGGGTGTCTCGCGACATTGATTGAGAGGAGGCTAGAGTGCGGCTCCCCCATGCCAGCCCCTCTCACCCGCGCATTGCTTGTCTTTTGCCTCCTGCTTGGAGGCACAGCGGGAGCGGAGGTCTGGAAGCAGGTGCGCCCGGGCGCCACCACCGAGCAGCAGGTATTGAGCCGCTTCGGTGAGCCCACGCGCCGACACACGGCGGGCGGCGCGCACGTGCTCACCTATGAAGAGGACTCCGCGCCCTCGGGCACCGTGCGCGCGGACTTCCACGTCGATGCGAGGACGCAGCGCCTGCGCCGCCTCGACGTGTATCCCTCCCCCGCGCCGTCTCGCGAAGCGGTGGAGCGGATGTTCGGTCCCGCGTGTCAGGGCGGAGGCCGCGCGAAGAAGCCCTGTCACGAGGTCAGGCTCTCGGCCACCAATGAGCCCTACCTCCACTATGTCTCGCGCGGGCTCGCGGTGTTCTTCGCGCGAGGAGAGCTCCAGGCCCTGACGTACCTCCCCGCCGCGCGAGCGCGTCAGGCGCGCATCGCTCCGGTGGAGCCGCCCCTGATGCAGGAGACACCCACGGCGAGCCCCGAGCCGCGCGAGAGCACGAACACGCCCGCCGACGAGGGCCTCGCGCGAGCGACTCCCACCACCGTGTCGCAAGCGCCTTCGGAGACCGTGGCCGTGGAGCCCATCGCCACGTCCCCCGTCGTCCCGGAGCTCGCCGTGGCTCGCGTGGAGACTCCGAGCACGGACACCGGCTCGAACCCGAGCGACCTGCTGCGTCCCGCGATGATGGACGGCGGCGAGGGCGCGCCGAGCCCCACCGCGGACAGCGACACGACGCAGGGACCCCGTCCGCTGAACGAGCCCGAGGAGCAAGCGCCGAGGCTCGCGGCCCCGGTGCAGCCCGAGGTGCTGACGCTCGGAGGGTTCTACTTCCAGCGCGCGGACATGGTGGTGTCCCAGCGGGCCACGGACGCCACCACGGCCGCGCAGCCGTACTTCCCGGGGCTCGTGGACGTCTACCTGGACTTCAGGCCCCAGGACGACATCCGGGCCTACGTGGTGGGGCGCCTGGTCTATGACCCGCTGGACCCGGCGCTCTCCACGCCGAGGACGAGCCTGGACAAGCTGTGGCTCTACTTCGGCCTCTTCGACAGCGTCTACGTGACGGCCGGACGCCAGCATGTGAAGTGGGGAAGCTCCCGCATCTGGAACACCACCGACTTCCTGCGCTCCCCCAATCCGGATCCGCTCGGCGTGTTCGACCTGCGCCAGGGCGTGGACATGGTGAAGGTGAACGTGCCCTTCGAGTCGCTGCGCGCGAACCTGTGGGGGTATGCGACGGCGACCCTGGAAGACACGGGGGTCACCGGCGCGCTTCCCCGCGCGCGCTACGGCGGCGCGGTGCGCGGCGATATCGCCTTCGGCACCAGCGAGCTCATCGCCTCCGCGTCCTTCCTGGAGCGGCGCCGCCCGCGCTACGGGCTGGACTACTCGCTGGGAGTCGGGAGGCTGGACTTCAACGCCGAGGTCGCCTTCGTGCGCGACTCGGATACCCGGCTGTGGCGGTCCACGCCGGAGGGGAGCTTCGTCGAGCGCACCGTGACGGGCACGCAGGTGCAGGCCAGCGCGGGCGTGGCCGCCGAGCTGCGCGTGGGAGACCTCTACCGCACCGTCCTCCGGGCGGAGGGCTTCTACAACCAGTTGGGCGACGACGACCGACGGCTGCTCACGTGGGTCCAGTCGACCGGGGACTACCGCGCCCTGTACTTCGGCCGGACGTATGGCCTGGGGCAAATCACCGTCACCCGCCGCAGCATCTATGAGCCGTCGTGGACGCTCACCGTGCTCGGCAACCTGGGGGACCCGTCGTTCCTGGGCCGCCTGGACTTCGGCTTCGTGCGCAACAACGTGAACGTCGCGGCGTTCGTCGAGGCGCCCTTCGGCGCTCGCGGCGGTGAGTTCCGTTTCCAACCCGACCCCTCCGTGGCGGCACTCCCCGCGACGGACCTGGGAATGTTTCGAGCCGGCATGAGCCTCCGCCTCCGGCTGTAGCCCCTGACGCCCTTTCACATGACCACTCCCCCTGACTCCGTCCTCCCCGGTCAGTCCCCCCTCCCGGAGCAGACGACTTCCGGGCCCGCGCAGGTCGGGCCGGCGGAACGCGAGAACACCTTCATTCCGCCCGCGAGGCTCCCCGAGGCCGACCGTCAGCGCGTGCTGGTGGAGTGGAACGCGACGACGTCCGAATACCCTCGCGAATCCACGCTGCCCGAGCAGTTCGCCCGCGTGGTGGAGCGCTTCCCGGACAAGGTCGCCGTCGAGTTCGGAGACAGCCGGCTCACCTACCGCGAGCTGGATGCGCGCTCCAATGTGCTCGCTCTGAAGCTGCGTGAGCTGGGCGTGGACACCGACGTGCGCGTGGGGCTCGCCGTCGAGCGTTCGCTGGAGCTCATCATCTCCGCGGTCGCCATCGTCAAGGCCGGCGGCGCCTACGTCGCGATGGACACGTCGTACCCGCGCGAGCGACTGGCGGGCATGGTGGAGGACGCCCGGCCCCAGGCCATCATCATCTCACGCGCGCTCGTCCCCCGGATGCCCGTCGGGGAATCGCGCCTGTTGGTGGTGGAGGACCTCTCGCTCCAGAGCCCGGCCCCTCACGCCCCACCGTTCCGAGCGCTGCCGGACTCGCTGGCCTACGTGGACTTCACGTCAGGCTCCACCGGCAGACCCAAGGGGGTCGGCACGACGCACCAGGGCGTGCTGCGCAACCACCTGGGCGTGAGCTACGCACGCTTCGGTCCGGACGAGACGCAGTTGTTGATGACGCCTCTCTCCTTCGACGTCTCCACGTTCGAAATCTGGGGAGCGTTGCTCCACGGGGCCCGGCTGGTGGTGATGACTCCGGGAGTCCCGTCGCTGGAGGAGCTGGCGCGGGTGGTCCGCGAGGCCCGCGTGACGACGCTCTGGCTGACGTCGGCGCTGTTCTCCCAGGTGGTGGAGGAGCACCTGGAGCTGCTGCGTCCCGTCAAGCAGCTCCTCGCCGGTGGCGACATCGTGGCGGCGCCCCACGTGCGCCGGGTCATCGACACGCTGGGGATTCCCGTCATCAACGGGTACGGCCCCACGGAGACCACGGTCTTCGCCACTTCGTACATCGCGACCGCGTCCGCCCAGGCCGCGAAGACGTTCCCCATTGGCCGCCCCATCAACAACGTCCGCGCGTACGTGCTCGGCGAGGACGGTGAGCCGGTCGCCATCGGAGCCACCGGCGAGCTGTTCGTCGGCGGCGAGGGGCTCGCGCGGGGCTACATGGAGCAGCCCGCGCTGACCGCCGAGCGCTTCCTGCCGGACCCCTTCCGCGGCGTCCCTGGCGCGCGCATGTACCGCACGGGCGACCTGGTGCGCTGGCGGGAGGACGGCGTGCTGGAGTTCCTCGGTCGCGCGGACTACCAGGTGAAGGTGCGTGGCTTTCGCATCGAGCTGCCCGAAGTCGAGGCCGCGCTGCGCGCCCATCCCTCCGTACGCGACGCCGTGGTGCTCGCGGTCGCCGACCCTTCGTCGGGCAAGCGGCTGGTGGCCCACGTGGTGCCCGCGGTGGGGCTGCGCATCGAGCCCCGCCAGCTTCGCGCGGACCTGCGTCAGCGCCTGCCCGAGTTCATGGTGCCCTCCGAGGTGGTGGTGCGCGGCGCGCTGCCCCTGACGGTCCATGGCAAGGTGGACCGTCGAGCCGTCGCCACCCAACCGGTTCCAGCCCAGGAGGACGGACTCCAGGCCCCCGCGGGACAAGCACCTCGCGGTCTCGTCGAGGAGATGCTCACGCATCTGGTGGGCCAGGTGCTGGGCCGCCAGGACGTGGCGCGCGACGTGAGCTTCTTCGACCTTGGAGGGCACTCCCTCAGCGCGACGCGACTCATCATCCGCATCCAGCAGACCCTGGGCGTGCGGTTGCCGCTCAGCGCGCGGTTCGGCACGAGCACCGTCCTGGAGCTCGCCCGCGAAGTCGCCGAGCGTTCCCGTTCCGCATTGCCCCTGCTGCCCGAGCCGACGCGGCTCCCGAAAGAGGCGCCCCGCTTCGTCTCGGCCTCGCAGGACCGCATGTGGTTCCTGCACCAGTTGCAGCCGGAGCTGCGGGCGTACATCCATTCCGAGGCCGTGGAGCTCCGGGGCCCGGTGGACGTGGCGGCCCTGGAGGACTCCCTGCGGTTGTTGTTGGAGCGGCACCCCGCGCTTCGCACGCTCGTGGTCTCCCATCAGGGCCACCCGGTCCCCCGCGAGCAGCCGGTGCCAGCACACGTGCTGCGCGTCGAGCAGGTGCGAGGCTCCGGAGAAGAGGGCCTGCCCTGGGCGCGGCTTCGGGAAGAGGCCTCCCGGCTCTTCTCCCTGGAGCAGGGACCGCTCTACCGCTTCCTGCTGTTCCAACTCGCACCCGAGCACCACGTGCTGTTGGTGGTGCTGCACCACCTGGTCATGGATGGGCTGTCGTTGGACATCCTGTTCCGTGAGCTGGGGCAGGCCTATGCCGCACCCGCCGGCCAGCGGCGCGCCCTCCTGCCCGAGCCCGAGCTCACCTTCGCGGACCTGGTGGCCTGGGAGCGCAACCCGGAGATGAAGGTCCGCGAGGACACGGACCTGGAGTACTGGACGCGCCAGCTCGAAGGGGCCCCCTCCCAGTTGTCACTGCCCACCGACAGGCCTCGACCGGCCGCCGTGAGCGACCGGGGCGCGACGACTCCAAGGCACCGGCTGACACCCGAGCTCCGACAGGCCCTGGAGGCGGTCTGCCAGCAGCACCAGGTGACGCCCTTCATGGTGCTCTACGCCGCGTTCGCGGTGTTGCTGCAGCGCTACTCCGGTCAGTCCGAGCTGTGCGTGGGCACGCCGGTCTCCGGCCGCACGCACCCCGCCGCCGATGACGTCGTGGGCCTGTTCATCAACACCGTCGTGCTGCGCACGAAGGTGGAGGCGCGTGCGTCCTTCGTGGACCTGCTCGCGCAGGTGCGCACCACCTCGCTGGAGGCCGTCTCCCACCAGCAGGTCCCCTTCGAGCGCGTCGTCGAGCGGCTCCAGGTCGAGCGCACCCACGGCGACTCGCCGCTGTTCCAGGTCCTGTTCGACATGAGCCGCGTGGAGCATCCGCTCGCGTCGGCGTTCCCCGCGCTCGCCCCCCGGGCGCTGCACCTGGGCCCGGGCGCCAGCGCCTTCGACCTCCACCTCACGGTCCACAAGGTCCAGGAGGAATACGAGTTCTTCTTCCGCTACCGGACCGAGCTGTTCGACGACTCCAGCGTCCAGCGGATGCTCACTCATTACCTCCAGTTCCTGGGCAACGCGCTGCATGCGCCCACGTCCGCGCTCGGGGAGCTCCCGCTGCACACGGAGGCGGAGCGCCAGCAGGTGCTGCGGGACTTCAACTCGGAGCAGCGGCCCTTCGACGAGGAGGCCACCACCGCCTCGCTGTTCCTGAGCGCCGCGACACGGACTCCGGACGCCGTCGCCCTGGTGACGCCCGACACCTCGCTCACGTTCGCCCAGCTCTCCTCGCGGGCCACACAGCTCGCGTCACACCTCTCCGCCCTTGGCGCCCGTCCCGAGGCCGTGGTGGGCCTGTGCCTGGAGCGCTCCGCGGACTCCGTCATCGCCCTGCTCGCCATCCACTTGAGCGGCGCCGCCTGCCTCCCCCTGGAGCCTTCGCATCCCGCCGCCCGGCGCGCCTCGCTGCTGCGACAGTCCGGCGCGCGCCTGGTCATCTCCCGCGAGCCCTTGTTCGAGGGCACCGCGCTCCCCGTCCCCCTCGTGCACCCCGAGGACGCGTCCCGGCCCGGCGCCGCGCTCGCGCCGTCCGTGCCCGCGCGTCAGGACCACCTCGCGTATGTCCTCTACACCTCCGGCTCCACGGGCGAGCCCAAGGGCGTCGAGCTCACGCACCGGAACCTCGTCCACGGCTTCGCCAGCTTCGACGCCTTCCTCGACACCGCGCCCGGCGCGACGTGGGCTGTCTCCAGCAGCTTCTCGTTCGACATGCACATCATGGAGCTGGTCTTCAGCCTCACGCGCGGCGCTCGCGTGGTGCTCCGGCCGGTCGGCCCCCTGAACCTGGGCCGTGACATCCGCCAGCACGGCATCACCCACATCGTCATCACGCCCTCCTCCCTCGCCACCGCCTTCGAGGAACCGGGCGCGCCCGAGGCTCTCCGCACGCTCAAGGTCGTCGTCACCGGTGGCGAGGCCCTGTCCGATGCGCTCGTGAAGCAACTCGCCTTCACGCAGACCCGGCTCACCAACGCCTTCGGTCCGACGGAGACGACCCTTTGTGTGACGTCCGCGCCGTGCTCGCCTGAGCTGCCCGTCACCCTTGGCAAGCCCCTGGCGCGCACCCGCCTCTACGTCCTCGACGACGCACTCCAGCCGCTCCCCGTCGGCGTCCCTGGTGAGCTCTTCATCGCGGGCCCCAGCCTCGGCCGCGGCTACCGCTCAAGCCCTCACCTCACCGCCGAGCGCTTCCTCCCGGACCCCTTCTCCTCTTCCCCGGGCGCTCGCATCTACCGCACCGGTGACAGGGCCCGCTGGCTCCCCGACGGCTCCCTCTCCTTCCTCG
>Ga0126314_10000264_pt1 | contig 26205 bp, 21 predicted proteins | sample Plot105B_FD_92535 | JGI IMG/M metagenome (GOLD analysis project Ga0126314, IMG submission 92535) | Serpentine soil microbial communities from UC McLaughlin Reserve, CA, USA - Plot105B | ecosystem: Environmental > Terrestrial > Soil > Grasslands | place: USA: UC McLaughlin Reserve, Lake County... | reverse complement strand
TCTGCGGGCCCAGACGGTACTGAAGCGTTAGGTACAGGCCGAAGGCGCAGAAGAAGACCACCAAGGTGAGTGGTGTGTTCCGCACCAATGTCACGTACGTGACACCGGCTGCGCGCAATACCTTGATTGGCGACACGCGCATGATCACAACCACCGTGCCGATCAGCAGCGCGCCCAAGGCTCCGGCCACGGTGAGCTTGATGGTCATCCAGAACGCCGCGAGAACGTCGTACTCGGCCAGCAGCTCACCCAGATCCTCGATCAACCCGTCACCTCGCGCAGATGGCGTGCCTCAAGGTCACCTGGCTATGAGCAGGGCTCGGGCTTGGGTGGATTGGTCTTAGTGTCGACCTTGAAACCTGAGGGACCAACGTTGTCGTCGACGGCCTTCTGCCAGGAACCGTCGGAGACCATCTTCTCGAGGGCTGCGTTGACCTTGCCGCACATCTCGGTGTCGCCCTTAGTCATGCCGACGCCATATTTCTCGGTTGAGAACGGCTTGCCGACAACCTTGAGCTTGCCCTTGTACTGCTCCTGCGCCGCATAACCAGCGAGGATGACGTTGTCGGTCGTGACGGCGTCAACGCTGCCCCCGACGAGCGCCTCGACACACTTGCTGTAGGTGTCCTGCTCGAACAACTTCACCGTCGTCGCATAGTCCTTCTTGATCTTCGCTGCCGGGGTCGAGCCGGTCACCGAACACAGGGTCTTGCCGTTCATGGTCTCCGGGCCGGTGATGTCGGAGTTGTCGGCCCGGACCAACAGGTCCTGGCCGGCGATGAAGTAAGGCCCGGCAAATGAGACTTTCTGCTTGCGCTCATCGGTGATCGAATACGTGGCAAAGATCAGCTTCACCTGACCGCCCTGGATCGCGGTCTCGCGCTGGGCAGACGGCGTCTCCTTGAAGACCACCTTGTCGGCTTCGTATCCCAGCTCCTTGGCCACGTACTTGGCGACGTCGACATCAAGGCCTTTGAAGGTGTCTCCCTCCTTCAGGCCAAGCCCGGGCTGGTCGTATTTGATGCCGATGGTGATGCTGTCGCGCTCGGCGGTTCCACCGGCCTCGCCACCGCCACCACCACCACAGCTCGCCATCGTCAGTGCGCTCGCCGTCACAGCAACCATGGCGAGAATCCTTGTGTCGATCTTCACTGTTCCTCCGAAAATGCTTGGGCCTTGGGGCCGACTGGCTTTGTTATCTGTGCTAGTGGGTCAAGATCTTGCCAAGAAAGTCTTTGGCGCGTGCGGTTCGAGCGCTGGTGAAGAATGTGTCGGGGTCAGCCTCTTCGACGATTTGTCCGTCGTCCATGAACACGACGCGATTGGCAGCCTTGCGGGCAAATCCCATCTCATGGGTTACGACGATCATGGTCATGCCCTGGCGAGCCAGTGTGACCATGACGTCCAGCACCTCGTTCACCATCTCAGGGTCCAATGCCGATGTGGGCTCGTCGAACAAGATCACCTTCGGTTCCATCGCGAGCGCGCGGGCGATGGCCACGCGCTGCTGTTGGCCGCCGGAGAGCTGAGCGGGATACTTGTCGGCCTGGGACTCGACTCCGACTCGCTTCAACAGCTCCAGGCCTCGCTTCTTCGCCTCCTCAGACGACAGCCCGCGTACCTTGACCGGACCCAAGGTCACGTTCTGCAGCACAGTCTTGTGGGAGAACAAGTTGAAGGACTGGAAGACCATGCCAACGTCCGCGCGGAGGCTGGCGAGCGCCTTGCCTTCATCGGGCAGCATCCTGCCGTCGACGCTGATCGTGCCGGACTGAATGGTCTCGAGCCGGTTGATTGCGCGGCAGAGCGTGGGCTTGCCTGATCCCGAGGGGCCGAGCACGACCACGACCTCGCCGGAGTGGATTGTCAGGTTGATCTTCTGCAGGACGTGTAGGTCGCCGAAGTACTTGTCGACCTCGCTCAGCACCACCAGGGGCCTGCCGACGTGGTGGGCAGTTACCGGCGATGCGGCGGCCGCCGAATCGTCCATGTGGCGAGGCTAGACCAAGTCGGCTGGATTCGGTGACGGTTCGCATTGAGATTCCGTCACATCTTTGAACCTTGCCTCCGCGGGTCTGAATGCCGCTATCTGACCCCGATTCCCCAGGTCAGCCGAATTGCCTCATCCGGTTCAAGCACCCGCAGGTCGTCATGGGTGGGGCCCTTATTGAACGCATCCGGGCCACAGGTCATCGGCTCCACCGCGATTCCCCAGTCGCGGTAAGGGCCACCGGTGAAGACCTGGGTCCAGCGCATCGATTCATCGCCCCAGAGATACGTGCAACGCTCGGCAAGCCGGACGTTGACTTGCCAGCGCCCGTCGGCGCCGCGGGCGAGATCGGTAAATGCGGTGTCCAGGATCGCTCTCTCCAATTGATGCCCTGCGCGCCAATCGAACTCGGTGCCGTCCACCGGCCGCAATTCGACAGGCAGGAGTCGATCGTCGACCGCCAGGTAGCGGCTCGCCGGTATTTCAAGGGATACCTCGTCGACCTCATCTTCGCCCGCCGTCAGATACGGGTGCGCGCCATAGCCGAAAGGAATCGGCGCAGCGCCGTGGTTGACCGCATCCACGGTCACCGTGAGCCCATCGGAATCGACCTGGTAGGTCGTTGTGGTCACCAGGATTCCCGGCCAGCCGCTTTGCGGATAGATGGTGACCTCCTGGGTCACCGCGCTCGGCTGCTGATCGACGAGATGCCAGGGCACGTAGCGGGCGAGACCATGGGACGCGTTGTGCCGAGCCGGCTCGGTCAGCGCGAGTTGTTGCTGCTTGCCGTTGAATTCGTAGCGACCATCCCGGATCCTGTTGGGCCAGGGGATAAGTTGCTGTCCTCGGCCGCCTTGCGGTGACGCCTCCGCCGCGAAGCCCTTGATGATGTCACGTCCACTCAGCTGCAGACTGCGCAGCGTTGCGCCGAGTTCTGTCACCACAGCAACCCAGTCGCCTGACTTGATCTCGTATTGCGCGCCAGTGGGATGGACCATGAGGACGCACTCTAGCGATTGAGGCTGCCCCTATTGATCGCGATACCGACTGGCCGACCGATTAGGCTGGGTCAGCCATGACCGCAACCGCAACAATCCTCGACGCAGCGGCCGCTACGTCGCGTCGCACCTACCAGATCCGCACCTACGGGTGTCAGATGAACGTGCACGATTCCGAGCGGCTCGCCGGCCTGCTTGAAGGTGCAGGCTACGTCAAGGCCGCGGAGCACGACACTGCCGACGTCGTGGTCTTCAACACCTGCGCTGTGCGGGAAAACGCCGATAACCGTCTGTATGGCAGTCTCGGCAACCTGTTTCCGACAAAGAAGGCGATGCCCGACATGCAAATCGCCGTCGGCGGCTGCCTGGCACAGAAGGATCGCAGCGAGATCATCCGGCGAGCACCATGGGTCGACGTGGTCTTCGGCACCCACAATCTCGGCTCTCTTCCGGTGCTCTTGGAACGTGCGCGGATTCAACGCGAGGCGCAGGTCGAGATCGTCGAGGCGTTGGAGACCTTTCCATCTAATCTGCCGACCCGGCGCGATTCGGCCTATTCGGGGTGGGTCTCGATAAGCGTTGGCTGCAGCAACACCTGCACCTTCTGCATCGTGCCTGCACTGCGCGGGAAGCAGGCTGATCGCCGACCGGGCGAAATCCTTGCTGAGGTCCAGACGCTGGTCAGCGAAGGTGTGCAGGAGGTGACGCTGCTCGGCCAGAACGTCAACGCGTACGGGCTCGAGTTCCGTGACCGGTATGCGTTCGGCAACCTGCTGCGGGCTTGCGGAAAGATCGAAGGTTTGGAGCGGGTGCGCTTCACCTCCCCGCACCCGAAGGATTTCACCGACGATGTGATCGTCGCGATGGCCGAAACCGACAATGTGATGCCGTCGCTGCATATGCCGCTGCAATCCGGATCGGACAAGGTTTTAAAGGCGATGCGGCGCTCGTACCGCAGTGAGCGCTACCTGTCCATTCTCGACCGGGTGCGGGCAGCCATGCCCAACGCCGCGATCACGACCGACGTCATCGTGGGCTTTCCTGGGGAGACAGAGCAGGACTTCGAGGCGACGCTGGACGTCGTCCGCGCTGCGCGGTTCTCGGCCGCCTTCACCTTCCAGTACTCAGTCCGTCCAGGCACACCCGCGGCAACTATGCCGGGACAGGTGCCCAAGCCGATCGTCCAAGAACGCTATGAGCGGTTGGTGGGGCTGGTCAACGACATCACCCTTCAGGAGAACCTCGGTCAGGTGGGCCGAACCGTCGAGGTCATGTTTGCCGACGGCGAAGGTCGGAAGGACAGCGCGACGGCGCGTATGTCGGGTCGCGCCCGAGACAACCGGCTGGTCCATGTCGCCGTGCCAGATGGGCCGGCTCGCCCTCGGCCAGGCGATATTGCCGACGTCGTCATCACCTACGCCGCGCCACATCACCTAACCGCGGATGCCGGGCTGCGGCGCCTCAGGCGCACTCGCGGCGGCGACGCGTGGCAGGGCCGCCAGACGACCTCCGAAGGGCAACGCCGGTCGGTCCCCCTCGGGATTCCAAGCGTCGGCCCAGCAACGCCCCTTCAGCAGGCGTGCGGCTAGAGCGGTTCTGTGCGTGACCGTCGTACTGGTCGGTCCGACGGCGGCCGGTAAGTCGTCATTGGCCATCGACCTCGCACTGCGCTTTCGGGTGGGAGATCGAGACGCTGAGATTGTCAATGCCGATTCAATGCTGCTGTACCGGGGCATGGATATCGGGACTGCCAAGCCGTCGCTCGCTGAGCGAAGGGGAGTGCGACATCATCTCATCGACATTCTGAATGTGACCGAGACATCGACTGTTGCCAATTTTCAACAGCTGGCTCGCAGAGCCATTGCCGACTGCCGCTCTCGCGGTGTGGTGCCGATCGTCGTTGGCGGCTCAGCGCTGTACGTACGCGCCATCGTGGACGACTTTCGGTTCCCCGGCACCGATCCTGTGCTGCGCGCCGAGTTGGAAGCGGAGTTATCGCGAACCGGCCCAGAGGCGCTGCACCGTCGGCTTGCCCAACTCGACCCTGCCGCAGCCTCCACGATCGAACCCGGTAATGGCCGCCGGATCGTCCGCGCACTCGAAGTCGGCCGACTGACCGGGGGCCCATTTCAGGCACGCTTGCCGGTTCACGAGTACTTCCTACCTGACGTCATTCAAATCGGGCTGGACATCGACCGGGCAGAGCTGGACCGGCGGATCGCGTCCAGGGTCCACGACATGTGGCAGAACGGGTTCGTCCACGAAGTGCAGGGGTTGGTCGATGCTGGTCTGCGGCATGGCAGAACAGCCTCCCGCGCTCTGGGATATCGGCAGGCGCTCGACTTCCTGGCCGGGCACCTGACGGAATCTGAGGCCTGTCAACAGACCGTTCTCGCGACCAGGAGATTCGCTCGCCGGCAGGATTCATGGTTCCGGAAGGATCCGCGTATCCGCTGGCTTCCTAACGGCGATCCCGTATTGACCGGCTCTGCGTATCGACTTGCCGAGGTTGGCGAGGCTGGATTTCGCAGTCCGTCGGCGTGGGCCGCTGCTGGCCACGGGACCATGGAAGACTGACCGCCATGCGGCACTGGTCCTTTGCCAAGGGCCACGGGACTGGCAACGACTTCGTGGTGTTGCTTGACCGCGAGGACATGCTGGAGGTTGGCGAGGCCGAGGTGCGGTTCCTATGCAACCGGCACGTCGGGATCGGCGGCGATGGCTTGTTGCGGGCCGTTCTCGCCAAGCACATCGTCGATTGGGACGGCCAACCGGACCTCTGGTTCATGGATTACCGCAACGCCGACGGCTCCATAGCCGAGATGTGCGGCAACGGAATCCGTGTTTTCGTACAGTTCCTACTCCAGCACGATCTCGCGACCGGACCGGATGTTTTAGTGGCCACGCGAGCCGGACTGAAGGACGTCAAACTGCTTCCGGATGGGAGGCTTCGAGCGGCCATGGGGCCGGTGCGTGTCGCCGATCGGGGCGTGCGAGTGTGCACCGCAGACGGTGAGGAGTTCGCCGCCCTGCGGGTCGACGTGGGCAATCCGCACGCGGTCAGCTTCACCGACGATCTCAGCCACTTGCCGCTGCATACAGGTCCCAGCTGGTCTCCGCTGGAGGAATTTCCTTCGGGCGTGAACCTTGAGTTCGCGACAGTTCTGGGCGAGCGTCATGTCGCATTGCGGGTCTTCGAGCGTGGAGTCGGTGAGACCCAATCCTGCGGTACTGGCACGGTGGCAGCCGCGTCCGCTGCCCGGCTGCACACGAAAGATGATCAAGATCCACCGGTGACCTACGTCGTCGATGGGGCCGGCGGGCGGCTGCATGTTGAGCTGGCCACCGATCAGTCCTATCTGACCGGCCCGGCCGTTCTGGTTGCACACGGCGATGTCGTGGTGCCCGAGGAGGGGTGAATGTCTGTCCTGGATAGGTTCTCACTGGCCGGCAAAGTATCGGTCCTGACCGGTGCAAAGCGCGGCATTGGCCGGGCGTTGGCCACGGCACTGGCCGAGGCCGGCAGCGATGTCGTGCTGCTCATCCGGGGGGTCGAGGGGGCCGCCGAGGCCGTGCGTGAGCTGGAGTCGCTTGGCGTCCGGGCCACCGCTATTGAGGCAGATGTGACCCAGGCCGACGACGTCCGTAAAGCGGTCGAGGAAGTCCTCAACCGTTTCGATCGGGTGGACGTGCTGATCAACAACGCTGGAACCTGCATCCATCGGGCGGCAGTGGATGTCACCCAGCAGGAGTGGCGCCACGTCATGGACGTCAACGTCGATGGCGTGTGGAACTGCGCCCAAGCGTTCGGCCGGGTCATGGTGGCACAACGCAGCGGAGTGATCATCAACATCGGTTCGATTTCAGCCCTGATCGTGAATCGGCCACAATGGCAGCCGGGCTACAACGCCTCCAAGGCCGCGGTGCACCAGCTGACCCGATCACTGGCGGCCGAGTGGGCGCCGTACGGAGTGCGGGTAAACGCTCTGTCGCCCGGTTACATCAAGACCGAGATGGCGCCGGTCGACGAGCCACAATTTCGCCGGCACTGGATCGAGGACGCTCCGATGCGCCGTTACGGCATGCCGGAGGAACTGGGTCCGAGCGCTGTGTTCCTCGCCTCAGATGCGTCAAGCTTCATGACCGGCGAGGTCCTGGTAGTGGACGGCGGTTACTCAATCTTTTAACGTCCGCTCGCGCGATCGCGCCTCCAAGACTCGGCTTATTCAGTTCTCCTGTTTGGCTCAACGTGAGAGTCTGGTCGGGATATGACAGCGCATGAGGAACGCTCGCTGGCGGAGCTGGACGACCAGGACGAGCTGCAAGTGGAGCGGCTGGAGCCGCACAATGACCTTGATTACGAGGGGGACCAGCAAGATCTCGCCGACCGGCAGTCCCTGCGCCGGGTGGCTGGCATGTCCACCGAGCTTCAGGACATCTCCGAGGTTGAGTATCGCCAGCTCCAGCTGGAACGGGTTGTCCTGGTCGGCGTCTGGACTTCCGGCAGCCAGACTGATGCGGAGAACTCACTCGCCGAGCTGAAACTGCTCGCCGAGACGGCTGGATCACAGGTGCTGGACGGTTTGATTCAGCGGAGGACCCGGCCCGATCCGGCAACCTATATCGGCCGCGGCAAGGTGACCGAGTTGCGTGAGGTGGTCGTGGCAACCGGTTCCGACACGGTGATCTTCGACGGCGAGTTGACGGCCGCCCAGCTCCGCAATCTGGAAGATCGAGTCCAGGTCAAGGTGATCGACCGCACGGCGCTGATCTTGGACATCTTCGCTGCCCACGCCAAAAGCGCCGAAGGAAAGGCCCAAGTCGAGCTGGCCCAGTTGCAGTATCTGAGGCAGCGGCTGCGCGGCTGGGGCGGCAATCTCTCTCGGCAGGCTGGCGGCCGTGCCGGGGGAGGGGTCGGCATTGGCGGCCGTGGACCAGGCGAAACCAAACTGGAGACAGATCGGCGCCGGATCTCGGCCCGGATCGCGAAGCTTCGCGCCTCGCTGCGCGATCTGGATGCCACACGTGAGGTCAAACGGGCACAGCGGCGTCGCCACGAGGTCCCGTCGGTGGCGATCGTCGGCTACACCAACGCCGGCAAGTCCAGCCTGCTGAACCGCCTTACCGGAGCCGGAGTGCTTGTCGAGGATGCGCTGTTTGCGACCTTGGATCCCACGACTCGCCGAACAACAACCGCGGATGGGCGGATCTATACACTCACCGACACGGTCGGATTCGTCCGCCACTTGCCGCATGACTTGATCGAGGCGTTCGCGTCCACCCTTGAGGAGTCGGCCCAGTCGGATCTGCTGCTCCACGTCGTCGACGCCTCCGATTCCGACCCGATCGGGCAAATTCGGGCAGTGCGGACGGTGCTCGATGAGATCGGGGCCGGCGACCTGCCGGAGCTCCTTGTGCTGAACAAGGCCGATATGGCCCCGGCAGAGCAACTGACAGCCTTGCGGCAGTCATATCCGGATGCAGCCGTGATTTCAGCCAGGACCGGTGCCGGCATGGTGGAACTGCGTGCGCAAGTGGACGGCCGGCTGCCCCGTCCGGCGGCCGAAGTTCGGGCGCTCCTGCCCTATTCGCGTGGCGATCTGGTAGACAAAATCCACCGCACAGGTGAACTGATCAGCACTGAGCACACATCGAACGGCACGTTGGTGCTGGCGCGAGTCAACACAGCGTTGGCTGCCGAACTTGCCCCCTACGACCTGGCGGCCGCCGAACCTGGCTGACATCGGCTAGATCTGTTCGCTCGCCCGAGCGCTGAATGCCGTCGCCTTCCTCAATACCCCGCAGACGGGGCCTGCTCGACACCTCGTCGAGGCAGCGCCGCGCGATCTCCCGACGCCTGCGAACCAGTCGGCTAATGTGAGGCGATGATCGCGGACTTGAAGCCGGCGCCTGACGTGCCGGACCAGGTCGCGGCGGACCGGGCGCATCGACGAGCACTCGCCGCAGCCGTCGGGCGGATCGGCGGAGACGAGCGGTCGGGCCAGGTACGGATGGCTGATGCGATTGCCGACTCGCTGCGCGACGGTCGGCATCTGCTCGTCCAAGCCGGGACTGGCACAGGCAAATCACTCGGTTATCTAGTGCCGGCGCTGATCTGGCTCATCCACCATCCCGGGGAGCGGATCGTGGTCGCGACAGCCACGCTGGCGTTGCAGAGCCAGCTTGCCAACAATGACATCCCGGTAGCACTGGATGCGGTTGAGCAGATCACTGGAAAGCGGCCGGTGCATGCGATCCTCAAGGGCCGAACGAATTACGCCTGCCTTCTGCGGGCCAGAGATGCCGCTGGCGCGGAGCAGGGCACCCTGTTGTCAGCCGATGATCTGGCCGAGACGATCCGGTCCACTGCTTCGGGCCCGCCTGGATCAGCACTCGGCGCGGAAGTCCTTGCGCTGCGCGAGTGGCTGGAGCAGGAACTCGGACGGGGCGGCCTAGCTGACCGCGACACCGCACCGTCCCACACCGAGCGCGGCTGGCAGCAGGTCTCGATACCGGCGCGGGAGTGTCTGGGAGTGCAGCGCTGCCCCTACGGGGATGACTGCTTTGTGGAGCACTCCCGTGATGCGGCTCGGGCCGCAGACCTGGTCGTGACCAACCATGCCTTGCTGGCGATCAATGCCATGCACGGCGGCACGGCGCTGCCCGAGCATCGCGCGGTGATCATTGACGAAGCGCACGAGTTGGTGACTCGGGTGACCGGCGCGGCGTCAGCCGAGCTCAGCCCACAAATGGTCGAACGGGTCGCCCGTCGCGTCCAGTCCTACATCGAGGACGAGATGGCGTTGCAACTGCTGGAGTCAGCCGACACACTGCGGGCGGCTCTTGACCAGTCCCCGCTGGAACGAGTCGAGGACAAGCAGTCAGCCTTCGTCCAGTCCTGCGAGGCCGTGCGTAACGCCGCCCGAACCACATTCAGCACGCTGGCCTCGGCCGAGGACAAGGATCCCGCACTGCGACAAGCTGCCGCCGCGGTCAAGGAGACCTTCGATATCGCCGAACGGATGGCCGCTCTCCGCGAGCATGACGTCGTCTGGATTTCCGACCGTGAGCGTTCCGGCAGGGAAGCACGGGTGGCACCGCTGTCTGTCTCTGCGCTGACGCGAGACCGTATCTTCGACAAGCACACCACGATGCTGACCTCGGCGACATTGCGACTCGGTGGTGACTTCACCGCGATCGCAACCTCGGTGGGCCTGCGCCCCGAGGAACGGGCAGATTGTGATGACCTTGACGATGGAGACCAGGACAAACCCGACGGCGTCCAGCGCTGGGGCGGTCTCGACGTCGGTTCACCTTTCGACTACCGACGGCAGGGAATCCTGTACGTCGCTCGATCACTTCCCACACCCACTCGCGAGGGCCTCGCTGACGAGTGCCTGGCTGAAATCGCCGAGCTCGTCTGGGCCGCGGGAGGTCGTACCCTCGGCCTGTTCTCGTCCCGACGCGCCGCCGAAACGGCAGCGGTTCACGTACGCAAGCAACTGCCGAAGCTGACCATCCTGTGCCAGGGGGATGCCCAGCTGCCGGAGATGACGCGTCGCTTTGTCGACGATGAGGCGGCGAGCCTGTTCGGCACCCTCTCGCTCTGGCAAGGCGTCGACGTGCCGGGCGCGACCTGTTCGCTGGTGATCATTGACCGGATTCCCTTTCCTCGTCCCGACGAGCCGCTGACGCTGGCGCGCCAGCGAGCGGTGTCCGAAGCCGGCGGCAATGGCTTCATGGCCGTGGCCGCGACCCATGCGGCGCTGCTCCTGGCACAGGGTTCTGGCCGGCTGATCCGCCGTCTCAGTGACCGAGGCGTCGTTGCGGTCCTGGACCCGCGGCTGATCCGCGCCCGCTATGGCAGCTACCTCCGAGCCTCGATGCCAGGCATGTGGCAGACCAGGGACCGGGAGGTCGCGATCGGCGCACTACGGCGGCTGGCCGACCAGTCCACATCGATGGCTAGGGGGCCTCAGAGGTCGGCGTAGCGTTGTCCGGAATCGTCTGGCACTCTTGCAAACATGGAGCACACATACGATTTCGACCTTGCGGTCCTCGGCTCCGGCCCTGGCGGCCAGAAGGCCGCGATTATGGCAGCCAAGCTCGGACATCAGGTTTGCGTCATCGACAGCAAGACCATGGTCGGGGGTGTGTGCGTCAACACAGGAACCATTCCGTCGAAGACGCTGCGCGAAGCAGTTCTCTATCTCACCGGTATGCAGATGCGCGACCTGTACGGCGCCAGCTACCGGGTCAAGGAGGAGATCACGATCTCCGACTTGCTCGCAAGATTGCAGCATGTCGTAGGACGCGAAACCGAAGTCATCCGGGCGCAGCTTATGCGCAACCACATCGAGCTCATCCCGGGCATGGCGTCGTTCATCGATCCGCACACGCTCTCGGTGAGCATCGAGGGTCAGCAGATGCATCGGACCCTGACTGCGGACAAGATCATCATCGCGACAGGTACCGTTCCAGCCCGCCCGAGCAACGTCGACTTCGACGCCACGCGCGTGCTCGACTCCGATCAGGTCCTGACGCTGGAGAAGGTTCCCGACTCCATGGTCGTGGTCGGCGCTGGGGTGATCGGGGTGGAGTACGCGTCGATATTCGCTGCCCTGGGAACACGCGTGACTCTGGTGGAGAAGCGGCCGCAGATGCTCGACTTCTGCGACCCGGAGATCGTTGAATCACTGAAATTCCATTTGCGCGACCACACCATGTCGTTCCGGTTCGGTGAGGAGGTGGCGACGGTCCAGAGTTCCGGGCGGGGCACAATCACCACGCTCGCATCTGGGAAGAAGATCGCTGCCGAGGTGGTCATGTACTCTGCCGGTCGGCAGGGCAACACATCCGGGCTGGATCTGGAACTGGCCGGGCTCGAGGCGGACCGCCGGGGCCGGTTGGTGGTCAACGCGCGGTACGAGACCGCGGTGCCGCACATCTACGCGGTCGGCGACGTGATCGGCTTTCCGGCGTTGGCGGCGACCTCCATGGATCAGGGGCGGCTGGCGGCTTCCTACGCGTTCGGTGAGCCGGCGAATGAGCTGCAGAGCCTACAACCGATCGGCATCTACTCGATTCCGGAGATCTCCTACTGCGGGAAGCTGGAGGCGGAGCTCACCTTGGAGTCAGTGCCGTTCGAGGTTGGCATCTCCCGATACCGAGAGTTGGCGCGGGGCCAGATCACGGGGGATATGTACGGAATGCTGAAGTTGATCGTGCATGCCGACACCCGTGAGATTCTCGGCGTTCACGTCTTCGGTACCAATGCCACCGAGCTGGTGCACATCGGCCAGGCCATCATGGGCTGTGGGGGGACAGTTGATTACCTTGTCGACACCGTGCTCAACTATCCGACGTTGTCCGAGGCGTACAAAGTCGCCGCACTCGATGTTTCAAACAAGCTGCGCGCCGTGGCCCGGCTGAGCACCCAGATGGTGACAGCAGAACCCAGCCGGTTGTAACTGGACGTGACCGGGCTGGCTGATCCAGTGCCGAGTATGGATGGACCCTCGCCAAACCGATGACGTTTGTGCGCACGTTGGCTGAGCTGAGCCGGGTCGACATCGACGCGGCCGGGGGCCAGGGGCGCAAACCTCGGCGAACTTACCCGGGTCGGCCCTGCCGGTAGCGCCCGGTTTCATCATCACCACAGACGCTTACCGCACCCTCGTCTGGGCGCTGCCGCGGGGTCGACGGGGTTGATTCAAACCCGGCGGAGGACTGCGACCACCTTGCCGAGAATCGACGCGTGGTCGCCATCAATCGGGTCGTATGCCGGGTTGTGAGGCAGCAACCAGACATGCCCGCCGCGCCGCTTGAACGTCTTGACGGTCGCCTCATTATCAAGTAGCGCGGCAACGATCTCGCCATTCTCGGCGGTCGGTTGCTGCCGCACCACCACCCAGTCTCCGTCACAGATCGCGGCGTCGATCATCGAGTCGCCACGCACCTCGAGCAGGAACATGGTGCCGTCGCCGACGAGCTGCTTAGGCAACGCGAAGACGTCTTCAATGTGTTCCTCCGCCAAGATCGGGCCGCCTGCTGCGATCCTCCCGACAACCGGAACCCGGACAGGCTCTGGATAGGCGTCGCCTATCCCGGTCTCGTCAAAGGAGCTCGGAGCTCCGTACGACCTGACACCTGACCGGACCGAAGGCCGGGTCTCCGTTGGCAACAGGACCTCCAATGCGCGTGGCCGATTGGGATCGCGGCGCAAGAACCCTTTCTGCTCCAGAGTTCGCAGTTGATGAGCGACGCTCGACGAGCTGGCGAGTCCTACCGCTTCGCCCATTTCGCGAATACTCGGTGGATAGCCGCGCGACTCGACGGCAGCCGAAATGACCTCGAGGATGCGTCGTTGCCGCGGGGTCAGGCCGTGCTCATCGGCCGGCCCATCCGGGAGCGAGCTCACCGTACCCGAACCCAGCTGCGCGGCGATGTCGGCCGCGCTGGGGCGGCCGCGCTTCCGCGCGGCCTGAGGCACAGGGTCCTTCGCGGGGTCGTTTTTCATCATGACTCAGACGCTAAACAGATGTGGCTGGCAAATCAAACATCTGTTCGCTGTGTGTCGCGCGAACTTGGGCGAATTGTCAGTGGGCTTTGGTGGACTTTTCCTCATGGAGACAAAGTATCGAACTTTGGTTCGAATGAGCTTGGCAAACGGCAATTTCTGCGATACAAATCCAACACACGTTCTATCGAACGCACGTTCGAGTGGAGGAGGAAGAGTCATGAGCGCTGCAGTCGCTGAGAGACTTCGTGCCGGGGGGGCGACCCAGATACCGGGCGAGCTAACCCACCCCTCCCGGCGGCCCGATCCGGCGACCGGCCGGGGGGTTCGGCCGCGGTCGCGTCCACCAGCCGCCTTTAACCCGCGCGTCACAGGTGGCGGCCTGCAAGAAGTTCGCGCATGTACCGCTGAGGCGCCGCCCGCAGCACCGTTACGCCTGACCGAACGCGGCATGGCGGTGATCATGGTCGCCGCGTTGATGCTTCTGGTCAGTGCTGTCGTTGTGATCGGTCTGACTGTCGTACGCGTCACCGGCCCCAATCACGTTCCCTATGGACAAACATCAGGAGTGGATCACTGACCGACCGGCAGGCACTGCCTTTGTGCTAGCGGCTGGGACTCTCGGGTGCATGGATAACGATTGTGTTCATCAGCATGTCGGCGAAAGTCTGCCTTCTGTCATCCCACAACGGCCAGAGATAACCCACGTAGGCGACAGCATCGAGAATGTGCACGAGGTCACGAAGGAAGGCGTTGGGCGGCCCAATGGGCTGGCTCGTTTGCTCGCTGATGAGCGCAATGCCGGTGACTCGCTTGCCCCAGGACTGTCCAGTCCGCCCGGCCGTCATCCACCGGTTGTAGATGGTCCAACCCAGTGCCGCGAGGGAGGCCAGGAAGCCGATGATCATCAGTACCAAACCCGTGCTCGGCCACGAAGTGGCGCCGGAGGAGAGCTCGACGAGAAAAAACACATAACCGACGAAGAAGAGGATCAACGCAATGAAAGCGGGGAACTGGTCGATCAACATGGCGATGACCCGCTTGGCCCAAGGCGCATAGTCGACGCGCAAGGGAACCGTCGCCGGCAGAGTCGTATGCCCTGGCTGAGCAAAGGACGGCCGTCCGTATTGGTCGCTGGGCAATGCGAAATCTGGGCTGTCCCGGGGGTGATCGGGATTCGACATCGCTGCTTCCAAATAGGCAATGAACCTCAACATCTGCCGGGAGCATCTTTGCTGGCCCGTGACCGATGCACAATAGGCGAGTGGCCAGCGTGGAGCGTGTCGAGACTCGCTTCCGGCGGGGCACGGGTCTGAAGTGGATCGGGGGCTTCTTCGCCTACGGCCTGGGAATGTCAGTGCTCTATGCCTCGACCGGGGTCGGCCTGCCTTGCCCGTTCCGGATGATCACCGGCTGGAACTGCCCACTGTGCGGCGGCACTCGGATGGGTGATGCCCTGTTACACCTCGAGGTCGGCGCGGCTTTCGCCTATAACCCTGCCGCGTTGGTTGGTCTTGCAGTGCTCGCGACGCTGGCGATGTTGTGGACGGTACAGCTCGCTGGCGGGCCGGCCGTCCGGCTGCCGAAGCTGGTCCGCGACCGACTACCGGCCGTACGACCGACGACGTGGCTCGCCGCCGGGGTCATCGGCATGGTCGGGTACACCATTCTGCGTAATCTCTGACCCTTTTCCTCTCTGACCCATTTCATCCGGCCTGCTCGGTCACGCCCTCGAGGGCCGCCCTCCAACCCGACACATCCATGCGTTCCGGGCCATGCGTCTTGCGAAGAGTCCGCCGCAGACGTAATCTATATGTAGTAGTCACACTGGTGTGATTCGTCCACAGGTTGTGGTTACTCGTACACAGCACTTCCACAATTCATCAACACAGCTCTCCACACGACTTCCGGGGTTTGTCCCCAGGGAGCAGTGGACAGGGCTCATTTCGCGAAGGGAGCGGACTCGTGCACTGCCCGTACTGCCGGCACACCGACTCCAAAGTGCTGGATTCGCGAGTGGCCGAAGACGGGACGAGTATCAGGCGCCGCAGGCAGTGTCCAGCTTGCGAGCGACGGTTCACCACTGTGGAACAGATGCAACTCGTTGTGGTGAAGCGCAGCGGTGTGGTCGAGCCGTTCCAACGGGAGAAGGTGATCAACGGCGTGCGCAAGGCATGCAAGGGACGGCCAGTGGGCGAGGATCAACTTGCTCGGCTCGGTCAGCTGGTAGAGGACTCGCTTCGGGCTTCCGGCCAGCCGGAGGTGCCGGCCGATGAGGTGGGCGTCGCCATTCTCGGGCCATTGCGGGAGCTCGACCAGGTCGCATACCTCCGCTTTGCCAGCGTCTATCGGCAGTTCCGTTCGGTGGACGATTTCGAAGCCGAGATTGCCTTGCTTCGGGTTGAGCAAGAGCCGACGGGGATTGAACCGCTGATTCCGGACCGGTTTGACGACACCAAAATCAGCAATTTCACCCCACACCGGCTCACGCCGGCACGAGACGTCTCGACCAGCCAAGACTTCCCGCCGTAACCGGTGCAAGACCGGGCTCACTTCTCCAGGCCGGGTCCGCAAGTGGCGAAGGCCTGCGGAACCCCAGCCTCGGCCCGGTTCTCAGACCAGCAGCACGTGAATCCCCGACAACTCAGCGAGCAGCACAGAGAGGCAGAAATGACCGAAACCACCCGTTCGGCGAACGGGCGACCAGACGCTCGACGGACGCGCGGCAGCAAGAGCGCCGGCCTGGCCGTCGAGCGCGTGTTCACCACTGAGGGGGTCCATCCGTACGACGAGGTGAGCTGGGAGCGTCGCGATGTCGTCCAGACCAACTGGAAGACGGGCGAGGTGGTCTTCGAGCAGAAGGGAGTCGAGTTCCCGGACTTCTGGAGCGTCAACGCATCCACCATCGTGACCACGAAGTACTTCCGTGGCGCGCTCGGCAGTCCGGCCCGCGAGCACAGTCTGCGGCAGCTCCTCGACCGAGTGGTCAAGACCTACCGCAAGGCAGGGGAGGACTTCGGTTACTTCGCTGGCAGCGAGGAAGCCGAAATCTTCGAGCACGAACTAGCCTGGATGTTGCTGCACCAGTACTTCTCGTTCAACTCCCCGGTGTGGTTCAACGTCGGCACGCGCTCGCCGCAGCAGGTTTCAGCCTGTTTCATCCTTTCGGTCGACGATTCGATGGATTCGATCTTGAACTGGTACCGGGAGGAAGGCTTCATCTTCAAGGGCGGATCAGGTGCGGGCATCAACCTGTCGCGGATCCGCTCATCCAAGGAGCTGCTCAGCTCCGGTGGCACCGCATCCGGGCCGGTCTCGTTCATGCGGGGCGCCGATGCCAGCGCGGGGACGATCAAGTCCGGCGGTGCTACCCGGCGAGCGGCTAAGATGGTCGTGCTCGATGTTGATCATCCCGACATCATCGAGTTCATCGAGACAAAGGCACGTGAAGAGGAGAAAATCCGCGCGCTGCGCGACGCTGGTTTCGACATGGACCTCGGAGGCCGAGACATCACCTCGGTCCAGTACCAGAACGCCAATAATTCCGTCCGGGTGACGGACGAGTTCATGCGCGCGGTCGAGGATGGCACGGCGTTTGATCTACGGGCTCGTACCGACGGCCGGCCCGTTCAAACTGTGGACGCCCGGGAGCTTTTCGGCAACATGGCAAAAGCCGCCTGGGAGTGCGCCGACCCCGGAATCCAGTACGACGACACCATCAACGACTGGCACACCAACCCGGAAACCGGCCGGATCACAGCATCTAATCCGTGCAGTGAATACATGAGCCTGGACAACAGCTCCTGCAATCTGGCCAGCCTCAACCTGCTTAAGTTCCTGGCTGACGATGACGTCTTCGATGCCGAGAAGTTCGAGAAGGCCGTCGAACTGATCATCACCGCGATGGACATCTCGATCTGCTTCGCCGACTTCCCGACCGAATCGATCGGCACGACGACCCGCGCATATCGCCAGCTCGGCATCGGCTACGCCAACCTGGGAGCGCTGCTCATGGCCACCGGTCACGGCTACGACTCCGAGGGTGGTCGCGCGTTTGCGGCGGCCATCACGTCGCTGATGACGGGAGTCTCCTACCGACGCTCGGCGGAGCTGGCCGGAATCGTCGGTCCGTACGAGGGTTACGCGCGCAATGCCGAGGCTCACAAGCGGGTGATGCGCAAGCACCAGGCCGCCAACGACGCCCTACGGATCGTAGGCAAGATCGAGGAGGATGTCCGCCGGCGCGCCACTGCTGCTTGGGACGGCGTGCTCAAGCTGGGTGAGATCAACGGCTACCGCAACGCGCAGGCCTCAGTGCTGGCACCGACTGGCTGCCTGGCGCCGGACACGCTGATCACAACCGATCGCGGGCTGACCCGACTAGGTGAACTCGGCGACGTCTGGGGTGGACGGTGGCAGGAGCTGGACGTTCGGGTGTCCACCGATGAAGGTCCGCGACAAGCGACGAAGTTCTTCGTCAACGGCGAGGAGCCGACCCGGCGAATCACCACCCAGGGGGGCTACACGATCCAGGGCACTCTCGGCCACCGGATCAAGGTCGTGGATTCCATGTCCGGCGAGTGGTCGTGGAAAAGATTGGCCGATATCTCACGCAATGACCTTGTCCCGGTTCAGCTCGGCACGATGGTCGGTCAACCCCGGAGAGTTCCACTGCCGCTGCTTAACCACGCTTACTACGGAGCCGACCGCCAGCTTCAGGTGCCGGACGTTGTAACGGCGGAATTGGCCGAGCTGGTGGGCTACTTCATGGGCGATGGAAGCCTGTGGGCCGACGGAGTGCAGTTGCGGGTCGCCGACAGCGATTTCGATGTGATCGAGCGGCTCCGGGTCCTGTCCAAGGATGTGTTCCATCTCGAGCCGATAGTCAAGTCGCAGAATGGCTGCTCGGAGGTACTACTGCAATCGGTGCGGCTGGCCCGGTGGTGGCAGGCCGCTGGCCTTGCCAAGCTCAAGGCGAGCAATGAGAACGCCTGGTCTGGTTGGATTCCCCGGATTCCCTCTGCGTTGCTGGAGAGCAACGACCGGGATACCTACGCGGCCTTCTTGCGTGGCTTCTTCCAAGCGAATGGGACGGTACTCGGCGGGGTGCCGTCAATTGCGACGGCCTCGGCCAGCTTCGCCGCTGATGTGCGCACCCTGCTGCTGAGCTTGGGACTGGCGACCACGACCCGGGCGATCAGCAATATTGACGGTGGATCTTTCGAGGTCCGACTTCGCAATGTCGATCATGCTCATCGCTTCGATGAGCTCGTGGGCTTCCTGGGCCATCGCAAGAGTGACCTGCTACGGAACGAGACCCTCGTGCAGGCCGGCAACCGCGACCGCATTCACCTGCCGCCCACCGTCTGGGACGAGCTTGCGCCGATTGGCTCAGGATTCCGCTCGATCGTGGCGTGGTCGCTCGACAAGAGCGGTGGTGTACCCCGGAACACAGCCGAGGAGATCTTCGCGGTGACAGGTGACGCCCGGCTCGAACATGCGCTGGGCTACCTTTACGAGCGGGTCGCGGACAATGCCGATGGCGGCGTTCAGCCGACGTTCGACCTCTCCGTGCCTGACAACGTCACCTATGTTGCAGCCGGTTTCGTCAGCCACAACACCATCGGTTTCATGATGGATTGCGACACGACCGGCATCGAGCCAGACTTCTCCCTGGTCAAGTTCAAGAAGCTGGTGGGCGGTGGGTCGCTGCAGATCGTCAACCAGACGATTCCGCGCGCGCTCCGACAGCTGGGCTATCCCGACGAGACGGCTGAGGCGATCATCGAGTACATCGCCGAGCATGGCCACGTAGTCGATGCCCCTGGGCTGAGGCCGGAGCATTACGAAGTGTTCGACACCGCGATGGGGCAGCGTGCCATCAAGCCGATGGGCCACGTACGGATGATGGCTGCGGCACAGCCCTTCTTGTCCGGAGCAATCTCCAAGACGGTAAACCTGCCGGAGTCGTCGACGGTGGAAGACATCGCCGATGTCTACATGCAGGGCTGGAAACTCGGCCTGAAGGCGCTCGCCGTCTATCGGGACAACTGCAAGGTCGGCCAGCCGCTCAGCGATGGGAAGTCCGCTGGAGCCGGTGACAAGAAAGCAGCTACCGCTGAGACTGAGATCGTGGAAAAGGTGGTCTATCGGCCCACCCGGAAGCGCCTGCCAAAGTCACGGCCCAGCCGAACGACGTCCTTCTCCGTGGGCGGTGCCGAGGGGTATATGACATCGGGCTCCTATCCCGACGACGGGCTTGGAGAGGTGTTCCTCAAGCTCGGCAAGCAGGGCTCGACGCTGGCTGGAGTGATGGACGCGTTTTCAATCGCGGTGTCGATCGCACTTCAGTACGGCGTCCCGCTGGAGACGTTCGTGCAGAAGTTCACCAACCTGAAGTTTGAACCGGCCGGTCTGACTGACGACCCCGACATCCGGATGGCCCAGTCGATCATGGACTACATCTTCCGCCGGCTGGCGTTGGACTACCTCTCCTTCGAGGAGCGGTCGGAGCTGGGCATCTACACCGCGGCCGAGCGGGCGCGGCATGTGGCGACCGGTTCCTATCTCGAATCTGAGGTCGAGGAGATCAGCGAAGCTCAGTCGCTGAAGAACGATCCTGCAGACCAGCTCAGCAACGATCAAGCCAGCATCGATGACGTCAGCACCGAGCTTGACGAGCCAGTCGCAAGCGCCAAGCCTGCGCCGCCGTCGGCACGGACCACCTCGGAGCTGTTCGAGGAGATCACCGGCACAAGCGTCGATGCACCACTCTGCCTGACCTGCGGGACCAAGATGCGGCCCAGCGGCAGCTGCTACGTCTGTGAGGGCTGCGGCTCGACCAGCGGCTGCAGCTGATGCTGTGTGAACCTCCCCGGCAGCCATCGGGGAGGTTCACCCCTGCTGGGGGAACAGATTGGCATGGCTGGCGTTAGAACAACATGATCGATGATCGTGACCGCGAGCTGCTGGACGCCTATTCAGCCGCGGTGACAGGAGTGGTCCAGCGGGTTGTGCCCAGCGTCGCCAGTCTGCGCGTCCCCTCCCGCCGTGGGGAGGGCTCCGGCAGCGCGAGTGTGTTGACCGCCGACGGGTTCCTGCTGACAAGCGCTCATGTCGTCGAGGGGGTGAACTCCGCCGTCGCGGGTTTCGCCAATGGCACGGAGTCGATCGCCGACGTGGTGGGACGCGACCCATTCTCGGACCTAGCCGTGCTTCGTGCTCGAGGCGACGTGCCAGGTCCGGTGGACCTGGGTGATGCAAGTCAGCTTCAAGTCGGTCAGCTCGTGGTGGCAGTAGGCAACCCGCTGGGTCTGGCCGGCAGCGTGACCGCCGGCATCGTCTCAGCGCTCGGTCGCTCACTGCCAACCCGGCAGGGTCGCGTCGTGGATGAAGTCATCCAGACAGACGCCGCGCTGAATCCAGGCAACAGCGGCGGTGTGCTCGCCGACAGTCGCGGTCAGATGGTCGGAGTCAACACCGCCGTTGCCGGCATCGGCGTAGGCCTGGCAATCCCGATCAACGACACCACGCAGCGGATCATCAGCGCCTTGATGACCGTTGGTCGGGTGCGTCGCGCCTGGCTGGGCATAGCGGGCGGCCAGACGCCGCTTCCGCCGCCCTTGGTGAAGAAGCTTGACCGACGGGACGGACTGCGGGTTGCACAGGTGATCACGGGGAGTCCGGCGGAGATCGCCGGGCTGAGGGTGGGCGACATCCTCGTAGCGGTCGACGGCGAGCCGCTGAGCTCGAGCACCGAATTGCAGCGGCTGATGGTCGAGGACGCCATTGGCCGCCGAGTCGAGATCACTGTTTGGCGCAATGGCGCCCTGGTGGATGTGATCGCGGTTCCACGGGAACTCAGCGGCTCGGCAAGCTGACCCTCACTGCAGGGGGAAAGGCGGCTGCGCGAATGCTGGCCGGTCATTCAACTCGACCGAAGCGACCCATTTCACCCACCAAAAACCGCGTCGACCTGGCGCCACCAGCCGGATCGGCGCCCCGGTCCCAGCCGTGAGCGGCCGCCCTTGACAGCCTGTTGCGAGCCACAAAGCGTCCGCGTTCTGCGCTTCGAATCGCCTTCGATAGCCGGTCACACTGGTCACGACCAGGCTAGCGGCTGACGCCAGGCGATCAGGCGGGATGAGCTCGCTCAGCGGCACACCCGTCCATTCAGCATCAGCGAACCAACCGCCGGTGCAGTCGAGTCTGGCGCGAATGACCCGTGAGCGAGAGGCAAGCTCGGCTGGAGTCATGGGCACACCGGCGACGTCAACCAAATGTGCGGCATCCAGCACCGGGACCCGGTCGAAGAGCCAGATGGTTGCCGGCCGGGCCAGCGGGTCCAGCCGATGGGAGCCTGTCGAATCACGTTGGGCTGATGGCAGCCCGGCGAGCCTGCCGGAGCCTTCGAGTGCGGCATAGCCGGCGCCGATCCCGAATGCGTAGGCACCGGTTCGAAGCAGATTGCGCCGCGACAGGTCTGCCCGGCGCAACTGACGCCCATTGTGGTGACGCTGGACATGCCAGGCCAGGAGTGGCACGGCGACAATCGCAGCGCCGACGTGCACCTGCAGCGGGCTGATTCCTGCGACGATCCGGTAACCGCCGAAAACCTGGGCGAAACCCGACAGCAGACATACGGCGATAACCGCAATCAGGCCGATGCTGCCGATCCAGATCAGCCGTGCCCGTCGGATGATCACCGATTTCCATGGCACTAGGGCAACTACGCCAAGCCCCAGCAACCCGTGACCGACCGTCGCGAGTGTCGACCGTGGCGGCGTAGCAGCCGCAAACGCGAGCCAACCGGTCAGGAAGGCACCGATCAGCAGGAGCAGCAAACCGAGATTCGTGCGGCGTCCGGCCCGGCGCAGGAGTCGAGCAGCGCTCCTGATCTCAGCGGGCATGAGAGATCACCAGCCCGGAGGCGGACCCTGCTGTCCGGCCGGCGGTGGCAGCTGTGGGGGACCCCAGCCCTGGACCGAAGGTCCGGGCCCGGCGGGTGGCAAGATCACGTACGGTCGCAAGCGAGCCGCGTACTGCAACAGCGCGGTGACCCGCCGGTTGATGTCCCGGGGCGGACTGCCGTGAACTGCCCGGGAATGCAGGAACGCGAGTTCGATCATGGTTTGCTGGTACTCCTGGAGCACTCTGACTGCCTGCTTTCCACCGATTCGCTTGGCGTAGGCGCGAGCCGAGATCCGGTCCGCAAGCCGGGCAATCCAGCGAATCTCGTGTGGCTGCACCCAACCGAATTGCACAAGTTCGGTGAGTGACGCAGTGAGCATCCTGCCTTCCCTGGAGCGAGCCCAGATGGCGAGTGCGAAGACCACGACCAGCAGCGGAAGCATGATCACGAGGTACGCCAGCAGGAATCCCTGACCGCCCCAAAATGCACTGCCGTTCCAGATTCCGTGGAGCAGCACCGCTATCGCGTATCCGGTGATCGGCGCCATGAACCGAAGTGCCGGCCGTCGTGTCGTCGCTGCGATACCTATGCCGATTCCCGTCGCGGAGGTGAACAGCGGGTGGGCGAAGGGTCCCATGACGCCGCGCAGGAAGACGGTCGTCGTCAGTGCGCCCTCCTCGAGTGCGCTGAGGTAGTACACGATGTCCTCGACGAAGGCGAATCCGATGCCGACCAAAGCCGCATAGACGATCCCGTCGAGGATTCCGTGCATTTGGGAACGCCGGAGCAGCAGAACGAAGACGAGGAACAGCCCTTTCCCGAACTCCTCGACGACCGGCGCTGTGACGACGGTGTCGACGAAAGTGTCCGTGCCCGGCACAGCAAACAGCACCTGCTCGGCCACCAGGCTGAGCGCCACCGCCACCACGCTGCCCCAGCCGAGCGCGGCGATCCGATAACGGGCGGGTTCAGGCTCGTACCGATCGAGCCAGAAGCAGATCATGATCAGCAACGGGAAGGACAGCGCCGCCAAGGCACCGGTGAGCAGAGCGGCTGGGCCGCCACTGAGGACGAGCAAAATCACCAGCAGCAGTGCGCCAAGGCTGAGCACCGTCATCGACACCCAGGTCAGTGCTGAGCGGGACCGGCGAAGCAGGCCCGGAGGCGCGAACTGTCCGCCGCCCAGTCCGGCGGGATAAGCCCCGGCGGGCAACCTTGACGGCTCAGGCATAGTCACAGCTACTCCCTCGACGGAGGCGCAGGCGGATCGGCCAGACGACGACTCTTCGTGAACGATTCGAGAGTAGCCACCGGCGTAGGGTCCGAGGTGTGGTCACCTCGCTGGACGGCTCTTCTGCAGCTGGCTTGCCAGCTGTACACCCCCGACGTGATCTACCCTCCAATGTTCGCATCTACGAGGTGGGACCGCGGGACGGACTTCAAGCCGAGCAGGCGATCATCCCGCTCGATGTCAAGCTGAGCCTGATCGACCGTCTCGGCGATGCCGGCCTGCGCATCATCGAGGCGACAAGTTTCACCTCTCCGCGCTGGGTACCGCAGCTGGCCGACGCCGACGAATTGCTTACCAGGCTCGAACGGCGATCCGAGGTGCGCTACCCAGTGCTGGTACCCAACTTGCGCGGATTTGAACGGGCGATCGCAGCGGGTGCTGACGAGATCGCGGTATTCGTCTCGGCAACGGAGCGGTTCGCCCGGGAAAATCTCGGGACGAACTTAGAGGGGGCCCTGCAGATGGCAGCACCGGTTGTGCGGCGGGCCGTAACCCAGGGGATTCCAGTGCGCGGGTATGTCTCCATGTGCTTTGGAGATCCGTGGGAGGGCCGAGTTGACCCAACCAAGCCCGCGGCGGTTGCCGCACGCCTGGTCGAGTTCGGCTGCACCAGCATCAGCCTGGGCGACACGATTGGTGTGGCGACAGCGGGTCAGATCGGTGCGGTGATCAACGCCGTTGAGGCGGCCGGGGTTTCTCGCACGCAGATTGCGCTGCACCTGCATGACACCTACGGCCAAGCGCTGGCCAATGTGCTGGCTGGGCTCGAGGCCGGGGTAGTGGAGTTTGATTCTTCTGCGGGGGGCGTCGGCGGCTGCCCGTACGCGCGGTCGGCAACCGGAAATCTCGCCACCGAGGACCTGGTTTGGCTGCTCGAGGGACTGGGCATTCTCACCGGTATTGATCTTCCACGGCTGGCCGAGACGAGCCGCTGGCTGGCTGAGAAGCTGGGCCGCCCGGCGCCCTCGCGGGTCGTCGCCGCCCTGACCAGCTGAGACGTCTGCGATAGCTTGCCGGAGGAGGGGGTGACGGATTGGCTGAGATCGACGACTTCGACATCGACCGCAGCATCGCCCAGGCCTGGACGGAGTTCTCGGCGCGGCTGAGTGAAGTCATCTCGGTCATGGACGATTCGGCTGATCTGACCATCGGCACAGAATCGGGTAGTAGCGACCCTGCACCATTTGTCCGGTTCAGCTGTCCAATGCGCGACCGAGTGCGTTGTGAGGCTGCCAGCAACGCCGTGCTAGGCGAGGACTTTCAGCTGTCAGCGGACCAGCTCGCGGCTATGGAACGGTTGGGCTGGCTGCCGCCAAGCACCGATCCGCCGCACCCGACAAGCAACTTCTGGGTGGAGGCGCCGCAGGAGCAATCTGACCGGATGGCCGCCCTTGCGGTCGGCGCCCTGCGTGACGTATACGGCGTTCAGCATCCGATCTTTCTGGCACCCGATCAGCTTGCCGAGGTGCTCCACCCGGTCACCGGGCCGGTTGAAACCGCCGCTCTTGAGCTGGCGCCGGTGCATCAGAATGATCTTGAGTCACACCTGGCCAGGGATCGGTCGCATCTCGACCAGCTGGTCGAGGCCGAGCTGGCCGAGATGTTCGGTCATCCGCCGCTGCGTGACTCCGAAGGCGATGTCGCGATCCGGGTTGGATCCACCATGCTGTTCCTGCGGACTGCCGCCGACGGTCAGGAAGTGCTCGTCTTCGCGGCCGTGGTACACGACGTGGCCGGCCGGTCCCGGGCCACCGAGGTGCTGAACGACCTGAACGTCGAGGCACGCTGGGTGAAGTTCCAGCTCGTTCGTGACCGGGTGTTCGTTTCCCTGTCAGTTCCTGCCAAGCCGTTCGTGCCGGCTCATCTTCGTCAGGCCGTGCGGATTCTCAGCGATGTCGCCGACGGGATCGACAACGAACTGGCGATCAAGCTGAATGGCCGGACAACATTCAGCGAGCATGACTGATCGAGTTAACGTCCGCTGCGAGTCTTCGGCCAGGCTCAGGGGCAATACGACCGGGCCCTAGACGCAATGGCGGACACGAATCGCAAACATATCGCAAACATAATGACAGCCGTTGCCAAGCAAGAAGCATCCATGACAGATTTGGATTGGCATGTGATGGGTATCACACCACTCAGAAAAGCCGCATCCGGAGTTCGACCGTCGAGGAAACCGCTGCGAACGCAGGCCTCTGAACCTGCGCTCCATTGAGTCTTGAAGGAGTGATTTGGATGGCAACAGGCGCCGCGGTGGCGGACGTCACCGAGATCAGCCAGGAGGACGACGTACGCCGTCCCCTGATGACGTTCGGCAACATCGCCTGGATGAACCTCGGGTTCTTCGGCGTTCAGTACAGCTTCGCTATGACCCAGACGGCGGTGAACCCGCTGTTCCTGCTGCTGGGGGCTGAGGCGCAGTGGCTGCCGATCCTCAACATCGCCGGCCCGATCACCGGCTTGTTGATTCAGCCGTTCATCGGGGCCATGAGCGAC
>Ga0126314_10000263_pt1 | contig 26221 bp, 24 predicted proteins | sample Plot105B_FD_92535 | JGI IMG/M metagenome (GOLD analysis project Ga0126314, IMG submission 92535) | Serpentine soil microbial communities from UC McLaughlin Reserve, CA, USA - Plot105B | ecosystem: Environmental > Terrestrial > Soil > Grasslands | place: USA: UC McLaughlin Reserve, Lake County... | reverse complement strand
AGGTGCCGCGCGGCAGCTTCACGACGCTGCTGGGGCCGTCCGGCTGCGGCAAGACGACGACGCTGCGGATGATCGCGGGGTTCTACGAGCCGGACGTCGGCGACATCATACTCAGTGAGCGGCGGATCAACGATGTGCCGGCCCATCGACGCGGGACGGCGATGGTGTTTCAGGACTACGCGCTGTTCCCGCACATGAGCGTGGCCGAGAACGTCGAATACGGCCTCCGCGTGAAGGGGGTCGGCAAGCGCGAACGGGCCGAGCGCGCGCAGCAGGCGCTCGAGATCGTCGACCTGCGCTCCTTCGGCGCGCGGCAGCCGATCCAGCTGTCGGGGGGACAGCGTCAGCGCGTGGCCTTGGCACGCGCGATCGTCAACCAGCCGCGGGTGCTGCTGCTCGACGAGCCGCTCGGGGCACTGGACTTGAAGCTGCGCCTGCAGATGCAGATGGAGCTCTCGACCATCCAGACGCAGCTCGGGATCACCTTCATCTACGTAACCCACGACCAGGACGAGGCGCTCATCATGAGCGACCGGATCGCCGTCTTCAACGACGGCGCGATCGAGCAGGTCGCCACGCCGGCTGAGCTGTACGAGCACCCGGCCAGCGAGTTCGTCGCGGGCTTCGTCGGCACCTCGAACGTCGTCGAGCGCGATGGTCATCGCTTCACGATCAGGCCGGAGAAGATCCACATCGGGCCTGAGTCGGACGCCGCCCGCGACGACTTCACGAGCGAGACTGGACGCATCCGGGAGGTCGTCTACGTGGGGCCGGTCACCCGCTACATCGTCGAGCTGGACAAGGGCGGTGAGCTGGTCGCCATGCGCCAGAACCTCGAGACGTCGTCGCAAGATGCCCTTAACGAGCGGGGTAACCGCGTGCGGTTACAGTGGCGCCCGCAACACACGTTCGACCTTACGCAGGGGAGGAACATGGATGGCTAGAACAGCCTTGGCCTTGGTCACCGTCGCCGCGATGATCGTGGCCGGTTGCGGCTCCTCGAGCGACAGCTCGTCCTCGACCAGCAGCGGTGGCGGCAGCGGCAAGACGGCGTCGAACCTGCCGGAGAAGATTGGTGCCGGCGAGGGCCAGCTGAACCTCGTCGCCTGGGAGGGGTACACCCAGCCGCAGTGGGTGAAGCCATTCGAGAAGCAGACGGGGTGCCAGGTGAACGCGAAGTACGCGGGCTCCTCCGACGAGATGGTCACGCTGATGCGCCAGGGCGGCGGGAGCCAGTACGACATGGTCTCGGCCTCCGGCGACGCGTCGCTGCGCCTGATCCGCGGCGGCAACGTGCAGCCGGTCAACGTCAACCTGGTCCCGAGCTGGAAGGACTTCATCCCGCAGCTCAAGTCGCCGCAGCACAACACGGTCGACGGCAAGCACTACGGCATCTCGCTGCAGTGGGGGCCGAACACGCTGCTCTGGAACACCAAGGACGTGAGCCCTGCACCGACCAGCTGGGCCGCGATCTACGACCCGAAGTACAAGGGCAAGGTCACGGTCCCGGACAACCCGATCCAGATCGCGGACGCGGCCGTCTACCTGTCGAAGAAGGACCCGAGCCTCGGGATCAAGGACCCGTACGAGCTGAACGAGAAGCAGTTCAACGCGGCAGTCGACCTGCTCAAGAAGCAGAAGCCGCTGATCAAGAAGTACTGGGGCCTGGCGTCAGACGAGATCGACCTGTTCAAGTCGGGCGACGCGGTGATCGGCGCATCCTGGCCGTACCAGACCAACACGCTGGCCGCGGCGGAAGTCCCGGTGAAGGACGCAATCCCGTCCGAGGGCGCCACCGGCTGGGCCGACACCTGGATGCTGTCGTCGAAGGCGAAGCATCCGAACTGCGCCTACATGTGGATGAAGTACATCTCGGAGCCGAAGCCGCAGGCTCAGCAGGCGATCTACTTCGGCGAGACGCCGGCCAACACCAAAGCGTGCCCGGTGATGGACCAGCTGTCGAAGGGCTCGGCCGCCCAGTACCACTGCGGCGCACCGGCGTCGTACTTCAACTCGATCAAGTTCTGGAAGACGCCGATCGCCGACTGCGGGAACGGCCAGACCGACTGCATGGACTACACGCAGTGGACCGCCGCGTGGCAGGAGATCAAGGGCTAGGCGCCTCTAGCTCGGTAGTCGGTTGGAGGCAAGTGCTGCAGTAACGGGCCGTCCCCGTCGCGGGGCGGCCCGTCGCCTTCAGATCGCGCTCTTCCGGCGCCCGTGGCTGCGCGGCTCGCTGCTGTTGTCGGGCCCGCTCGGCTGGATGCTCCTGATCTACATCGCGGCGCTCGTCGTGCTGTTCCTGTCGGCCTTCTGGACGGTCGACCCGTTCACCGGCCAGGTCGTCCACGACTGGGGTCTGAAGAACTTCAAGACGATCATCGAGTCGGACACCTACCGCACGATCGCGCTGCGCACGATCGGCATCGCCGCCGCCGTGACCGTGACCGATGCGATCCTCGCGTTCCCATTCGCCTACTTCGCCGCGCGGCTCGCCTCGCGGCGGATGCAGACCGTGCTGTTCGTGCTGGTGCTGCTGCCGCTCTGGTCGTCATACCTCGCGCGCGTCTACAGCTGGCGGCTGATCCTGTCGCAGGACGGGGCGCTCAACTGGTTCACGGACAAGCTCCAGCTCGGCAGCCTCAACCTCGGCTACTCGAACACGGCCATGTGGATCGTCTTCTCCTACATCTGGCTGCCGTTCATGATCACGCCGGTCTGGGCCGCGATCGAGCGCGTGCCGGACTCGCTGCTCGAAGCCTCCAGCGACCTCGGCGCCAAGCGCTGGATGACGTTCCGGCGAGTGCTGCTGCCGCTTGTCTGGCCGGGGGTAGTAGCCGGGTCGATCTTCACGTTCTCGCTGACGCTCGGGGACTACATCACCCCCACTCTGGTCGGCGGCGCCAGCTCGGACTTCATCGGCAACGTCGTGTACCGGAACGTGGGCGTGGCCAACAACGTCCCATTCGCCGCGGCGTTCGCGACGGTGCCGGTAGTCGTGATGGGGATCTACCTGGTGCTGGCGCGGCGGGCGGGAGCGACTGAGGCACTGTGAACGAGACGAGGGGCACGCGCATTGCGCTCGCTGTCTGGACTGCCGCGATCCTGCTGTTCCTCTTCATCCCGATCGCGATCATCTGCGTCTACGCGTTCAACCCCTCGAACGTGCAGGGCTGGCCGCTCGACGGGCTGTCCACGAAGTGGTTCTCGAGCACCTGGCACAACGAGGAGATGCGTCACGCGTTCGTGCTGTCGCTGAAGGCGGCGGCGGTCGCGACCACGACCGCGATGCTGCTCGGGACCGTGGCGGCGTTCGCGCTTCATCGCTTCCGCTTCTTCGGGCGCGAAGCGATCTCGCTGCTGCTGGTCCTGCCGATCGCGCTGCCCGGAATCATCACCGGCATGGCACTCAACTCGTTTTTCCAGTTCTGGTCGATCGACCTCTCTTACTGGACGATCGTGATCGGCCACGCGACGTTCTGCATCGTGATCGTCTTCAACAACGTGATCGCGCGACTGCGCCAGACGCAGACGTCGCTCATTGAGGCGTCGATGGACCTGGGCGCGAGCGGCTGGCAGACGTTCCGCTTCGTGACCTTCCCAGTCATCTCGACGGCGCTGATCGCCGGCGGTCTGCTGGCGTTCGCGCTGTCGTTCGACGAGGTGATCGTCACGACGTTCACGGCCGGCGCGCAGAACACGCTGCCGCTGTGGATCTTCGGCAACATCCGGCTGGGACAGCAGCTCCCGGAAGTGAACGTCGTCGTGCTCTGGGTGCTGACGTTGACGCTGATCCCGGTGATCCTTGCGCAAAGGTTAATGCGCGACACCGGGGTTCTAAGAAGCCGAGCAGCCGGCGCGCGAGGCGTATAGGGTGCGATAGGTAGACCTTTTCGGAGGAGGGAATCGGCATGGCCACAGAGACCGCTACCGCCTACAAGAACTTCGTGGGCGGCGAATGGGTCGACGCCGTTGAGGGCGCGACCATGGATGTGATCAACCCCGCGACCGGTGAGAAGATCGCGGAGGTGCCGCGCGGCAGCGAGGCGGATGTCCAGCGTGCCGTGGATGCGGCCAGCAAGGCGCTGCCGGAGTGGCTCGATTCGACGCCCGGTGAACGTATGACGGTCCTGTTGAAGATGGCCGACGTCATCGACCAGCACGCGGAGGAGCTAGCGCGACTCGAGTCGCTCAACACCGGCAAGCCGTGGGCAGTCGCCGTCGACGAACCCGGCCTGGCGGCCGACTGCCTGCGCTTCTTCGCCGGCGCCGCCCGCATCCTCGAGGGCAAGTCGACCGGCGAGTACATGAAGGGCTACACGTCGATGATCCGGCGCGAGCCGCTTGGCATCGTCGCCGGGATCACCCCCTGGAACTACCCGCTGATGATGGCCATCTGGAAGATCGGGCCCGCCCTCGCCGCCGGCAACGTCCAGATCATCAAGCCGTCCGAGCAGACGCCGCTGTCGACGCTGCGACTGATGGAGCTGCTCACAGACGTGCTGCCGCCCGGTGTGCTGAACGTGATCACAGGCGACGGCGAGCCGGTAGGGGCGGGGCTCGTGCGCCACGCCGACGTGCGCCTCGTGTCGCTGACCGGTGACGTGGCCACCGGTCGCGAGGTCCAGCGTGCGGCGGCCGACACCGTCAAGCGCTGCCACCTCGAGCTGGGCGGCAAGGCGCCGGTGATCGTGTTCGACGACGCCGACCCGGCAGCGGTGGCCGAGGGCGTGAAGATCGCGGGCTACTGGAACTCTGGCCAGGACTGCACCGCGGCGTCGCGCATCGTTGCCGGCCCGAAGATCTACGACAAGCTGCTCGACGAGCTCGTGCCGGCGATCGAATCGCTCAAGGTCGGCGATCCCGCAACCTCGGACGAGTTGGACATGGGCCCGGTCATCTCGCGGTCGCAGCAGGATCGCGTGCTCGGCTTCCTCGAGCGCGCCAAGGGCGCGACCGTCCTGACCGGCGGCGGCAGCGACGGCGGTCGCGGCTTCTTCGTGAAGCCGACGGTGCTGGCCGATGTCTCGCAGACCGACGAGGTCGTGCAGCGGGAGATCTTCGGACCGGTGGTCACGGTCCAGAAGTGGCAGTCCGACGACGAGGCGATCGCGCTCGCCAACGACGTTCCCTACGGGCTCTCCGCCTCGGTCTGGACGCGCGACATCGGCCGGGCGCTCAACGCAGCACGCAAGCTGCAGTTCGGGACGGTGTGGATCAACGACCACATCCCGCTCACGAACGAGATGCCCCACGGCGGCTACAAGCAGTCGGGCTACGGCAAGGACATGTCGGTCTACTCGCTCGAGGACTACACGCAGATCAAGCACGTCATGGCGAAGATCGACTAGTGGCGGTACCCAGGCCTGCGGAGGGGGGCCACTAGGTGGCGGCCGACGTCACCATCGAGCGCGTCACGAAGCGCTTCGACAACGTCGTAGCCGTCGACGACCTCAGCCTCGAGATCGAGCCGGGCAGCTTCTACGCCCTGCTCGGCCCCTCCGGGTGCGGCAAGACGACGACGCTGAGGATGATCGGCGGCTTCGAGGAGCCCACCGAAGGCCGGATCTACCTCGGCGACCGCGAGGTGTCGGCGCTGCCGTCGTACAAACGCGACGTCAACACGGTCTTCCAGAGCTACGCGCTCTTCCCCCACCTGTCGATCTTCGAGAATGTCGCGTTCGGGCTGCGGCGGAAGGGTGTCGCCAAGGGTGAGATCTCGGAGCGCGTCAACGAGGCGCTCGACCTCGTCGACCTCGGCGCGTTCGGCAAGCGAAAGCCGAACCAGCTCTCGGGTGGGCAGCAACAGCGCGTCGCGCTCGCGCGCGCACTCGTGAACCGTCCGCGCGTGCTGCTGCTCGACGAGCCGCTGGGGGCGCTCGACCTGAAGCTCCGCAAGCAGATGCAGCTCGAGCTCAAGCGCATCCAGCACGAGGTCGGGATCACCTTCGTCCACGTGACCCACGATCAGGAGGAGGCCATGACGATGGCCGACCAGATCGCGGTCATGAACGCCGGCCAGATCGAGCAGCTCGGCACGCCGAGCGAGCTGTACGAGACGCCTCGGACGGCCTTCGTCGCCGGCTTCCTCGGCGTCTCCAATCTGATCCAGGGCGACGTGCGCGGCGATGCCGTCGAGGCGGCCAGGGGCATCCGGCTCGAGGTCAAGGCGCTGAACGGCGCGAGCGGCACGGTCTCGGTCGGCGTCCGCCCCGAGAAGATCCACCTCAACGGCCCGGAGGTGAACCGCATCGCGGGCCGCGTTGTCGAGAGCGCGTACATCGGCGTCGCGACGCAGTACGTGGTGGACACCGACGTGGGTCGGTTGATGGTTTTTGCCCAGAACACGCAGGGAGGCGCTGACACGATCGGTCCCGGGAGCTCCGTGACCCTGACGTTCAGCCCGGAATCGACATTCGTCCTGGAGGGAGACCGGTGAGCGAATACACGAGACGGCAGCTACTTGGACGCGGCGCGGCCGGCGCGTCGGTCCTGACGCTGCCCGGGTTGCTGGCGGCGTGCGGCGGCGGGGGCGGCATCAAGTCGCCGGCGAAGACGGCGGCGAGCGCACCGGTCAAGCGCCAGCTGGCCAAGACGCTCAACTTCTCGAACTGGCCGCTGTACATCGACGTCAACGAGAAGAAGAAGACCCACCCGACGCTTCAGGCCTTCACGAAGAAGTACGGCGTCAACGTCAAGTACACCGAGGACATCAACGACAACCAGTCGTTCTTCGGGAAGATCCAGGGTCCGCTATCGCACGGCCAGGGCGTGGGCCGCGACATCATCGTCATGACGGACTCGTCGGGCTTCCCCGGCCGCATGATCAAGCTCGGCTGGCTCGAGAAGCTCGACAAGCAGTCGATCCCGAACATGAAGAACCTGCTGCCCGTCCAGCAGCATCCGGACTGGGACCCGAGCCGCGATTACTCGCTGCCGTGGCAATCGGGCATGACCGGCATCGGCTATGACCCGAACAAGGTCGGCAGCGAGCTGACCTCGATCGACGACCTGCTCACGAACCGGAAGCTCAAGGGCAAGGTGACGCTGCTCAGCGAGCTCGCCGATGCGGTGGGCCTGGTGATGCTTTCGAACGGCGACGACCCCTCGAAGGTGACGAAGGCCACCTTCGACAAGGCGATCGCCAAGATGCAGAAGGCGGTCAACTCCGGGCAGGTGCGTCAGTTCACCGGCAACGACTACGCGCCGCTGCTCGCCAAGGGCGACGTCTGGGCATGCATGGCCTGGTCGGGCGACATGGTCCAGCTTAAGGCTGACCACCCGGATCTCAAGTGGAACCTGCCGGAGAGCGGCGGGATGATCTGGACCGACAACATGCTGATCCCGCACGGCGGCAACGTCTACACGGCGTCGGTCTACATGAACTACTACTACCAGCCGGCGGTCGCGGCGGCCGTGGAGGACTACGTCAACTACATCTGCCCGGTGGTCGGCGCCGACAAGGTCCTGCTGAAGACCAACCCGGAGGTCGCGAAGAACCCGCTGATCTTCCCGACCAAGGACATGCTCTCGAACGTCCACCAGTTCGACGCCGCTGCGGCGAACAACACGACGTACAAGGAGCAGTTCGCAAACTTGACGGGGGCATGAGCCTCCGGCGGCGAACGGCGCCGTACCTGCTGCTGGCTCCCGGGCTGGCGTGGTTGGCGCTGTTCTTCGTCGTGCCTATGTACTACCTGCTGAACACGTCGCTTCAGACGGGTTCGCTCGACGTTGGCTACACGTTCAACTGGGCCTGGCACAACTACAAGGACGCGCTCACCCTCTACCAGGACCAGTTCCTCCGCTCGATCGAGTACGCAGGAATTGCGACGTTGCTGGCGCTCGTGATCGCCTACCCGCTCGCGTACTGGATCGCGCTCCGCAGCGGCCGCTATCGCAACCTGTTCCTGATGATGGTCGTGGCGCCGTTCTTCGTCACGTACCTCATCCGGACGCTCGCCTGGGAGACGATCCTCTCGGACAACGGCTTCGTCGTGAACACGCTCCAGTCGCTCGGCATCCTGTCGAGCGACGGCCGCCTGCTGGCAACGTCCACCGCCGTCATCGCCGGCATCACCTACAACTTCCTGCCGTTCATGGTGCTGCCCCTGTACGTGTCGCTCGAGCAGATGGACGCGCGACTCATCGAGGCGGCGCAGGACCTCTACGCCAGCAAGTTCAAGGCGTTCCTGCGTGTCACGCTGCCGTTGTCGCTGCCGGGGGTCTTCGCGGGGACGCTGCTCACGTTCATCCCGGCCGCCGGCGACTTCATCAACGCCCAGCTGCTCGGGTCACCGAAGCAGTACATGATCGGCAACGTCATCCAGTCGAAGTTCCTCGCGATCACCGACTATCCGGCGGCCGCCGCGCTGTCGTTCACGTTGATGGCCGCGATCCTCGTCCTCGTCGTGATCTACGCCCGGCTGCTCGGCACGGAGAGGCTCACGGGATGAAATGGCTGCGCGCGCGGGCGCTGACGATCTACGCGGCGCTCGCGCTGCTGTACCTGATGCTGCCGATCGCGATCGTGATCGCGTTCTCGTTCAACGACCCCAAGGGGCGTTTCAACTTCACCTGGCAGGGCTTCACGATCGACAACTGGCTCCACCCATTCGCATACCCCGGGCTCGGACCGGCGGTGCGGCTGAGCCTCGAGATCGCCCTGATCGCCTCGATCTTCGCCACCGCGGTCGGGACGCTGATGGCGCTGGCGCTGGCGCGCTACGGGTTCCGCGGGCGCGGGCCGCTCAACCTGCTGATCTTCCTGCCGATGACGACCCCGGAGATCGTGATGGGCGCATCGCTGCTGACGCTGTTCCTCAACCGCAGCGTCGCGACCGGCTTTGGGACGATCCTCATCGCGCACATCATGTTCAACATCAGCTACGTCGTCGTGACGGTGAAGGCGCGCCTGGTCGGGTTCGATCGACACGTCGAGGAAGCGGCGATGGATCTCGGCGCGAGCCCGTGGGTGACCTTCCAGAAGGTGACCCTGCCGCTGATCGCGCCGGCGATCATGTCGGCCGCATTGATCGCGTTCGCGCTGTCGGTCGACGACTTCGTGATCACCTACTTCAACGCCGGCTCGGAGACGACGTTCCCACTGTTCGTCTGGGGCTCGGCGCGCGTCGCGGTGCCGCCGCAGATCAACGTGATTGGATCGATGATCTTCTTGGTGGCGATCGGGCTGATGTTCGCCAACATCGTTATCCAGCGGCGCCGAGGGGCTGCGCCGTTGGCTGAAGTCATCGTGGCCGAGCGGACAGCCGAGCCGGCCGTCGCGACAGCATGACCACTACCGGAGGGACGAGGAAATGACAGCGATCGAGGGAATGCCGGCGACACAGGATCTCGAGCGGATGGCCCGCAAGCACCTGTGGCTGCACTTCACGCGCATGGGCGCGTACGCCGACGGCGGCATGCCGGTGATCGTGCGCGGCGACGGCTGTTACCTCGAGGACCAGCGAGGCAAGCGCTACCTCGACGCGCTGGCGGGCCTGTTCGCCGTGCAGATCGGCTACTCGTACGGTGACGAGGTGGGGCAGGCCGCGCACGAGCAGATGCGCGAGCTGCCCTTCTACACGAACTGGTCGTACGCGCACCCGCGCGCGATCGAGCTGGCCAGCGAGGTTGCGGATCTGGCACCTGGCGACCTGAACCGCGTGTTCTTCGTGTCGGGCGGCTCGGAGGCGGTCGAATCAGCTTGGAAGCTCGCGCGCCAGTACCACGCGGCCCGGGGCGAGCGTCGCTGGAAGGCCATCTCGCGCCGGATCGCGTACCACGGCACCACCATGGGCGCGCTATCGATCAACGGGATCGCCGCGCTGCGGGCGCCGTTCGAGCCGCTCGTGCCGGACGTGATCCACGTGCGCAACACCAACCGCTACCACCGCCCCAAGGACGAGACCGAGGAGCAGTTCACGACATTCCTGCTGGACGACCTCGAGGAGGCGGTCCTCCAGGCCGGTCCCGAGACCGTGGCCATGGTGATCATGGAGCCGGTCCAGAACGCCGGCGGCTGCTTCACGCCGCCCACTGGCTACTGGCAGGGCGTGCGCGAGATCTGCGACCGGTACGGGATCCTGCTCTGCTGCGACGAGGTCATCAACGGCTTTGGCCGTCTCGGCGACTGGTTCGGCTCGGCCAAGTACGACATCAAGCCCGACATGATCACGTCGGCGAAGGGGCTGTCGTCCGCATACGCAGCGATCGGCGCGGTCATCACGACCGACAAGGTCTTCGAGCCGTTCTCGCAAGGGACCGCGATGTACACGCACGGCATCACGTTCGGCGGTCATCCCGTGATGTGCGCGATCGCCCTGAAGAACATCGAGATCATGAAGCGCGAGCGGATCGTCGAGCACGTGGCCGACAACGCGGAGGCGATGCGTTCGTCGCTCGCAACCTTGTGCGACCTGCCGATCGTCGGCGACCTCCGCGGGACCGGCTTCTTCTACGCGCTCGAGCTCGTCAAGGACAAGGAGACGCGCGAGACCTTCGACGAGGACGAGTCGGAGACCCTGCTGCGTGGCTTCCTGTCGGGGGCGCTCTGGGAGCGCGGCCTGATCTGTCGTGCCGATGATCGCGGCGACCCGGTGATCCAGATCTCACCGCCGTTGGTGGCCGGGCAGGCGGAGATGGACGAGATGACCGGAATCCTGGGCGACGTGTTATCCGAAGCCAGCAAGCGCCTCAGTGCCGATGGAAGGATTCGCGAGGTTCGCCGCGCGCCTTGACGGTCCAGGGCCGAGGCGGTTGCCAGGCAAGAACGCAAGCGTCGGGACCGTGCGCTAGCACGGCCCGGCGCTGAGGACGCAGCATGACGATCGCATCGGGCCTGGTCGGGTGCCCGTGGTGGGTCGACGACGCCGGCCTCGACGTCGCGGCTGATCCGCTGGCGGGCAAGCAGTCCGCTGACGTTGTCGTAGTCGGCGGCGGCTTCACCGGGCTGTGGACGGTGCTGGCGCTGCGCGAGCGCGAGCCCGGGCTCGACGTGGCGCTCGTCGAAGCCGACTTCTGCGGGTCCGGCCCGAGCGGGCGCAACGGCGGCTTCCTGCACGGCTACTGGTCGTCGCTTGGCACGGCTGTCTCGCTGTTCGGCGCCGAGCGCGCGTTGGAGCTCGCACGCGCGGGTGACCGGATCATTCCGGGGGTGCGCGCGTTCCTCGAGGCCCGCGGCGCGGACGCGTGGCTCCACGAGGGCGGTCTGCTGGAAGTCTCGGCAGCGCCAGCGCAGGACGCGGTGGTCGAGCACGGCGCCGACGTCGCGCGGACGGTTGGCGTGCCGGACGAAGCGATCGCGCTGAGCCGCGATGACGTTTTCGCGCGCTGCGCATCCCCCGTCTTCCGGAACGGCGTCCTATTTCGCGATGGCGCAACGATGCATCCGGGGCGGTTGGTGCGCGCGTTGCGCGACGCGGCTGTCGACGCCGGGGTCCGGGTCTACGAGCAGTCGCCGATAACCCACATCGAAGCGTCCCCGTCCCCCGCGTGGAGGGGTGACACCCCTCCAGCCGGGGGCACATCCGTCGCGCCGCCCGCATCCACCGCGCCCCGCGTTCGCAGCGCGCGCGGCAGCATTCGGGCGGACGCCGTCGTCATGGCCACCAACGCCTGGATGACCGGCTGGCGCCCGGTTGCGAACCGAGTTACGAACATGGGCAGCTGGGTCGTCCTCACTGAGCCGGCACCCGATGCGCTCGAGGCGCTCGGGTGGACTGGCCACGAGGCGATCGTCGACGGGCGTACGTTCCTGCACTACTTCCGTACGACCGATGACGGCCGTGTCCTCATGGGTGCTGGCGCCGGGTTGATCGGGTTCGGGGGCAGGGTCGACGACCGCTTCTTCAGCGATGCCTCGACGCAGCGGCGTGCCGAGGCCGGCTTGCGGCGCCTGCTCCCCGGGCTCGCGAACGTCAAGGTCGAGCGCACCTGGGGTGGGCCAATCGACGTCTCCGCCGACCGGCTGCCGTTCTTCGGCAGCCGTGGCCGGATTCACTTCGGCGTCGGCTACACCGGGAATGGCGTCGGTCCGAGTTGGCTTGGTGGCCAGATCCTTGCGTCGGTGGCCCTTGGACGAGAGGACGACTGGACGGCGCTGCCGCTCAGCGGCCGCCGTCCACGGCCGCTGCCACCCGAGCCGTTCCGCTACGTGGGCGGGCGCGCGATCCGGGCCGCCACGCTCGCCTGCGAGGACGCTGCCGAGGCGGGACGCCAGGAGCCGCGGCTGGCGGCTGCGGTCGCGTCGATCCCGCGGCTGCTCGGCATCCCGCTCGGGACACGCTGAACTGCGACAGCTCCAGGTGTGACGCGCGCGACACGACTCGCTTAGCGTCCGGCCGGACATAGCTCGTCCCCCTCGCGGGTACGACTCCGTCGATGGCGATCGCGACGGGATCAAGGACGCGAGCCGAGCTGCCAGGAGCGCTGAAGGAGCTCATCGGGTCGTTCGGGGAGCGCAAGCTGCTCGTGTGGGCGAGCGCGCTCTCGTTTCAGATCACCACGGCGATCGTCCCATTCCTGCTGTTCGGCTTGGGGCTGATCGGCTTCCTAAGCCTGGACGGCGTCTGGGCTGACATCGCGGAGAACATCAAGCCGCACATATCGCACGCCGGGTTCACGGTCGTCAGCAGCACAGCGAAGAAGATCCTGACCCAGAGGCAGATCTTCTGGGTGACGTTTGGCTTGGCCCTCGCGTTGTGGTCGGTGTCCGGCGGCATCCGCGCGATCATGGGCGGCCTCAACGAGATCTACGAGCTCGAGGATCGGCGTGGCTGGTTCGCGCGGACGTGGCGGTCGCTGTGGCTGGCGCTGGTGGTGAGCGTGCTGATTCTCGCGGCGATCTCGCTCGCCTGGCTGGGCCCGTTGGTCTACGGCGACGTGGGACAGCCGCTCGGCGCGGTTTTCGTGATCATCCGCTGGCTGCTGGCCGCGGTCCTCCTCGGCCTGGCAACCGGGCTGACCGTGCGCCTCGCCCCGGATGGTTACCAGCCGGCCGGGTGGGTGAGCGTAGGAACGGCGATGATCGTAGGGGTCTGGGTGAGCGCGTCGGTCCTGTTCGGCATGTACATCCGCTTCATCGCCTCGTACGGATCGATCTACGGAAGCCTCGCGACGATCGTCGTCCTTTTCTTGTACGTCTACATCTCGGCGATCGTCTTCTTCGCAGGCGCACAGGTCGACGCAATCATCCGCCGCCGCGTCGAGGGCAACGCCCAAGGGCGCTAGACGACCCGCTACCGATCGGCGCTGCTGCCGGCGGTCATCCAAACCGTCCTCGACTGTCCACTTCTCCGCGGTCAAGGCGGGTAACTGGACAGTCGACGGCGCGGCGGCGCGAGGCCGCCGTCGATTGTCCAGTTACCCGCGATTATTGGGGATAAGTGGACAGTCGCCGCGGATGCGGTTCGGCGTTGCGCACCCGATGACCGAGGCGACACGACCGCCGCTAGAGTTGCCCACGCCAAGTTTCTCGCGGCTGTGGCGGAATCTGGTAGACGCGCGGCGTTCAGGTCGCCGTGGGCTTTACGCTCGTGGAGGTTCGAGTCCTCTCAGCCGCATCGACATGACGCTCGCGGCCCGGCCTCGGCCGGGTCGTTTTCGTTCGGCGGCCAAGGGTCTTTTCGTTCGGCGGCCGAGAGTCAGATACGGAAGACCTGCAACAGGCGCTTCTCGTGCTCGGCGTCGATCCGCGCCACTACCTCGACGTGCTCATCGAGCCCCGAGCCGCGTAGCTTCGTCGCCAGCAGCTCGTCGACCTGGAACAGGCCGGACGAGTTGTTCATCGCGATCTCGATCCGCACCGCGCGCTCGCGTCCGGCGCTGATCACCACGTCGTCGATCGCCGCCGCCGACAGCGAGTGGATGTTCGGCCGTCCCGCCTCGAACGGGACGCGCGACCGTCCCTCCTCCATGTCGAGCGCGTCCGCCACTCGCACGACACCTGCCTCCAGCGTGATCGGCTCGCCGCGCCGCCGGTGTCCGATGATTGCACCGAGCGCCTCGGACACGATCACCGAGCGCTCGGGCTCCGCATACGCGTCGGCCAGCAACTCCGGCAACTTCGCCGCCGCCAGGAAGAGGCTGTAGGCCTCGTGGTCGGTTCGGTGGATCGACATGCCCGCGTCGTGGAGCAGGCACGCAGCGGTTACGAGCACTTCCGCGTCACGCTCGTCCATCCCGTAGTCGGAGACGACGTTCGGCACGACGCCGCGGCGCATCAGCAACCGCAGGATCCGCAAGGCGATGTTGGTCACGATGCGGATGTGAATCCACGAGTGGTCCGACATCGTCAGACGGTCGGCCGTGACCTGCTGGACATGCCACCAGGCACGGATCTGCGGGTCCGCATTCGCCGCCGCGAACAGCTTCTCCAGCCGGCGATTGCCGCGCGTGGGTGCGTCGACTTTCATAGCCGCGATCGCCTCGGCCGGCGGCCGTGCGGTCGAAAGGGCCGGGTGGCTGCGCGAGTTGCTCATCGCGGCCAACGTATCGCCCGCGGAGGATTTACCGGGGCTTCACCCGTGCGCAACTTCCACGTTAGGAGCAGCGCAGATGCTGCGCGCCATGCAAGAGCACCCGCTGCGCATCGACGAGGATCGCGCCGCCGCGCGCGAGATCCTGCTCCTGCTGGCGGATGCCGAGGCGCGCTGGTGCCAGTACGAGCGCGCGCTCGACCTGCTGAACGCAGCCGAGGATGCCGGCTGCGTCCTGTCACCCCAGTACCGCATGAAACGGCACCTCTGGGACGCCGCGCTCGCGAGCTGAGTGATGGTCACGCCGCTGAGCCTGCTTGATCGCGTAACCCCGCCCGCGACGACGGACTCCGCCACTCACCGTGGCTGCGCGACCTACCGAATGCGTCAGCGGGCGCGCTAGCGCGGCGCGGGCTCGAACCTATAGCCGAGTCCGAAGTGCGTGTGGATGTAGGTCCAGGCCGGCGAGGCCTTCTCCAGCTTCTGGCGCACCTTGCGGACGAAGACGTCCACCGAACGATCGCCGTGCGCCATCCGGTAGCCCCAGACCTGCTCGTAGATCTCCTCGCGCGTGAGGACCTTGCCCACCGCACCCGCCAACAGGCGCAGGACCTCGAACTCACGGCGAGTGAAGTCCAGGCTCTGGTCGCCGGCGTAGACCTGGAAACGCGACATGTCGATCTCGAGCTCGCCCGACACCGACGGTGTCGTCATCAGGCGCGAGGTGGCGCGGCGTGCGCGCCGCAGTATCGCCTCGATGCGCGCGGCGACCTCGTCGGGGTGGCAGGGCTTGTTGACCCAGTCGTCGGCGCCCAGGTGCAGCCCGCGCACGCGATCGCGCACGGACGATCCGCTCGAGACCACGACGAGCGCGAGCTCGGGCGCCAGCTTTCCGATGTGCTCGATGAACGTGAAGACGTCCTCCTCGAGGACCTCGGGGTCGACCACGACCGCGCTCAGACGCTGCCCGAGCAGCTCATGGGTCGGGGGCACGGCTTCGTGCGCGAGTGCCTGCCAGCCGAGCCGATCGACGCGGTTGAGCAGCACCTGCACAAAGGCCCGGTCGGAAGCCAGGATCGCGATCCGCCGCCGGCCCACCGGCCGCGCGACGGGCGGCTCGGCTACGTGCGTCTCGGGGGGTGAGATGACCCCCACCTGCACTGAGTCCATGGTGCGGAGGTTAGTCGGAGCGACGGTCGCGCGGCAGGCGGTTCACCGGATTTTCACAAGTGGTTGACGGCTGGGTAACCCGCTTCCCGGAAGATGCGGGCACGCTCAGGGCCATGGAAGCCGCGCTGACCGAGATCATGAGCGAAGGACCGCTCGAGATCCGCCCCAGCCAACAGGTGGCGATCGTCAACGGCAGGACGCTGAGACTGACTCGTCACGAACTCGGCTTGTTGATCGCGCTCGCCCGCCGCGCGGGTGCGGTGATCGGACGCGAGGAGCTGGCCGAACAGGCTTGGAGCCGCCCGCTCGGGCCAGGCGACCGGTCTGTCGACGTGTACGTCCGCCGACTCAGGCAGAAGCTCGCCGAGGCGTCACCGGGGTGGGAGTTCATCCACACCCACTTCGCCTTCGGTTACCGCTTCGGCGCGGAGCGTTCACAGCCTTTTCACATCCACAGCACAAGCACGTAACAGGGCGCCGGCCTGGCTGCGAGAGCCTGCCGGTGATGAACCGAACAAAGGAGAACCACCGCATGTCACGCAAGTGGCTCGCCGCCGCCACTGCGGGCGCACTCGCCCTCGGGGTCAGCGCCTGTGGCTCGAGCGACAACAGCTCGACCGCCAGCACCGGCGGCAGCTCGTCGGGCGGCTCGGTCAGCGCAACCTTGAACGGCTCCGGCTCGACCTTCGCGGCGCCGATCTACCAGCAGCTCGGGAGCGAGCTCAAGGGCAAGGGGCTGACGATCAACTACCAGCCCGTCGGCTCCGGCCAGGGCATCTCCGACCTGACCAACAAGAGCACCGTCTTCGCCGGCAGCGACCCGCCGATGAAGGACGAGGAGGTCGCGGCCGCCAAGAAGAACGGTCAGCCGGTGCACGTGCCGACCGCTTTCGGCGCGATCACCGTCTCGTACAACCTCGACGGCGTGAAGTCGGGCCTGAAGCTGGACGGCCCTGCGATCGCCGACATCTTCCTGGGCAAGGTCAAGAAGTGGAACGACCCGGAGATCACGAAGCTGAACCCCGGGCTGAATCTTCCGGCGAAGGAGATCACCGTCGTGCACCGCTCCGACGAGTCCGGCACCACCAAGGGCTTCACCGGGTTCCTGGTGAACGAGAGCTCAGACTGGAAGTCGAAGGTCGGCTCCGACAAGACGGTCAAGTGGCCGACAGGCACCGGCGCCAAGGGCAACGACGGCGTCGCCGCCGCGATCAAGCAGACGCCCGGCGCCATCGGCTACGTCGAGCAGGCCTACGCGCTGCAGAACAACTTCACGTTCGCGGACGTGAAGAACAAGGCCGGCAAGTTCGTCTCGCCGACGATCCCGTCGGTGACGGCCGCCGGCCAGGGGGTGTCGATCCCCGCGGACCTGCGCTTCACGCTCGGCGACTCGTCGAACGCGACCTCGTACCCAATCTCGTCGCAGACCTTCATCGTGGTCTACAAGGACCCGTGCAAGGCCGGCGCGAGCAAGAACCAGGCCAAGGGTCTCGTCAGCTTCCTTGACTACATCCTCGGCCCGGGCCAGAACACGATCAAGCAGCTGTCGTACGCGCCGTTGCCGTCGACTGTCGACAGCAAGGCCAAGGCTGCAGTCAAGACCCTGACCTGCAACGGGAGCCCGATCGCCTAGGCGCTCGTGGCGAGCGCAGCAACACCTGTCGAACGCGGCCGGCCGAGCTTCGGGCGGCCGCGTCGCGCTCGTCTCCCGGACGAGATCCTCAAGTGGGTGCTGACGCTCCTGGCTGCGGGGATCCTCGCCCTAATCGGCTTCTTCTTCATCCGCCTCTACGGCGAGGCGCACTTGGCCTTCTCGAAGTTCGGCTGGATCGGCTTCACCTTCGACAACAGCTGGGATGTCTCGAAGAGCGTCTTTGGCGCGCTGCCACTCGTGGTCGGCACGATGATCACGGCCGGGGTGGCTCTAGTCGTCGGCGTGCCCGTCGCCGTCGCGGCCGCTCTGTATGTAACTGAGCTATGCCCGCGCCGGCTGCGGACGCCGCTCACGATCCTGATCGACCTGCTGGCGGCGGTCCCGTCGATCGTCTACGGGCTCTGGGGCGTCTTCGTGGTGATCCCGCGGCTGCGATCGATCGAGCAATGGTTCTCGGACACGTTCGGGTTCCTGCCGTTCATCGGCGGCCACGTTGCCGGCCCGAACTATTTCATCGGCGGCTTGATCCTGGCGATCATGATCATCCCGATCGTCAGCGCGATCAGCCGCGAGGTCATCGCCACCGTGCCGACCGACCACAAGGAAGCCGCGCTCGCGCTCGGCGCGACCCGTTGGGAGATGATCCGCATGGCGGTGCTGCCCTACTCGCGCGCCGGGATCATGGGCGCCGCGATGCTCGGTCTCGGCCGCGCCATCGGCGAGACGATCGCGGTCACGCTCGTCGTCGGGAACGCCCCCGAGATCGGCAAGCATCTGTTCGACCAGGGCTACACGCTGGCGGCCGTCATCGCCAATGAATTCGGCGAGGCGGCGGCGACGCCGATCCACCGCTCGGCGCTGATCGCCGCCGGCCTCGTGCTGTTCGTGCTGACGCTGGCGGTGAACGCCATCGCCCGCTACTACGTCGTGCGCGCGGAGCGCACGGGGACTGCTGCGGGCGCACTACCCGGAGTGACAGTGACCGAATGACGAGCGCACTCCTGCAGACCACGAGCGCCGGCCGGCGCCGCCGCGACGTCGGCATGCGCGGCGTGCTGCTCATAGGCACGATCGTCGCGCTCGTCCCGCTCTTCTTGGTCCTCTTCTACGTCGTGAAGCGAGGAATCGGCGCCTGGAGCGTGACCTTCTTCACCACCGATCCGACCGGCGCTTTCCTCGGCGACCCGGGCGGGGTCAAGAGCGCCCTGCTCGGCACGATCGAGATCGTGCTGTTGGCGTCGCTCATCGCGGTGCCGATTGGCATCGGGGTGGCGGTCTACCTGGTCGAATACGGCAAGCAGTCGCCGTTCGCGCGCGTCGTCCGTTACTTCGTCGACGTGCTCACCGGCGTGCCGTCGATCGTCTTCGGCCTCTTCATCTACATCGTCCTGATCCTCGGTGGCGGCTTCGGCGGCTTCGCGGGCTGGAAGGGGTCGGTTGCATTGGCGCTGCTCATGCTGCCGGTCGTCACCCGCGCGTCCGAGGTGGTGCTGAACACCGTCCCGGACACGCTGCGCGAGGCGGCGTTGGCGCTGGGCTCACCGCGCTGGCGGATCGTTTTTCGCGTCGTTCTCCCTACCGCGCTGCCTGGCCTCGTCACCGGGGCGCTGCTGGCGATCGCGCGCGCAGCCGGCGAGACCGCGCCACTGCTCTTCACCGCCTTCGCCATCAACGCCAGCAACTTCGACCTCGGGAAGCCGATGAACTCGCTGCCGCTTCAAATCTGGAACGACGTCCGCCAGGCGCAGGACCGCCTGGTCGAGCGCGCCTGGGGCAGCGCGATGGCGTTGATCGTCCTGATCCTCCTCCTGACCATCCCCGCCCGCATCCTCTCGCGAAGGAGCCGCACGGCGTGATCACCGTGAAAGACGTCCGGACCAGAACCAACGACGAGGCTGAGCAGGCCGACGCTACGCCGATCGCCGCAGCCGCTCCGGCGGACGAGCGAGCGCCGGTCGAGCGGAAGCGGGGACACACGATCAGTCTGCGCGATCTGAACGTGTTCTACGGCGACCACGCGGCCGTCAAGGGCGTCGACATCGCGTTCGCAGCGAACAAGATCACCGCGATCATCGGGCCATCGGGCTGTGGAAAGTCGACTCTTGTGCGTGCGATCAACCGGATGCACGAGGAGGTTCCCGGCGGCCACATCGAGGGCGAGATCCTGCTCGACGACACGCCGATCTACGGCGACGGCGTCGACGTGGTTGCGGTCCGCCGGGCGATCGGCATGGTATTCCAGCGGCCGAACCCGTTTCCGACGATGTCGATCTTCGACAACGTCGCCGCCGGCCTGCGCTTGACCGGCACGGCCCGCGGCAAGAACCTCAACAACATCGTCCACGACGCTCTGCGCGGCGCCGGGCTCTGGGCGGAGGTCAAGGGCAGGCTCGAGAAGCCGGCGATGAGCCTGTCCGGCGGACAGCAGCAGCGGCTCTGCATCGCCCGGGCCCTGGCCGTTCGCCCGGAGGTCGTGCTGATGGACGAGCCGTGCTCGGCACTCGACCCGGTTGCCACGCTTCGGATCGAGGAGCTGCTGACGGACCTGAAGGAGCGGGTGACGATCGTGCTGGTCACTCACAACATGCAGCAGGCGGCGCGCGTGTCGGATGTGACCGCGTTCATGCTCGACGGCGAGCTCGTCGAGGTCGGCGACACCGAGAAGATCTTCACGAATCCCGACGACGAGCGGACCGAGCAGTACGTCTCAGGGAAGTTCGGCTGATGCACCCGCAGGGACGCCTCCACCTGCGCGACGAGATCCGCGAGCTCGAGAAGCGCGCGCTCGGCGCCATGGACATCGTCGCCGACCAACTCGATCGGACGTTGCGGGTGGTGGTCGACCGCGACTTCGCGATGGCTGACATGGTGATCGCCGATGACGACCGCATCGACGGCCGCTTCCTGGAGCTCCACGGCGACATCCTGTCGCTGATCGCGCGCCAGGCACCGGTCGCCACCGACCTGCGCTTGCTGGCGGCCCTGCTCGACGTGATCCGCAGGATGGAGCGGATGGGCGACCAGTGCGTGAACATCTGCAAGGTCCTGATGCTGGCGCCCGAGGCGCCGACCGACGATCTGCAGCTGACCAAGCGGATTCTCGAGATGGGGCGGCGGGCGCGCGCGCTGGCTGTCGACTCGGCGAAGGCATTCGCCGCTCGCGACGTTGCGGCGGCGGAGCGCCTTTGCGAGGTCGACGACGAGGTCGACGCCCTCAACCGCGAGGTCTTCCAGATCGCAGTAGCGCTCGCGGGCGATCCGTCCGCACGTGAGTGGGCGATGTGGATGACGCAGGTGGCACGGGCGCTCGAGCGGATCGGTGACAATGCCGTTGACATCGGCGAGGAGACCGCGTTCGTCGCGAGCGGCGTCTACCGCGAGTTCGAGGACGCATCCCACTCGAGCACCTAGGTCGTCCGGCCGCGCCAAACGAGGAGGTTGAACCGGCGGCCGCCCTCGGTCGGCGGCCGCTTTCGCAGAAGCAATCCTGTCCTGACCCCCTATGGCGGGGTCTATGCAGGATTGCTTCCCGATTCGTGCTAGTACGCGCGCGTGGCCGGGCCGGCGTAGCGGCCCCAAACGACGCGGTACTGGGCGCCACGCCGAAGTGACGTGACCGACCGCCAATAGCCGCTCGTGTTCGTGGTCACGTGCTTGAGGTCGCGGAACGTCCTCGAGCCGCGAGTGCGGACCTGGAGCAGCACGCGCGTCAGTCCGGCCGCAGGCCTGACGTAGCCCCAGAAGTAAACCCGCTTTCCGCGTGCATCAGCAACGAGCGGCAGCCTGAAGCCCGCGTAGGCGAGCTTCGCCCTTCCATTCGATCCGCGCAGCCCGGATTCGAACCCCGAGTAGCGCACGTATATCGACCCGCGGCGCGGATTGTCGTCGCGCATCAGGTACTGCGAGAAGGCAGCGACCCGCGGGTTCCTCCACGCATACCACTCCGAGATCGAGCGGTATTCCGCCTGGCGCTGATAGGAGACGCCGATGTACGGGTCGGGCTCCGACTGGATCCCGAACTCGGTCAGGTAGATCGGCAGGCGACTGCGGATGCGGTGTGCGCGTGCCTCGGCGTCGAGCGCGCGGGTGAGGCGCGACAGGACGCCGATCGTGACGTCGTCGGGGTTGTGCGGCACGTAGCTGGGACCGGCGGCCGTCGTGTACGCGTGATGCGCGTAGCCGTCCGCCGGGAAGCGGCCGCGCGGAGCAAGCACGCCGCGCAGGAAGCGCAGCGGGGCGACTACCTTGCCCGTGCCGCGTGGCGCGGTCTCGCCCATCAGCAAGCGCACGCCGCCGTTGCCGGATGCCCGCAGGCCGCGGTCCGCCGCCGAGAACAGGCTGCGGTAGAGCTTCGGGGAGTACGCGTAGCGGTGACCCTTGCTGCCCGCGAACTGCGGCGTGAGGAACGCCGGGTGGTTCGGCTCGTTCCACACCGACCACATCGCCACTTGGCCGCGGTAGCGGTTGCCGACCGCGGTCACGAAGCGCTGGAAGCGGGTCGCGCTCGGCTTGTAGGTGTAGCTCCTGTGGTTTCCGGTCGCCCACTTCGGCGCCGGCCCCGAGATCGTCACGAGCAGCTTCAGCCCGCGCGCACGCGCCTCGTTGATCACCTGGTCGTAGGCGTTCCAGTTGTAGCCGGCCTGCCCGCTCTCGTTGAACCCCGCCGGCGGCGATGAGGCGCGGGCGCTCGGCGCGACCGACCGCCACTGAAGGACCACGCGCAGCCACTTGACGCCGAGCCCCTGGAGCTCGTCAAGCGTCTGCTGACGCAGCGCGTCGTCGTTCGAGATCAGCTCGCGCGGCGCCTCGAAGAGCGTGGACTGGTTCGTCGCGGCCTGCGACGGAGAAGCGGCCGCGAAGAACGCGGCCGCCATTGCCACCGAAGTAAGGAGCTTGCGTACCCCCATCGCGTATCGAACGCGACAGGGACACGAGAGTTGCGGGACTACGCGGGCGTCGGCTGACGGGGGTCCGTCGGGCGCTCGATCCACGCTTCGCCACTCGGCGGCTCCGGGGCCGACGTGCCCGCGTCGCCGTCGCGCGCGAGTCGGCCGAGGCCCCACGCCATGACCGCGCAGAGGGCGAGCGCGACGGCGAGGACGGCGCCGTAGGCGAACTTCGGCAGGATCCCCGCCGCCGACTTCGACTCGCGCTGGAGGATCTTGTGGTCGGAGGCGATCGGCCGGGTCATGTTCGTCTTCGCCGGGACTCCCTTCGCCGGGATCGCCGGATCGCTCGGCAGGTAGATCGGCGTGCCGAGCAGCGAGTTGCCCTTGTGCAGCCGCAGCAGCGCCTTCCAGTCGCCGTTGACCGGGATCGGCTTGGTCGTGGCGTAGCTGCCGCTGCGCGCCTGCTTCAGCCGGTCGACAACCAGGCCGCCGCCTTGCCACGCGGTCACCGTCAGCCACTTCTTCTGGTCGGCGGCCGTGCGCGGGTCGAGCGTGATGTGCGCCTGGACGTAGCGGCCCGGGCCGCCGTCGACGTTGCGCAGCTGGAAGCGCGCGCTCGCGCCGTTGCCGTCGTTGTTCACGTGCAGGCCGTAGCCGACCATGCCGAAGATCAGGATGAAGCCGACCGCCAGCGCCGGCATCACGCCGCGCCGCGGGAACGGCTTGCGATCCGAGCCGAGCGCCGACCCGATCAACGCGCCGAACAGGCCGCCCGAGATGCCCGCGACGATCGCCCAGATGAGCCCCTCGGGCATCAGCGGAGACGGCCACGGGACTGGCATCCAGATGTGGCTCCAGAGCCACTCGGAGGCGAAGCCGACCGTGCCGATCGCCAGACCGCACGCGACCCCGAAGCGGATCGGCTTGCGCGTGGACATCAGGTACGCGATGCCTTCGACCAGCAGCGCCTCGACGATGTAGAGCGGGAAGTGCGGCGTGGCCTCGGCCATGATCGGGCCGACGAAGATCGAGACGATGCCGCGGATCGCGATGAAGAACGCAACCGCGACCAGCGCCGACCAGCGTCCGCCCCAGATGCGTGCAGTCACGAGCGCGATGCCGGCGGCCCAGGCGATCAGCATCGGCTGGAAGACGAGCTGGAACTGCGGCACGCCGAAGTCGAACTCGCCCTGGAAGGTGGACATGCCGATCAGGAAGCCGCCCATCAGGACCGCGATCTGCAGGTTCATCAGGCGACGGCCAGCAGCTCCGGGTGCGCTGTTGCCGTCCGTGCTGCGCTCGCGCCGCGCCACGCGGCGGCCCTCGACCAGCAGCGACGCGCGCCCGATCAGCGTCGCGCCGGCGCCGCCGAACAGCATCAGGTGCGTCGGGCCCCACAGCGTGACGTCCTGGCCGAAGATGCGATGCCAGCCGTCGTCGAGCGGGAAGCCGAGCAGCGAGAACGACGCGCAGGCGAAGACCATGATCCCGCCGACCGGGATCTTCCACGTCGACGCCCGCTGGATCATCGACGACCCCCCGCGCTGGTCGCCCATGATGATCGCGAGGAAGCCCGAGACGAAGACGCCGAAGAGCCCGAACAGGATCAGGTAGTGCGCCGGGTTTGCGAGCGGGCCGGGGTCCCGCCCCTGGTCGATGTGCAGGGAGATGTCCCAGTACATCCCGAGCAGGGCGACGATCAGCGACACGCTCGCGATCTCGCCGGGGAGCGCGACCCACGCCGGCACCCCCCACTGTCGCTCGGACAAGCCCGCCAGCTTGTGTAGCCAGCTAACCCGGCCTCCGCGGTAGAGGACGCCCGTGACAACGACGAGCGTCGTGAGGACGAGGGCGCCGCCGGTCGCGAGCACAATCTCGTGTGTAGCCGCGCCCCCTGCCGGGTTAGCCGCTGCGGTCAACACCTTCATCGGCGATCTATACACCGATCAATGTTACATGAAACGCTGTAAAACGTGAGCGCGGTTACGGACGGAATGCCCGAGAAGATGACCATCGACGCGCTGGCGCGGGTCACCGGCATGACCGTCCGCAACATCCGCGCGCATCAATCGCGCGGGCTGCTCCAGCCGCCGGAGATCCAGGGCAGGACGGGGTACTACGGTCCCGAGCACGTCGCCCGGATCGAGCTCATCTCGGAGATGCAGGCCGACGGGTTCAACCTCGCCGCGATCAAGCGCCTGCTCGAGAACCAGCCCGGATCCGACAGCGAGATGCTCGGCATAAGGCGGGCGCTGATGGCTCCCTGGGAGGATGAGGAGCCAGAGTTCATCACCGCGGATGAGCTGACCAGGCGCCTGCGACTGGATCCGGCGGCGCCGAATCCGAAGCTGCTCGCGCGTGCGGTCAAGCTGGGCTTCCTCGTTGACCTGGGCGAGGGGCGCTTCGAGGTCCCGTCGCCCACGCTCTTCCGCGCGGCCGAAGAGCTGCGCGCTCTGGGGATTGACAACGCGACCGCGCTCGACGTGCTCGAGGAGATTGCACGGGCGTCGCGCTCGATCGCGCGCGCGTTCGTGAAGCTGTTCCTCGAGGAGGTGTGGCGTCCGTTCGCGGACAGCGGCCAAGGCGACAGCGAGTGGCCCAACGTGCGCAACGCGATCGAGCGTCTACGTCCGCTCGCGACTGACGCTGTCATGGCCGTCTTCCGCCGCACGATGACCGACGCGGTCGAGCAGCGCTTCGGCGAGGAACTCCATCGGCGCGCGGGCCGCCGCGCTAGCGATCCCCACGCCCGAGCGCCGCGCGGACGGCGGGTGCGCTCGGGGCGATCTCCGGGCTGAGCCGGTTCAGCAGCTCGGCCAGGCCGTCGTTGGCCTCGATCGCGGACTGCACGGCTTCGAGGCCCGCCAGCCGCTCGTTCAGCTGCACGAGCGCGAGGCCGCCCCAGAAGCGCAGCTCGTCGTTCTCCGGCGCCAGCTCCATCGACTGGCGGTAGAGCAGCGCTGCCTCCTCGGCGCGGCCTGCCGCAGTCAACTCGTCCGCGCGCTCGGCGAAGTCGTAGGCCTGCCGGAGCCGCATCAGCCGCCGTAACTCGACGAGCGGCAGGGCCGCGTCCTCGACGCGCAGGTCCAGGCTGCGGTTCCACTGCTCGTCGCGCGCCCGGACCACGATCATCGCTGCCGATTGACGCCCGCGGACGTCGCCGCCGATCGCCTCCGCCGCCTCGAGCGCGGCCAGCAACCGCTCGGGCAGACCGCCTGTCGACGTACTGAACGCCCTCGCCATCGCCTGCGGAACGCCGTCGCCGCGCATCATGTTCGCGGCGCAGACGAAGCCGCGGCCGACCTCGTGGCCCGCGAACTGGACGCAGCGCCGGCCGGTGTGCGCCGCGACTCGGCCCTGCGAGTCGACAGCGGCCACCTGACGGACCGCCTCACCCTCGTCGCCTGGAACGAGCCGTGCGAGCGCGTCGCTCGCCGACGTGCCCGCGCGCATGAGGTCGAGGGCATTCGGGCCGTAGGACGGATCGGCCATCGACTGCGTGGCAACCGCCCCGACCCCGGGCTCGGCCCACGGAACGATCGAGCCGACCGAGAACCAGTGCGACTGCACCGCGACGCCAAGCTCGCGGGTCGCCGGGTCGCGCGCAACGATCGAGTAGGTCACCCGACGAGTGCGTACTCCGGCGTCCGGTCGGCCGACAGCTCGAACACCCAGAACTCACGCTTCATCGGCAATGCGACATTGAACACGGGGACGTTCCCGATCGTCCCGTCGAAGCGGCCCGCGTGCGCGTGGCCATGCAGCACGAGGTCCGGGCAGTGGTCGGCGATCGGGTGCGCCAGCCGGTCGCAGCCCAGGAAGGTCGCGATCTCCGGGCGTTCGCCCTCGAGGGTCATCAGCGTCGGTGCGTAGTGGAGGAGCACGATCCGGAAGTCGCACCCCTCGGTTGCGCGCAAGCCACTCTCGATGGCGGCCGCTTCACGGCCGGTCTCGGCATAGACCTCGCGCAAGAGCGGTTCGCCGAAGTCCGGCAGGTGCGACCCAGGGAACCCGCCGATGAAGCCCTTGGT
>Ga0126314_10000262_pt1 | contig 26329 bp, 22 predicted proteins | sample Plot105B_FD_92535 | JGI IMG/M metagenome (GOLD analysis project Ga0126314, IMG submission 92535) | Serpentine soil microbial communities from UC McLaughlin Reserve, CA, USA - Plot105B | ecosystem: Environmental > Terrestrial > Soil > Grasslands | place: USA: UC McLaughlin Reserve, Lake County... | reverse complement strand
GCGGAGGTGGAGTTCTCCGCGGAGCTGCGCGAGCTGAAGGACGCGCTGCGCCCGCTGGGCCCTGGTGACTCCGTGCCCGTGGGCGCCGAGGTGTTCCAGGCATTGCACACGCCGGGGCACACGCCGGGCTCGCACTGCCTGCTGGCGGGTGACTCGCTCGTGTCCGGGGACACGCTGTTCATCAACGGCTGCGGCCGGTGCGACATGAGCGGGGGAGATCCGGAGGCGATGTACCGCTCGCTGTCGCAGGTGCTGCTCAAGGTCCCTGACTCGACGCGGCTGTGGCCGGGGCACGACTACGCGGACGTGCCGGTGGCTCCCTTGGGCGACGTGCGCCAGAAGAACCCGTACTTCGCCTTCCCCGATGTGGCCTCGTTCGTCGCGTTCCGGATGCGCCCCAGGAAATGAGCAGGCCATGAAGAAGCCAGGTGAGCTGACGGATGCGGAGTTCCTGCGCGACGCCTACATCCAGGAGGGACTGAGCCCTGTCCCTGGAGTGGTCATCGCCGCCTGCACGGTGGGGGATGACTACGACAACCCCGGCAATCGCATCGGCGTGCGCAGGGACGGCGCGTGGCTGGAGTTCGGGGTGTCCGGTGAAGCGGTCCTCTCCGTGGATGCCACCGAGGCGGGACTGGCCTACGTCCTCGGAGAGAACGGGACGGTGATTCGTTTCGATTGGAAGACGCCTCGGACTCGGGATGCGCTGAAGGCGTCGCGCAAGGTGTTCAAGAACGCGGCCGTCGAGGACCTCGGGCCGCTGCGCCGGCTCCGCGTCCTGGGGAACGACGTCGTCTGCGTGGGCTCGGTGGGGCAGGCCTATGTGCTGGGCAAGGCGCGTTTCAGCACGCTGCCCCAGCTCACCATCGACGGAGAGGACGTCACCCTCGAGAACCTCGCGGGTCACGGCCGCGACGACTTCATGGCCGTCACCTCCGAGGGGCACCTGGCGCACTTCGATGGAAAGCGCTGGCGCCGCATCTCGCTTCCCCTGGAGACGGGCTTCAACGGCGTGTGCACGCTGAAGGATGGCTATGCCCTCTGCGGGAATGAGGGTGCCGTCCTGTTGGGAAGCGGCGACGACTGGCGCGTCATCCGGCCTCCAGATACCGAGCGCGAGTACTACGGCATCGCGACGTACCAGGGCCACGTCTACGCGGCGCACCTGGGCGGCATCGACCGAGTGGTTGGCGACAAGCTCAAGCGCCTGACCATCGCGAAGGCGGGCTCGCTGCGCTTCACCGGGCTGTGCGGCGCCCAGGACGGAGTGTGGTCGTTCGCGGACCGGACCATCGGCTGGATTCACGATGACCAGTGGCACACCGTGGTGGCCGAGGCCCCCTCCGAGTGAGCACGGGCTGAGGTCGCGGGGGGCCGTCGCTCCCGAGGGGACGCCAGGCGCGGAGGAGACACTCCGGCCTGACTTGTCACTCCGGGGCGACGGCCTTGAGTCCGGTTACGGGCGCTGCTGGGCGAACATCCAATCCCAGAAGGCGACGTTCTCGTACGTGGGCGTGCCGAAGTCGGTGCCCTGCGGGTGCACGGTGAAGCGCAGGGGAGACGTCCCCACGCCATACGCTCCCGACTGGGTGGACCAGGTGTCGTCGGTGGAGTTGAACACGTACGTGAGTGTCGCGGCGGGCGCGGCGAAGGTCAGGTACTGGTCCCAGCCGTACGCCTTCGTCAGGCCGCGCAGCCAGGAGTGCTGGGCCGTCCACGCGTCGGCCGTCTGCCAGGAATCCACCATCCACACGGGGACGTTGACCAGCTGGGTAAGCCCGGGGCCGGGAGCGCCCAGGTTCGCGCCCACCGGCGCGAGCGCCGCGATGCGGTTGCCGTGGCTGTAGCCGTAGTTCCACGCACCGGAGCCGCCCAGGACGCGGCCCGTGACGTAGATGCGCGACGGGTCCACGCGGTAGTTGGCGATGATGAAGTCGACCAGCGCGTCGAGCTGCGTGACGTTCCAGTTCGAAGAGGCGCGCGGCGCGAAGACCATGGCCTGCTGGGTGCCGAAGTACGTCTTCCACGTGGGGTTGTCGCGGATGAGCTTCAGCGGGCCGTAGCGCGACACCACTTCCACCAACTGGGCCTCGGTGCTCGTGGTGCCCGTCTCGCCAGAGTCGTGGAGCTGGAGCACCACGGGATAGGTCGTCGTCGGCGACGTCAGGTAGCCCGGGGGCAGGTACTCCGCATAGGCGTACGGGGCGCCGGTGGCGCTCGTCAGCCGGCCGATGAGCTGGTTCTCGGTGGTGATGGGCAGGCCCGGTGTGGACACGCGGTAGGTGGCGGTGACGGTGGTGGCCGCCGCAGGCATCGTCAAGGTCGTCGTCGCGGATGTGGCACTGGCCACCGTGGCGCCGGTCCACTGGTCGAACACGTAGCCGGACGCGGGCGCATCGGCGGTGAGGGTGACCTGCGTGCCGCTGGCGTACTGGCCGTCGCCCGAGCCGCTGTTGACGGTGAGCGTGTACTGCGTGGGCGAGGCCACGCGATAGGTGGCGGTGACGGTGGTGGCCGCCGCGGGCATGGTCAGCGTCGTCGTCGCGGACGTGGTGCTGGCCACCGTGGCGCCGGTCCACTGGTCGAACACGTAGCCGGACGCCGGAGCGTCAGCGGTGAGGGTGACCTGCGTGCCGCTGGTGTACTGCCCATCACCCGAGCCGCTGTTGACGGTGAGCGTGTACTGTGTGGGCGGCGTTCCGCCACGCTGCTGCGACAGCATCCAGTCCCAGAACGCCTGCGTGCTGTAGGACTCCGACCAGCCGGTGTGCGCCGAGCCGGGAATCACGATGAGCCGGGCCACGGCCGTCCCCGTGCTCACCGCGCCCGTCTGCGACGTCCACTGCTTCGTCACCTTGTCGAACAGGTAGGTCAGCTTCTGCGTGCTGCTGGTGACGCTGACCATCTGGGACACGTCGTAGTTCTTGGTGTAGCCGGTCAGCCAGGACTGCTGCGCGGCGACCTCGCCGTAGCTGCTCGACGCCCAGATGGGCACGTCCTTGAGGGCGGTGATGGTGGGGCCCGGCGCACCGATGTTGGTGGCGAACGGCGCGATGGCCGCCAGCTCGGTGCCGTACAGGTTCGCGTACCGCCACGTCCCCCAGCCGCCCATGCTCAGGCCCGTCAGGTACACGCGCGTGGGGTCCACGCGGTAGTTGGCGACGATGAACTGCACGAACGGACGAAGCTCCGTCGGCGAGTAGTTGTCCAGGCTCTGCGGCGTGAAGACCATCACCTGCTTCGTGCCGAAGTACGTCTTCCACGCGGCACTCGTGCGGATGTTGGCGAGCGCGCCGTGCCTCGTGGTGATGTCGTAAAGCTGCGACTCCGTCGTCGCCTGACCCAGCTCCCCCATGCCGTTGAGGTGGATGATGGCCGGATAGAGCTGCGTGGGTGATGTCAGATAGCCCGGAGGCAGGTACTCGGAGTACCCGAGCGGGGCCCCCGAGGCGCTCGGCAGGCGGGTGACAATCTGGTTCTCCACGGTGACGCTGACCGCGGAGCGCTGAACGTCGAGTTCCTGGGAGGACGTCTCTTCAGGGGCGGGACCACACGCCGCCAGGACCGCCACGGCGACGCTGAGTACGACGCTTCTCATGGAACACCTCTCGAGCGGGGAGTACGACCTGACCCACTCTAGTAGGTGTTTTGTAATTGTCCCAGGGTTGCGTTTGTTGCGGAGTGTCCGTTTGTCTCAGGCCCGTCGGGCGCGGGTGCCCACGGGGGGCATCTGGAGACCCTTGGGCCTTGCGTGCATGGACCACCAGGCCGCGACGGCCAGGAGTCCCACGGCCAGCAGCGTCCACACGGCGGCCCACACCACGGAGGGCACGTAGGTGACGTCAGCGAGCAGCGCCGCGTCGCTCTGCGCGCGCACCGTGCTGTTCCAGAGGTCGGAGCGCAGGTCGAACAGGGCGTACAGCGCGGTGAAGGCGGCGATGAAGAGGTTCACCAGGTCCACCGCGCCATCCGGCAGCCACTTCGCGCACGCACCGAGGACGACGGCGGTGCCCACGCAGAAGGCCAGGGTGAAGAGGTCTCCGCCGTACAGGAGGCCCATGATGACGAGCCACGCGGAGGCGGCCACCAGCACGCCCCGCCGGAGCTGGAACCGGAAGGTGGCGATGAGCAGCCCGGCGCCAGCCACCGCGCTCCCCAGGTAGCCCGCCGAGTACAGGACCACCTGTCGCAGCATGCCCGGTGGGAGGCGGGACATACACAGGCCCCCCTCGTCGGCCATGAGGTGGATGCGGTCCACGGAACCACCCAGGAGCAGGGTGGCGAGCGCGTGCCCGCTCTCGTGCATCATCACCACCAGCACCTTGAGGGGCCACAGGACGGGCGAGTCCCAGAAGAACCAGCCAACCCCCAGCATCACGAGCAGGAGGGCCAGGCGGCCGAAGTCGAGCTTTGCTCCGCTGGCGGTCCTCATCGTTTTTCGGGCCTCCCCTCCATCAGACACCCCAACACTTAAGCTCGGTCCCTCTTCCCGGGAAACTCCTGGCATGCCGCGAAGCGTCGGACACACCGTGGGAGTCGCGTGCGGGCGCCGGACGGGGTAGGGAGGACTCCATGAAGAAAGCCCTCCTCCTGCTCTCGCTCGTGGCAGCCCCGGCTCTGGCCGGGGAAGGAAAGTGGACCCCCCAGCAGGTGCTGGACCTGGACCCGGCGTGGTTGCGCGCCCAGGGGCTCCAGGTCTCGCCCAAGAAGCTCTGGGACCCCAAGCGTGGCACCGGCCTGCTCGCGGGCGCGGTGAACGTGGGCGGGTGCACCGGCGCGTTCATCTCCTCCACGGGCCTGGTCATCACCAACCACCACTGTGCCTTCGGCGTCATCCAGGAGCACAGCACGCCCCAGCGCGACCTCATCACCCAGGGCTTCCTGGCCTCGGAGCGCAAGGACGAGCTGCCCGGCAAGGGCGCGCGGGTGCAGGTGCCTCGCAGCTTCACGGACGTGACGGCGCAGGTGCTGGCCGCGGTGCCTCAGGGCGCGGACGACCTGGTCCGCTACAAGGCCATCGAGCGCAAGCAGAAGGAGCTGGTGGCCGAGTGCGAGAAGCGCCCCGCCACGCGCTGCCAGGTGTCCACGTTCGACGGCGGCGTCAACTACACGCTGGTGGACGCGGTGGAGTTGGTGGATGTGCGGCTCGTCTACGCGCCGCCGCGCGCGGTGGGTGAGTACGGCGGTGAAGAGGACAACTGGATGTGGCCGCGCCACACCGGTGACTTCGCCATCCTCCGCGCGTACAGCGCGCCGGACGGCTCCTCCGCGCCGTACAGCGACAAGAACGTGCCCTTCAAGGCGGAGTTCTTCTTCCCGCTGGCCACCGAGGGCGTGAAGCCGGGCGACTTCGTGATGGTGCTCGGCTACCCGGGCCGCACCTACCGCGCGCTGCTCGCGGAGGAGATGGCGGAGCGTCAGTCGCGGCTGTACCCGCGCATGCGCGACGTGTTCGGCGAGGCCATCCGCATCCTGGAGGAGGAAGGGGAGAAGGACCCGGCCGGGAAGATCGCCGTCGCGTCCACCGTCAAGGGCCTGCACAACGTGTACAAGAACGCGGGCGGGCAACTGGCGGGGCTCAAGCGCGGCAAGCTCGTGGAGAAGCAGCACCAGTCCGAAGCGGAGGTGGCCGCCTGGGCCGGGAAGAATGGCGCGAAGTGGGCGAGCGCCCTGACGGCCCGCGACGCGCTGCTGGCCGAGCAGAAGGCCAACACGAAGGTGTTCGAGCGCGAGTTCCTGCTCGGAGCGGCGCCTCGGCTGGCCCGGGGCCCCGCGCTGGCGGTGACGCTGTCGCGGCTGGCGACGGAGCGCGCGAAGCCGGACCTGGAGCGCCGTCCGGAGTACATGGAGCGCGAGCAGGCGCGCATCAAGGACCGGCTGGAGCGCGAGCAGAAGAACGTGTTCGTCCCGGCCGAGAAGCGGCTGCTCATCGCCTACGTGAAGCGCGCGCAGTCCTTGGGCGCGGACGAGCGCATCGCCGCCGTGGACAAGCACTTCGGCAAGGTGTTCGTGGAGAAGGACGTCGCGGCGAAGGTGGACTCGCTCTACGCCGTCACCCAGGTGCTGACGCTGGCCGAGCGCATGAAGATGGCGACGGAGACGGTGGCGCAGCTGGAGGCGCGCAAGGACCCGTTGCTGGCGTTCGGCCTGGACCTGGCGCGGGAGCTGGAGGCGCTGGATGACGTGGGAGACCGCCGCCAGGGCATGTCGCTGCGGCTGCGTCCGGACTGGCGCAAGGCGGTGCTGGCGCATGCGGGCAAGCCGGTGGCGCCGGATGCGAACGGGACGCTGCGGGTGTCGTTCGCCAAGGTGCAGGGCTACTCGCCGCGCGACGGGGCCGTGTACACGCCGCAGACGACGCTTTCGGGCATGCTGGAGAAGCACACGGGTGAGGAGCCCTTCGACGTGCCCGAGCGCGTGGCGAAGGTCGCCGAGTCCAAGCGGTATGGCGCCTGGGCGGACAAGAAGCTGAAGGACGTGCCGGTGAACTTCCTGGCGGACGCGGACACGACGGGCGGCAACTCCGGCAGTCCCACGGTGAACGGCAAGGGGCAGCTGGTGGGCGTCAACTTCGACCGCGTCTGGGAGAATGTGGCCAACGACTTCGGCTACAACCCGGACGTCGCCCGCAACGTCAACGTGGACGTGCGGTATGTCTTGTGGATGTTGGACCAGGTGGAGAACGCGGACACGCTCTTGAGGGAGCTGGGCGTGCGCAAGGGCCCGCCGGTGGCGGGGGAGACGCGCTGATGACAGACCCGGCGGACGCCGCTCCGCCCCTGCCCACCTTCCGGCCGGAAGAGCAGGTGTGCGGCAACTGCAAGCTGTGGAGCCCTCACTCGGTGGAAGAGCGCCGGGGCTGGGTGGGGCCGTGTCGGCTCCAGTCCTCGCGGGGCATGTTCCCGCCGTCCGCCCCCATCTGTGACAAGTACGCGCCCCGAGGCACGGCCGTGGCCCCGGCGGCGCATTCTCCCGCGCGAGAGCGCACCGCGCGCAGCGTGGCCCCGGTGGTGATTCGCCGCCGGGTGGACCCCAACGAAGTCGTGGACCTGGAAGGGTTGAACATGACGCGTGAAGAGCTGATGGACATCTTCCGGGAGGCGTCCGGCCTCACCGACTCGCCCCCGCTCGCGGGCAAGTGGGAGGGCGGCACGGTGCGCCTGGTGCCGGGCAACCCGGAGCTTCAGGCCAAGGACCTGCCCATCGACAGCCTGTTCCACAAGGTCGTCATGGTGCGCGACAGGCTCCGGGTGCTCGAGCAGAAGCTCAATGCGCACCCGAAGCTGTCCGACGCGGAGAAGGTGGAGATGCAGAGCTACATCACCCGCGTCTACGGCTCGCTCACCAACTTCAACGTCCTCTTCAAGGACAAGGGTGACCAGTTCGTCGGCGCGAAGGGTGATGAGTAGTCGATAGTGTCTATTTGACACGAAGATGGCGCCGGGTGTGGACTGGCGCCATGTCCTCGACTGGCAGACTGGCGGACCACGCGGAGCGGATGTCGCGAGCCCTGTTGTCGTTGGAGGGGCTCTCCGTGGGGGATGGCTTTGGGGAGCGGTTCTTCGCGGCTCGGAGTCTGGTGGCGGAGTGGGTGGAGGCGCGCAGGCCTCCTTCCGCGCCGTGGCCGTACACGGACGACACGGAGATGGCGCTCTCCATCGTCCAGGTGCTCGACGAGCACGGGCAGGTGGAGCAGGAGCGGCTCGCGCAGCTTTTTGGCAAGCGCTACCGAGCCAATCGCTACCGAGGCTATGGCGGCACGGCGCTGGATATCCTGGAGCGCATCCACCTGGGGATGCACTGGCTGCCCGCGTCGTCCCAGGTCTTCGATGGCACGGGGTCCAAGGGCAACGGAGCGGCGATGCGCGTGGCGCCGCTGGGCGCGTACTTCGCGGGCGACTTGCGGCGTGCGGCGGACGAGGCGCGGCTGTCCGCGGAGGTGACGCACTACCATCCGGACGGGCAGGCGGGGGCCATGGCCGTCGCGGTGGCGGCGGCGTGGGCCTGTCAGGACGCGGCGGCGCGCGGGCCCGCGCGGAACCTCTTCGACGTGGTGCTGGAGTACACGCCGAACGGGGCGACGCGGCGCGGGCTGGAGAAGGCTCGGGGCTGGTCGTTGGAGACGACACCGACGGCGGCGGCGAAGGAGCTGGGCAGTGGCTTCCAGGTGCTGTCGGAGGACACGGTGCCCTTCGTGGTGTGGTGCGCGGTGCGGCACCTGGAGCACTACGAGGACGCGCTGTGGTCCACGGTGTCCGGGCGGGGTGACATGGACACGACGTGCGCCATGGTGGGCGGCATCGTCGTGCTCGTGACGGGCAGGGCGGCGATTCCCGCGTCGTGGCTGGAGGCTCGCGAGAAACTCCAGCTTCGAGCGCTGGAGTAGCGCCGGGGGCCTCAGGGGTGTTGGCCGCGCTCTTCCATGAGGCCGAAGGTGCGCTGCCGGGCGCGGTGCAGGGTGCTCTTCACGGTGCCTTCGGGGATGCGCAGCAGGCGGGCGATTTCGGGGTAGCTGAGGCCGCGCACCTCGCGCAGGTGGAGGACCTGGCGCTGCTGCTCGTTGATCTCCTGCATGGCGTCGGTGAAGTGGCGTTGCAGCTCCGCGCCCGCGGCCTGGACTTCGGGCGTGAGAGGTTCGGAGGGCTCAAGGCTGAGGCGCTCACGGCGCTTGCGTGCGCGCAGCCAGTTGATGCTGCTGTTGACCATGACGCGGTGGAGCCATGTGGTCCAGGCAGCGCGTCCGCCGTAGCCGGGAGACTTCCAGGCGAGTCGGGCGAAGACGTCCTGCACCACGTCCTCCGCATCGTCCGCGTCGCCGACGATGCGGCGGGCGATGGCGAGAGCGCGGGCACGGTGCTCGTTGTAGAGCTGAGTGAGAGGCGGGAGGTCGATGGCGGCGGCGTGCATCACGGGTGGGCTCCTGGACACCCCAGCGGGGACCTCCTTTGGAACGAACCGGCCGCGAAAAGGGTCTATCCGCCCGCGACGGCGGGATTTTTTCACCGCGCGTCGTGGGTGGCCGAGGGGCATCCATGGCCGCCTTCCGGCTCGTACTTCAGGGCATGAAGGTGGGTAGGCTCACGGTGTCCTGGAGCGCGCTTGGGGCTGGATGCGTTGAGTTCCGCCGCCTGCCTCCGGGCTGTTCACAGAGGAAAATCGCGGCTGGAGAAGACTCGGCGCACCCGCCCTTCATCACGCTGAAGGGCGGGGCCGTCGCGGGAGCTACTCCTGCTCGTCCTGCTTCGTCAGGCCCCAGTCCTTCAGGCGCTTGAACAGGGTGGAGCGGGCCACGCCCAGCTCGCGAGCCACGCGCTCGCGGTTGTTGTTGAACCGGCGCAGCGCGGCCTCGACGATCTGCCGCTCCAGCTTCTCCAGCATCTGCTCCAGCGTCATCCCAGGCGGCAGCTCCGGCACGGAGATTCCGGTCTCCTTGTTCATCTCCTGGTCGAACGTCAGGTCCGCCGCGTCGATGACCGGCCCCTTGCGGAACAGCAGCGCGCGGTGCACCACGTTGCGCAGCTCGCGGATGTTGCCCGGCCACGTGTGTCCCCGCAGGCGCTCCACCGCCGCCGTCGAGAAGCTCACCGTCTGCCCTCGCGGCGCGTACACCTTCACGAAGTGCTCGGCCAACGCGGGCAAGTCGCTCTTGCGGCTGCGCAAGGGCGGCAGGTGCAGCGGAATCACGCAGAGGCGGTAGTACAAGTCCTCGCGGAACTTGCCCTCGCGCGCCGCCGCCAGCAGGTCCAGGTTCGTCGCCGCCACCACCCGCACGTCCACGTGCATGGGCCGGCTGGCACCCACGCGCTTGATTTCTCCGCTCTCCAGCGCGCGCAGCAGCTTCGCCTGCAAGTCCAGCGGCAGCTCGCCAATCTCGTCCAGGAAGAGGGTGCCGCCGTCCGCCTCCTCGAAGGCGCCCTTGCGCGCGTTCGCCGCGCCCGTGAAGGAGCCCTTCTCGTGGCCGAACAGCTCGCTCTCGATCAGCTCCTTCGAGATGGCCGCGCAGTTGACGGGGACCAGTGGCTTGTTCGCCCGCTGCGAGCACTGGTGGATGGCCTTCGCCACCAGCTCCTTGCCCGTACCGGACTCGCCCAGAATCGTCACGGCAGCCGTGGAAGGCGCCACGCGCTCGATGAGGTCCGCCAGCCCCTTCACCGCCGAGTCGTTGCCGATGATGCCGTGGAATGAGGCCACCTCCTTCTTGGACCCCGTCGCCGCCACCTCCAGCACCAGCTCCGTCTCGCCGACGCGCAGCGTGGTGGGCAGCGTGACTTCCGCCTCGAACAGCCGCACCGGGCCCAGCCAGGTGCCGTTGGTGGAGCGCAGGTCCACGACGTGGAACGTCCCCTCCCTCCGGGTCACCTTCAGGTGCTTGCTGGAGGCGAACCGGTCCTGGAGGACCAGGTCGCAGCCCGCGTCCTTGCCCGCCGTGAAGCTGTCTCCGGTGAGCCGGTGCACCGACTCATTCAGGCCCTGCTTCACGCGCACCTGCGCCGGCTGCCAGCGTGGCGCCTGCGCGTCCTTCTGGATGGACGTGGTGTGGCCGACCTCGGTGGCGACATCCGCGCCTTCACCGCCGCCGCTCAGCCGGAACACCGCGCGCCACTGGCCGAGCACCAGGTCCGCGCCGTCGGGCAGCTCCGCCTCGGTGACGGACGTGCCGCCCACCAGGGTGCCCTTGCCGGAGAGGTCCTGCACCCGGCACCGCGTCCCGTCCCACAGCAGCGCCACCTGCTGGCGGCTCACCTCCGGGTCCGGAATGGCGACGTCGCTCTGCTCGCCGCGCCCGAGCACCAACCGTGCCCGGTCCACGCCCACCCTCAACACCTCCTCGCCACGACGGAAAAACACCAGCTCCGGCATCCCGCGACCCTCCTGTGCGCCCGCGCTTTACACGCCTCGACGCGCTGACTTCAACCCCACGCGTCGGGTCGGGTGCTTCACGGGGCGGTGGCCTACCGGCGGGGCAGGAAGGTGGGCCGGTTGAGGAAGCCGCCGAGCCTGGCCGCCCGGAAGCTCGGGTCCTTCTTGTCCGGGGGGAAGATGGTGATGCCCGCCGCCAGCAGACCCAGCCGCTTCTGCGCCTCCGGGTCCAACCGGAGATTCACGTCCATGGCGGGCTCGCTGTACTCCAGCCGCTTGCCCAGCTTCAGCGTGCCGGTCGCCAGCGCCTCCACGTCCTCGCCCTTCAGCCGCAGCTCCTGCACCGTGCCCAGGCCCTTCTCGAAGTTGATGCGGCCCACCAGCGCCCCGAGCGCCACCTGCGGCAGGTCCATGGGCATCGAGTTGCCTCCGCCCATGGGAATGGTCGCCTTGCCACCCTTGATGATGAGCCCCTGCGAGTCGAGCGTCAGCTCACCGTTCGCCTGGGACAGGTCCGGCTCCGGGCTCTTGCCCTTGGGCAGCGTCAGCGCCAGTACACCGTTGAGCTCGCCGTCCAGGTCCATCCCGAGGAAGGCGGGCAGGTTGCCACCGCTGACCTTGAGCCCCTCCATCTCCGCGCGGACCTTCATGTCGCCCAGCCAGCCCATGGAGCCCGCCACCGTTCCACCCAGCGCGTTGGCGTGAATGGCCAGCCCCGGAGGGAAGAGGGTGGGGCGCACCGCCAGGCTGTCGATGACCACCGCCTCGCCCAGCTCCGCGGCGCCCGGCAAGGTGCCCTCGCCGCTGACGAGCGCCGCCAGCGTCTCCGCGCTCAGCGGCTGGGGCGGCTTGCTCACCCGCAGGTTGGTGGCCGTGACACCCGAAAGCCCCGGCCGCAGCGAGCCGATGCGCACGGCGAGCCCCGCCTGCGCCGCTTCAGAGACCAGGCGCGTGCGCACCGTGTCGTACGGGAAGGTGAGCAGCAGGCAGAGGATGAAGGCCACGAGCGCGAACGCGCCGTAGCCCAGGATGACCTTCCAGCGAGCGGGCTTGGTGTCAGAGGACATGGGTTATTGCTTCATCCGGTAGGTGGCCACGGTGGTCCACGCCGTCAGCGTGTCGTTCGGCCTCGGTTCGATGCGCAGGTACTTCACCTTCACCACGCCCGGCCCGCTCTCCACCGTGCGCATGAAGTCCGTCAGCTTGCGCAGGTCCACGTCGGAGAACGTCAGCTCCACCGAGCTCTCCATGATCTTCCCGTCCCCCACGCCCACGTCGCCCTTGGGCGTCATGTTGGGGACCTGGAGCCCGGCCGCCGTGGCCTTGTCCTCGATGTACGAGATGAGCTGCACGTTGCTGGACGTCAGCTGCGTCTCCACCGCCTGCCGCGACGCCTGGGCCTCGCGATAGCTGGCCGCCAGCGCCTGCACCTCCTGCAGCTTCGTCAGCTTGTCCTGCGTGCGCTTGCGATAGCCGGACGCGCTGTTGGCGAACGTCATCAGCACCGCGAACACCACGAACACCGCCACCGCCGCGCCGGCGATGGACACCATCCGCCGCTCGCGGTCACTCAGCCGCTCGAACCACGTCTGCACCGGCGCGAGCACTTCCTGAAGCTTGTTGGCCATGACTAGCTCTCCCCCCCTTCCGCACCCGGGCACTGCACCTGGACGTCCAGGCGGAACGTCACCTTCTGCCCGTCGCGGGTGCGCTCCACCTTGCCCTGCTTCACTTCCTTGAAGCACGCGTGGTTCTTGAGCGCGTTGGACAGCGTGTCCACCTGCTTGGAGGAGTCCGTCTCCCCCTGGAGGATGACGCGGTCGGTGTCTATCTGGATGCGGTCGAACTTCACCGGCAGGTCCGTGGGCACCTTCTGCGTCACCTCCGCCAGCAGGTTCACCGCGGACATCCGGGGCAGCGCCGCCGCCGGGCTCTCCACGCCCTTGAGCAGGTTCAGCGCGCGGTTGTAGTCCTTCTCGCACTTCCCGAGGATGCGCTGGGTCGTCTCGCACAGCGCCGCGTCCACCTGGGCCTCGCGCCGCGACAGCACCGAGTTGCGCACCACCCCGAAGGCGATGAGCAGCAGGAGCAGCGTGGCCGCGAAGGACGCCAGCAGGCCCAGCTTGTCCTTCACGTAGTCGAAGTCACCCTTGAAGGCGAGCTCGCCCCGTCGGTAGTTGAAGCGCGGCGCGCGAGCCCCGGTGGCGTTGCCACGCAGCGCCAGCGCGTACGCCTGCGCTGCGGACGGCTGCTCCGCGGGAGCAATGGCCTCCGACGTGTCGGCGGGAAGCGCGAGCACGCGCACCGGCAGGTTCAAGTCGCGGGAGAGCTGCTCCGCCAGGCCCGGCATCCGCGCCGAGCCGCCGCACAGGACAATCGCGCCCACCTGCTGACGGCTGCGCGCCGTGTACGACTTCAGGGTGGGACGCAGCTCGCGCAGCACCGGCTGGAGCCCGCGCACGAAAGCCGCCGCCGCGCGCTCCGCGTCAGGTCCCTGCGCCGCGCTGGCCAGGGCTCCGTGCTGCTCCTTCCAGTGGTGTGCCTCCGCGAGCGACGTCTGGAACTCCGTCGCCAGCGCCTTGCTCAAGTCCTTGCCGCCGCCCGCGAAGGTGCGCGCGAACTGCACGCCCGTGCCCGGCCGGCCAATGGCCACCGAGGTGCGCTCGTGGCCCATGTCCACCACCGCCACCACGTTGCCCTCGCCGGTGCCCTCGAAGAGGCCGGCGGCCTGCTGGAGCATGTTCTGGTAGGCCAGCGCCGGGTGCGTGACGATGCGCGGGTCCACCTTCAGCTCGCCGAGGAGCTCCAGCAGCCCCTTCAACTCCTGCTGGCGCACCACGCCCACGATGAGGTCGCTGGCCTTCTCCTTCCCGTCCGTCTCCTTCTGTCCGACGATCTGGTAGTCGTAGACGACGTCGGAGATGTCGAACGGGAGCAGGCTGCCAATCTCGAAGGGGAGCGTCGCTTCAATGCGCTTCCCGTCGGAGAACGGCAGGCCCAGCGTGTGGGTGATGAGCGCGGGGCCGGGCAGGGCGACCACGACCTGGTCGGGATGACCGGGTGGCAGCTTGCCAAGCAGCTCCTGCACCGCGGCGCGAAGCGTGTCGGCGCGCTCGCCCTCCTGGGCGCGGCGCACCTCCACGTAGCTTCGGGTGGCGTGTCCTTTCGTCCGCGCCTCCAGCACCACGCCCTTCACGGAGTGGCTGCCCAGGTCGAGGCCAAGAATGCGGGCCATGCTATTCCTCTCTCCAGTACAGGAGCCTGCCCAGCGTGTCGTCCAGCCGGACCACGGCGGTCAGCGTCTTCTGCACGCTGCCCGCCTCTCCCACGGATTTGATGGTGAACGTCTGACTCTTGTCGCCGATGAGGCGATTGCCCGCCACGTTGGACTTCACGGCGGGGTCGACGACGATGCCCGCGCTCTCCACCACGGCGACGAAGTCCTGCACGCCCATGCCGAAGAAGCTGAACATGCGCGCGCCGCGGATGCGGGTGATGAGCTCGTTGATAAACACCGGGTCCTTCAGTCGAGGGTCCGGTCTGGCCGGGTCCGCCACGGACATGATCGCCAGCCCCATCATCACCGGATCATCCGTGTTGATGTTGGGCCGGGAGTTGATGTCCGGATACACCGTGAGCCTGTCACGGAACGCCGACATGAACTGGTCATTCACCCCGTGCACCCGGTACAGCTCGTCGATGCTGTCGAAGCGGGCGTTCTTCGGCTCGTAGTTCGGCTCGTAGCGGCTGTAGGGCGAGCCCTCGTCGGAGAAGCCGGAGGGCAGGGGATTGACGCGGTCCGTCGGGTTGATGGTGGAGCCTGTCTCGTCGTCGTCCGCCCAGTCCTTGATGGCCAGCATCACGTCCTGCGGATTGCTGCGCACCTTGTTCGCGTCGTCGCGCTCCCACAGGAACTCGAAGCGCTTGTCGCCGAGCATGTCCATCATCCGCAGCGCCGTGGGGAGCGCGTCACCCGCGCCCGCGACCAGCCGGTGCACGTTGAGCTTCTCCTCCTCGTCGGAGATGGTGGACAGGAAGCAGCCCTCGAAGCCGCCGAACGAGCGGCGCGTCATCTGCTGCGACATCTCCCGCGACGCCGGGTCCTCGCCGTCCTTCATGTCGAAGTTCGGGTCGTCCTCGTCCACCGCCTCCAGGGGCGGCGCGTCGTTCTCGGGCTCCTGGCCCTCGCTCTTCACCATGCCCTTGAGCATGTGGCAGTCCACGCGCGCCATCCTCCAGAGCTGGAGGTTGAGCGACGCCGGCTGCGGGGTGTTGCCCTGATTGCCCTGGTTGCCCAGGAGGCTGCCCAGGAGCGCCGCGGGGTTGGGGATGGGCGTCTGGTCGACCTGCTTCTGGAAGCGAAGCAGGAGCCGCGACAGCGCCACGCCCGAGCGCGCCATGTAGTACGCGCGCACCTCGTCCCGCTGGTTGGCCGCGAGTTGGAGATCCACGCGGCTGTTGTAGGCGAACTCGGTGGCGATGACCGTCAGGAGCGCGATGGAGACCACCGCGATGATGAGCGCCACGCCACGAGAGCGCGGCTCCCCATTGGGAGCCTTGGAACCGGGACGGCGCCGACGGGGCGCCTGCTGGAAGAAGGGCAGGGGCATCAGTACCTCGGCAGCTCGGTGTTCAACATGATGCGCGTCTGGGTGGAGTAGCGCGCTTCCTTGCCGGTCTCGTCCACGGCGGTGATGGTCATCCGCACGCGCGTGGGCAGGATGCTCTTCTGCTCCGTGCGCCGGGTGTCCCACTCGTCATCCCACTCCTTCTTCTCGGAGTTCCAGTACTCGAACTCCAGCTTCTTGGCGCCCTCGAACAGCACATCCGTCGTGCCGCCCCGGTCCATGCGGTCATCCACGTTGGTATTCGCGCGGCGCTTGATGTCCAGGCGGCCCTTGGCGGCCCGGTCGTCGGAGGGCTCCATGAAGTACTCCACCACCGCCTGGTCGGACTCCTTCACGTCCGTGTACAGCCGTTGATGGGCGAACGTGGTGAACAGGAGCTTGTCGCTCTCGCCCACGAAGTTGGTGGGGCGGTCGTTCTGGTCTCGGAAGCGCTTCAGGTCGAACCTGTCGCTCACGTACGCGGAGCCGATTTCCCGCGCCATCCGGTTCATGGCCACCCGGACCTGCCGGTAGCGGTCCGCGTCCGTCTCCACCGACTCCTTCGCCGTCAGGCCCGTCTGGAAGGCCATGGCCACCACCGTGCCCATCAGGGCGGTGATGGCCACCGCCACCATGACCTCCATCAGCGTGAAGCCCCGCGCGCGCCGGGCGGTCATCGGTTGTTCCTCGTGCCGGGGAAGTTCGGCATCGACGGGCGATTGCCTCCGAAAATCCCGCCGCCCTGGCCACCGCCCGGGACGATGCCGCCAGTTCCGCCGCGCTGCTGCGGGTTGCCACCATTGGCGCGCTGCAGCCACTCCGCGCGGGGCATCAGCACTTTGCCCGTCTGCGGATGGAGCATGGTGCCATTGGGGCCGGGGGTGGGGTTCTGCACGATCATCCCCGGGCTGTCGGGGTCCACCCACTGGTTCTCGGCGCCCGGCGTGGTGCCCGGCGTGGGCGTGAAGCCACCGTTGCGGTCCGAACCCGGCCCGAGCGACACCACGTGCGTCACCAGGTCGATGTTCTCCAACTGGGTGCCCTCCTGCCAGTACACGGTGAGATGCACCTCGCGCACCGTCTGGGTGAGCTGCTGCACCATCTGCGTGAACATGGGCTGCGCCATGCCCATGGCCGCGCCGCCCAGGCCACCGCCCGCGGGCTGCGGTCCGCCGGAGGCGCCGTCCTTGCCGCCTCCCGCGCCGCCACCGAACAGGCTGGCGATGCCGCTCATCGGGTCGTCCGTGTCCCCGCCGCCAATGGGCAGGTTGAAGAGCGCGCCGATGAGCTGGTCTGGCGACACGCCGTCCAGCTTCGGGGCGATGATGCGCGCCTTCCACTTGAACTGGGACCAGCCCTCGTCGGAGAAGTCGCCGGACTCCTCGTCGTCGTCGGGCGAGAAGCCGTCGTCGTAGAGCTTCTGCTCCACGTCCGTCATCTTCGCGCGCGCCAGGAGCGAGGCCACCGTGAGGCGCTTGGTGTAGACGTGGTTGGACACCGCGCCCGCGTTCAAATCGAAGATGGCCATCAGCGCCAGCCCGAGGATGGCGAGCGCCACCACGACCTCCAGCAGCGTGAAGCCTCCCGTGCGTTTCATCGCGGCACCTCCAGGATGTCGTTCGCGATGTTCACCTTCCCGGTGAGCGGGGACACGTCCAGCGTCCAGGCGTTGTCGCCCTGGGTCACGTAGACGTATGCCTTCTCCGTGTAGCCCTGCGGGAAGAAGTAGAGATAGGCCACGCCGTTGTCGACCGCCTCCTTCTGCTGGCGCGTCCACACGGAGACGCGCACGTCCACCGGCAGGTCACGCGCCGGCACTTCCTCCGAGGTGAAGGACGAGAACTTCGCCGCGTTCTGCACGCGCTCCTTCTCTCCGTCCATCAGCTCCTGCGCGCTGGGCGTCTCTCCGCCCGAGGCCAGGTAGCTGCGGCGCTCCTCGTTGCCCTGGGTGCTGCCCCGGTTGGAGCGCTTGGACTGCTCTCGCTCGCGGTTCTCGTCGCGCAGGGCGGTGTCCCGGTCTCTCGCCGTCGTCACCGCGCTCTCCGCGCACTCGGCATGGTAGCGCGTGGCCTTCTCCTCCTTGGGGTCCGGAATCTCGAACACCAGCCGGCACGTCTTGCCGCGCAGCGCCGCCGAGTCGTAGAGCGAGCGGATGGTGCCCGCGAGCTCCCCCGCGGCGCCCTTGGCCTTGGCGCCCGTGAGCGAGCCGATGCCCATCACCGCCGCGGAGAACAACATCGCGACGATGATGATGGCGATGGAGATCTCGATGAGCGTCAGGCCGCGCTGGGCTCGGTGGAGCATGCGCTGCCGGTTCGCCGTCGTCACACGCTTCATGGCTGCCCCCAGTCCGCCAGCACGCCCCCGCTGCTCAAATCCGCGTCCAGCCCCTCGCCGCCCTTCTTGCCGTCCGCCCCGTAGGACAGGACCGCGCCGTTCTTGCCGTCCATCCAGTAGACGTACGGGTGGCCCCAGGGGTCCGACGGCACGGCGCTGATGAGCTTCGCTTCGATGAGCGGCGTGAAGCCCTCTTCCTTGGCCGGGAAGTAGCCCATCAGCCGGTGGTGCGCCTTGAACAGGCCCTCCAGCTTGCGAATCTCTCCGCGCGCCCGGCGCTGCTCCGGCGCGAGCGAGCGGTCGTCCGTCACGTACACGAGGACGAACGCCAGCACGGTGGCCACGACGAAGATGGCCGCCAGCAGGAGCCGCCCCTTCGTCTGGGAGCGCAGGGCCCCCGCGGGAGAGGGCATCTGGGATGGAAGTGAGGTTTGCACGTTCATGCCCGAAGCCCTGTCAACACGCGGGGTGCGCTACTTCTTCACTTGTTGTTGGCGGTGGCGTTGTCCGCGGAGGAGATGTCCGCGTCGTTGCCCTCGCCGCCGGCGGTGCCGTCCGCGCCGTAGGAGATGATGACGGGCTTGCCGCCCTCGTTCAGGTACACGTAGTCGTTGTTCCACGGGTCCTTGGGCATCTGCTCCAGCGACTGGGTCTCCACCAGCGCGTTGAGGCCCGAGGACGTGTCCGGGTACTTGCCCTTCTTCGTGTAGTAGAGCTTCAGCGCGCCCTGGATGCTCTTGATATCCAGCGAGGCCCGGTCCCTGCGAGCCGCCTCGAGCTGCGGAATCACCGCCACGCCGACGGCGGCGGCGATGAGGCCGAGGATGGTGATGACCACCATGATTTCGATGAGGGTCATGCCGCGGCGGTTGCGGTTGCGGCGGCGCTGCTGCGAGTGGGTGTTCTGGCTCATGTCTGCTCTCACCTCGGGGTGACTTTCTGGCAAGCCACCGCATCGTGTTCAGGACTTCCTGTCAGGGTGCCCGGGGGCCGTCCACCACCCCTGCGGGCGGCACGGAGGACCGGGGCCCGTACAGTCGGGCCCCCACCGTCACCAGCGCCGCCGCGAGGGCAATCATCGCCGCGAGCGTCGCGCGCTGTATCCAACGGTCGAGCGTGTCATTCGTCATGTCCCTGGCACCTCACCGGATGGCCGAGTTCACCTGGAGAATCGGCAACAGGATGGAGAGGGCGACGAATGCAATCACCGCGCCCATCACCACGATGAGCAGGGGCTCGAGGAGCGAGGTGAGTGCGCCGATGCGCACGTTCACCTGCGTCTCGTAGTTGTCCGCGACGTTGGTGAGCATGTCCTCCAACTGCCCGGAGCGCTCTCCAATCGCGACCATGTGGTACACCAGCGGCGGAAACTCACCCGAGCGCTTGAGCGGGGTGGCGATGCTCTCGCCCTCGCGGATGGAGTCGCGGGCCTTCTCCACGACTTCGGCCAGCACGGTGTTCGTCATGATGGCCTTGACGATGTCCATGGCCGCCAGCAGCGGGACGCCGCTCTTGAGCAGCGTGGACAGCGTGCGGGCGAAGCGGGAGATGGACAGCAGGCGGACGAGGCTGCCGACGATGGGCGCCTTCAGCACGAAGCGGTCCCACTTCGGCTTGCCCTTGGGGCTCTTCGTCCAGCGCATGAAGAGCCACACGCCCAGCGCCATCATCGGAACCGCGACGAACCACCAGTTCTGGAAGAAGTTGCTCGTGGCGATGAGGATGCGCGTGCTCAGGGGCAGCGTGGCCTTCATCGTCTCGAAAATCTTCGTGACTTTCGGCACGACGAAGACCATCAGCGCCACGAGGATGCCGCCGCCCACCACCATCATGATGGCGGGGTAGAGCATGGTGCTGAGGATCTTCTGCTGCAGCCGGGCCTGGTTCTCCGTGAAGTCGGCCAGGCGCGTGAGCACCGCGTCCAGTGCGCCGGACGCCTCGCCCGCGCGCACCATGTTCACGTAGATGTTGGGGAAGATTTTCGGGTGCTGACCCAGCGCGTCCGCCAGCGTCGAACCCTCGTTGACGCGCTGCTTGATGTCGGAGAGGGCGCGCTTGAAGCGCTCCTTCTCCACCTGGTCGACCAGGGCGGTGAGCGACTCCACCAGCGTGACGCCGGCGCCCAGCAGCGTGGAGAGCTGCCGGGTGAAGATGGCGACGTCGTCGGTGTTGACGCGGCCCCGGCCCAGCTTGCGCAGGTCGATGTCGCGCGCCACCTGCGACGCGTTGGCGCCCTTGGACACCGCGCCCCGGCTGCCTTCCGCCTGGGCCAGCACGTCCGTGAGGAACACGCCGTCCGCGCGCAGCTTGGAGCGCAGCGTCTTGGGCGAGTCGGCTTCCAGCAGACCCTTGATCTGCTTGCCCGCGGAGTTGAGACCTCTGTACTCGAAGACCGGCATGGCTCGATGACCCCGGCTCCCCCCAGGGAGGAGCTGTCGGTTACATGTCCTCCTGGGTGATGCTCAGCACTTCGGCGATGGTCGTCTCGCCCAGGGCAATCTTCCTCGCACCGTCCTCCAGCAGGGTGATCATCCCCTTGCTGGTGGCGGACTTCTTGATGGTGGAGGCGTCCACGTTCTTCAGCACCAACTGGCGCACGTCGTCGTCCACGGGCAGGAACTCGTAGATGCCCGTGCGGCCGCGGTAGCCGTTGCGGTTGCACGTGGGGCAGCCCACGGCCTTGTAGATGCGGTCCGTCCCGTAGCGCGCCTTGAACGAAGCCAGCGAGTGCCCCAGCTCCTTCAGCTCCACGTCCGTGGGCGTGTAGGCCACGCGGCAGTCGGGGCACACCCGGCGTACCAGTCGCTGGGCGAGGATGCCGGTGAGCGACGAGGCCACCAGGAAGGGCTCCACGCCCATGTCCACCAGACGGGTGACGGCGCCCGCCGCGTCGTTGGTGTGCACCGTGGAGAGCACCAGGTGGCCCGTGAGGGACGCCTGGATGGCGATCTCCGCCGTGTCCTTGTCGCGAATCTCGCCCACCATGATGACGTCCGGGTCCTGGCGGAGGAACGAGCGCAGGCCCTGGGAGAAGGTGAGGCCAATCTTCGGGTTGATGGCCATCTGGCCAATGCCCTTGAGCTGGTACTCGACCGGGTCCTCGACGGTGAGGATGTTCAGGTCGGAGGTATTGATTTTCGACAGGGCGCCGTAGAGCGTCGTCGTCTTGCCGGAGCCCGTGGGGCCGGTGACGAGGACGATGCCGTGCGAGCGCTTGATGACCGCCTCCATCGCGTGGAGCGTCACCTGGCTCATGCCAATCTCCGCCAGGTCCAGCAGCGTCGCCGTCTTGTCCAACAGACGCATGACGATGCGCTCCCCGTTCGTGGTGGGGATGGTGGACAGACGGATGTCGATGTCGCGGCCGGCCAGCTTGATGCGGATGCGGCCGTCCTGCGGCAGGCGCTTCTCCGCGATGTTGAGCTGCCCCATCACCTTCACGCGGCTGACGATGGCGTTCTGGTAGCGCTTGGGCGGCTTGATGACCTCCTGGAGCACACCGTCCACGCGGAAGCGCACCAAGAGCTCGCGCTCCATGGGCTCGATGTGGATATCGCTCGCGCGCTCCTTGGCGGCGCGGAAGAGCACGGAGTTCACCAGCCGGATGACCGGCGCCTCGTCGTCCGTGTCCAACAGGTCCTGCGGCTCGTCCAGTTCGTGCGCGAGCGCGTCCAGGTCCTGCGTCTCCATCTCGTCGACCAACTGCTCGGCCTCGTTGATGGAGCGGTCATAGACGCTGTTGATGGCGTCGGTGATGGTGGAGGCCAGCGCGAGCCGGGGGCTGATGCTCTGCCCCAACAGCAGCCGCGCGTGGTCCATGGTGGACGTGTCCAGCGGGTCCGCCACCGCCAGCACCACCGCGTCACCCTCCACGGACAGCGGGAGGATGTGCGACTGCTTGGCGAAGTTGATGGGGATGCGCTTGACGAGCTCCGCGTCCACCTCCTCCGTGAAGATGCGCGCCAGGTAGGGCAGGTCCAACTGGTGCCCCAGGGCCTTGACGACGTCCTCCTCGGAGACCGCCTTGAGGCCCACCAGCACCTCACCGATGCGCCCCCCCTTCTCCTCCTGGGCGGCGAGCGCCTCGCGCAGCTTCTCCTCGGTGAGCGAGGGGACGAGCGCGCGGAGGATCTCCCCCAGGGGCCTTCCACACAGGAAGGCCTGCCCGTGGGAGACGACCTGGGTGGAGTCGTTCCGAGCGGCGGTCGCGCCAGATGCCAGGGTGGCGAGAGTGGGGTCGGCGGTCACGTTCATGGGCTCTTAGTTCCCCGATTCAGGCTGGATGCGCAGGCGCTCGGGCGACGCGTCTCCGGAGGACTCCGGAGCCGGCCCTTCGGGCGTCGGGGCCGCGGGGGGTGACTCTTCGGAACCCCCGGCGGGCGGTGCTGCTTCCCGCACCTCCGGCTCACGCGACTGGGAAGGCGTGGGCCGCGCGGGCTGCGTGGTGTTCTGGCGAGCAGGCGGGGGGGCCGGATTCTGTCCCGCGCCGGGCCCGATGATGCGCTCCCCATTCAGGCCCGGACCGCCGTTCTCCGCGCGGTTGCGCTCCCGGATGACGGCCTGGTTCATGCGCGACAGCGGACCGGGCTTGCGGCTGAAGTCCACCGCCACGTCGTAGCCCGGCACCTGGCCGTAGAACTGCTCCACGAACTGCTGACGCTCCTTCATCTTGCGCTCGAAGATGATGCGGAAGTCCTCCGGGCCCCGGATGATGTAGGGCGTCAGGAACAGGAGCAGGTTCGTCTTCGTCTTCTTGCGCGAAGTCTCGCGGAAGAAGTTGCCGATGATGGGGATGTCGCCCAGCACCGGGACCTTGGTGACGGACTCAATCGTGCGGTCCTGCATGATGCCGCCCAGCACCACCGTCTCCTGGTCCTTGGCGATGACCGTCGTCTTCGCGCTGCGCTTGCTCGTCGTCGGACCGAGCACCGGGTCATTGGAGGCGATCTCCTCCGTCTGCTCGGTGATGACCATGCGGATGTAGTCGCTGTCGTTGATCTGCGGCTTGACGGTCAGCTTCAGCTCCACGTTCTGGCGCTGGATGGGCGCGTACAGCGAGCCCAGGCCGCCCAGGCCCGCGAGCAGCGACGGGTTGAGGCCACCCGCCGCCCCGCCAGCCCCGCCCACCTGGGAGCCCAGGGAGGAGGGCGAGAAGCCGGACTGGAAGGGCACGTTCTGGCCCACCGTGATTTCCGCCTCCTCGTTGTCGCTGGTGAGGATGTGCGGGGTGGAGAGCACGTTGACGTCGGAGCTCTGCTGCATCGCGTGCAGCACCACGCCGAACGCGGGGATGTCCAGGCCCAGCTTCTCCAGCGCCGGAATCACCGGACCCTGCAGACCCGCCAGGAAGCCGCCGAAGGACGCCAGGTTCGCCAGGCTCAGCGAGGGCGGAAGGCCCTGGCCGCCGTTGTTGGTGCCAATCAGGCCGGGCGCCGCGCCCCGGTCGGTCTGGAGCGCGAAGCCGCTGTGCAGGTTGACGCCGAACTCGGCGTTGCGGTCCAGGTTCACCTCCATGATGACGGCCTCGACGAACACCTGGCGCCGCGGCGTGTCGAGCTGCTGGATGACCTGGACGATGTTCTTGTAGTCCGTCTGGCTGGCGACGATGACCAGCGAGTTGGTGCCCTTGTCCGCCGAAATCTTCACCTCGCCGCTGAACAGCTCCGCGGCCTGGGTGGTGCCGGTGGGACGCGGGGCGCCCTGGGGCATGTTCGGCATGGGCGAGCGCGGCCGGTTCGCGGTGCCCTGGGCCAGCGACTGGAGCGTGCTGGCCAGCTCCTCCGCGTTGGCATTCTCCAGGTAGTAGACGTTGATGCGACCGCCCGTGCCGGAGGGGATGTCGATCTGCGTGACGATGTCCTGGATGCGCTCGAACGCGGCGGGGCTGGCCACGATGATGAGCTTGTTGGTGCGCTCGTCCGGGATGATCTGCGACAGCGTCACCGGCCCGGCGGAGGCCTCCTGGCCGCCCGAGGCGGGCTGCGCGATGACCTCACCGCCCGGCTGGCCCGGCGGCGTGCTGCCCGGGGTGAACGTCCCGGGGCGCTGACCGGGGCGCGCGCCCTTGGCTTCGAAGAGGCGCTGCACCGTGGTGGCCACGTCCTGCGCGGACGCGTACTGCACCTGGATGACGCGCAGCTCGTCGCTGGCCGCGCGCGTGTCCAGCTGGTTGATGAGGCGCTCCAGGCGGTGGATGTTGGAGCCCACGTCGTTGACGATGATGGTGTCCGGCGGATACGGGATGGTGTCGCCGTCCTTGGACACCAACTGCTGCAGCACGCCGCGCAGCGGCTCCACCTCCACGTTGCGGATGCGGAACAGCTTGGTGATCATCTGCTCGTTGGTCGTGTACGGCTGGCCGTCCTCGACGATGGTCGGGATGGGGTTCTGCTTCGCCGAGCGCTTGTCGACGATCTTCATGAAGCGGCCGTACTGGTACGCGGCCAGGCCGTTGGCGTCGAGCGAGGCCAGGAAGGCGGAGTAGAACGCGTCAGCGTCCACTTCGACGCGGCCGTTCTCCGGGCCGATGATGGAGATCTTTCCGCGCACGTTCTCCGGAAGGATGAAGGTGCGGCAGGTGGCGTCGGCGACCGTCTGGACGAGCTTTTCGATCTCCACCTTGTCGAAGTAGATGCCGTAGCGCGCGTTGCGCCGGGCCTCCTCGCACGTGGGCGTGCGCCGTGAGCCCTGGGTGGACTCGTCGGCGCCCGTGGGCGGCGACTGGGGAGTGATGGTCCGCTCACCCGGCGCGGCGGGTGCGGCAGGCGCGGAGGAGCCGGGCGGAGGGGGGCGGCGCTGGGCCTGCGCGGGGACGGCGAGCGCGAGGCAAAGGCAGAGCATCCAGGACGGGAGCGTCTTCATGGAGGAGCGGGCGCGGCGTGGGGTTTAACGGACGTTGTAGGACTTGCGGATCGGCGCGCCGTTGCGCTCGATCTCGATTTCGATTCGGGATGAGTCCTTCATCTTCGAATAGACCTCGAGCGCCTTCTCGGGGCTGTTGAGGTCGAATCCGTTGATGCGGCGGATGACGTCGCCGTTCTGGACTCCAATCTTGGAGTAGATGGAGTCCGGGCGGATGGAGAAGAGCTTGAACCCCACGGCCTGCCCGTCCTTGAAGGCGGGGACGATGCGCGCCTGCATGGCGACGTCGTTGAGGTTGTTGAGCGTCTTGTCGATTTCCGCGCGCGGCACTTCGTACTCGTTGTCGCTGACCGCGCGGATGCCGCTGGTGGACGCGGTGTTCGTCTGCGCCACCGGAGGCGTGGGCGGCGTGAAGGCCTGCGCGCCGTCGCCCGGGTTGCCGTCGATGAACTCCTTGCGGCCCCCGTTGACGATGATGACGCGCTCACGCTCGATTTCGAGCACGGTGGCGCCCTGCAGGGCATTGCCCACCATGTACGTCTGCGAGCGCTGGGTGACCATGTCCTGGATGGAAGCGAAGGACCAGTCAGGGTTGCCGGCGACGAGCGTGCCGAGCAGCTTCACGCGAAGTCCACTCTTCACCGGGGCCGCGTTGGGGTCGACCTGAGGCGCGGTGGGTTCCGCCACCTCCACAGGAGGCTCCGGAATCTTGATGCCAGTCACCCGGGACAGCTGCTCCATGTCCGGCAGCGCCAGTGCGGACTGGGCTGGCCGGGTGTTGGCGGGCGCGCGCGAAGCGGCCCCCGACGAGGGCACCGGGGAGATGGCGGATTCGACGAACAGGTTCACCGTCTTCGCCGCGAGCAGCGCGACGAGGAGGACGAACAGCAGGTTCACCGTCCAAAAGTATTTTCGAAAGAAGAGTTCCATCACGCTTCCCAGAGAAAGCCGAACCGGTGGAGAGCAAGCCAGGTGCCACCGCGGGCCAGTGGGGCCAATCAACGGGGACGGCCAAGCGCTCGAAATTATTCCGGAATGAAGGGCCACTCCGGGCGACTGAGCGAGCTGCCCCGAGCCTTGGGACAAATTGTCAAAGCCAGGTGGGGGCCTTTGTGACGGCCTGTCAGTCCTCGCTTCCGCCGGTGGAGGGCTCGCCGCCGTTGGACTGCTCGCGCTCCAGCTTGCGGTAGATGGTGCGGGCCGCGATGCCCAGCAGCCGGGCGGCCAGCGTCTTGTCGCCCTTGGTGTGGCGCAACGTCTCGTGGATCACCCGGCGCTCCACCTCTTCCATGGGTGTTCCAATGGGAATGACCAACTGGGACGCGGCGCCGAGCGGGCCCTTGCGCACCGACTCGGGCAGGTCGCTGGCCTCCAGCACCTCGCTGCGCGCCAACACCACCGCGCGCTCGACGGCGTGCTCCAGCTCCCGCACGTTGCCGGGCCAGGCGTAGTTCTCCAGCGTCTGGAGCGCCTCCGGAGAGAAGCCGCGCAGCACCTTGCCGTTCTTCACGGCGAAGCGGCGCAGGAACGCGTCCGCCAAGAGGGGGATGTCCTCGCGGCGCGAGGCCAGCGCGGGCACGCGGATCTCCACCACGTTGAGGCGGTAGTAGAGGTCCTCGCGGAAGCGCCCCGCGGCGATCTCCTGCGGCAGGTCCTTGTTCGTC